>Ga0272441_10003098_pt1 | contig 32385 bp, 22 predicted proteins | sample SSMProp6N_FD_193582 | JGI IMG/M metagenome (GOLD analysis project Ga0272441, IMG submission 193582) | Marine sediment archaeal communities from Little Sippewissett salt marsh, Falmouth, MA, United States - SSM-Prop-6N | ecosystem: Environmental > Aquatic > Marine > Wetlands > Sediment ... | reverse complement strand
AGCAGTACCCGCCCGAAATCGCCGTGGAGGACTTCGAGAAGGGGCGGATGAACAAGCTGACCGACCACTGCTGGCTGACGGACGACACGATCAGCACCGGGAGTTGGTGCTTTACCGAGACGCTCCGGGTCAAGCCCTTGCCCGAAGTGCTCCACGTGCTGATCGACATCGTCAGCAAGAACGGCTGCCTGCTGCTGAACATCTCCCCGAAAGCCGACGGGTTGATCCCGAGAAACCAGCGGCAGGTGCTGGAGGGGCTGGGTGCGTGGCTGAAGGTCAACGGCGAGGCGATCTTCGCGACGCGTCCCTGGCTGGCGTTCGGCGAGGGGCCCACGCGCCTGGGCAAGAGCGGCGGTTTCGTGCGGCGCGTCCAATACACGGGGCGAGACATCCGCTTCACCCGGTCGAAGGACGGCCGAACGCTGTACGCGATCGCGATGGGCTGGCCCGAGGGCGGATCGCTGACGCTGACGGCCGTCCAGGTCGACCGCGCCGACGGCGGGGCGGTCCGCCTGCTCGGCCACGACCGGCCGTTGAAGTTCCACGTCAACGACGACAAGCAGTTGGTCGTTTCCGTGCCGGCCCTGGACGAGGCGGCCCGGCCGGGCCAGCACGCCTACGCGTTCAAGCTGACCGGCTTTCGCACGTCGCTGAGCCCGAAGGCGGCCGTCGCGCCGACGCCGCCGCCGGCCAGGGGCGGAACGAAGCAGACCAAGCCCACGCTGAGCAAGGACCGGACGCTCGAGGCGACGGAGGCCGGCCTGTCCGGGCCGCGCATCGCGACGGAGCAGAAGGTGCCCGGCGAGACGAACATCGGCAACTGGAGCCGCCCCGAGGCCCGGGCTCGCTGGCGAGTGCGGATCGACGAGGCCGGGGCGTACGCCGTCCGCGCGACGATCGCCGCCCGGGCCGCGAGCAAGCTCGCCGTGGAGATTGCCGGTCAGACGATCCAGGCCTCCGTGCCCGCCACGGGCGACTGGGACAAGAAGCAGACCGTCGCGCTGGGCACGGTGAAGGTCGGCAAGCCGGGCGAATACGACGTCGTCCTCCGCCCCGCCGACGCGGCGGGCTGGAAGGCCGTCAACGTCTGGACACTCGAGCTGACGCCGACGAAGTAGGCCCGCGCGGCAGGCGGGCTGCCGGGGCATCCTGAACGGTCGGCCCGCGGGCGCGGTGCGCAACCGGAGGACCGGGCAGACGTTCCGCCTGGCGCTGGATGCCTTCGACGCCGCCCCGCCGGGATGTGGCTGGTATTCCGGGCCGCGTTGTGCGATATTGCCCTCATGATGCGAAAGACCAACCGAAGGCAATTCCTGCGTGCGGCGGGGGCGACGGCAGCGGCGATGGCGGGGGGACTGGCCCGGGCGCGATGGGCCCAGGCCGCCCGCAATGCCGGGAACGAAAAAAAGCCCAACATCGTCTTCGTCTTCATCGACGACATGGGCTACGGCGATCTCAGTTGCTTCGGCAACCGGGGGGTGAAGACCACGCACATCGACCGCCTCGCGGCCGAGGGCATCCGCCTGACGAACTTCTACGTCAACTCGCCGATCTGCTCGCCGTCCCGCGTGGCGGTGACGACGGGGCAGTACCCGGTTCGGCACGGCATTACGAGCTACATCGCCGCCCGCAATGCCAACCGCCAGCGCGGCATGGCCGACTGGCTCGACCCGAAGGCCGCCACCATCGCCCGCACGCTCAAGAAGGCCGGTTACGCCACGGGGCACTTCGGCAAGTGGCACATGGGGGGCGGACGCGACGTGGGCGACGCGCCGCTGCCGTCGGCGTACGGGTTCGACGAATCGCTCGTGGCCTTTGAGGGGCTCGGCGACCGGGTGCTGGTCGAGGGCCACGGCCTGTCCCGTGCGAACGCCAAGCTTGGCCGGGGGAAGATCCAGTGGGCCGCCTGGCACGAGCGGACGGGGATGTTCGTCGACCGGGCGATCGACTTCACCCGCCGCAACAAGGGCACGCCGTTCTACGTGCAGCTCTGCCCCAACGACGTGCACGACCCCCACGTGCCCCCGCCCGGCACGGCCGAGAAGTACGCCGACGCCACCGACAACCCCCACGAGCGGAAGCTCCTGGCCGTGATCGCCGAGATGGACGGCCACCTGGGCCGGCTGTTCGGTGAGATCGACCGTCTCGGCCTCGCCGCCGACACGCTGATCGTCCTGACCAGCGACAACGGCCCGACGGACTGGCCCCACTACTACCGCCAGGGCGGCAGCCCGCCGGGCAGCACGGGCCCGTTCTTCGGACGCAAGTGGTGCCTCTACGAGGGCGGCATCCGCATGCCGTTCGTCGCGCGGTGGACCGGCCGAATCCCCGCCGGACGGACCGACGAGACGAGCATCCTGGCCGCCATCGACCTGTTCCCGACGTTCTGCTCGCTGGCGAACGTCGCCCCGCCGAAGGGCTGGGCCTTCGACGGCCGGGACATGGCCGCCGCCCTGCTCGGCACGCCCATCGAGCGGAAGGGGCCGGTCTTCTGGCAGTACGGGGGCGCTCGCGCCCGGCTCCGCCCGGGCAACAAGAAGTACTACAGCCCGTCCCTCGCCGTTCGCGAGGGCAAGTGGAAGCTCCTGGTCAACCCCGACGGCAGCGGACTGCAGTTGTTCGACCTTCAGGCCGACCCGGGCGAAAAGCAGAACCTCGCCGCCAAGCACGCCGACGTCGCCGATCGCCTGTCCGGGGCCGTGCGCGCCTGGTGGCGAAGCATGCCCGGCCCCCGGCCCCGGGTACAGACGTAGCCGACCGGCCGCCCCGATCGCGGGGGAGGCAAGGCCAGCGCGGGACCGCGCAGCGGGTTACCTCGCGGTCTGCGTTGTCGCCCCGCCCGGGACGAGCTTCCGAAGGGCGAGGTTTGCGGCGCTGCGGACGTTGCGATGGCGGAGGATGGCCCGCTTCTCGCCGTCGCTCATCGGCCGGCCGGGCACGATGCGGCCGGTGTCGGTGAGTTTGCCCTGCCGCGTGAGGTCCGCCAGGAGCTTGTCGAGCCCGTCACTCTCGGTCTGGGCCAGCGTACGGAGCGGCTCGACCGCGCGGGCGTCCCCGAGATTTCCCAGCGCGGCGGCGGCGGCGGTGCGGACCTCGCCGGCGGGGTCTTCCAGCAGGGCGAGGATCGCGGGGACCGCCCCGGTCTCGCCGAGCGAGCCGAGGGTCCCGGCGGCCTCGGCGCGCACGCGGGGCGCCTCGTCGCGGAGGGCCTCGATCAGCGGCTTCGCGGCGCGGGGGTCGCTCGTCTCCCGCAGGGCCCAGACGGCCGCGGCGCGGACGGTCGCGTCGCGGTCTTGCAGCGCGGCGACCAGGTCGTCGAGGGTCCCCTCGGCCTTCAGCGTGCCCAGGGCCCAGGCGGCGCTCTGGCGGGCAGCGGGTGTGCCCGTCTTGAGCTTTCCGGCCAGGGCCGCCAGCGGGGGCGGCTGCATCCGGGTCAGCACGCCGACGATCGCCGCGCGGTGGTGGCCGTCCTTATCGCCCATCCGGTCCAGCAGCGGCGGGAGGGCCAGCGGGCCGAGGGCGACGAGCGCCTCGGCGGCCGCCCCGCGGACGTCGCGGCTGCGGTCCTTCAGCGCCTCGAGCAGGGGCGGGACGCTGCGGGGGTCTCTCAGCATGCCGAGGGCGTCGCAGGCGGCGGCCTGGGGGCGGTTCTCGCCGTCGGCCGCGCAGGCGGCCAGCGCGGGGATGGCGCGCACGTCGCCGATCCGACCGAGGGCCCGCGACGCGGCCGCCCGGATGAACTGGCCCGCGTAGTTGTCGCGGTGAAACGCGGTGGCCTCCATCAGCAGATCGACGGCCTCGGACCGGCGCAGCTTGCCCGCCGCCTCGCAGAGGGAGGCGATGATCCGGCGCTCGTCCTTGTCCTCGCGACGGGTCCAGCGGCGGCTGAGCTCCTCCACGATCACCGCCCCGGCGGGCTCGTAACCGATCTCGCCCAGGGCGGCGGCGATCGCCCCGCGGGCCTTGTTCTGCGGGTCCCGGTAGGCCGCGAGGAGCGGCGCGCCGGCGCGAGGGTCCTTCAACTCGGCCAGGGCTTCAATGACGTCCGCATCGGTGGGATTGGCTCGGAAGGCCGCCAGCAGGGCGGGCATGGCCCGGGCATCTCCCTGGCGGGCGAGGTAGCGGGCGGCGTTGGCCCTCGCGCGGTCATTGGGGCTGGTTAAGGCGGGCAGGAGGGCCTCGGCGAGGCGGTCGGCGCCCGCCTCGCCGTGCCGGTCCACGAGGAGCGAGACGATCCGGTCGTGATGGCGGGCGTCGATGCGCTGGTCCTTCATCGCGCCGGCGAGGACCTCGAACGCCGTGGGTCCCCCGATCGCTACGATCAGGTCCATCGCCACCGTTGGGACGCCGTGCTCGGTGCTGTGGAGGGCCTCCGCGATCGCAGGCAGGGCCGACGCGCCCATCTTCCGCAGGGCGGCGCGGGCCGGCTCGCGGACCTTGCTCTTGCGGGCGGCCAGGGCGGCGACGACCTGCCGGGCCGACGCGGGATCGGCGATCCGCCCGAGGGCGTGGACCGCGGCCCGGCGGACGCGCGGGTCGGGCGCGCCGAGCAGCGGGAGCAATGCGGGGCACGAGGCGCGGTCGCCGAGACTGCCGAGCGCCTCAATCGCCGCGGCGCGGACCTCGGGGGCCGGGTCTGCCACCGCCTCGCGCAGCCGTTCTGCGGCGCGGGCGTCGCCCAGCCTGCCCAGCCCGTAGGCCGCGGCCTCTCGCGCGGAGGTGTCGTTGGCGTCCAGCGCGGCGGTCAGGGCGGGCCAGGCGGCCGGGCCGAGCGCGGCAAGCGCTTCGGCAGCGGTCATGCGCACGGCGGGCGCGGTGTCGGCCAGGGCGGCGGCGAGGGGCGCGACGGCTCGCGAACCGCCCAGGGCGCCCAGTGCCCGGACCGCGCGGCGGCGCTCGATGATCGAGCCGGTCTGGAGCTTTCGAGTCAGGGCCTCCCGCCGGCGCGTGTTCGGGTCCGCCGGGGGCGTTCCGTCTCCGCAGCCGGCCAGCACGGCCGCCAGGGCCTGCACAACGAAGGCCGCCCGGTTCCGCGGCGTCCTGCCCTCACGATCCCGTCTCACCGATCGCCTCTCCTACCGCGCCGGGCTGCGGCGCGATGCTGCCGCCAAAGGCTCTGCGTTGCCGTCGATTCATCCATGGGTTCTTGCTGGATTGACGGTGCAGGCTACGGAATGCCACCCCGCGCCGTCCAGCATTTGAGGGCGCTTCGCCCGTTCCGTGCGTGTAGGATAGGCGGGCACGGATCGCATTGCGGCCGTGATACCTCCAGGCAGGCCGTAGGGAGCCAGGAATGAAAGCCGCGTATTTGACGGGACTTAGGAAGATCGAGATCCGCGAGGCGCCCGAGCCGGCGATCGCCCAGCCCACCGACGTGCTGCTGGAGATCGACACGGTCGGCGTCTGCGGCAGCGACATGCACTACTACAAGGCCGGACGCATCGGCTGCCAGGTCGTCCAGTACCCCTGGATTGTCGGGCACGAGTGCGCGGGGCGCGTGCTGGCCGTGGGCGAGGCCGTCACGCGCGTGCGCCCCGGCGATCGCGTTGCCGTGGACCCGCTGGTGATCTGCGGCACGTGCGACCAGTGCCGCCTCGGCCAGGTCCACACGTGCCGCAACCAGTTCTTCCTCGGCTGCCCGGGGCAGTTGCAGGGCTCGATGTGCGAGCGGCTGGTCATGCCCGAGGGCAGTTGCTTCCGCATCCCGGACGAGATGTCCATGGCCCAGGCGACGCTGTGCGAGCCGTTCTCGATCGCCCTGTGGGCCGCGAAGCTGGCCGACCCCCAGCCGGGCGCGAAGATCGGCATCCTGGGCAGCGGGCCGATCGGCCTGACGGTCCTGGCGGCGTGCAAGCTGGCCGCGCCGGACTGCACCGTCTACCAGACGGACCTGCTGGCGAATCGCCTGGCGATGGCCGAGCGGCTCGGAGCGGCGTGGACGGGCAAGGCCGACGAGATCGACCCCGTCGCGGCGATCTCCGCCGCCGAGCCGCTGGGGCTGGACCTCGTCATCGAGTGCGTCGGCGAGCAGGAGACGGTCGACCAGTGCCTGGAGCTGGTCCAGCCGTGCGGCAAGGTGGTGATCGTGGGTATCCCCGAGGGCGACCGCCTGAGCTTCGAGATGAACCACATGCGCCGCAAGGAGATCCGCGTGCAGAACGTCCGCCGGCAGCTCGACCAGGTCGACCGGGCCATCGAGTTGATCGCGTCCGGGCAGGTGGACCTCGACCCGCTCGTGACCCACGACTTTGACTTTGCCGAATCCCAGGCCGCCTACGACCTTGTGGCTGACTACCGCGACGGCGTGATCAAGGGGATGATCCGTGTGAGCGGCTGAAGCCGGAAGCGCGGCCGTTGGCTCGTTGCCTTGTGCCTTCGTTGACTCGTTCCGGAGAAGAACAGACCGGCGGGGCGTCGGGATCGTTGAACAAGTCGGAGATCGAGTGCAGTGCGGACGAGTGGAAGCAGTAGAGGATCTGGGCGGGAACGGAGCGGTCCGACCGGACGTGGCTTCTCCATCCGCCATGGGCTCGCCGTTGCCGCGCTCCTGGTCGCCCCAGCCTCTTGCCTGGCGGCGCCGGCGGCGCGGACCGAGTCCGTCGGCGATGCCGACACCTGGCCCGGCAACCGTCGCGGTCTGGCGTTCCTCTGGCAGGACGCGTCGCGCCGGAACCAGGTCCTGCTGCCCGGCGGGCGGGACGGGCCGACCTGCCGCGTCCGCGCTCGCGGGCGGGCGAAGCTCTACCGGTTCCACGACATGGACCTCGCCGGCGGGGCGTTCCTGGCCGAGGATGCCGACACCCGCCTCCTGGCCGCGTGCAAGGCCTCCGGGGAGTTGACCGTGGAGGCCGTCCTCACGCCGGCGTCGGCCAGGCAAACCGCCCCGGCGCGGATCGTGACGTTCTCCAGCGGGGCGTCCTCCCGGAACTTCACGCTCGCGCAGGAGGGCGAAAAGCTCGTCCTCCTCCTCCGCACGCCGTCCAACGGCGAGAACGGCACGAACGCCCAGCCCGTGCTGTGCACACTCTTGGCCGACAAGACCCACCACGTGATCGTCACCTACGCCCGCGGCGTGACGAGGTGCTACCTGGACGGCCGGGCCGTCTCAACCAGCCGGGCCGTCCGCGGCGACCTGAGCAACTGGCGGCCGCAGCACCTGCTGTTCGGCGACGAGTGGGACGGCGGGGCCGACTGGGCCGGGCGGCTGGAGGGCATCGCGATCTACAGTCGGGCCGTTGACGCCGCGGAGGCGAAGCGGAAGCACACCCTCTACGCCCGCCGCCTGGCCCGGCGCAGGCCCGTCGAGCGTCTCGTCCTGACGGGCAGATTGGTCGAGGTCACCCCCACGCCGACGGTGCGGTCGATCCACCCGTACCGCCGCTGCCTCGCCGTGTACACCTACCAGGTGGAGAAGGTCGAGGCCGGCCGCTACACCGACCGGCGGATCCTCGTGGCCCACTGGGTGATCCTGGACCGCAAGCCGGCGGGCTTCTCCCGCAAGCGGGGCAGGTCGTACCGGCTCGTCGTCGAGGCGATCGACGGCCACCCTCAGCTCGCCCCCGAACGCCGCGTGATGATCCAGGACGAGCTGGACCTGGAGCTGTACTATGACGTGGAGAACTGACCCGTGAGAACGTCACCACCCGGACGCGGGGATCGAGTTCCTACGTCGGTAACTGAGACGGGCCAAGCGTCTCTCTGACAAGGCAACGTCCCCACGGCCGCGCCGAAGCGGCAGGGCCTTCGGGCATCCCGGCACGAACAACCCGCAACCGTTAACCCGAGCGAATGGTCTTCAGCAGTCACGTATTCCTGTTCTACTTCCTACCGCTGGTGCTGGTGCTGTACTACGCCGCCCCGCGGCGGGGCAAGCACCTGGTGCTGACAGTCCTGAGCTACGTCTTCTACGGGTGGGCCAACCCGCTCTTCGTCGTGCTGATGCTCGCCACGACGGTCGTCAACTACGTCTGCGGGCTGTTCCTTGCCCGTGCGTTCGCCGCGCCGTGGTCCGAGCCCATCCCCGCGTTGGCCGCCGGTGGGGCGCGGTCGCGCGGGCAGAAGCTCTCCCTGGCGGTCTCGGTGGTCGCCTGCCTCGGCGTGCTGGGCTTCTTCAAGTACTGCAACTGGGCGACGGGCAGCTACGATACCGTCGTCTCGGCCCTGGGCCTGCCGGGCCTGCGGCTGGACCTGGCCTTCCGCGTGACCTTGCCGCTGGGGATCAGCTTCTACACGTTCCAGTCGATGAGCTACTCGATCGACGTCTACCGCGGCAAGGCGAGGGCGGTTCGCAGCTTCGTGGACTTCGCCTGCTACGTCTCGATGTTCCCGCAGCTCGTCGCCGGACCGATCATCCGCTTCCAGGAAGTGGACGACCAACTCCGTCACCGGACGTACTCGGCCGAGAAGTTCGCCCGCGGAGTGGGCTTTATCTGCCTGGGCTTTGCCAAGAAGATCCTCCTGGCCAACGCGTGCGGGAAGGTGGCGGACCTGGCGTTCAACGCCGCGGGGGTGGGCTTCCTCGACGCCTGGACCGGCGCGGTGGCCTACGCGTTCCAGATCTACTACGACTTCAGCGCGTACTCGGACATGGCCACCGGGTTGGGGCTGATCCTGGGCTTCGTGTTCCCCAAGAACTTCGACTCGCCCTATCGGTCGCAGTCGATCACGGAATTCTGGCGCCGGTGGCACATCTCGCTGAGCACGTGGCTGAAGGACTACTTCTACCTTCCGCTGGGCGGGAATCGCAAGGGCACGTCGCGGACGTACGTCAACCTGATGGTGGTGATGCTGCTGGGAGGGCTGTGGCACGGGGCGTCGTGGAACTTCGTGATCTGGGGCGGCATCCACGGGGTGATGCTCGCCCTGGAACGGGCCCATGGCAAGCGGAGCTTCTACCAGAACCTGCCCCGGGCCGTGAAAATCGCCGTGACGTTCGTGATCGTCTGCTTCGCGTGGGTGTTCTTCCGGGCCGACAGTCTCCCGGCGGCCGGGGCGTACTGCGCGAGCATGCTGGGCCTGGCGTCCGCCCCGGGCGGGGCCGGGCTGATCGGCGGCGTGATGTACCAGCCGTACTACGTGATCCTCGTGGCGGCCGCCGCGGTCATCACCTGGACGTGCCCGCAGACGTGGGACTTCACGCGGCGGATCACCGTGCCGAAGGCGGCGGTGGCGGTGGGGCTGTTCTGGGTGTCCGTCGCCGCCCTGACCACCCAGGCGTTCAACCCGTTCATCTACTTCATATTCTGACGGACGGATTACCACAGAGGCTCAGAGAGCTCAGAGAGAGGAAAGAGAAGAGAAACCGCAGAGGTCGCTGAGGACGCAGAGGAAAAGCCGATGAGGCGAACGACAAGAGGAAAGACGGCCGAGCACAGTGGTCGCGTGGCAGCATGCTCTGTCCGCGCTTCTAACAACCTCCTCTCTGCGCCCTCTGCGGCCTCTGCGGTTTCTCTTGTTCCGGTCTTTCCGCATGAGTGAAGAGAAGCGAAGATTGACGCGGGAAGAGGTGGCCAAGAGGGAGATTGGCCACACGGAGGTCTCCCCGCGCGTGGCGTGGGGGCTGACGCTGCTGTTCCTGGCGACCGTCTTCGTCGTGCCGGTCGGCCAGCACGTCTATGAGATTCGCCGGGCCTTTGCACAGCGGCCGGACGTGACGTGGGACCAGCCGGCGCGGTACTTGCCTCGCTGCTACGACATCTTTGCGTCGATCCCGCGGGCGTGGGAGGAGGCGCGGCAAGGCCGGGCCGGCGACGGCGCCGGCGTCGTGGGACTGTTCCGGCGGGTCAAGCGGGCCAACGACCGCGTTCTTCTTCGCGACATCAACGAGTATACCGACGCCCTGAAGGACGACTCGATCCTCACCGACGCGCTGCTGCCGCCCGCCCAGCGGATGATGACGCGGTACCTCGGCGTGGGCAATGAGCAGGTGTACGTCGGGCGCGACGGGTGGCTGTTCTACCGGCCGGGCGTGGACTACGTGACGGGGCCGGGGTTCCTCTCCGAGCGGCATGTCCGCGCCCGCCGCGACGCGGTCAAGGAATGGCAGGACCCGCCGGGGCTGGACCCGGTCGGCGCGATCCTGGACTTCGCCCGGCAGCTCGGCGCTCGGGGCATCCGACTGATCCTCGTGCCCACGCCGGTCAAGGCGATGGTCCATCCGGAGAAGCTCAGCGCCCGCTTCGAGGACTGCCGCGAGGCGCTGCGAAACCCGTCCTTCGCTACCTTCTGCCAACGGCTGCAGGATGCGGGCGCCGCCCCCCACGACGGGAACGGCGTGCTGGTCTTCGACCCCGCACCGGTCCTGTTCGACCAGAAGCTCGGTGGCTGGGAGCCGTCGGCCCTGCCGAAACAGGTCAGACGGAAGCTCGGCGGCCAGAAGCCGTGGCCGCTGTTCCTGCAAACCGACACGCACTGGCGGCCGGAAACGATGAACGTCGTGGCCTACGAGTTGTCCCTGCGGGTCCGCCGATGCCTCTCCGCCGCCGGGGCGGACCCTGAAGGGCGCGAGGCGTACGTCGAGGAAGCGCGGCAAGTCACCAACGCGGGCGACGTGGCGGCGATGGTGCAGCCGCGGGTCAAGAGTGGCGTTCTCGGGCGGACCCACGCCGCGATCGGGTCGGGGTCGGCCGCGCTGGGGCTCGACCGCCTAGCCGAAGCGTGGGCGACGGACCGGCAGGACCTGTTCCCGCCCGAGACGGTTTCCCTTCGCCGCGTGCTGAACGAGCAGGGAAGTCCCTGGCGCCCGGACCGACAGGCCGACGTGCTCCTGCTGGGAGACAGCTTCAGCAATACCTACTCCAGCGAGGAGATGGGCTGGGGCGATGCCGCCGGTCTCGCCGAGCGCCTGAGCTTCTACCTCCAGCGGCGGATCGACACGATCTGCCGCAACGACGCCGGCGCGCACGCCACGCGGGAGATCCTCGCCGCCGAGCTGCGCAGGGGCAGCGACCGGCTGGCGGGCAAGAAGGTGGTGATCTGGCAGTTCGCGGCCCGCGAGCTGGCGGTGGGGGACTGGGAGTTTATCGAGTTGAAGCTGGGGTCGGCCCGCACGCGGCCGGCCGCGACGAAACCCGCGCCGGGCGCGGTGACGGACGCCCTCGAACTCGCTGCCGGCGAGACCGCGACGATCACGGGGCGGATCGCGGAGTTGAAGATCTCTCCCAAGCCCGGCACGGTCCCGTACAAGGACCACATCATGCCCGTACACCTCGTCGACGTACGCGACGCCGCCGGGCGGGTGAAGGGCGCCGAGGGCGTCGTGCTGATATGGGGCCTGCGAAACAACCGCGCCATGCCGGCCGCCCAACTGAAGACCGGCCAAGTGGTCACGGTCCGCGTCCGCCGGTGGGAGGACGTGGAAGGCAAGTATGCTACGATCAACACGTCCGAGCTGGACGACGTGGACTTCGACGTGAATCGGTTCTGGTGTGAGGAGTTGAAATGAGACGCAGTACCGAGGGGTTTGCCGGGGTTCTTCCACCCGAAGGGCGATGGGTCGTCAGCCCCCGAAGGGGGCGTCTGGACGGTAGCCACGGGCGCGAGCCCGTGGTGGCAGGGGGCAGGACAATAGAGCCCCCGAAGGGGGCGACTGAGGGCTTGGGTGCGCATCGGTGTCTCAATCGCCCCGTTCCGGGGCTCTTCAAGGGACGGGACCACCAACCCCGGGCTTGCGCCCGGGGCTACCGTCCAGTCGCCCTAGGGGCGCCACGACTCCGGAGACGGCCGGCAGTGCCCACAGCCTTGGCAGCGTTTCTTGCTTTGAGTGTTTCCGTTTGCGCGGCGCCTCTGCTCGCCGCCGAGCCGCCGGCCGACCAGGTGGGCGCCTTCCGGGCCGAGTGCGCCGCCAAACAGAAGGCCGCCGATGCCGCGGGGTCCATGACCGTCCTCGGCAAAGACGGGTGGATGTTCTTCGGGCGGGAGCTGCGGCACGTCAGCGTCGGGGCATTCTGGGGCGATCTTGCCGCGACGGCCAGCAGCCAGACGAAGTACCAGGACCCCTTGCCGGCCATCCTTGACTACCACGCGAGCTGCAGGAAGCTCGGCATCGAGCTGATCGTCCTGCCGATTCCGCCGAAGGCGATCGTCTACGCGGACAAGCTCTCGGCCGGAGTCCCCGTTGAAGACAAGGGTGTCCCGCCCCGGATGGACACCGCCCACCAGGCCTTCTACAAGCTGCTTCGCGAGAAGGGCGTGACCGTGCTGGACCTGACGGGCGACTTCCTCGCCGCCCGCGCCGAGGCGGGCACGCCGCCGGTCTACTGCAAGCAGGACACCCACTGGTCCGGGCGGGCGTGCGAGATCGCCGCGCGCAAGATCGCCGAGCACGTCCGGGACCGCCCCTGGGCCAAGGCCCTTGCGCGCAACGCGTACGAGACCCGGACGATGGCCGTGGAGATCCGCGGCGACCTGTGGCGGGACGTGCACGACGCCAAGCCCCCGGCGGAGAAGGTCCCGCTGCGCTTCGTCGGCACGAAGTCCGCTGGCATGCCCGCCCCGCTCGCGCCGGACCCCAACAGCCCCGTCATTCTGCTGGGCGACAGCCACGGGCTGGTCTTCCACGAGGGCGGGGAGATGCACGCCAAGGGGGCCGGGCTGGTCGATCAACTCGCCTTCGAGCTGGGCTGGCGGGTCGAGCGGCTCGCCCGCAAGGGCTCCGGCGCGACGCCTGCGAGAATCGACCTCTACCGCAAGCAGAAGCGCCTGCCCGGCTACCTCAGGACCAAGAAGCTGATCGTCTGGTGCTTCTCCGCCCGGGAGTTCACCGAGGCCGGCTGGCGCAACGTGCCCGTGACGCGGTGATCGGAGGGACGGCCGATTGTCCCGTTTACCTGCGATGAGAACCTGCACAGTCCATCCCGCCTCCGCCTCCGTTCCGCTGAGCGGCGCTGTTGCCGGCACGCCGTGGGCCGGGGCCCGCGTGCTGCGGGTCGACCGGTACCCGTGGTATGAGGGCGGCGAGAAGCAATCCACGGCCGTTCGAATGCTCTACGATCGCCGGGCGCTGTACGTGCAGTTCCGCTGCCGGGACCGGCACGTCTCGGCGGTCGAGACGCGCCTCAACGGCGACGTCTACCTCGATAGCTGCGTGGAGCTGTTCGCCATGCCCCTCCCGGCGGAGGGGGCGGGCTACTTCAACGTGGAGATCAACTGCTGCGGCTGCCTGCACCTGGGCTTCGGTCCCGGCCGGGCCGGCCGCCGGCTGGTCCCGCGGGAACTCGCCCGGCGCATCCGCATCGAGACGTCCGTCCCCACACCCACGAAGACCGAGGACCCCCGCGACCGCGCCTGGTGGGTCGCCGCGGCCCTGCCGTTCAAGACGCTGAGCGACTTCGCCGGCTTCGCCGTCCGCCCCGCCTCCGGCAACGTGTGGCGGGCCAACCTGTACCGCTGCGGCGGCCGGACCGACCCGCAGTACGCCGTCTGGAACCCCATCGCCTGGCCTCACCCCGACTACCACCGCCCGGAGTGCTTCGGGGAAATCAGCTTCGCTTGACCGCCCGCGCCGGCCGCCGATGGACGGAGAATCTGCCCAACGTGCCTGGCGCGCGTGCCTGCTCGTTGCCGCTCTCCGGATGCGCGGCTATACTGCGGGTGAATCGAGGCCGGCCTGGGTGGCCGGAAAGGCGGGTGCACGATGACGCGCAAGACAGCGGCAATCCTGGCGGGATTCATGGTGACCAACATGGCGACAGCGGGCGTGGTGTACGACGGGTACGACGGGCCGGGAAAGGGCAAGCACATCGTCCTGGTCTGCGGCGACGACGAGTATCGTTCCGAGGAGTTGATTCCCCAACTCGGGAAGATCCTGGCCGTGCGGCAGGGCTTCAAGTGCACCGTGCTGTTCGCCGTCGATCCGAAGACCGGCGAGGTCGACCCCAGCGTGCAGGACAACATCCCGGGGCTCGATGCGCTCAAGGACGCCGACCTGATGATCCTGCTGCTCCGCTTCCGCGACCTGCCCGACGAGCAGATGAAGCACGTCATGGACTACACCAACTCCGGCCGGCCCATCATGGGCCTGCGGACCAGCACCCACGCGTTCCGGTTCAAGAAGCACGCCGACGGACCCTACGCCAAGTGGAGCTTCCGCGCGAAGGGCGAGACGGAAGGCGGCTACGGCCGGCAGGTCTTCGGCGAGACGTGGATCAGCCACTACGGCGACCATCAGCGCGAAAGCACGCGCGGGGTGATCGCCCCGGCCATGGAAGCCAGCCCGATCGTCCGCGGCTGCGAGGACATCTGGGGCCCGTCGGACGTGTACGGGCTGACGACGCTGCACGGCGACTGCAAGCCCGTCATCCTGGGCCAGGTGCTGACCGGGATGAAGCCGACCGACCCGCCCAACGCCGCCAAGAAGCCCATCCCCGTGGCGTGGACGAAGACCTACACCGGCACGGAGGGCAAGGCGGCCCGCGTGTTCACCACCACCATGGGCCACGCCGGCGACCTGAAGAGCGAGGGCTTTCGCCGACTGCTCGTTAACGCCGCCTACTGGTGCCTGGGCATGGAGAAGCAGATCCCCGCCCGCGCGGACGTCGGCCTCGTCGGCGAGTACACGCCCAGCAAGATCGGCATGGGTGGCCACAAGAAGGGCGTCAAGCCGGCGGACCACAAACTGGAGAAGTAGGGGGGGGGGGAAGGAACGGGCGTTCCCGCCTATCTTCCTTCTTTGCCCGTCCTCGGCCGGAAGATCAGGCGGATGGGGACCTCGCCGTAGGGCAGACGCTCGCGGAGCTGGTTGATGAGGTACCGCTGGTAGTTGCGGTCGAAACTGCGGAGGTCGTTCACGAAGACGACGATCGTCGGCGGGGCGGTGGCGACCTGGGAGACGTAGAGCACCTTCGGCGGCTTCGTACCGGTCTTGTGGCTGGGCCCCCGCTGGGCCATGATCTCCTCGAAGACGCGGTTCATCTCGCCCGTGCCCACGCGATGCCGCGCCTGGTCGAAGAGCTGCTCGGCGAGGCCGACCGTCTCGCGGACGTTGACGCCCTCGGTCGCGCTGGTGAGGCTGATCGGCGCGAAGGACAGCTCGGGGAGGACCTTGGCGAGGTACTCGGCGTAGTCGTCCGTGGAGGCGACGTTCCGGGCGAGGTCCCACTTGTTGACCACGAGCAGGACGGGCTTGAACTCCTCGGCGATCTGCCGGGCGAGGTCCTTGTCGGCCTTTCCGACGGGCACGGAGGCGTCGACCATGAGGGCCACGACGTCGGCGCGGCGAATGCTCCGCAGGGCGCGGCGGTAGCTGTAGAACTCGATGTCGCCGCTGATCTTCCGCCGCTTGCGAACGCCGGCGGTGTCGATGAGACAGAGCTTCCGCCCGTCGATCTGGACCGTCACGTCCACGCTGTCCCGGGTCGTGCCGGGCGTTTCGGAGACGATCACCCGCTCCTCGCCGGCGAGGGCGTTGATGAACGTGCTCTTCCCGGCGTTGCGCTTGCCGACGACGGCGAGCTTCATGGCCGCGTCGTCCGGGCGTTCGGCGGGCGTCCCCCCGAGCCCCGCGGCGATGGCGTCGATCAACTCCTCGATGCCGATGGCGTGGTGGGCGGAGATGTTGATCGGCTCGCCGAAGCCCAGGGCGTTCAGCTCGGCGGTCTCGGCGGTCATTTCGATTTCGTCGACCTTGTTCGCCGCCAGGACGATGGGGATGCCCAGCGGGCGGAGCTTCTCGGCGACGTGGCGGTCCAGCGGCATGAGCCCCTCGCGGGCGTCGACGAGGAAGACGATCAAGTTCGCCTCGGCGATGCCGTAGGCGATCTGGTTCTCGACGTGCTCGGTGAGCTCGTCGGCGTCCTCGATGCCCATCCCGCCCGTGTCGACGAGCTCCACGTAGCCCTCGCCGATGGGACAGGGCGCGGAGACCCGGTCGCGCGTGACGCCCGGCGTGGGGTCCACGATCGAGATTCGATGCCCGACCAGCCGATTCAGCAGGCTGCTCTTGCCCACGTTCGGCCGGCCCACGATGGCGACGACAGGAAGGGCCATGCCCGCCATCATAGCGGCCGGGCGCGGCGGGAGCAATGGCGCCAAGGGCCTGCCGACGCCGCCGAGCCCGTCGTCATTCGCCGCGGAAGACCTTCCGGATCTCCGCCACGGGAATGGCGAAGCCGACGTTCTCCAGATCCGCCTTGAGCGTGATCAGGCCGACGACCTCGCCGTAAGCGTTCAGAAGCGGCCCGCCGGAGTTGCCCGGGTTGATCGCGGCCGTGTGCTGAACGAACCGGTGGCCTCTCAGAATCCGTGCGCTGGAGCTGACGATTCCCTCGCTGATCGACTGGGTCAGGACCGTCCCGTCCATGCCCGGGTTGCCGAGGGCGTAGACCTTTTCCCCGGGGCGCGGGTCGGCCGCCGCGGCCGGCAGCGGCCGCAGGCCGGCCGCGGCGGCCGACAGCTTCAGCACGGCGATGTCCCGCGCCTCGGACCGGTAGACCAGGCGCCCCTCGACGGCGGGGAGCTTCTCGGGCTTGCCGTCCACCGTCTTGAACGGTCGGACTCGCGCCCGCGAGCTCTGGCCCAGGACGTGGGCGTTGGTGAGGATCAGCCCTCCCTCGGCCACGCAGAACCCGCTGCCGCTGCCGTCGTCGGTCTCGACCAGCACGACAGACGAGACCGCGTCGGCGTAGACCTTGGTGGCGGCCGGGGGACTCGCGGGGCGGCGCGGCAGCGGCAGCTTGGGCAGCACCGTGCCGGGGCGACCCAGCGCCGCCGTCGCGGCCCCCTGGCCCGTCTTCGAGAGCGCCTTGGCCTCGGCGGAGAACCCGAGCTTCTTGAGCAGGGGCAGGGCCCTGGCGAGGACCTTCGGGTTCGCCCGGTCGACGGCAAGAGCCTCCGCGAGGCAGTACGCGGCCGCGGTCTCCTTGCCGGTCCGCTTGAGCACGTCGTGGAGGCCATCGAGGGCCAGGCACGTCAGGTCCGTTCGTCCGGCGTCGCCCCGGATGACCTCCAGATAGCAGGGCTCGGTCTTGTCCAGTTGCCCGCCGAGGTGGTAGGAGGTCCCCAGGTAGTAGGCCAACACCACGTCGTTGGGGCGTTTCTTGCGGGCCTCGGTGAGCTTGTAGATCGCAAACCCGACGCTCTCGCGGTCTTTGTCGCCCCGGCAGATCTCGGCGATCAGGGCCATGCGCTGGGCGTCCCAGGGGTAGTCCTCACAGCGGGTCCAGGGGATCGGCCGGTCGGTGCGGTTCTCGCGGATCGCGCGAGCCAGCGCGCCGGCGACGTCTTCCCGTTTCTCGCCCGGCTGGAAGGTCTTCAGTCGCGAGATCGGTTGAGGCTTGCGCTGCGGAGCCGGCGCCGGCGGGCTCGCGGGAGCCTCCCCCTGCTTGCGCCACCACGTTCCCGCGATGCGCTGCTCGGCGGGTGTCAGCTCGTTGCGGTACGCCAGCAGGCCGGACTTGGCCCCCGCCATCAGCAGCCAGCGGCCGTTGCCGCTCCAGCAGCACTGCCCGTTGGACTCCGCCGCGAGGAGTTGGTGCTGTTCCGAGTCGGCCAGGTGGTAGACCCGCACGTCTTTCGTGCGCACGGCGGCGACCTGGTTCGTGACGGGGTTGAACGCAAAGCCCTTGGGATAGGCCCCCGTCGCGAAGAACGCCTCCACGTGCTCGAGATCGTTCGCCGAGAAGACGGCCACGCCGTAGCCCGACTTGTGGCCGCCCGCCTTGCGGGGCCGCCAACCGCCCCCGCCGGGCACGCAGACCCACTGGCCGTCCGGGCTGACGACCACCCTGTGCCCGTTGGAGACGACATTGTCGCGGATCCCGCAGGTGAGGACCCCTCCCGGCACGCGCAGGCCGCGGAAGAGGGTCGTCTGCGACCGCTCGAAAACGTACCGCCCGGTTGGGCGGAAGTGGTAGGGCACCACCCGCCCGCCGATGATGACGTGTCCGAAGACGGGCGCCGACTCTCTTGGGTCGGGCTTGACGAAGCTGTAGAGGAACTCCCCGCCGGGATCGCCTGCGACGGACTGCCCCGGCATGTCGGTCGCGGAGACCTTCCCCGTCGTCATGCTCAAGCCCCATATCACGCCTTTGTGCGGGAAGTACGCCGCGCGGCGGGAGGCGAACACCGCGACGGACTTGGGCGTCGCGGGACCCAGGGGCCAGGACTGCTCGACCCGGCCGGTCTCGACGGCAAGGCGGCTGAGCGTGGCGGGACGCCCGGCCACGACGTACAGGCCGTCGTCGGCCAGGGCGCCGCAGGCGGCGGCCTCGGCAAGCGCGACCTTCCTGACGGCAAGGGAATCCCCCGCGGTGTCGATCACGTAGCAGGCCGGCGAGGAGGCCGTCAGCGCCACGACGAACCGCCCGCGCGGGTCCGCCAGCAGGGCGGTGATCTGCTCGGAGACCTCCCCGCCCAGGTCGGCGGCCGTCAGGTCCTTCGCGGCCTCACGAGGGGCGGTGCGCGGCGTCTCGTGATCGAACCACAGCACTTGGGCGACCTCGTCGTCCTCCTGCACGGCCTGGAGGAACTCGCGCACCATCTCCACGCCGGCCCGCGTGGGGTTGGTCTCGCGCGCCAGCAGGACGGCCAGCACCGCCGAGAAGTGCCTGCCCTGCGCTCGCAGACTGATCCCCATGTTGCGGTAGGCCTTCCATCGCAGCTTGTACAGGTCCCTGGGGTCCTTGACGATGGCGTAGGTGAACCAGCGGTTGGCCTCGGCGTTCTTCTTCAGGCGGCAGTAGATCAGGCCGAGGTTGATCGCCGAGTGGATCGTGACCGAGGTCGGCCTCTTCGCGCCGGTCTTGGTCAGTGACAGGCACCGCTCGTAGGTCGAGATGGCCTCGGGAATCCGGCCGAGATCGCCCAGCAGCAGCGCCTTGTAGTACAGGGCGAACTCGCACTTCGGGTCCGCCCTCAGGGCCGCGTCGAGGGCGCGAATCCCCTCGGCCGGCCGCTTGGCCCGTTCGTGTCCCAGGGCCTCGGCGATGAGCTTCGCCGCCGTCAGGCTCCTGGTGCCGAACCGCTTGCGAAGGTCCTGCTGCGCGAAGCTCCGAGACGGCCCCAGAAGCAACGCTCCCAACACCACGACCTGGAAAACCCGGCGCATGGCAACTCCCTTTCCAGTGAGATTGGGCTGACCCGTAGTCCCACGCCCTGGTTCAACTCCCGGCATTCTACTGCAGCCCGTCGGGCGGGGCAATGGGCTAAAGCCCGAACGGCGAGGCCGAGTTCCGTCCCCCGTGCACGCGCGGGTTCCGCCGGCGCCCCGCCGGGCGTAGAATGGCCCCGTGGAAAGGTGCTGCACGATGGAGTTCGCCATAGGCTTTGCGGTGGGGGCGGTGCTCGGCGCGGCGATTGCGCTGATCGCGGCCGTGCTGCGCGGCCGGGCGGCCCGGGGCGAGACGGCCGCGGCGCTCCAGCAGATGCGGGAGGCGTTCGCGGTGCTGGCGGGCGAGGCCCTCGACGCGAACGCCGAACGTCTCAGCCGGCAGGCCGCCGCGACGCTCGACGGGCGCAAGGCGCTGATCGACCAGGCCGTGCGGGCCGTCCACGAGCGGCTGGAGCAGGTCCGCGGGATGCTCGGGCGGATCGAGGCCGACCGCAAGCAGGACTTCGGGCGCCTCAGCAACTCCGTGCGGGGCCTGACCGTCACGGCCGAGCGGCTCCACGAGATCCTCGCCAGCACCCAACGGCGCGGCGCGTGGGGCGAGCGGATGGCCGAGGACGTCCTCCGCCTCGCCGGCCTCCAGGAGCACGTCAACTACGCCAAGCAGTCGGCGGCGGACGCCGAATCGGGCCGGCCGGACTTCACCTTCTTTCTGCCCCATGGCCTGAAGGTGAACCTCGACGTGAAGTTCCCGCTGGAGCGGTACAAGGCGTACCTGGACGCCGAGAGCGACGAGGCCCGCCGGCGGGAGCTTGGCGCCCTGACCCAGGCCGTGCGGGGGCACGTTCGGACTGTCGCCGGCCGGGGGTATATCGACCCGACCGTCCCCACCGTGCCGTACGTGATCGTCTTCCTGCCGAGCGAGCAGGTCTTCAGCCTGGCCCTCTCGTCCGACCCGGACCTGATCGACGAGGCGCTGGCGAGCCGCGTCGTGCTGGCCGGGCCGATGACGCTCTACGCGATGCTGTCGGTCGTTCGCCAGGCGGCCGAGCACGCCAACATCACCGCGACCGCCCACGAGATCGTCGAGTTGCTGAGCGAGTTCACCCGCCAGTGGGCGCGGTACAACGAGGCGGTGGACAAGCTCGGCGAGCGGATCGACGCCGCCGAACGCCAGTTCCGCGCTGTCCGCGAGACCCGCACGAACATGCTCCAGCGCCCGCTGGACCGGATCGACCAGCTCCGCAGCACGCGGGGGCTGGAGGACGACCCCTCATAAACTCGACGGGCCGGGGACGCAGGGGCGGAGGCGATTCCCTCAGCGGCGTGGAGTGGGCCAACCCGTGAACGCTCTTGTCCTCCGGCTGGATCCCCGCCGCCGACAGCCGGTCGCGCAACGCCATGCAGTCGATAGCACTCGTGTCCACGAGAAAGTCCGCCTCGTAGGGCTCGCCCTCTTTGGCCAGGTCTGTCACCGACACCGTAACGTGCGGTACCCCCATCTTGCACGCCGCAGTTCAGTGCAATCAACCGAGTTCAGTATACCGGGCCAATCGCCGCGGGCAAGTGCTCTACGGTAGCGTGGGCGGTCGCGTGGGGGCCGGGCCTCTTCGCCGCGGCGCTTCCCCGGCCTGCGGTCCGTCTCAGTACCCCTCGACTACAAGCCCCGGAATGTCGCGGTAGTGCTTGGCGTTGCGGGTGACCAGGCGCTGGCCGGCCACCAACGCCGTCGCGGCGATCAGGACGTCCATGTCGCCTACCGGGCGGCCGATGCGGTGCAGGTAGGCGGTGACGCGGCCGTATTCGCGAGCCGCCGCGTCATTGAAGCGGAGAATGCCAAAGACGCGCAAAGCCCCCCGGACCCGTAGCTGTTCCTCCTGCGGGTCTTGCGCCTTGTGAATGCCGACGTACAACTCCGCCGCGTTGAAGCGCGTCGTGAGCAACCGCTCCTCTCTGAATAGAAGCTCCCGGAGTTTGGCCAGGGCTGCCTGTCGGGCCTTCCGTCCGCCCCGGCCGACCAAGTCCAGCAGCACGGTTGTGTCAACGCAGGCCACTACCGCTCCCGATCCGAAGGGACGTGCCGACGCTCAAGGTGCTCCTCGACGGCCTCGATGGCCTCGGGGCTCATCGGGTTGGCTTCCAGCCACTCCTCGTACGCATCAAGGTCCACGGGCTTCTGAAACAGCCTCTTGATCGTCTGACTGAAAGACTCCCCTTCCCGCTTGTGCATCTTCAGGCGGTCGTAGGCCTCCACGTCAATTGTGATTGTCTTTGTTGCCATGGCACCCATCCCGAATCCGTGTACGTGTATGTACGTGTATTGTAGTGCAGCCCTCGCCTCTCGCCAAGGGTGGTTGCATTGTGGGTCTTCTCAACGGCGGGGCAGCCAGACGGTCATCGCGCCGGGGGTGCGGTTGTCCCAGAGGCAGTAGGGGACGGCCCGGATCCGCGTGGGCTGGAGCTTCAGCTCCTTCGCCGGGCGGTAGAGCTTGCCCGCCCAGCCGGCGGGGGAGGGGACGAGGCCCTCGCCCTCGATTACCGTCACGCCCCCCAGCAGCTTGGGGTCGAAGCGGGCGGTGAGCTTCGCGCGGTCCGGCAGGTGGACGGTCAGCACGTCGGCGGCGTGATCGCACTGCTCCAGGCAGTACACGATCGGCCCGCGCTGAAGGGCGACCTTGCCGACGTCCTCCAGGACCGACGGGTGTGCGGCGATTCGCTCGATCGGCATGTCCAGAGACAGCTCGACGACGTCGCCGTCCGCCCACGTGCGGCGGAGCTTGGCGTAGCCCTTGGTGACCCGTGCGGCCGTGCGCTTGCCGTTGACCTTCAGCGTGTGCTTGCGGCACCAGCCGGGGATGCGGAGCATCAGGGCGAACACCCCCGGCCTGTCGGTGGAGACGGTGATTCGCACCGCGCCGTCCCAGGGATAGTCCGTCTGCTGCGTGAGGGTGACGTTTCGTCCGGCGATCTCGGCGCGGGCTTCGGAGGCCACGTACAGGTGCACGTAGGCCGCGCTGCGGGCCGCGGAGCAGACGTACTGGGGGAACTCGGCGATCATCCTCGCGATGTTGGGGGGGCAGCACGCGCAGCCGAACCACTCCCGGCGGAAGGGCTCCCCGGGCCGGATGTGGGAGTAGGTCTCGGGCGGCGCGGCGGTCAGCGGGTTGGTATAGAAGAACCGCTTCCCGTCGGCGGAGACGCCGCTGATCGTGCCGTTGTGCAGGGCGCGCTCCATCACGTCGGCGTATCGGGCGTCGGCCTCGATCTCGGTCATGCGGTGGGCGAAGAACACCAGCGCGATGGCCGCGCACGTCTCGGCGTAGGCGGTCTCGTTCGGCAGGTCGAAGGTGCGGGTGAAGCCCTCGTTCCGTCCGGACGGCCCGACGCCGCCGGTGAGGTACATCTTGCGCTCGGTCGCGTCCGCCCAGAGGCGCTTGCAGGCGGCGAGCAGCTCGGCGTCGCCGGTCTCGGCGGCCACGTCCGCCATGCCGGCGTACAGGTAAAAGGCCCGCACGGCGTGGCCGACGACGGCGCTCTGCTCGCGGACCGGCAGGTGGGACTGGTTGTATTCGTACGTGCCGGGCCAGTATTTCATAGGGTCGTCGCCGCGGGCCTTGGCCTCGCGGGTGTAGTAGTGGGGCTGCCGGCCCCGCTCGTCGACAAAGTACTTGGCGAGCCGGAGGTACCGCGGCTCGTCGGTGGCGTGGTACAGCTTCACCAGCGCCAGCTCGATCTCCTCGTGCCCCGGGTAGCCTCGTTTCTTGCCCTTGCCGCGACCGAACGTCTCGTCGATGTGGTCGGCGTAGCGGCAGAGCACGTCCAGCAGCTTCCGTTTTCCGGTGGCCTGGTAATAGGCGACGGCGGCCTCCATGAGGTGGCCGGCACAGTACAACTCGTGCCGGTCTCGCAGGTTGGTCCAGCGGCCCTCGGGCTCGACGGCGGTGAAGTAGATGTTGAGGTAGCCGTCGGCCTGCTGGGCGGCGGCGATGTCGTCGATGACCCGGTCCACGAGGCGTTCGAGCTTCCGGTCCGGATGGACGGCCAGGCTGTATCCGCAGGCCTCGATCCACTTGGCCGCGTCGGAGTCCCAGAAGATGTGCGGGGGCTTGCCCTTGCCCGGCTTCCAGCCGAGCTTCCAGGCCTTCAGCCGCCCGGTCTTGCGGCACTGCTGGTACTCGATCGGCAGGGTGGCCTCGCGGTTGGCGGCCAGGCGCGCCGACCAGAAGGCATCCTGGACCGTGACGTTTGTCAGTCCGAAAGACCTCATCCGAAATGCCGGTGCGGGCATGGTGGACTCCTGTGGGCTGCGGAGCGGCTCGGCAACCCAAGCGTTTGGCTAAACATAGAGTTAGGAACGGACGATACCAAGACAGATATGCCGCCGGGCGCGAGGACCGGCCCGCCGGCTGCTTGTACCATGCCAACGCTCGTCGCGTCGCATGCACATTCCCAGAAGCCCCGCTTCCAGGAAAGGAACAGCACATGCCTCAATACTCTGTAAGCCCGTACGGCGAGAAGTTCAAGATCCCCGGCGAGAAGGACTACGCCAAGGAGCTCGCGCGGCTGGAGAAACTCGTCGCCGAGGCCCGGGCCGACGGCAAGGAGATCGTCGTGGTCATGGGCGTCGGGTTCGTCGGCGCGGTGATGGCCGCGATCATCGCCGATACCGAGCACAAGAGCGGCAAGAAGAAGGGGCAACCCGGCAAGTTCGTGATCGGCTGCCAGCGGCCCAGCACGCGGAGCTACTGGAAGATCCCGCTGCTGAACCGCGGCGAGTCGCCCGTCAAGGCCGAGGACCCCGAGGTCGATCCGATGATCGCCCGGTGCGTGAAGGACAAGAAGACCCTCACGGCCACGTTCAACAGCGACTGCCTCGGTCTGGCCGACGTCGTGGTGGTGGACGTGCAGTGCGACTACACCAAGCACGACCTCGGCGACATGCGGACGGGCGAGGCCGAGATGACCGCCCTCGAGGCCACCATGCGGACGATCGGCGAGAAGATCCAGCCCAAGTGCCTCGTGCTGATCGAGACGACTGTCGCGCCGGGCACGACGGAGTTCGTCGCCTGGCCGATCATGAAGAAGGCCTTCGCCGCCCGCGGCCTGAAGGCCACCCCGCTGCTGAGCCACAGCTTCGAGCGCGTCATGCCCGGCAAGGAGTACGTCTCGAGCATTCGGGACTTCTGGCGGGTCTGCTCCGGCTGCAACGCCACGGCCAGGAAGCGCGTCGTGCGGTTCCTCAAGGCCGTGCTCAACACCGAGCAGTTCCCCCTGACCGTGATGGACCGGCCGATCGAGTCCGAGACCACCAAGATCGTGGAGAACTCCTACCGCGCGACGATCCTGGCCTTCCAGAACGAGTGGAGCCTCTTCGCCGAGCGCAACGGCGTGGACTTGGTTAAGGTCATCGGGGCCATCAAGGTCCGCCCGACGCACAGCAACATCATCTTCCCCGGGCCGGGCATCGGCGGGTACTGCCTGCCCAAGGACGGCGGGCTGGGATACTGGGCGTACAAGCACATCCTCGGCTTCGAGGATCAGGACAGCATCTTCAAGCTCACGCCGCAGGCGATCGACACGAACGACACGCGCGGCCTGCACGCCGCGGAGCTCACGCGAGACGCCCTGCGCAACATGGGCCGGTACATCGCCGGCGCGGACGTGTTGATCTGCGGGGCCAGCTACCGCCAGGACGTAGGCGACACGCGGTACAGCGGCTCGGAGATGGTCGTCCGCAAGCTCACGGAGATGGGCGCGGAGATGCGCGTCCACGATCCGTACGTCGAGCACTGGTACGAGCTGGAGAAGCAGGACGTCTACCCCGCGCCGGGCCACTCCTGGGCCCGCTTCTTCCGCAACCAGGAGCACCTGAAGGACATCCACGTCCAGAGCGACCTCGCCGCCGCCCTCAAAGGCGCCGAGGCCCTCATCCTCGCCGTGCCGCACTCGCCCTACCTCCAACTGGACCCGGCCGACGTCGTCAAGTGGGCCGGGGCGCCGCTGGCGGTCATCGATTGCTTCGGCATCCTCACGGACGAGAAGATCCGCCGCTACTTCGAGCTCGGCTGCGAGGTCAAGGCCCTCGGCCGCGGGCACATCCAGCGAATCAAGGAAGAGGTCCGCAAGACGCAGAAATAGACCCGGCCGGCACCGATCGGCCCGGATTGTCGACCATCCGTCGCCCAGGCGGAGAAGACCCGCCCGGCCTGGGGGACGTCGGAACCGCGCGCGTCATTCCGCCAGGAAACGGAACTCTGTGGCCTGGGCATACGTCTCGCCCGGCGCCAGTTCCGCGGAGGGAAACTCCGCGTGGTTGGGCGAGTCGGGGTAGTGCTGCGTCTCCAGGCAGAAGCCCGTGCGGTGGGCGTACGCCACGCCGGACTTGCCGACGTTGCTGCCGTCCAGGAAGTTGCCGCTGTAGAACTGCACCGCCGGTTGGGTCGTCCAGACCTCCATCACCCGCCCGCTGCCCGGCTCGCGGACGCGCGCGGCCCGCGCGAGCTGCCCGCCGCCCGCGTCCAGGACGAAGTTGTGATCGTAGCCCCCGCCGAGGGTCATCTGCTCGTCGTCCGCCCCGATCCGCTCGCCGATGACGTGCGGCCGGCGGAAATCCAGCGGCGTGCCCTCCACGCTTCGCACCTCGCCGGTGGGGATCAGGTTCTCGTCCACCGGCGTGAACTGCCCGGCGAAGAGCTGTATCTCGTGGCCGAGCACGTCGCCCGAGCCTTCCCCCGCGAGGTTGAAGTACGAATGCTGCGTGAGGTTCAGGACGGTCTTCTTGTCCGTGGTGGCCTGGTACTGCACGCGCAGGACGTTCTCGTTCGTCCACGTGTAGACGACCTTCGCCGACAGTGTTCCGGGGTAACCCGCCTCGCCATCGGCGCTGACGTAGGTCAGCGCCAGCGTCGCGCCGTCGGGGCCCTCGCCGGGCTCGGCCTCCCAGACGACCTTGTCAAAGCCCCGCTCCCCGCCGTGCAGATGGTTGACGCCCTTCTCGTTGCGGGCCAGCGTGTACTCGACGCCGTCGAGCGTGAACCGCCCGCCCGCGATGCGGTTGCCGTACCGCCCGACCACCGCGCCGAAGTACGGCGTGTCGGCGACGTACTCCGCCAGCGTGCTGTAGCCGAGGACGACGTCCGCGGCCTGGCCGGCGCGGTCCGGGGCGGTCAACATCGTGATGATCGCGCCGTAGTTGGTGATCTTGATGACGCAGCCGGCGGCGTTGGTCAGCGTGAACAGCGTGGCCAGCGTGCCGTCCGGCGCGGTTCCGTAGGGCGCTTGCGTGATGGGCATCGTTCGGTCTCCATGTGGTCGGCCGGTGTATGGGAAACGCGTACCCTTTACCGCCGTTCGCGGCGGGATGCAACCTGCAGACGACGGCTTCTCGCCGCGTTGACACGGCCGCGGCCGGGACGTATTGTCCCTGCGCGATGACCGGGAGCACCTCATGAGGAACGCACAGGCCCAGCCGCTGCGGACGTGTCTGCACGACAGACACCTCGCCGCCGGCGCGGAGATGGGCGCCGAGGACGGCTGGGACGTGCCCGTCTCCTATGGCGACCCCGCCGCCGAGTGCCGTGCCCTGCACGAGCGGGCCGCCGTGATGGACGTCTCCCCCGTCGGGCGGATCCGCATCCGCGGCGACGGGGCGACGGACCTGCTGGACCACCTCTGCACCGCCGACGTCGCCCGGCAGGAGGACGACACGGCCGCCTACACGCTGCTGTGCAACGAGCGGGGGGGCATTCTCGACCACGCTATGGTCGTGCGGCTGGAGCGCTTCTGGCTGCTGACGTGCAGCCCGCACCGGCGCCCGGCCGTGCTGGAACACCTCCAGGCGCACGCCGAGACGTTCGGCGCGAAGGTGGACGATCAGACGTGCAAGACCGCCATGTTGGCCGTGGTCGGCCCGGGCGCGCCGGCGATCCTCGACGCCGTACTGCCCGAGCGGGCCTCGGCGATGGGTCGCGGGGCGGCGAAGCTCGGCTCGATGATGGTCGCCCGCTACGTGGCCCTGCGGACCGGCCCGACGCGCCTCTGGTCGCTGGAGGTCATGCTGCCCAACCTGCTCGCCGGCCAGGCGTGGCGGTTCATCACGCACAAGGCCGGCCGCAACGCCCTGCCCCCCGCCGGCTTCGCCGCCCGCGAGGTCCTCCGCATCGAGGCCGGCCTCTGCCGCCACGGCCGCGAGATCGACGAAACCACCAACCCCGCAACCGCCGGCCTCACCGCGGCGGTGTGCTTCGACAAGGACTTCCTCGGCGCCGCCGCCGTCCGCGCCGCCCTCGCCGCCGGCCCGACACGCCAACGCGTCGGCCTGCTCCTGCCTCCCGCCGCCCCCGTCCCGGCCTTCGGCGCCGCCGTCACCCACGCCGGCCGCCCCATCGGCCAGGTCACCAGCGCCGTCTACTCTCCCAGCTTCGCCCGCCCGATCGCCCTTGCCTACGTCGATCCCGCCTCCGCGGCGCCGGACGGCAGAGCGGCAATAGAGGCGCAAGACACTGCCCCATCCCCCGCCGAGATCACAGAGCTCCCCTTTCCGCCATGCCACGCCAATGGGGTCAGATCTTGATTAGTGATTAGTGCAGTGCCCTCTTGGTCTCGGAGGGAACTGCCATGCAAGAGATACAGGCATGCTAAAGCCGCAGACGATTGGCGAGTCGCTCTTCTGGGGTGTGCGTGTCCTGGAGGCTTTCCATGCCCGGCGCCGCACCGAGGACGGTGCGACGAGGGCATGCCACAGTGCGCCGGGGCGAGCCCGGCGGCGGGGGGGTGAGAGCCAACGGGGCGCCACACCCCGGCTTTGATCGGTGTTTCTGCCCTGCGACCTCCGTGCCTCTGTGGTGAGTGATCCGGATCAGGCCAAGGCATTGCCGCAGTGGTCGCAGAAGCGGGCGTCGGGGTCGTTGAGCTCGCTGCAGGCGGGGCAGGGCTTGGTCTTGGCGAGGGGCGCGCCGCAGGACTTGCAGAATCTGGCGTCGGCTTCGTTGTCGGCGTTGCACTTGTGGCAGCGGAGGATCCGCACTTCCTTCGCCGCCCCGCGCGTGCCGAGCCCCTCGCCGACGGCGGCGGCCACGTCGCGAACGGCGTCCTTCGTCCCATCCGCCATGGTGTTCACCACGTCCTTGGCGACGGGCGTGACCTCGTGCTTCTTGACCCGAACACGGGGGAGATCACGGAACGCTGGGTGTCCGGGTTGAACCCTTTCGGTCAGGCGAGTGACTGCACCTTTCAGCCGACCGGGCAGGAGCACGTGTTGTGGCTGGCCTGGACCGATCCGGCCGACAGGAGGGAGCGGAACACGTACGTGACGCGCTACGACCTGACGCGGCTCGCCTCCACCAAGTGCCTCGCGATCGAGGGCGTGCGGTTTGGCAGCGACGACATGTGGGTGGACGCCAAAAGGAAGCTCGTGTACTTCCTGCACGTCGGAGTGGTCTTGACGGTCCCTCTGCCCGACTTCATCTACCAGAGGCCTTACGATCCGATGAGGCCGCGGGATGCGGAGGAGGAGAACAGGGACTAGCGACGGCCGCGCGGCCCCCGCGACGGGCGGCTGCGCGGCTTGACTTCCGCGGGCCCACCCGCGATGATGCCGACCTCGGATTCCCCGCAAGAGGCTTGAGCGATGTTAGAGAAGGTGCAGGCGGACCGGCTGGCGAAGCTCCGACAGATCGAGGAGTTGGGGATCGACCCCTTCGGCCGGCGGTACGATACGAACGAGGCCGTCGCGAGCGTGGTGGGACGCTACGTCGACGAGCAGGAGGGCCAGTCCGCCGACGTGGCGGGCCGGCTGGTGCTGATGCGCGACATGGGCAAAATGATCTTCGCCCACCTCCGCGACCAGAGCGGGCAGATGCAGGTCGCCTTCCGCAAGAACGCCCTCGACGAGACCGGCTGGAAACTCGCCAAGCTGCTGGACCTCGGCGACCTGATCGCCTGTTCGGGCCTGCTCCAGAAGAGCCGCACCGGCGAAATCACCGTCTGGGCCGACCAGCTCACGCTGCTGTGCAAGGCCCTGAACCCCATGCCGGAGAAGTTCCACGGCCTTGTGGACGTCGAGACCCGCTACCGCCGCCGCTACCTCGACCTGATGACCAACCCGGAGAGCCTCGACCGCCTCCGCAAGCGCGTGGCGATCGTCGAGCACTTCCGCGGCGAGCTCAACGGCCGGGGCTTCCTGGAGGTCGAGACGCCCGTGCTCCAGCCGATCTACGGCGGGGCGGCGGCGAGGCCCTTCACGACCCACCACAACGCCCTGGACGCCGACCTGTACATGCGGATCAGCCCCGAGCTGTACCTCAAGCGCCTGCTGGTCGGCGGGATGGAGCGGGTCTACGAGTTCAGCCGCAACTTCCGCAACGAGGGGATCGACACCCGCCACAACCCCGAGTTCACGCTCCTGGAGCTCTACCAGGCCTACAGCGACTACGAAGGGATGATGGAGCTGACCGAGACGCTGGTCTCGTCGTCGTCGTCGGCGGTCTGCGGCACGATGAAGCTCGCCTACGGCGAGGCGGAGATCGACTTCACCCCGCCGTGGCGGCGGGCGAAGTACGCCGACCTGCTGGCCGAGCACGCCGGCGTGTCGATGGCCGACCCGGCCGGCGTCCGCGCCAAGGCCCGCGAGCTGCACATCCCCGAGACGGACAAGGACGACGCGGTGGTCATCAACGACGTCTTCGAGGCGACCGTCGAGCCGCAGCTCGTCCAGCCGACGTTCGTGATGGACTACCCCGCCGCGCTGTGCCCGCTGACGCGGCGCCACCCGGACGATCCGAACATCGCCCTGCGTTTCGAGGCGTTCGTCGCGAACATGGAGATCGCCAACGCCTACACGGAGCTGAACGACCCGGCCGTGCAGGAGGCCAACTTCGCCGAGGCGATCCGCGGCGAGGAGGGCGAGACGATGCGGGTGATGGACGAGGACTTCGTGACGGCGTTGCGTCACGGCATGCCCCCGGCGGGGGGGCTGGGGATCGGCATGGACCGGATCATCATGCTCCTGACGAACACGCAGAGCATTCGCGACGTGATTTTGTTTCCGCTGCTGCGGCCGGAAGGACAAGACTCGTAGCCCGTAGCCAGGAGCCCGTAGCCCGTTGCGTGACGGCGGCCGTCGCTTCCGGACGGGCTACCGGCTACGGGGTACGGCCGTAAGGACATGTACAAACTCTTCCTCTGCCTGACGTACGTTCGCAAGCGTGCCATGGCGTGGTTCGCCATGGTGGCGGTGGCGCTGTCGGTCTTCATGATGCTGGTGACCGTCAGCGTGCTGAACGGGTTCGTGGAGAAGATCGAGCGGGCGGCGAAGGGGCTGTTCGGGGACATCGTGATCTCCTCGGGCAGCCTCGGGGGCGTGGCGTACTACGACGAGTTCGCCAGGGAGATCCGGCGGGACATCCCCGCCGTGGAGGGCGCCTCGCCGTTCATCCTGACGTTCGGCATCCTCCGCGTGCCGGGGACGGACTACCGGCGCACGGTGCAGATCGCGGGCATCCGCCTGCCCGGGCGGGCCGACGTGAGCGACTTCGAGGAGGGCCTGTTCGTCCAGGAGGGCGTTCGCGAACCGACGTTCGACCCGCCCGTGGACCTGGTCGCCAGGCGCCTGGGCGAGCACTACCGCGAGACGAAGGACATCCTGGCGCGGATCGCCGCGCCGAAGCCGGGCGCCGCGGCCGGGGCGAGGCTCTGGAGGCACTGGGCGGGGCATTTGGGATTGCTCTCGCTCGTGCTGATCGCGTGCACGATCGCGTGGATTGCGTGGGACGCGTCCCGCAACGAGGTCGGGACGGGTTCCGGCGCGTATTCGTCCGACGCGGTGTTCTGGATCCTGGCGGGCGTGCTGTTCTGGGCCGTCACGTTCCCGTACTACCTGGTCAAGCGGCACCGCGAGCTGGCGGGCCGGGAGGGCGAGCGGCAGCGCCTGTGGCGGACCACGCTGCTGGGGCTGGGCGTCTTCGTGGTGACGGTGGGCTGCGCGGCGGGCAACCTCGCCGCGCTGGCCGCCGGGCAGGAGCCGGCCGAGGACCCCTCCCAGCCCGACCGCCTCCGCAACGCGATGAGCTACCAGGAGATGGGCTTGGCCAACATCCGCCTGGCCGACCTGAACCGCCGCGACCTCGCCCACCTGAACCAGTTGCTCCAGGCGGCGGACGCCAACGGCGACGACTTGGAGGTCCGCCTGCTGGAGCGCCGGATCGACATGCTCCGCCGGCGCGTGCTGCTCCCGCCGGACAAGCGGGCGATCCTGGGCCTGGGCATCCCGGGCCTGACGCACCGGACCCGCCGCGGGGAGACGATCCGCACGATCGGCCCCGGGCACCAGGTCGTGCTGAGCCTGATCCCCCTCGGCCGGCGGCTGAGCTACGCGGACATCACCCCCAGCACGGAGCGGTTCTCGGTCATCGACGACTGTTCGACGGACGTCTCATCGATCGACTCGGAGATCGCCTACGTGCCGTTCGAGACGCTCCAGTTGCTGAACAACATGTCGGCGGAGGTGGCCGCGGACGACCCGAACATCGTGGTGGAGCGCCCGCGGTGCTCGCAGATCCACGTGAAGGTGACCCCCGCGCTGTCTCGCGGGCGGGCGTTGGCGGAGGTCTGCGGGCAGATCGACGGGGCGTGGCAGCGCTTCGCCCGAACGCACCCGGACGCGGCCCGCGGGACGGTGCACGTGGAGACGTGGCGCCAGCGGCAGAGCCGGCTGGTCAGCTCGATCGAGGCCCAGCGAACGCTGATGGTGATGATCCTGAGCATCGTATCGTTCGTCGCGGTGGTGCTGATCTTCGTGATCATGTACGTGATCGTGGTGCAGAAGACGCGGGACATCGGCGTGCTGAAGGCGGTGGGGGCCTCGGGTCCGGGCGTCGCGGGGATCTTCCTGGTATACGGCGGGGCGATCGGCCTGCTGGGGTCGATTGTGGGCACGGCGGGGGGCGTGGCCTTCGTGCGGAACATCAACCCGATCCACGACTGGATCGGGCGGGCGTTCGGCTTCGTGGTCTGGAACCGCGAGACGTTCATGTTCGAGAAGATCCCCAACGAGATCCAGCCGGGGACGGTGACGGCGATCGTGATCGCCGCGGTCGTCGGAGGGATTCTCGGGGCCCTGTTGCCGGCGCTGCTGGCGGCGTGCAAGCAGCCGGTGGAGGCGCTGCGGTATGAGTAGCCGGGCCGCCAGCGGGAACGCCCTGGCCGTGGAGGCCAAGGGCGTGCACAAGAACTATCGCCTCGGGCGGACGCGGCTGCACGTGCTGCGCGGGGTGAGCCTGCGGATCGAGCCGGGCGAGTTCGTCGCGGTCGTCGGCGCGTCGGGCAGCGGCAAGAGCACGCTGCTG
>Ga0272441_10003097_pt1 | contig 32389 bp, 24 predicted proteins | sample SSMProp6N_FD_193582 | JGI IMG/M metagenome (GOLD analysis project Ga0272441, IMG submission 193582) | Marine sediment archaeal communities from Little Sippewissett salt marsh, Falmouth, MA, United States - SSM-Prop-6N | ecosystem: Environmental > Aquatic > Marine > Wetlands > Sediment ... | reverse complement strand
TGTATGTGGGGTCTGTATGGGGGGTCGTATGGGTAACATGGCACTACGGCAATTGACCACATGAGAAATGGGATGAAACGGAACGGGCAATGGGAGGTGTTTCGGGAGAGCTAATCCTCTTCGCGGTCCCTTCCCTTCTTCTCCTTGCCCTTCTCCATGAGGTTCTCCATGATCTTTAGAGGATCGTACTTGCCGCCGCCGGATTCCACCCTCTCCTTTTCCGTACCTATCTTGCTCTCCAGGCCCGATGCCTTCTCGTTGTGTTGTTCCAGCTTCTGGCGTTTCTTCTTCTCCTGCCATTCCTCAATGGTGTGAACTCCGATGCTGGTTGCGGATGGATCATTGGTATCCTTGGTGGGCCCGGAGGGTACGCTCTTTTTTTCAGCGGAATCTTCATCCTGATTGGTTGGGTTGGGTTTTGGAGGAGTTCCATTGTTCTGCGAAATGGCCGTACCGCAGACATTGCAATAGGGCGTGTCATTGGCGATCTCCGCTCCGCAACTTGGACATTTCATACGAGGTTCCTCATTTTTTCATGCAAACCGACTGTATTTCCTTACGGATGATTTCCGCAACGACATTATCGTTTTTATTACTTTTCTTGCCGGCCACCCTTCTTTTTCAGTGCAAGGTTTTCCGTTAAAAGCGATTCAAAAAGACCTCCGCCACCCTCGTCTTCCAGTTCATCATCCTCGTCATCGCCATCAGGAGTGGGGGAGCCGGCCGATCCACCACCCGTACCCCGGGATGAGGCTCCTTTACTCTTAACTGGAACGGGAGGTTGTCCAGAAGCGGCCTTGCCAGGTTTTGCACCCCTGCGGGGAAGCACCCCTTCCAGGAGCTTTGAGGCCTGCTCAAGAGTATCCTCCAGTTTCTGCTTCTCATCGTTGAGCTTCCAGATCTCCTTCTCCTTCTGCTTGACCTTGTCCTTGTGTTTATCCAGTTCCAGGCTCATGTTGTCTATCATGGACATGGCCTGTTCCAGTTGACGACGGTCCTCCATAGTGGATCCCTGAAATCCCGGCAACCTTTCCACCATGGCATCCCTGTTTCTTTGAACGTTTCCGGCATCCAGCCTTGCCTTTTCAAGCTCCACCAGGAGTTGATACTTCTGCTCCCGGACGCCTTCCAGCTCCTTCAAACGTTGGTTCTCGAGCTGGAGAAGATGACGCCTTTCCTCGTAACCCCTCTCCAGTTCCCGATCCAGAATGCGCGTTGTCCTTTCCAGCAGAAGCTCCAGCCGTAAACGTTCGGATTCCTCATTCCGCTGGCTGGGAAACGGGATCACTTCCTGGTAACGCGGGGGGACGGGAGGTGTTGGTGGGAGGGATACCTCGACGTTCCCCCTTTCTTCAATGTCTGGGTCATGCCGGGACGGACCCTCCTTGCTGGAAGGTTCGGAAGCCTGCCGTCCATCCCCCAACGTCCTTCTCCTTGATGGATCGCCACGGAGCCTGTCTATCTCCGCGCGGGTCTTGGTGATCCTGTCTGCCAGGCTCTTCATCTTCTCATCAGTGGATGAAACGGAGACCGTGGAAGGTGAGGGGGGGGATACCCTTGGAGTGATCGGTGTTTGGGGAGGCACGTCCTCCAATCCGTCATCCTCCGATCCTGAAACCTTCTGATCCTTTTCATCCTCTTCCGCTGTCTTATCCTCAGCCTCCTTCGAAGCGGCAATGGCTAACTGTTTTCTGTAATCCATTATTGCATCGACTATTTGGGCCTTTGTCCAACGTTTGTTTACATCCAGATCGTGATACTCCGATATGTTGAGAAGGTTGCTTTTGGTGAGGTTGAGAAGCTCGTTGCGTTTCTTCTTGTCATCCGCATCGAGTTCCAGGTCTTCGGGTTTTTTCTCCCCTTCTTCGACCTCCTCTACATCGTTACCGTCCTTGACATCAACAGGGCTTTGCTCGGTATATTCCTGGAAGCTTTCCCGGGGGCTTTCCTGGGGACGTTCCTGGGGACGTTCTGCCGGTGCCTCATCCACCTCCGCCTCCTCTTTCCCCGAACCGCCCTTGTCCAGTGCCTTCTTTGCCCTGTCCCGGAGCCCCATTGAGAGTCCCCTCATATTTCGAGTTTCTCGCAGATGGAGTCGTAAAGTTTGAACTCCTTCGAAGCGGCAAACTCCTCAACATCGTCGTCCGATAGTTTTTCCAGAAGGCCATCCAGGGTCTTGAGGACGGTTTTTATGTCCTCTGCAAGAAGTATCATCTGGTAGTTCTCGACTCCACTCTCCAGCATGAGAAGTACATCTATGATGTCGTTCTTCTTCCACTTGCTGTCCAGTTCTATGTCCCGCTCATTGCACAACGCCTTAAGAGATGCCACATCCATCTTCTGAAGCGTCACCCTGATTGTTACAATGTCATCGATGGTTGGATCCGCCTCAACATCTCCACCGTCCCCGCTGGAGACCATGGCCTCCAGCTCCATTATTCGGGTCTTGGAACGTTTCAGCTCTTCGGTCAGGTTCTGGTTCTCCTTTGAAAACCGTTTGAGTTCCCCGAGGATCTTTTGAAGTTTTTCCTCGTAGAGTCCCTTGAGCTCTACGATTATTGATTTGAATTTCTCGATCTTCTGCTCGTTCTCGGCAGCCGTCTTGATCAGGGCGATTATATCCTCTTTTGACTGGGGAACCGACACCTAACTTACCCCGTGTTCAAGTTTATGGTTGTGGCAGTTCACTTGAGATACTGCCAGTAGCTCTTGGGCATTTCCTGGGCCAGCTTGAGGGCGCCGTCAGCACCGGCGAATATGGGATCATCGATCACCCTCACCTTTGCACCGCCTATATCCGACAGCCCGTGCTCAATGGCCCTGGCCAGGCCCTTGATCTGACTTCCTCCCCCGGCCAGGAGTATGTTGGATCGCATCTCCTCTTGGAACTCCGGATCGAACCCGGATATGAGTTCCCGTATGGACGAAAGGAGATCCGGTAGGAGAGTCTCACAGGACTTGCGCATTATATCCGCCAGGTCCACTTCCTGGGGCACACCGTTTACCGGGAATGTCACCTTGATGGATTCCTTGGAAGAACCGACAAAAGCGTGTACGTCCTTCCACTGTTTGACCATGTTCTTGGTGAGCTGAGCGCCATCTATCTCGTTGCGGATATTCTCCAGAAGCTGGTTGTCTATGTAATCGCCGGCCTTGAAAAGGGATATCTGGTCATCGGCGCTGGGTATGGTTCCGTGGACCCTGCAAACATCCACCGTACCTGCTCCGATATCGATCACCAGGCAGTTGTTCAGTTGGCTCTCCTTGTAAGAAACCGTAAAGGGCTCGGACACCACCATCACGGCGTCCAGGTGGCCCTCGGTGGCATCGATAAGGGTCTGCTTGTTGGATACCGAGGCCTGGGAGGGCGCTCCGATCACGCCGTATATGGCCTCACCTTCCGCAGATTCCGCCAGGGATATGAGGTGTCGGATGATGTCCTTTGCCCCCTTCTCCTCCTTTGAGGCTTTTATCATATCCTGTGGGGTTTTGGCCTCATCGTCCTCGGTCTCCTCGGGCTTGGTCTTCACCTTCTCCTTGGAACCCTTGGTTGAATACTTCAAGACCCCCTTCTCCATGGGATAGATTACCTCCAGGGACATGCTGTTCTTCAGCGCCTCTTCACCGAAACATTCGGATTTGCCCAAAAACCTCTGGGCTATGACGTCTCGGGGATACCCGACCACCGTGAGGCATGTCTTTCTGATGCCGCTGGATGTGGATATCGCACTCCGGGAAGTTCCCAGATCTATCCCGACGTAGATTATATCCTTGTCGTTGCTGCCTGACTTAGCCATTCAAATCCTCCGGACCCGTTTTGTTCTACTATGAAAATAGAGGGGCGTCTACCCTCTAGTTAACCTTCTGCGGACAGGGTGGTCCAACATCCGTTCGAATCGCACATTCGTTATATTAATGTTTCTTGATATAAAGGAATGGTCAACCTCGAACAGTTTAGCGTTCTGTATTACGTTCTGGTTTCTGAGCCTTCCGGTGAACAGTAAGTTCTGAGGAAACGACCCATCTGAGGAACCGTTCAGAGTCGAACCGTTCAAAGGTAGAGTCTCTTGCTTTTGTAGAAATTGCTCAACCGCACTTTGCTCAACCGCACTTGGAGTAACCGCAGGATGGGTCAACACATTCCTGGCAGCCGCCCACCGAGACCATGGCGTTGCCGCAATCGGGGCATACGCCCACCATGTTCTTCACGCCATCGGGTGCGGAACCGGATCCTCCCCCCTCTGCAAAATTGTCCAGGGTGGTCTCTTCCTTGATTATGTCAGGGCGCTTTCCCTTGACCTCAGCCTCCACAGCCTTGGCCAGCGCATCGGGACAGGACAGCACCATGCCGCCCCTTCCGACCAGTGGCGATGGGCAGCGGATACCCCTGAGCTGCTTGAGGATGGATTCTATCTCCACCCCTGATCGCAGGGCGAGGGATATGAGACGGGATATGGCCTCCAGTTGCGATGCGGCACAACCACCGGTCTTCCCCATCTGGGAGAATATCTCGAACAGCCCTTTCTCATCCCGGTTGATGGTAACGTAGAGAGACCCACAGGAAGTCTCGACCTTTCTGGTGCTCCCCCACACTGTGGCTGGACGGGGCCGGGGTTTGATCATATTGATGACTTCGGCCAGTTCGCCCTGTGCCGTTTCTCCGGAAACCTCGGTATCTGTCTTTCCGGTGGACAGCACCTGTCCCTCCCTGCTACCGTTGCGATAGACCGTTATGCCCTTGCATCCGGTGTCAAAGGCCTGCCAGTATACATTGGAAACGTCCTGCCGGGTGGCGCTCTTTGGGAAGTTTACAGTTTTTGAGACAGCATTGTCCGTGTATTTCTGGAAGGCGGCCTGCATCCTGACGTGCCACTCTGGGGTGATATCATGGGCGGTTCGGAATATGGCCTGGACATCCTCCGGGACCTCCTCCATTCCTTCCACGGTCCCTCTTTCGGCTATCTTCTCCATGAGCTCTTCGGAATAGAAACCGCGCTGTATCGCATACTTCTTGAAGACAGGATTGACTTCAACCAGCTTGTCGTTGTCCATAACGTTGCGGACGAATGTCACAGCAAAGAGGGGTTCCACGCCGGACGAGGTGTTCCCGATGATGGATATGGTCCCGGTGGGGGCGATGGTCGTTATGGTGGCGTTGCGGAGTTTAATATCGAGTTTCGTGTCGTAAATGCTTCCTGCAAAATTGGGGAATATACCTCTCTCCTTTGCCAGCTCCATTGATGCCGATCTACCCTCCTTCTGGATAAAAGCCATCAACTCATCGGCAAGCTCCAGGGCCTCCTCCGAATCGTAGGGTATTCCCATCCTGATAAGCATGTTGGCCCAGCCCATTATACCCAGACCGATCTTTCGGTTGGATCGGGTCATCTCGGAGATCTTTTCGATCGGGTAATTGTTCATATCGATGACGTCATCCAGGAACCGGACGGCGGTGTGGACCGTCTCTCCCAGGTCGTCCCATTCGATCTGGGTCTTTCCCTCATGTTCCCGAACGAACAATTCCAGGTTCAGCGAACCCAGGTTACAGGATTCGTATGGAAGCAGCGGCTGTTCGCCACAGGGATTGGTGCTCTCAATGAGCCCTACGTTGGGGGTGGGGTTCAACTCGTTGATACGGTCGATGAACACAACACCGGGCTCACCATTGCGCCAGGCGGAGTCCACTATCCTGTCGAACACCTCCCGGGCGTTCTTCTTGTCCACCACCTTTCCGGTGTGGGGATTGACCAGTTCGTAATCCCCGTCCTTTTTAACCGCATCCATGAATGCATCGGTCACTGCCACGGATATGTTGAAATTGTTGATCTTGTCGTTATCGTGCTTGCACTGAATGAATTCCATTATGTCAGGGTGATCCACCCGCAGGATGCCCATGTTGGCTCCCCGTCGGGTCCCTCCCTGTTTGATGGTCTCGGTGGCCGTGTCAAATACCGTCATGAACGATATGGGTCCTGAGGAAACACCCTTGGTGGTCTTCACAACATCGTTATGGGGACGGATACGGGAGAAGGAGAATCCGGTGCCCCCGCCGCTCTTGTGTATCAAAGCGGTATGCTTGATGGCCTCGAATATTGAATCTATCGAATCCTCTACTGGAAGGACGAAGCAGGCTGACAATTGCTGGAGATCCCTCCCGGCATTCATCAGGGTAGGGGAATTGGGAAGGAATTTGAGACTTGTCATTAGGGAGTAGAAACGGTCCGCCCATTCATCCACCTTGGCATTACGACTGTAATTGCGTTCGGCCTCCGCGATGTTGTGGGCTACCCGCTTGAACATGTCCTCGGGCTTTTCGGTAACCACACCGTTCTCATCCCTTATCAGATACCTCTTCTCAAGCACCTTTAGGGCATTATCGGTCAGTTGGTCAAGATCGCTGTCCATGTTTGACCGTATGTTATTATTCACTTCGCCCGATGCGGCGGATGCGGCGGGGGCCTCCTCCGCGGAGCTTTCGATCTCTTTGGTGGCCTCCTCTGAAACACCGCTTTTTGGAGAGATAGATGCCATAGATTTCTCCTCCTGTTACATTTAACGTATTAGTGCATCCCATGGAGTGGGGGAATGGGGTAACGGGGTATGACTCGTGGGTTTAATAGGCTTTCTGCACCCACTTGTTTACCCGATTACCCAAACCATTATCCGATCTTTTACCCGGTCGATGACACATATGGCATAACGCATCATTACCAACATCCTCGCCAGAGCCCGAAAAAACAGAAAAGATTCACTTTTACACGCTACCTGTAGATTCACGAAGCCGTTCAATCAGGGTATCCATGGACTGAATGTCTTTGATGTCCCTTTTCACAAGCCGCACAATCTCCCTGCGCACACACAAATCCGCCTTCACATCACAGGCTCTCAACCCTTCCACCAGCAAACGACACAGATGACCGCCCTTCCGATCCCAGTCGGTCAAGATAATGACCTCTTCGTAATTCCTGGAGACATCTTGACAGAAATCTATGATGTTCTTGCCCACATTAAGCACCAGTATGGGACCCGGGACATCAAGCCTCTCCAGGGCACGAACGTCCTTGACCCCCTCCACGATCAATGGAACGGCGGGGTCCCTGGTCCTGAGCTTCTTCAAAATATCATCGAGTGCCTCAAGCTGTTCGGCGGGATCGCCGATATTCACATCTCACACCCCAAGAAACCTGAAACGACCTCGGGCTCCAGTCCCCGTATCTGAATGATTTTCCTCGCATCCCGGCTGCCGTGCGTGATAACCAGGTCCCGTTCCGCCACCCCGAGGATATTTGAAAGAAGCCTGATGACCTCCATGTTGGCCTCACCCTTGCGGGGCGGTGAGCTTACCTCCAGTTCCCACTCATCCCTCCACTGGTTGTACCCTTTGAGCCGGGAACGCCTGGAACCGGGAGATACCCGTACGGTCAACAGGGTGGAACCGTTGGCAGGCCTCATACCTTTCCCGGTGCCCTTCAAAGACCCTTCCTTCATGAAGGGTCACCTCAGGATACCAACATATCTTTGACCTTGTCCACCATCTCATCGGCCTCCAACCAACCATCGGGCAGTGCACCGTCCTGGGGCAGGTCCCTGGTGAACTCGGCAATCTCCCTGCCATAGGATGCATGATCTCCTCTGGCTATCATTCTGGAAGTGTCTGCATCTATGGGGATGACCATACCCCAGAACCGGGGAGGGGTGTCCCCCTGGGTCATGGGTTTAAGGTGGGAAAGATCATGGAAGTTCTGTGTAAACAGGAAGGCAACGGACCTTCCGTTTTTCATGAGGATGGATACCACCCTCTCGTAAGGACGGATGTGGTCTGTGGGATAGCTGTCCACCACCTGATCTATGAACATGGCCTGTATATTGGTTTCATCAAGACCGGCCAGAAGACCTTTCAAAAAGCCCCGGTGGAAGGTGTCACCTCCGGATCCACCCGTACGCAAATCGCCCATCAGGGGGATACGGGTGTTTGTCGAATGACGGCTTGCATGGTAAGGTCGGATCACCCGAAGAGCGTTGGCTCCCAGTATGTTCTGAAGATCGTAGGCGTTTCCCGGGAACCGAACGGAAAACAGGCTCTTTATTACATCAATGGCCTGGGGCTGATCGAGGAACGGGAAATCCGTACCCATCATCAACTTCCTGGACCACAGCTTGTCCAGGTGGCTTCGGGGGAACACCTTCTGAATGAACTCCCGGGGCACACCCCTGGATTCCAGGTCATCGATGACCTTTCCATCGAAATATTCTGGCGTGTACTGTTTCTTTGCGGTCTCCCAGACACCGGATACCACCTCACCCTTGACCCCGGAGATCTCGCCGAAGATGCAGGGATGGCTCAATACTTCGTACAGCTCCCGGGAATTGTGCCAACCGCAGTGTCCCAGTATGAAACGGGTCTGACGCATAAGCTTGACAGTATCATCCGAGTCTCCCCCTTCCTCGTACATCCGGACCAGCACGTCGTTTACGGAATCGTGTATGCGAAGGACGTCGTTTAGGAAGGTGGTGTGGGATATAACAGGGATATCGAACCGGGCACATTGATGTATCACATCCTTGAAATCCTGGGAGTCCAGCTTGAAGTAATCGGACTTGGGATGCACCTTCAGCCCACGCAGTCCCAGTTCCGTAACCATCCTCTCCACCTCTTCCAGGGCATGATCATCCTGGGGGCACACCCGACCAAAACCTATGAACCGGAGAGAGTTGGGGTACTTGAGCGAGAAACGGGAGACCCTCTCGTTGGAATGGGAGAAAGTGGGTGTCTTGTCGCCCCTGAGCTGGTACCGGGCCACCTCCTTGTTCTTGTAGATATCATTCATGGGGAACACGACTATCTGATCGAACAGAAGGGTGTTCATGTACATCTTGGTGAGGTCCAGTCCTTTGAAGTGGGATGCGGTGGAAACCAGGAGATTGATGTAATCGTCCGGTACCTCAACGTTCTCCGGGTTGACGGGTACGAACTTGAACTCGTCGGGCTGATCCAATATCTCCTTTAGAACACCTGCTTTCCACTGGCTGCCGAAAAGCAGGGACCGTATGAAATCGTATGTTCCCCCGGGGGCATTGGGCTGGAGGTTCTTGGTATGTTCCTCTTTCCCTATGTGATGATGGGCATCTACCGAGTACAACCGGTGCATCTTCCCGTTGCGGTCTATAACAATTATCATCAGCTGTTCCCTCCATCGGTGCCTCCGGGGCTCAGATACGGCGGGATGATCGGCTCACCAAACTCCTCCAGCATGGGGTCGAAGTCCGGGTCCTGGGCGATCTTGGCATATTTTTCTTCAAGATAGCGAAGCAGCCCGGGGGTCTGGGGATCTATATCAATAATGGAGTTTCGACAGTGCTGGTGAAGTACCCAAAGCTGGTACTGGGACTGGGTTATTGGCGGCTTCAACCTGGTGCGGGTGCCCCCGAACGCGGATATGAAAAATGGTTTTAGCGCCACATGGTCCAAAACCCCCATCTCCCGCAGTTCATCCTTGACATACCACATCATGTTACGCACCCCTCCGATGATCCGCATGAGCTCTCCCTCCTCACTTCCCACGGCACCTTCCTGATAGACCTGGGAGAACCCCGGTGCCCTGGACGGCAGATCGTCATCCTTCTTAAGCCCGAAAAGCATGCCCTTGCGCAGGGCGCGTTTCCGGTTCTCCACCAACGCGTCTGGGGACACGTTCGGTATGGGAATTCCCTGACGATGGAGGCGGACGGCCTTGAGACAGATGGCCTGGATCAGCACGGAAAGGGCCAACCGGTCCACCAGGGACAACTGGCCGTCTATCACCCGTATCTCTATGGTACCGTACCGTGTAAAGGGATACATCTCCACGAATCGTGAACTGTAATCATCTGCCTTACCCACGGCCCGGGTGAACTCGGCAGGACCGTCTTCGGTGTTAAGGTACGGTATATGTGTATTGGGTTCCCCTGAACAGAGCTGATCCTCGTTGCGCATTAAGCGGTAGGAAAGAGGGGAACTCACCAGCACATCCTTTGCGTACTTGATCTTGGGCACATCACCGCCTTCCAGAGGAGAGTTGACGGTCAGCGAGATCATGTGGGGAATAAAGCACCGCAGAAGGTTGTAACAGGATTTTCTCTCGGCCTCATCGGTTATACCTATGTGATGATGGTCCCCGTATGAAATGCCGGTCTGGTACTTCTGGGATGGGTTGAGACCCATGGAGAACATGACCAAACCTTCCTGATCGTTCTGCATGGAAAGAACGGTCACATCGGGATCCTGCTGGTGAACCTTCAGGTCTTCCGGGGATACGAACTCGTAACACACCCTGGTATTGTCACCGCCCAGGTTGTATGAGAGCTTGACCATGCTGTGGGTGACATGATGGACTATCTTGAACAGGGCATGCAGCCACCAGTGTAGCTCCTCCAGGTACACGCAGGGAGGTGTCACCACCTCCATGAGCCAAGTAACACCCACCCCGTGGGGGTCCCTCCCGATCAGCTCCAGCTCTATCTCCTTGCCCTGAAAGAAATATTTCAGTATGACAACCTTTCCTCGCACGTGGCCGGGTTCGTTCACGTCCCGTAGCTCGATCCCCCTGACCCGTTCAGCGATGAACGCCGGGGTAGCCTCGGACCCCAGCAGCCGTTCCAGTTGGGGTTTGGAGTTGTACACTATCTGGGTGAACACATCTTCCAGAAGGTCGCCGTCCACCCAATTCCCGTTGCGTTTCATGATCAGCAGTTCCATCTCCACACCGTGGGTGAAGGGAAGCCTGTGAACTCCCGCCGATGATGATGCGTGGACCGCATCCCGGGCGGTGCTCAGATCGCCGGACTGAAGGGCCTGCCTGACCTGCTGCAAATGGGCCCTGGCCTGGGCGGGATCCCGTCCGAACTTTGCAACATCCTCCAACATGGTCTCAAGACGCCGGATGTTATCTTCCAGGTGAGCGGGATCTTCCTTCAAGATGCCCGGCCCTGAGAGGCTGTCCAGGGACACCTTGCCACCCGGGGACGGGGCAACTGAGGATGTCGGGGTTGTGGCGGGTGGGGTTGTGGTAGGCGAGGCGGTGGCCGGTGAGGCGGTGGCCGGTGAGGCGGTGGCCGGTGGGGACGTGGCCGGTGAGGCGGTGGCCGGTGGGGACGTGGCCGGTGGGGACGTGGCCGGTGGGGACGTGGCCGGTGGGGACGTGGCTGGGGCGGCCGGGTCTGTGGGGGACGGAACACCTGCGGGTGTCGCTGATGTCGATGTGCCTGAAGGTGGCGATGGGGAGGGAACGGGGGAAGATGTGGATTTGGCGGAGGCCGGGACCGAATCGGTTCCCTGAAGGTTCCTGGCGATCATTTCCTTCAACCGCGTTACGTCCGGATTACCGGGGTCCCTTTTGGCGGCAAATGAAAGGAAGTCCAGGGCAAGTTCCAGTTCACCGGAGGCATATGCCTTCCGTGCCTTCACCACGAACTCATCTTCCTGGGGGGCGTCATGAATACACCCTTCCACCTTATCCAGCAGTTTCTCTATCAACTTGTCCCGGTTATCCTCTCCCAGAAGCATCAACATCTCCGGGGACTGCCGTAGGTTTTCTAAAAGCCTGGGGATATGGCCCGGGGTGAAAGTGACCCTGTCCACCCCCAGGTGTTTCATCTCCCGCTCAAAGACCCTCCTTCCGATATCTTCCATGACATACTGGAGTATATCCTCGATATCGGTGAGGGCCTTGTCCACATCATTTGTCAATATTTCACCGCAGTGCTATGGATTGTGAGAGCCGGTCCGGCCACTGGTCAGTATGCACGTCCCCTTGATTTTACTTTTGTTACCCACCCGGACGGGAATTTCCTCATACACCCGGACGGTGAAGTGAAGAGAATAGCCCATTTTTTCCGTTGGATAAAATGGGCCAAAGATTTCAAGCGAGGCTTCCTTTATCTCACTCGACCATGATCTCAACTCCGCAGGTGCTGCAGGAGAGGGTCATTGGACGCTGACCGGAATCGTTAACCCGGTTGAGGGACGAACAACGATAACACCGGACGTCCAGGTATGAAGTGGGCTCATAGATAGCCCTCTGGACAGGGCTGGGACCTGCCCTGGCATTACCGGGTCCCCTTGACGACCCGGCGGAGAACGGAACTCCTTGTACCGATGGGGAAGACCTCTTGCCCATTGCACCACCGGACACTCGAACTTGAGTACCCGAGACCCCTCCACCTGATCCGGGCGATACCGGGCCCCCACTTTCATCGTTTTGCCCACCACCGCCGTTATCATTACCGTCTCCCTTGCTTCCATTACCTTTGAGATACTGAAAGAGGGCAACCAGCAGAAGAAGGACGATCATTATCGACAGCAGTATGACAACTGACCATGAGGATTCCTTCTTGACAGCCACATCCAAAGATCCGGTCTCCTGTTGTGTTTCATCATCCGATTCCTCTGGAAGAACCGTTACCTCCCAGGCGGTTGCCACGGTTCCTCCCGGGCCCTGGCATAAAACTTCCACCAGGTGACGACCCGGTTCGTCAGGTGTGAACTGGAAGGTCGTGCCCGATCCGTTCTTCACACCATTCAGCTGCCAGGTGATCGTATCGACATTCTCAACGCCGATCGTGAACGCCACGGGGGTTCCCTGCTCCAACACGGGATCGGAAACCGGGGTAAACTCCAGTATGCCCGGGGGATCCTGTTTTATTACCGAAAAGGACCATGTAAGGATACCCTCCAGTCCACCTTCATCCTCATCCATGATACGAGGTGATATGTATATACTATAGGCATCACCGGGGACCCAGGGCGAGCTGGGAACGAAACGCACGATGGTGTCATCTCCAACAAAGTTGACCGTTCCTGACACCTTTTCACCGTAACCGTCGAACACCATCATCGCCCATGTGGAATCACCATCATAAACCACCGGTTCGGAAAACACGGCCTCCAGGGGCATGTTCAGGTCCTCGATCTGTTCACCGTCCTGGGGTGTTACCAGTTCTATTGTGGGTGGCGTGTTTACAGCAATGACTGTGAAGCTGACGTCCGGCGAACGGAGGAGTCCGTCATAATCCGTGTTGCCGTTGATGTCCCACAGACTGGTCTCCACCTGGTAAAGGCCCGGCTCCAGATCGGTGGTGTTTATTCTGGCCATGTACCAACCTCCATCCTCTTCCTGAAGGGTTTCCTCAAAGGTGTCCGGACCATCCACGTAGGCCACCCCCGAGAGTCCCTCCTCCAGCAGGGCCTCCTGTACCTTTATCACCACCCAGCCATCCTCGGGTATGGACAGCACCGACATCACCTGTGGAGCCTGGGTATCCCTGATGACCACAGAAAGATCGGGGTCCATCCCGTCCACACCGTCCACATCGGTATTTCCGTTCTGGTCTGAAAGCTGAACATTGAGGCTGTAGTCTCCCTCGGGCCACCCGGTGGTATCCCATTCATACAGGTATAGTCCCGCGCCCACGGAGCGAAGCTCCAGGTCGTCCATCTCCCGGGGTCCATCGATGGACAGGGTGCCCGTGCAGGTGCTTTCCCCCTGGTGTTCCTTCACCTGAACCTCCAGTTCGGTCCCCGGTTGGGCTATGCCATCGGAGAGCCCCTTGGGTATCGCTACCGTGGCCACCCGGGGAGCAGTGGTATCGCGTATTATTATGTCCAGGTCCGATTCGGGACGAAGGCCGTCCAGGTCTCCCAGACCCGTTTCGAGGTTCTCCAGGGTAACATCAACAGAATATTCCCCGGGTGGAACACCCTGGGTATCCCAGGTGTATGAATATGATCCGTCCTGCAAATCCACCAGGGTCTCCCGGTTCACCCATATCTTGTGGCTGCGGATGGTGATGGTACCACTCAGACCCGCCATCCCCAGAGCCTCGGACACCTTGAAATCCAAAACGACACCTTCCGAAAATATGGTTCCCTCAACGCCGTTTTCAGATGCCGAAAGATCAGACACCCGGGGGGCCTGCTGCGCGGCGGGCTCGTCCACGAAAACCTTTTTTGATATGGGATCCGACCATCTCGGGCATGTGGAATGATCGTCCCGGGCTGAAAAGAATATCTCGTATTGACCGGCGCTCAGATCAACAGTTATCTCGGACTTGTCCGGACCCTCGGCCAGGATACCGTCGTCGGTCCACCACTTGTACTTGGAGATACCGTCACCGTCAGGATCTGTGGCGGTCCCCTTTATTGTCACGGGCGTTCCCTCCACCGGGACATCCGGGGAAACGGACAGCACCTGGGTCTGCGGGGCCTGGTTGGCCTTGTAAAAGATGGTCAGTGACGGGCTCATCCCCCCATCTTCGTCCTCATCAAGGGGGTATCTCATGTTCTGGATCTTCTCAAATGGATCACCGGATGATGGCGGGGGATCCGAGGTTTCTGGTGGATCGTCCATGGCCACGCAAACACCGTAGTTTGGTATGGTCTCGTTTTCCCAACCGGAGAACAGCTCCGTTATGTCCCAGTGGTACTTGATCCTCATCTGATTGGGGTCCTTAACGTCACAGGGTGTGGTGTTGTCCCAATCGACTCTTCCAGGATACCACTGCATCTGAAAATCCCCCTTGGTGTCGGTGAAATCCCCCGCCAGTGACCAGTCCTCGGTGATCCTGTAAACCCCGATGGGACCTACGGAAAAGTTGGAAAAGGGCGAGAGAACTATCTCAGCCTTCACCACTTCCTCGTAGTAGGGGGCGGTATCGATGAGGGCCTCGTGATCGAATTTCAAAAAGAACTTGGTATTATAATATCCCGGGATGCTCCCGTTTAGGTACACCCATCCCAAGTAAAGCTCATTCAACTCGTACTCAAACCATCTTATGGAATATGAATTGATGAGCAGATCCCTTGCGTCCATGCAAACCTGTTCCTTGGGGATGATGGAATGTATGGACAGGTTCTCCCGCAGGGAAATGGCAGAGCTCCTGCCATTTGGGTCAGAACCCCCAGAGATCTCGCAAACCTCTTCCCCGGGATAGTTTCCATCTGCCCCGGCATTGTCATCATCTGCCAAGACCGCTCGATCAGGAGATACCGCTCGATCAGGATCCTGAATATCCTCATGGGATGTATGGCCCATTGGGGGATATTCATGACAATCTTCCTGCAGGACCTGTTGGCCCGGATACCGCTGTTCCGGATATTGTTGATCAGAATATCGTTGGTCCTGTGCGGATGGCTGGTCCGGTGGGCTGAACGGGGACGATATGTCAACAGCCCCCGTCACATCCTGGCCGATCTGCCCCGCGATGTTAAGGGAACGGTCCATTGAAACGGCCTGGACCCCCTGTACCATGACCAACAGCAGAACAATGCTCAGGGCGCAAAGTGCCAATTTGGATGATTTCATGATCCACCCCCCTTTTTCACAACACCTCTATTCTTCACGCCATTCCGCCCCACACCGCCCTTTGATCCCGATCCGTCCGATCCCCCATCACGTTTACCGGTCCTGGCTGTTCTATCTGCACTGTTGGGTCTCTGTGAATCCTTTGCGAAGGGACCTTTCAAGAAGAGGACCAGGTTCAATACGACCAGGATTGCCAAAACGATGCCCAGGGCAGCGGCCGCGCCGGTGTGATTGTCCTTTTCAAAGCGTTCCATTGGGTTTGTCTCACCTTCGAACTCCTTCAAATTGTCATCGCCGTCACCGTCCGGATCCCCGTCGGAATCTTCCTGAAGGTTTCCGAAATTGGCAAGTTCCCAATGATCCGGAAGACCGTCACCGTCACTGTCGGCATCTGTATCATCATTATCAGACCCGTCTCCTTTTTCGATCTCATCCGGCCTGACGGTCACGGTCCAGTTCCTGGTGATTGTGGATTTTTCCCCTACCACCATTACCAGTACCTCGTGGGTTCCTGTCAGGTTCTCTCCCAGGGACATCTCGTATACCTCTCCTGGTCCGTCCTGAACCATCTTGCCGTCCAGGCTCCAGATGATGTTCACATCACCAATTTCCGATACATCCGCCTCGAAAAGAGCGGTGCCGTTGGGTGGGAGGTACATCTTCAAACCAGCCGGTGAGAATTCCACATCTTCGCTGGTATCGGCAACGGCGGTCTCGAAAAGGAAGGTGAACGGTGTTGCCGGGATACCCTCAGGTGTCATCACCTCAACCGTGACCTCCACACCCACGGTCGTTTCTCCTGGGAGAGGGCCTGTGGGATTGAAGATACAGCATTGGTCCGAATCGTCCATTTCCCACTGCCCATCCACAGCGGTTCCCTCATTCATGTATACCTTGATGGTCTGGTGGGTTACGGTGTCGGGATCGACAGGTTGTGAAAAATGGACCATGACCACCGTTCCCCGGTCCACATCCCTGGCACCCGCCACCGGAAGGGTCTTGCTAACCACCATCAACGCAGGGGGCACGGTGAGCCTCACACGAAGGTCGGGAGCGGGATTGCCTGACATGTCCAGCAGGCCCAGGCCGTCCGGGTCCCGGTTGCCTTCCGCATCCTCCAGGGTAACGTTGATCGCATACCACCCGGGCTGCAAATCCAGGGTGTCCCAGGTGTAAAAGTACCGACCGTCACCCATCTCCTCCATGGGAGCCTCGTAGAGGATGAAGGCATCGTCCAGCCGGATAGACACGTAGCCACTCAGACCTTCTTCCCGGGCATTCTCCTCCACCAGTATGGTCACCGATGTGGCCACCGGGAACGACGATCCTTTCTGGGACCCCAGCAAGGACAGCACCGATCCCACTGACGGTACGTCCCCGTCCACCACCACCACATCCATGGTCTCGGTGTCCCGGTTACCGGACGAGTCCTCCAAATTCACCTCGATAGTAAAGGTGCCGGAGACCTCCAGTCTACCGGTGTCCCAGGTGCAGCTGTAGGTTTCATATGAATCCTGCGACCGGAGTGGTTGGGCCCTTACCACCAGAAGACCGTCAGGATCGGTGACGTTCACAGATCCGCTGAGGCCCTTCTCGCCGTTGGCCTCGACAACGGATATTGTCACCTCGTCATCCTTGATGAATGAAACCGACTCAGTGCCATCGATCAGTGTAGTGATTGAACCTATTTGCGGTGGCGTGTCATCCACGATCACCAGGACCAGGTCCGCCTCCGGACCGAACAGCCCGTCGGAATCGCCCTTCCCTTCGGAATCGATAACCACCAGATCGACACGGTATTTCTCGGGATCCACGGAGGATGTGTCCCAGATATAGCTGAGCCCGCTGCCCAGATTACCTTTATCCACAACCTGGATCCCGCTTTCCCAGTGGGATATGTTGACCCACCCACTAAGGGGTTCGGTGCCGCCCTCGACCGTGGCGGTTATGACAACACTTTCACCCCTGGAGAACTCGTAAAGGTCGGTGAACCCGCCTTCCTTACGGGCCGAAACCTCCACCACCTCCGGTATGTTGGGCAGAATCCTCACGGTCTGCCAGACAGGTTCTGACCACTGGGGGAAAGGTTCAAAATCATCCCTGACCCGCAACCTTATCCGATGGAGTCCCACGGACAGGTTGTTGACACTTATCTGCTCTGCTCCGGATGCACAGCTCAACAGGCCGTCCATATCGGAACGCCACTCGTAAATGGACACATCGTCTCCGTCCGGGTCGGAACCGCTGCCCTGGAAGGTGAGATGGGTGGTTTCCCTGGCGGGGGGGTGCTGGGCCGATGTTATGGTGGCATTCGGGGGATTGTTCACCATGAAATTCACATTAAGCATCGGTCCGCTGTCTTCTCCGATCCCGTAAAAATAGTTGGTGCCGAATGCACGTCCCATATAGCCCTGTTGGATGTAGGGATCGTACTTTTCCATGTACTGGTCCCGATCGGGGAAATCGTCCTTGGTTTTGTCCTCCGGTCCTTTTATCACGATACCTTGGTTGTTGCCGTGATCTATCCAGTACTGCACTATCGGACTGACGTTCCATGTGATATCGACCTCCGGCTCAGATATCGTGTAGGGTTGGGTGGTTGTGTTGAAACTATCATAATCGGGAAGACTGCCCAATAGGGAACAGCTTCCGATCACGGTATCGTCCCAGAATTCCGTCACCCGGTAAGCAGTTATGGGAATATCAAGGGTGATGTTCCGATCGTCTCCATGGTCATCGGGTGTATCTTGGGGGTGACGGTCCGTTCTCAGGGTGAAACTTGCGTTCAGTATCTTGATCGGGATGTTACCGATATCGAAAGGCACCTTGATGTAGCATCGAGACGCTTCCCAATGACCATATAATCCCCCCAGAACACTGTCCTGGTACCAGTCGAATCCCGCATAGAGTGGATCATCCATGTCCATGCTCTCCGCGAACTGGCTGTCGCCACCGGTGTCCCTCAGGGCAATGGCCTCGGTGGCCGGGAGATCTACCTGGCCGTAATGACCATCCCTCAGGGAGGTTGAGAGAATGGACGGGGAAGACATACCTGCGTAGCGGGTCTCAGGTTGGACGCTATCTGTTACGGGTCCTTCTGCCGTATCATCCGATGAACACACCGTCGATGAATGCATCGTCGATGAACTACCACCTGATGAGTAGGCAGTGCAAACCGTACCGAGCGTGGAAAGAACAATCAGAAAAGATGCAAACAGAACAAGAAACGGCAGGCAAGTAAAACGTCGAGCAAATACAATTCTCGATATCATGGATAGTCACCCGTTGGACTGGTTCTTTTCCCAAAAGGCCATTACAGTTCCACTTAACGACATTTTGGAGGTGGTTAAATTTGTAAGGTTTCTCAGTTATTTACTTTTGTTGATTGGCAATTCCACCTTTCACATGTGAACTCACATTTCCTAACAAACGAAAAAAAAGAGCCAATCCCTCCGACTAAAACCCTCGATTTGCGAAAAACCTTTATAAAATACCAGCAACATGGCCAACCGGTGATTTTGATGGCGACGGGGTCGACCACAAAGGACGAGGAGCGCCTGGCCAAGCTGTGGGATGCATACGAATCCCAGGAAAGGGAACTGGAGCAGGCCCAGAAGAAGATCGAGGGCCTCGGCGCCCAGCTCACTGACAAGGATCGTATCATCGAGACCCTTCGCAAGGTGGTGGATGATCGTGACAAGGAGCTTCGGGACAGCCAGGTGAAACTTGCAGAACTGGAGACCGTTCGATCCAAGTTCGAGCCCAAGATATCCGAGCTGGAAACCCTTTACGCTCACGAGAAGGAGAGGTATTCGAAGCTCTTTGCCATAACCGAGGAGCTGGAAGAGGAGCTTGCCATATCAAAAAAGGCAATAGAGAACCGGGACAGGTGGTTCAACTCGAACCTGGCCTACTTGAAGAACATAACGAGTATCCTGGATGAAAGGGTGAAGCTCATAGACACTACTGCACACACCAGGGATGTCACAACTGCAGCGGTCACCGAGAACCCGACACCTGCAGTCGAAAGTGACAAGGGTCCTCTTACCGAGGATGAGGCCGTGGCCGAATTCTGCAAGATGGGAGGTATGACCGAAAATAGGGCCCATAGCCTCTACAATGCCGGTTTCAAGTCAAAGTCCGATCTGTCCAAAGCGTCCGTGGTGGAGCTTTCCAAGGTGGAAGGGATTTCTCCCACCCTGGCTCGAAAGATCAAGACAGAAGCGCTCTGAATCAACGAAGCGCTAATAGAAATGCAGTGCCGGTCCAGTGGCCGGTTTAATCGTGTGGATGACCCATGAATGTCGTCTGGGTAACTTGGCCCTTGCATCCTGTTGAATGCGGCATGGACGATCTCACTCAACGTCGAATATCTTCCCGTTCTCCTTGAAAGTGGTGACAACCATCAGGGTCTGGGTCTCTTTGACGCCTTCGATGGGGCCCACAACACTTATGATGAATTTTTTCAGGTCCGAGTAGGTCTTGAAGTTGGTCTTGGTGATGATGTCGGTCTCACCTGTGACCAGGAAAACGTCAAGCACCTGTGGGGTTTTCATGAGCGTCCTGGCTATCTCCTCGGCACGCTGGGTGTCCACCTTGAGCCCGATCAACGCCTTGACCTGGATATCATCGTAATAACTGGATATCACATCTTCATACTCTTTCAGCTCTTCGTCCTCGGTGGTCATGTGGTATTCCTCACCGCATGAGCTGATTTTGGGTTTAAGAAATTTTCTGCATGGACCATTGACGGTACAAGTCATCTACACGGTTCGTGACCGGCTAAATTGCATTTTCTGGTTGTGTTATGTATCATTTATCGGTTTCAATGATACAGTGTTCCCAGATATTTTTTAATATCCCAAAGGTTATACGTGCAGGGGGAAAAACATGGAAGTAACGCCTATAGTTAGAATATTTCCGCACAAGGTATGGTTTACAAAATCGGAAGACCTCCGATCCTGGCTACACTTCGGACTTCGAAACCGGGGTGGTTATTACTTTTTAAAGACCATCGCACCGAGCATAGTGGATCACACTCCCGTGGGAAGTATAGTGCTTTTTAGACTTGGGGACAGCATTCTGGGCGAGGCGGTTGTGAAGCACGATCTCATGCGTTCCAACGTGCCCGCATACGAAACCATGATCCAATTCGATCCCTCATCCATACGGATATTTCCACGACCGCTCAGGCTGAAGCGGCTTGAAACCCTTATCGGGAAAAAATTGAGTGGAGAGATGCAGTACTACAAATTCTCCATGTCAAGCTATGGCTGGTTTCTCAACGAGATGGTGTCCGAGATGGATTTCACCAAGTTGACCAAAAGGGAAAAGAAAATGGTGGAAATCCCTCCCGTCCCGATCATACGCATCTTCCCCGACATCAAGGGTTACAAACAGGATGAGGACATTCGCGGTTGGCTTCATTTCACCGTACGGGAGCGTGGCGGCACATATTATTTCAGAAATGTGCCATCCGCCATGAAGAATGAGAAAACCCCGCCGGGCAGTATCATCCTTTTCAGAGAGGGGGATGAGCTTATAGGTGAAGCCGTGGTAAAAAAGGACATATCACGGACGAATAACAAGGACTTCAGCATGATGATAAGTTTCGAACCCTTCACCATTCGTATATACAGGTATCCATTGAGGATCAATAAACTGATGATTCTGCTGGATCGTGACCTGTCCAATCCGCATGATCATTACACCCTGCCCATGTCACAATACGGCACCGTGCTCAGGGAGAACGTCAGCCACGGCTTCATATGAGTCCTTCCGACCCGTTGAAATCTGGTCCAAACCACTTTCGGCTACCCCCATGGGGCCTTTATATCTCCATTGTGGAATTAATTCATCGTGGACAGATATTTCCCTTACGAACCCAGAAGGTACCAGGCCGACATAGTCCTGGCCATCAGGGACGCGCTTTCCGAGGGCAAACACCTGGTTATGGAATCGGGGACCGGCACCGGAAAGACCGTCTGCGTTCTGGCGGGAGCCCTGGAAGTGGCGGATCGAACGGGAAAAAGGGTGCTCTACCTGACCCGAACCAACTCCCAGCAGGAACAGGTGGTGATGGAATTCCGCCGGATAAGGGATCGACTCCTTTCCTCAGGTGATGAATTGGAGGATAATGAAGATCATCAGGTTACCGCTCTTCAGGGGAGGAATCGGATGTGCCTGCTGACCCGTACCGACCCGGAGGCCAGATCGGGCAACCCCGAGGAACTGTCCAGGTACTGCAATGAAAGAAAGAGGTCCACGTTGAAGATACTCAAGGGCGAGAACGCGGACACCCCTGGCTGCCCCTTCTTTGAGACCACCTGTCTGGTGGGCACGGATGAAGCGGTCCAGTGGTCAAGGGAAAATATCCCCACGGCGGAAGAGCTCAGGGAGAAATGCACTGGAATGGGAACCTGTCCGTACGAGATCGTTAAGACCATGCTCCAGGAATCCAAACTGGTGGTGGCCCCATACATCTACATGATTAACCCCCACATCTTCAAGAACCTTCTCAGCTGGATGGGGTGCACCCGAGAAAGTATAATTCTGGTGGTGGATGAGGCCCACAACCTGCCGGATTTTGCCAGGGAAATGGGATCCGCCGAGCTGGGGCCCAACACCCTTCAACTGGCCATGGAGGAGGCAAAGGAACTCCATGACCCGGTGGTGGTGGACGGGGTCAAACTGCTGGATTTCCTGTGGACTATACAGGATGCAACCGACGAACTTGCCTCGGAATACCTCATTGAGGACGATGCCCTGGTCCCACCCACGGATCTGGAAGAGGCGCTCATGGGACGCTTCAGGCTCACCTCTCTTAAACTGGAAGCGGCCTTCGGTGTCCTCAACACCTATGGAGAGATAATCACGGATATCCGCCGCAAGGCCGGACGTCTTCCCCGATCGTATATACGGGCGGTGGGGAGGTTTTTGGAAAACTGGAGCGACCTGGAGGTCTCCACCCACATCAAACTGGTAAAGGACCAGGATGATCCCCGATTGGAGATATACTGCCTGGACCCATCGGTTGTGACCAAGGAGATATCCAGAACCGCCGGAAGCGTACATCTATCGGGTACCCTGGCCCCCCTGGAGGAATACCGGGATTCCATCGGACTTCCCAAAGATTGCCCCATGCTACGGTTCCCTTCGCCTTTTCCACCTACGAACCGCATGGTGGCCTACTGCCAGGATACGACCACCCAGTTCGAGGCGCTCAACCGTGATCCCAAGAACATCGATCGTATGCTTGAAAGGATAGTGGAATGCTGCAACATGGTCCACCCCCGAAACACCGCCGTCTACTTTCCCTCCCATCGGTTGCTCAACACATTTTTGGAGATGGACATGCCCCGGAGGTTGAAGGGCAGACTTCACGTGGAACGCAGGGAGAATACCCAGGACGAGCTCATGGGGATGCTGGAACGGTTCAGGACAGGCACCGGCGGCATACTGCTCTCGGTCATTGGCGGCAGGTTAAGCGAGGGCATGGATTTTCCCGGCAAGTGCCTGGAGCTGGTCATGGTGGCCGGGATACCCTACCCAAAGCCCACGGCCAAACACCGGGCGCTTCTCCACTACTACGATGTCAAGTTCAACCGGGGATGGGAATACACCGTGACCGCCCCCACCCAGAGAAAACTCGTCCAGACCGTGGGACGTCTCATTCGGGACCCGCAGGACAGGGGATGCGCGCTGATCCTGGACAAACGCTGCGTCCACTTCACCGACGCCTTCCCGGAACTGGAGATCTTCCTCGATGTGAAGGACAAGGTCCTACCCTTCCTACAAAGATCAACGTAGTCCATCAACGGCCATATACTCGAATATGAATCATTCGGTTGATCGCAAAAAACGTTTTTCCTCGTATTCTTTTATAAACATCTTCGATACATTTAAATAGGCTTGGTTTAATTGTTTTTACAGTTTGGGTGGTCATACATCCAAACGGACAACTAGGAAGAAAACAAAGAGGTATCGAACATGCAATACAAACCTATGGTAGGACGCATGGTCCTTATCGGTATTGTCGTTGCTATGCTGGCGGCATTCGCCGCTCCGGCTGTGGCACAGGAATATTACTATCCCGATGATGTAACAGACCTGTGGCTCGGGCCATTCACATGGTCCGACGGAGCTCCGATCATCGGAGCCACACTCAGCCTGGACGACGGAGAGGAGACCAGAACGGTCTTCCCGGCCGCAACAGATGATGAGGGTATCGCGAAGTTCTCGGATCCAGTCCCATATAACACGTATGACTGGTCTCTTGAGAAGAATGACAAGGTCATCAGCTCCGGTACAATCACCATCGATGAGAACACTGTTGGCGGCTCAGCCTTTTGGCCTGCCGATCAAATGGATGCTCTTGCAGCTAGCATGACCGAGACGGAGTTTAACACTCCTCCCGATGACGACGATGACGACGACGATGACGACGACGATGATGATGACGACGGTTACTTGATGTACGCCGTTGTGGCCATCGTTGTGGTCGTTGTGCTGTTACTGGTCGTCATGATGATGAGGTCCAAGAAGCCCGCCGAAGAGGAAGAAGCACTCGAGGAAGAGGAGGAATGGGAAGAGGGTGAGGAAGAAGAAGGCGAGGAGGAGGAAGAGGAAGAGGAGTTCGAGTGCCCGACCTGCGGCGAGCCCGTGTCCAGCGACGCAAGCGCATGTCCGAACTGTGGCGAAGAGTTCGAAGAGGACGAGGAAGAGGAGGAGTGGGACGAGGAGGAGGAGGAGGAAGAGGAGGAGTGGGACGAGGAAGATGAGGAATTCGACGAAGAAGGCGAGGAGGAGGAGCTCGAAGAGCTGGGTGAGGAAGAAGACCTCGACGACCTCGGTGACGAAGAAGAACTCGATGCCATAGAAGAGGACCTGAGCGAAGAAGAGGAAAAGCTGGAGTGAGCCATCGGCTCGTTCCGGTTTTTCTTCTTTCTTTTTTTTTTTAATTTCTTTTTTTTCTTCAGCGTGAGCTCTTTTCCGGATATCGGCCGGGTTCCATCCGGTTTATTTTTTTTAATGATCATAACGCCAATGCTTGACCGTTACCAACATCTATATCATTTCAAATACCATTTCAATGACAAACATTTCCTGGCCATTTTGGTCAACATTACCCAAATAAGCCCTTTTCTCCCACATCTATATATAAACGATAGGGAAATTTTTATATTACTGATGCAATTTGCAGGGTCTAATTTGGGTGTTTCGGCATCCAGATGGACAAAACACAAAGGAAGACAAAAAAAGAGGCATCGATATGTACGATGTAAAGACAAATGGACGATTGGTCCTAATCGGGATCGTCGTTGTAATGATGGCCGCGTTCGTCGCACCATCCGTGATGGCCCAGGAAGACTACTATTATTACGAGGTTGAAAACCTACAACTGGGCCCATTCACCTGGTCCGACGATGCACCCATAGAGGGAGCCATGCTCAAGCTAGATGATGGAATGGAGCGCACAGTGTTCTCCGCCACCACCGATGCTGAGGGCGTTGCTGCCTACGCGGAAGCGGTTCCTTTCGGCACCTACGACTGGACACTCGACATGTCCGGTGAGGACGCCGAGGGTACCGAAGTCACCGAGACCATCATGAGCGGCACCATAACCATCGACGAGGACACCACCGGCGGATCCGCCTGGTGGCCCGCAGCCGATGCGGCCAACCTGAAATCAGATCAGTCAATGATTGAATTCATGGAGGCCAACGGCATGGTCGTGGATACCGGTGACGACACCACCGACGACGACACCACCGACGATGACACCACAGATGATGACGAAGAAGAAGAGTCCAACGCCCTCATGTACGGCGTTGTGGCAGTCGTTATCGTCATTGTCCTGCTGGTTATCGTTCTGGCCATGAGGTCCAAGAAACCCTCAGAGGAAGAGGAAGAGGCCGAGGAAGGGGAAGAGCTCTACGGGGAGGAGGAAGAGGAGGAGGAAGAAGAGGAGTTCGAGTGCCCCGAATGCGGCGCCACTGTCTCTGGGGATTCCCACGAGTGTCCTGAGTGTGGAGTAGAGTTCGAAGAGGAGGAAGAGGAAGAAGAAGGCGAGGAGGAGGAAGATTGGGACGAGGAAGAGGAGGAGGAGGAAGATTGGGACGAGGAAGAAGAAGGCGGGGAGGAGGAAGACTACGAGGTCGAGGAATTCGAGGACGAGGAAACCATCGATGAAGATGGTGAGGAAGAACTCGATGACCTGGAGCTCGAGGACGACGAACTCGACACCGAGGACGAAGAGGAGAAGGATGAGTAAACTCTGGTTTACTCCCCCTTCTTCTTTTTTTTTTATTTTTTTTCATTTTCACCTCGAGTAATTTTAATAAGCTCCATTCAGATCGGGCCATCGGTGTAGAATCATTGGAAAAACGCTCGATAGGACGTTTGAATAATCGCGCAATTTCGTTGATAATAGTAATATCGTTTACAGCTACCATGTCAGCAGGCGCTAACAATCTATGTCGTGATAATGGAACGAGTGTATCAAATGCACCGGGTTTTGTCCTTGGGCCCTTCACGGCCCTCAACGGAGATATACTTACAAATGGCGCATGCACCATGAAAAACATAGCGCTTGATGTCAATTTTTCATCTGAACTTAACTCGTTAGGCTTTGCCAATTTCAGTCATGAAGACATCCCCATCGGTTTATATTTGGTAATCATAACAGACCCCCACGACACGGTAATACTGCTGGGGACGCAGGAGGTCAACGAAAGTACAATTCAAAGTGGCCTGACATCTACACCTATACTGCCCAATATGACCCGGGTCATTAACAATCTCAGATTGGGATATTTCAGATGGTCGGGTGGCGGGGCAATTAATGGCTCGAACCTAACCCTGATTCATGATAATTACAACTTCACATCCCAGGTTAATGAATTTGGATGGACGGCTTTTGATGTAGCGATCCCGCAAGGCCAGTTCGATTGGTATCTGGAATATGAAGCCATTGTGATCATGAACGGTAACATTCAACTTGGTCCCAACACACCCTCCAAAACGCCATGGTGGCCGTCGTCAATTGATGAGATCAGATACCACATGACACGGCAACAGTGGGAACTGAAAAACCACGTGGTTGGATTGAAACTTGGTCCTTTCACATGGAAAGGGGGCAAGAACATACATGGTGCCAACATAACCCTGACAGGCAACGGTTTGACCTTCACCACATCCACAGACACATATGGCATTGCCTCCTACGATATGCCCATTCCCCACGGTAATTATAATTGGACGCTTGAATTGGGAGGCATGGATTATCTAGACGGAAATATTACCTTGGACAACTCGACCCCATCGGGGATCGAATGGTGGCCCAACGATGTTAAAGAAACCAGGATGGTCATATCCGAAAAGGAGTTCATTCACGGTCCATATGAAGACGTTTTTAAAAAGACCGACGGATGGATGTACGCAGTCGTTGGGATCGCACTATTGATGATTTTTCATGTTGCATACACCCGCCGTTTTCGAAGGGGAAGAATCAAGGAATGATCCTTTCGTTGAATAATAAACCGCAATTGGATACGTTTTTTTTTTAATAATCCGATAGGGCCCGGCCTAGGCGGCCAGGGATTCTGCCGATTGGGTGTTGCTCAGTGATGGGCGTCCTCGGTCTTCAAGAACTCCCTGTAGGGTCCCGATGCGAGGAGCTGGTCAAGCTGGGCGGGGTCTGACACCTTTATCTTGGCATACCACCCCTCACCGTAGCAGTCCGAGTTGATGAGCTCGGGCGTATCCTGGAGAGCTTCGTTCACCTCCACGACCTCACCGTTAACCGGTGAGAAGATATCTGCCACTGCCTTCACCGATTCCACGTTACCGTACTCGGTGTTGGCCTCGACCTGCTTTCCCACTTCCGGAAGTTCCACGAACACAATATCCGTGAGCTCGGACTGGGAAAAATCGGTGAGGCCCGTCACTATGACGTCACCTTCCACTTTCACCCATTCGCTGGTCTTCGTGTACTTGAGGTCTTCTGGTATGTTCAAACTATCCACATCAGTCACGTCTCTTCCTCCTGGTCAATGATATCACCTGGGCATCTGCCAGGCGTTTTCTTATCTGTATCTGAATCGGTGTACCCGGCTTTGCCAGATCGGCCGGCAGGTATCCCAGGGCCATGCCCTTCCTGATCCCCGGTATCATGGTACCGGACGTCACCTTTCCCACCATCTTTCCATCGTGAAGTATCTCCATGCCTTCCCGGGGAACTCCCTGTTCCGTCTGCATGATTACAAAAAGGTCGTAACCGCCCTTCTCCTTCTGGGCCATCAGGTGTTCCTTTCCGATGAAATCATGATCCCAGTCCAGGGCCACCTTACCGCTCCAGTGGGTTTCCAGGGTTGTCCTGGGCCCCGAGTCCGGTCCTCCGAAGTCCTGGCCCGACAGAAGAAGACCCTTCTCAAGCCTGAGGGTATCCCTGGCTCCGAGCCCGATGGGCTTTATGCCGAACTCATCGCCTGCCTCCACCACCGATCGCCACACGGACAGGGCATTTTCGTAGGGTACCATGATCTCGAACCCGTCTTCACCGGTGTAGCCGGAACGCCAGGTGATGATGGGATCATCTATCCCCTTGAAACGTAGGGACAGGCACGAAAAGAACGGTTTGCTGGAAAGGTCCTGATCCACAACCTTCTGAAGTGTGCTCTGGGCCTTGGGACCCTGAACCGCGATGATGGCGGTCTCATCGGACACGTTGTCAATTTCACAGTCCTCGGAATGCTTGGAAAACCACTGGTAATCGGTGTCTATCATGGTGGCATTGGGAACGCAGTAGAATTCATCTTCGGATATCTTGCCGGCTATCATGTCATCTATTATCGTTCCGTCCTCCCGGAGGATATGTCCGTACTTGAGCCGCCCCTCACTGAGAGTGGTGTAGTTGTTGGTAAGCACCCGGTCGAGAAGGGATTGACACCCCTTTCCCAGCAGCCTGAAGTTACCCATGTGAGAAACGTCGAAGATGCCTACCTTCTCCCGGACGTTGATGTGTTCAGAGACTATTCCCTCGTACTGGATGGGCAAGTACCAGCCGTGGAAGTCCACCATCTTCCCGCCCAGCTTTTCATGATCTTCTGCCATGGGTGTTCTCTTCATGGAAATCCCATCATGCAATAGAAGAGGTATTATTCAAATTTTGGTCACCCTGACATGTACACCGGATGTTCATACAACGCCATCTCATTAAAAAAACAGTTAGATACATGTAGTGTTTTGTTAGTGTCGATTCGTCTAAAATATAATTATCTTTAATATACCAGGCACGAATAATTTACATAGAACCCTGGAGCAGAAAAAACATGTCTATCCTTCTAACCGTGATTGCATCGCCCCGTAAGAGGGCCCGCAATAAGGAGTCCGGCCAACCGGCACCCAACCTGGATGACCGGTTCCGCTGCTGGGCATGTGGTCTGAGGGAACTTGACCCGTCCTACTGTGCCAACTGCCAGATGAGGAAACCTCTCAAGGACAGGGCCATTCAACACCACATCAAAGATGAATATCAACAGTAGCCGTTGATCCAATGGCTACCGGGTATTGTCCTCAGTGCGAGTCATTGCATTATAAGGCCGTCTGGCCGCGTTAACGTCCCAGACGCAACAAGACCCTTTAACCCTTGGACATCTAAACATTTGAACCATGGTGCATAATGTGGTGGCATGCCTGGCATATGCCTGGCATACAAATACCCCTGACAGGTCACTCGGTGACAGGTCACTCAAAAATAACGTTTCAAATCGCAGTTCAGGTAGAACGTTTATATACGGGGCCCCGGTTGTTTTCATTCCCACCCTAAAAAAGGTCCCGTGAGCGTGCATGCCCAAGCAGTACAAGAACGAGGCGATCTATTCCTGCATCGTCCTCAACAGGCTGGCCATGGCCCTCAACATCAATTTGTACCAGTCCAACCTGGACAGTGCCTACCAGGAGGCCATTGAACGGGGGCCTGACCTGGTGAGCAAGGCCGACATCATCCACGAGATACGCTCCAATTACAACATGGCCAACAAGGTTCTCAACAAACTGGAGCAGGACGGGCATGTCCGGATGGAACGATCGGATGATGGTAAGTCATTTAACATCTTCATAACCAAAGATGGACTTGTACACATCCGGAAGTGTAACGAGTTCTACCTCAACCTTTACGAGACACAGATCAAGGACCATTACATGTACGTGGGCATCCCGGCCTGGATCAGGGACATCCCCAAATCCAAATGAAACACACCCGACCCCAACCCACTCAAGATAAGGCGCCGCAGGTATAATGTTGGATAAATCCCATGGGGCTGCGGGGATGAAAATGTCACCAAAAAGCTCCGCCGGGGAACCCAAACCCATATCAAACAGACTGAAAAAGGCAGCCAAGGCCGCAGCGGCAGACGTGCTGGCTCTAAAAAAAGGCGAAAAGGTCCTGATCGTCACCAACCCCGAACCCGACGTTCACACCATCTCCCTGGCGGTTTACCAGGCTGCCGTGGAAAGAGGAGCCGTTCCAACCCTGGCGGTGCAGCCCGTAAAGAGCCAACTGGATTTTGCGGAGCCCTCGGTCATGGGCGCCCTCAGGGAAGAGCCGGATGTCACCATATCCATCAGCCACAACAAACTGGGCAAGGATGCCCAGGCCCTGAAAACCCCTTACAAGGACGGCGATAAGAAATTCGATCACGTGTTCAACTACCTTCTCCGGATGAAACGAACCCGTTCCTTCTGGTCTCCATCTGTGACACTGGATATGTTCGAACGCACGGTTCCCATAGATTACCAATGGCTCAGAAAGACTGCCAAGGGCCTCAAACGGGTCCTGGACCAGGCCGACTCCGTCCGGGTGGAAGCTCCCGGCGGCACCAACCTCACCATCGGTGTGAAGGGCAGGACAGCCCTGTCCGATGACGGCGATTTCAGAAAGGGCGGCACCGGAGGGAATCTACCATCGGGTGAGGTGTTCATATCACCGGAGCTGGGAAAATCCACGGGGACCATAGCATTCGACGGTTCCATCGCCACCGTTGGCGACGCTTTGGTGATCGAAAAACCCATCATATGCAAGGTGGAGAGAGGGTTTGTCACAGATGTTGTGGGAGACGCCGGGGCCAGGACGCTTTTAAAAAGCCTGGATGCCGGCGGCAGGATGGCCAGGGATTTTGTCAAGGAAAAGAAGATCACGGCAGCCCAGGGTAAGGTCTACGAAAGGAACGCCAGGAACCTGGGCGAGCTGGGGATAGGGCTCAACAAGAAGGCCAGGGTGGTGGGTAACATCCTGGAGGACGAGAAGGTGTTTGGAACCTGCCACATAGCCATCGGATCAAATTACGATGACGATGCCCCGGCCCTTATCCATCTGGACGGGATCATCAACAAACCCACAATCACGGCGATCTATCCGTCCGACCGCGAAAGGGTGATAATGGAAAGGGGCAAACTGATCTGAGGTTGATCTGAGGGACCGGAGATCGCATACATCACCTTGTACTTTTCACAGGATGAACCAGATGGAAATCAACCAGGCGATTACCACGCCTATGTATATTGACACGAAGTTAACGTCATCGTTGGAGAGCTTGCCGGCCTTCTGAACGGTTGCCCCCAGCAGGCTGTCCAGGTGACATCCCGCCACACCCACCACGAATGGCAGCCACAGTAAATAGAGCTCACCTGTATCCAGCATCCCCAAAAGCAACCATCCGATCATGGCGGGAATGAAGGCTCCGATCACACAGGACAGCTCGCCCAATGGAGAGATGGCACCGTCGGTGCCCACCCTCGCCTTTTTGAAAGTGGTTATCATCCGCGGGTTCTGGGAAAAAACCCCCAGCTCCGATGCGAAGGTGTCGGATGCCGCCACACTGATCGCGGTTAGGAAAAGGATCGGCGCCAGGGGATCTCCCAGGATGGGAGAGCAGAAGGCTATGAAGGCAGGTGACAGACCGTTGGCCACCACGTTGCGGGCCCCTCTTTCCCCCCTACGGCCCTCGCCAATACCCAGACTTTTCTTGTACTCGTACTTCAAGATGGTCACCGCGTAGGTGAAGATCAAAAAAAGGATCAGGGTTATGAGCCAGAACGCATTGGTAAACAGGGATATGGTCAATCCCACGATGGTGGAAAGGACAGATCCCTTGAGATCCAGCACCGATTTGAAGTATGCGAATATCCCCAAAGCAAACGTGATCGTAACCGACAGGGCAAGTTCCCAGGTCTCGTGACCAGTCAATGCATCTACAAAGACGTTTGTCATATTTCCCCCGGATGCAAGGTTGAGGATCGACCGGTGAGCTATTTTTAGCTTTTGGGTATGCCTTTTAACCGTCAAGATAAAAGATGATCCAGCAGCAACCGGTTCGTCTCCTCCGGGAACTCGTATATGGGCAGGTGCCCCGAACCCGCAATCTCATGATAAACCGCCCCGGGTATCAGCTTCGCCATCTCCCGGGAGAACCTGGGAGGGACCATCCTGTCCTGCTCGCCCACCATCACCAGTGTGGGACATCGCAACGATCCCAGACGCTCTTTTGCCTCGTGGGTTCCCCCGGCCCTGTACTGGTTCATAAACCCCATCGCTCCCTGGGGATGTTCCAGACGGATCCTCACCAGCTCCGCGACAATGTCCGCCCGTTGTTTGAAGAATCCCGGGGTCACGGCTGCCTGTATCCCACTGGCCACCGATTCCTCCGCGGACAGTCCCCGAACATCGAGGATATCTTTCCACATTTCCGCCGTTGCCTCCATGTAATCTTTGGACGATGGGAAGGTTCCCATAAGTACCAGTTTGTCCACCCTTTCGGGATAGGACAGGGCAAATTCCTGGGCCACACAACCCCCCAGGGACAGGCCCACCATGTGGGCCGTTTGGACCCCCTCCGCATCCAGTACCGTCAGGGCGTCTCGGGCCATGTCAACCACGGTAAAACCATACATTCCGCACCCCATCTTAAAAAAAATCCTTATTTTTAAAAACGTCTGAATCAACCTCAATTCCAAATACCTTATATTGTACCCCATAAACATCGAAAAGATCG
>Ga0272441_10003096_pt1 | contig 32390 bp, 41 predicted proteins | sample SSMProp6N_FD_193582 | JGI IMG/M metagenome (GOLD analysis project Ga0272441, IMG submission 193582) | Marine sediment archaeal communities from Little Sippewissett salt marsh, Falmouth, MA, United States - SSM-Prop-6N | ecosystem: Environmental > Aquatic > Marine > Wetlands > Sediment ... | reverse complement strand
TTCGCCAAGGATGTTGGTAGGCACAACGCCCTCGATAAGGTGATCGGGCGGTGTCTGCTGGATGGCGTTGATTTCGGTCGGTGTGTGCTTGCGTCCAGCGGCAGGCTGTCGGGGGAGATGGTGTTGAAGGCGGCTGCTGCGGGGGTTCCGGTGGTCTGCTCTGTTTCGGCGCCTCTGGCTTCCGGGGTCAGGGTTGCGGTGGAGGCTGGGATTAGGCTGGTGGGGTTTGTCCGGGGGCGCAGGATGAACGTTTACTCGTAGGGGGTCGTGATCTTCCTATGGGTCATACCAGTTTTTTTCTTAGATGTATTTGATGAGGGTGCTTGCCCCCACTATGAAGGATAGTATCCCGATCATTATTTTCAGGGTGTTTCCTCTGGCTTTTTTCACTATGGTGGCGGCGAAGGGGGAGGCCAGCGTGACTCCCAGGGACATGGCGGCTATCATGGGTATGTTTACCTGGCTCTGCAGGGCGGTGTATGTGGCGAAGCCTACGAGGCTCACGAGGGTCTCGGATAGGGCTTGTATGGAGACGGAGGTTTTCTCGTCTAGCCCGGACATTATGGCGCCCGTGGTTATTATGGGGCCGAAGCCGCTTCCCGAGATGCCTTTGTTGAAGGAGCCTAGGATGCTTATGATCACCATCTTTGGCCAGGAGAAGCTTGAGATCAGCGACTTGCTGTATAACATGAGGGCGCCCGAGGCGATCACGAGGGAGCCTATGTATAGGCCCACGGTTCTCTCCGGGAGGCTCATCGAGGTGTTCACCCCGATGACGGCGCCGACTACCCCGAGGCCGCCTGTGATGAGTGCTATCTTGAGGTCTCGGCTACCGGGGGTGAAGTCGGCGTTCCTTTGGCGGTGGTTGAAGAAGCTGCTGGAGGCTCCTCCTATGAACGAGGAGAAGAGGACGGTGGGCACCGTCTCTGCCGGAGTATAGCCGAGGAGCAGCATCACCGGGGTCACCGTGAAGCCGTAGCCCATGCCGAGGCTGAGGTCTATGAGCCCTGAGCAGAAGGATAGGGCGAAGAGAGGCGCGAGCCTCCACAGGTCGAAGGTCATTCCAGTTCTCTCCTGAACGCCTGCTGATAATGTTTATCTAACGCCGAACGAAAGATCAACCGTCATGATTTTCGAGAAGATAAAGTCCCGCGTCGTGGCTCACCTGTCTTACTTCGTCGGGTCCGGCCACGAGGCCGTGGTGGTGGATCCCCAGAGGGACTGCCAGGTATACGTGGACATCGCCAAGCGGGAGGGCATGAGGATCAAGTACGTGTTCGAGACTCACAGGAACGAGGACTACGTCATAGGCTCGAGGGAGCTGGCCAGCCTCACCGGCGCCGAGGTGTACCACGGCCCCTGGCCCGAGTTCATGTACGGCGAGAAGCTGAAGGATGGTCAGGAGTTCCGCGTCGGGAAGCTGAAGGTCACGGCGCTGCACACGCCGGGGCACACCCCGGGGTGCATGTCATACGCCGTCACCGACCTTGCCACCGGCGGCGACGTCGTCATGGTCTTCACCGGCGACACGTTGTTCGTCGGCGACGCCGGGAGGACAGACTTCGGGGGACCTGAGAGGCGCAGGGAGTGGTCCGAGAACCTCTACGACAGCATCCACGGGAAGCTGCTTCCGTTGGGGGACCACGTGGTGCTCTGCCCGGCCCACGGCTCAGGCTCCGTCTGCGGTGGCGGCATCGCTGACCGCGAGGTGAGCACCCTGGGCGCGGAGCGGCTCATGAACCCGCTGCTCCAGATGACCCGGGAGGAGTTCGTCGACCTCAAGGTCAACGAGGACCACCACTACACCCCGTACTTCCACATGATGGAGAAGTATAACGTGGAGGGCGCGCCCTTCGTCGGCTGCGGGCCCAACCCCCGGGCGTTGACCCCCAGGGAGTTCAAGGAGATGGCGGACGCGGGAGGAGTTGTTATGGACACCAGGCCTCCGCCTTCCTTCGGGGCGGGCCACGTCAAGGGCTCTTACAGCATAAGCACCGCGAGGCTGGGGATGGGTGGATGGGTGCTCCCCTACGACAAACCCATTCTGGTCGTCCTCGGGGGGCAGGGCGAGCTGGACTACGTTTCGAGGAGCCTGTCCCGTATGGGTTACGACAACGTGGGCGGCTACCTCACGGGCACCATAGCGTCTTGGTACACTAGCGCGCTGCCCACCGAGAAGCTCAGTCTCATCACCGTGGCCGATCTGAAGGATATGATGGGGAAGGAAAAGGATCTGGTGGTGGTGGATGTCCGGAGCCTCGACGAGTACAAAGGCGGGCACATAGAGGGCTGTGAACACGTCTACGCCGGGCTGGTCGAGCGGCACGCCGACGAGATACCTCGGGACCGGCCCGTGGCGCTCATATGCAAGAGCGGCACGAGGTCCGGGTTCGCGTCAAGCATGCTGCTGAGGCTGGGGTACACGAACATATTCAACGTCCTCGGCGGCATGACGTCCTGGGTGAACGCGGGCTACCCGGTGGTCAAGTAGCCCTTTTTCTTTTAACGAGAAACCTCCTTATTTCGCGGCTGCCGTGGGAACGTGTGAACGAAGTCAGGGATATTTCGGCGGAGGAGTTCGAACGCGAAGCAAAAGGCTCCGATGGCGCCGCCGTGTTGGAGTTCTGGGTCAGGTCATGCGACCAGTGCAGAAGGTTCAAGCCCGTCTACGAGAGGCTGCCAGAGACGATCGGCGGAAAAGCTCGGTTTTATAGGATGAACATGCTGAAGACTATTGAGAATCTGCGGCTCGCCGAGGGTCTGGGGGTGGAGGAGACGCCCACGACGAAGGTTTTCTGCTCCGGCGGCGAGGTTGGCGAGATGGTCGGGTACCTGCCGCTTGAAGAAGCAGTAGAGAGGATTAACGGGCTCCTCCAAGCATGTGAATCTTAGAAAAAGGTGAAGGTTTTTACCTCTCGGTTCAGTTGAACGCATATGTTTCCTCTAGGAGTCACGTCCTACATACTCGGCGGAGTGGTAATCGGGCTAGCCGTCTCGTTCGTCTACATACTGACCGGTCAGCACGCCACCCAGAGCAGCCTATTCAGCTCCACCCTGTCATACTTCTCGAAGGTGCCCTTCTTCAACAGGAAAACCTATCTCGAATCAAGGGAGTGGCGGCTCTATTTCGCGGCAGGTGTGATACTCGGCGCACTGGTTTACACGGTGACCATCTCGCCCGACGGATTCTGGACCACGTCGGTCCAGTGGTGGCGGCTCCTACTCGGGGGCTTCCTCGTAGGCTTCGGTACGAGGCTATCGAGCGGCTGCACCTCGGGCCACGGCATAAGCGGCATAGCTTCGCTTTCAACGACTTCTCTCTACGCCGTGATTACCTTCATCGTGGTCGGCGTGATAACGGCTAACCTGATGCTGATGCTGGGGGTCGTGCCATGAACAACAGGAACATCGTGCTCTTCATAGGGGGCATAGTCTTCGGGTTCGGCTTAGCGCTGGGCGGCATGTCCAAGCCGGAGATCGTGCTCAGCTTCCTCCAGCTGAAGGATTTCGGCCTCATCTTGCTGATGGGCGCCGGCACAGGAGTTGCCTTCGTAGCCATCAACGTCGTGCCAAGGTTCGTCGAGAAGCCAGTCCTCGGCGGCGAGTTCAAGCCCCGCACAAGGACCCTCAGCAGAAACACCCTCATTGGCGCCGCGATATTCGGCGTTGGCTGGGGGCTCAGCGGGCAATGCCCAGGATCGGCGTTATCCAGCCTCGGGGTAGGTAACCTCCCGGTGCTGCTCGGGATAGCCGCCATGTTCCTAGGCGCCTACGTGATGGGACGCTTCTTCGGCTAACTCTTTTTTACTCACCTATGCGGGCAACGGCGATAATGGGCACCTCGGCTGTTGCCTCAAGCTCGTTGCGTAGCCCGGTCACCAGCACCTCAAGCCCGGAGACCCCGGCTCGCGCGATGTCCTCCTTGGAGGTTGTCACTAGAACGAGGTCCGGCCTCACTTTGCTCAGCGTTTCCTTGATCTCAACTGTGTTGAGGTCCACGTGGTAGTCCACGTCCTCGATGATGCCCTGCTCGACGGCGTAGGGCCCCTCCCTAGGGTCGACGGTGATCACCTCTATCCGGGGGTTCTTCTTCAGCTGCGTGAGGACTCTGGCGCCCACCATACCGGCTCCGATTACGAGGACACGCATACACTTACTCAACCCGCGGGTCTTCTAATAACATTGATCACCTTGCCCATCATATCAGGTTGACCACTCCCAAAAGGTAGAACAGGGCGATGAGTATCACGGAGCTGACCACCGTCATTATCATACCATACCTCAGCATTTCCCTTGACTCGACGATGCCCGTCGCCGAGATGAGCGCCATCCTCCCGGACGCCGAGGGCAGCGCGTAGCCGAAGGTGGTGGCCATGGTGAGGGGAAGCACCAGCTTGATCGAGTTGAAGGCCGGGTCGGCTGCGGCCAGGTCGATCATGATGGGCACGAAGACGGCCGCTACGGTGGCGTTGTTCACCACGTTTGTCAGGAGAGCCGACGCGAGCACCACGACGATCAGCGCGAAGATGAAAGGCGTCCCGCTGAGCAGCGACGACGAGATGCCCGTCAGCCAGGCGGTGGCACCAGACCTCTTCAACGCCTCCCCGAGCGCCAGCCCGGCGGAGATGGCGAAGAACATGCCCCAGCTGACGCCCTTCACGTCCTCCCACTGAATTATGCCCCGGAGCGCCATGTAGGAAACCGCGATCATCCCGACGATCGACGGGGCGAGGAACGTGGGCGGCAGCCCCACGGCGTCCTCCATGAAGCTGCCCCCCATCCACATCAGTATGGTGACCCCGAGAACCGCCAGAACCTCCCTCTCCACGCCCCGCATACCGCCCAGGCTCTTAAGCTCCCTGCGCGTAGCCTCGATGTCCAGCTCCTTCAACGAGACGTTCAACGCCTTCAAGAGCGTCCAATAGGTGACCGGGAACACGAATATCAGCGCAACCAGGCCGTACTTCATCCAGTCGATGAACCTCCAGACCCTGATCTCGGCTAGGAACTCGGAAGCCACGGCGTTGGAGGCGGACCCGGTGACTGTGGCCATGCCGCCGACGCTGGCGGCGTAGGCGATGCCCAGCACCAGGAGGACCAGCAGCTCCTTCGACTGCTTCTGGTCCGGGACCTGGCTGGATATGGTGAGGGCCACGGGTATGAGAACCGCGGCCGTAGCGGTGTTCTCCATCCACATGGATAGTAGCGCGGCCAATGCCATGAGGCTGAAGAGGAGCCTGTCCACGCTTCCACCCGATGTCACTATGGACAGCAGCGCCAGCCTCCTCGTTATCCCGTGCTTCCTCAGGGCCTCGGCCAGGAACAGGCTGCCGAGTATCAGTATGATTATGGGCCTTGACAGGGTCTCGAAGGCCTGGGCGGAGTCGGCTAGGCCCAGAGCCACTAGCATCACCGGCACTATGAGCCCGGCGAACGGCAGCGGTATGGGCTGAAGCGCGAATATGGTCCCGGTGAACACGAAGGCGGCGAGGGCACGTTTTCCCTCCACGGTCAGCCCCGCGGGTGTGGGCAGAAGAAGTACAAGTATCGTCAGCGCCACTACTGCCATGAAACGGTTTGAGAACCCGAGGCGGTTACCCATGGAGACCTTAGATACTTCAGTGGAGAACCCAATTTAAACCTTATAAAACGGGTTCACGCTTTTTGGGCTTCACGGCGAGCAGCCCCGCCAACACCCCCAGCACTGGGAAGGCTATGGACGCGAGAAGCGCCTCGCCGTACCCCCCGAACACGTCGTACGCGACGCCGTAGGGCAGGGGCCCCAGCGCCGAGCCGATGACGCCGGCCATCATGGTGACCCCCCTTATGGTGCTCAGGTGCCTCCTCCCATAATAGTCAGGCCAGATGACTCCGCCCACTATCCCCTGCAACGCCATCTGGACACCCACGAGCACGCCGTAGACCATGACCAGCGTCACGCTGTCCGCTAGGTAAAGCGCCGCCACGGAGCCGAACATCAGCGCCTGGCTGAAGGCCACAAGATACCTGAGCTGAACCCTGTCCGCGACGGGCCCCGCCAGAAGCGCCACAGGCAGACGCACCACGCTCATGAGGCTGCTGACGAGGGCAGCCGTCCCCGGGTCCAGCCCGGCCCCAGCGAGTATGCTTATCTGGTGGAAGACGAGCCCAGTTATTATCGCCGACGGGACCACCATCGTGTAGATAATGCACCAGAACGCCCTGGTCCTAACCGCCTCCTGGAGAGTCCAAGAGTCATCCACCGCGGCGTCCTCCCCACCCGTGACCCTAGAGGCTTCCTCGTTGTCCGGCAGGAGCCCAACCTCATCCGGCTTATCCCTGATAAGCAGGTAGCCCAGAGGCGCCATTACAACCCACAGCAGCGCCGCCCAGGTCCACCAGCACATCCTCCACCCATAGTTCTGGATGATCCACGTGTTGAGGGGCGGCAGCAAGGCGAGGCTGATCCCGCCCCCTACGCTCACTACGCTGAGGGCGACGCCCCTCTTATTTATGAACCACTGGGGCGGCAGGGTCGTGCTGCTGAGGCTCATGGAGCCCTGCCCCAGGAGCCTGACGAGGAAGAAGCCGACGAGGAGCATGGGCACCGAGGCCACGACGCTCATCCAGACGCAAGCCAGCCCGAACAGCAGAGACACGGCGACTGTCACCCGTCTGTGGCCGTGCTTGTCGATGAGCCTCCCGACGAAGCCCATGAGCATGCCGGCGCAGAACGTGCCCACGCTGTACATGCCGGATACGACGCTGCGGCTCCAGCCGTACTCGTTGATGTAGCTGTCTATGAACACGCTTACGCTGTAGGTCTGCCCAGGCCCGCTGAAGAAGATGACCATGCTGGAGACAAGCACCATTACCCAGCCGTAGAAAATAGGGGACCCGAAAGGCAGCCTGGACCTGCTCAACCACGTAAACTCCTAGACCCAAATTAGACGGAGCGGCGTTCAAATAAAGGTTGGCTATCTCACCGGCACCCGTATAAGACACATACGCGCGGCAGCCATACTGAGGTTTAAATGGGATAGTCTTTCTCTTGTCCCCATGAGATTCGGAGTCTACATCAGGTCCGCCGAAACATACGGCAGGATGCTTGAGCTGGCCAGGGCGGCCGAGAAGCTAGACTACTACGGCGTCTTCCTCAACGACCACGTCCACGGCCTCCCAGGCGGCAGAGAGCCCATCCTAGAGGCGTGGACCGCCATGACCGGCATAGGGGTCCAGACCAGCAGGATACGCCTGGGCCACATCACCCTCTTCAACAGCCTGAGGAACCCCGCGTACCTCGCCAAGTCGGCAACGGCGCTGGACGTCATGACCGGCGGCCGCTACGAGCTCATACTGGGCGCAGGCTGGAACGAGCCAGAGTACCTGGGCTACGACCTCATGGAGAAGGGCCGCGGCATGCCAGGCGCGGGGGAGAGGGTCACCCGCCTCAAGGAGGCCGTCGAGATACTCAAGGGAATGCTCCACAACGAGGTGTACAGCTACCGGGGAAGGTACTGGACGCTACGCGAAGCAGTCAACATACCCCAGCCTGTGCAGAGCCCGTTCAGGGTCTCGGTGGGGGCCCGCCAGCCTAGGCTCATCAACATAACCGCGAAGTACGCAGACGGCATCAACGCCTCGGGCAACCTCAAGAACATCGAGAGGATACTGGGCCACTACCACGCGGCGCTGGAGAGGCACGGCAAATCCGCGGAAGACGTCTTCATAAGCGGCTTCGCGCCCAGCGTCTACCTGATGAAAGACGAGGAGGAGTACGAGGCCACCCTCAAGAGGTGGGCCCAGCGAGGCACCGATCCAGCCGAGGCGCGGACCCACGACTTCATAGGCACACCGGAGGCCCTCGTCGAGAAGTGGCGCCGAGCCATGGACCAGGGCATGATGATGAGCGTCATCAACGTCAGGCCGTCGAGCACCATCCAGGAGAACGTGGAGATGCTCGCCAGGTTCAGGGACGAGGTAGCCACCCAACTCTGAGCATAGCCATCATAACCTTTCCAGATTGTTTTTAGCTCCGTAAACAAAGACACAGGTGTCATGGTTCTGGAGCAGCAACTAAGAGACTACCTGGGGGAGGGCGAGAGGAGGGTCGTCCTCATGGGCGTCGGCAACCCCATGAGGGGCGACGACGGCGTCGGCGTAGCCATAATCCAGCGCCTCCAGGAGATGGGTCTCCCCGGCGTACTGCTCCTCAACACGGAGACAGTGCCCGAATCCTTCATAGGCAAGGTGGAGAGCCACGAAGCCACACACGTGCTGCTCATCGACGCCGCCAACTTCGGCGGCCGACCCGGCGAGACCCGGCTCATAGACTCCAAGCACATAGGCGGGCAGGCCGTCTCGACCCACAGCCTGCCCCTAACCATCTTCATAAGCTACATAGAGAAGAGCCTCGGTACCAAGGTGCTCCTCCTCGGGGTCCAGCCTAAGGCAGTGGTCTTCGGGGAGGAGATGACCCCTGAGCTCGAAGAAGCGTCAGAAAGGATCGCAGAGACTCTGCACAAACTGCTGTCTGAATAACAAATAGCTGGGTGAGGGGTTACTCCTCTTTCTTCGGGGGAGCCTTGGGGGGCGGGGGCGTCCTGTCGAAGTCCAGGATTCCGTCCTCCTTGTTGATGACGGCTAGCTCGTAATCGGTGGTGAGCCAGATCGCATCCCTAGGGCAAACCTCCTCGCACTGTCCACAGAACAAGCATTTACCCAGGTCCACTATCAGCCCGGTGCACTTGGGGCCCGGCCCCCCCTTCAGCGTTATGGCGAAGCTCGGGCACACCCTGGCGCATAGGCCGCAGCCGATGCACTTCTCGGGGTCGTACTCGTGTTTCCCTCTAAGTCCCTCGGGAGGCTCCAGCTTCTCGAAGGGGTATATCAGCGTGCAGGGCTTGCTGAACGCGTTCTTGATGAGTTCTCTCTCCATCGCCATATCATATCACTCCCGACAACGCCACCACGGCCATGACCTGTAGCACGGCCAGGGGCACCAGGTACTTCCACGCCCCCGCCACCATCTGGTCTATCCTGAACCTGGCGAACAGTACGCTGAGGTTCGTCAGCACCAGCACGCAGAGCGTGGTCTTCAGTATGAACCACACGAAGGGCGGCAGTATGGGGCCGGCTGGGCCACCCAGGAACAGGCTGGTTACCAGCGCCGCGGCGAGCACCATCTTCACGTCGTGGCCCGCGTTGAGCAGCGCCAGCTTCTTGCCGCTGTACTCCACCTGCCAGCCGTGGACTATCTCGGTCTCGGCCTCGCTTATGTCGAAGGGTCTGAGCTCCAGCTCGGCCAGCAGGCATACGAGGTATATGGCGACGCCGATGAGCAGCACGCCGGCGACGGCGAGGCCCCACACGTCTGGGGCGGCGAGGAACGCGTTGACGCTGGCCACCTGCCAGTCAACTATCTTGCTTATCTGTAGGCTGCCAGCCAGTATGGCGGGGCCCACCGCGACTAGGCTTAGTGGTATCTCGTAGGCGAGCATCATGAGCGCCACCCTGGTGGCGCCGACGGATCCGAAGATGCTGCCGCTGCTCCACCCACCTAGGAAGACGGCGAGTATCACGACGCTCATGAGGAACAGGACCAGTATGAGGTCTCCCTCGAAGCTGGCGACGGGCTCCCACCCCCGGAGGCTCGTCAGGCTCTGGATGGGTATGAGGAACGTCGCCGCCAACGGTATCGCGAAAACCGCGATGGGCGAGTAGTTGAAAACCGGCTTGTCCGCCGCGGCGGGGGTTATATCCTCGTTCACCAGCAGCTTTATGAAGTCCGCCAAGGGCTGGAGGATTCCCTGCCACCCCGTGTGGAGGGGCCCCTGCCTGTTCTGGAGCCGCGCGGCCGCCTTGCGGCTAACCCACTGGCACCAGAGCGCGTAGGTGAGTATGAAGCTCAGACCCGGGAAGAACAGCACCGCGATCAGGGTGGTCAACGGGTTGGTCATTTGCTGTACCACTCCTTTCTGTACTTGCTCAGCTCGCCCTCGGTCCACGTCCAGGTCTTGTCCTTGCCTTCGTCGTAGAAGGCCATGCGGTCGGTGCAGCTGAAGCACGGGTCTATCCCCGCGAGGGTTATGGGGATGTCGGCGATGTAGCCGCCCTTGAGCCTCTCCACTAGGGACGGTATGTTGCCGAGGGTGGGCGCCCTGATCTTGTGCCTGTACGGCATGTTCCTGCCGTCGCTTATGGTGTAGTGGATGAGCTCCCCTCTCTGGGCCTCGACGAGGTACACCGCCTCGCCCTCGGGAAGCCTCTGCAGCGGGTTGAACTTGACGGCGATCTCGCCTTCGGGTATGTTATCGAGTACCCATTTACATATCTTCACAGCCTCCACCACCTCCAGGGCCCTCACGAGCACCTGTCCAAGGACGTCGCCGTTGTCCACGACTATTTGCTCGAAGGGTATCTCGTTGTATATCAGGTAAGGTGACAGTTTCCTGATGTCGCAGGGGACGCCGCTGCATCTCGCGTTGGGTCCACAGCCGCTGAGCCTTATCATGTCCTCTTTGCCGAGGTAGCCCACTCCTGTCGCCCTTTCGAGTATGGTCTTCTCTGTTGACGCCACCTTGATGTAGTACTTGGTCCTCTCGGCGAGCTTGTCGAGCATCTTATGCCACTTGGTGTACTTGTCCTTGGGTAGGTCCCTCCTCACGCCGCCGACAGTGGCCATGGCGTAGTTGCAACGGTTGCCGCTCACCTCCTCCAGGAGGTCCATCACGATCTCGCGGTCACGCCACACGTAGTAGAACAATGTGTCGAAGCCTATCTCGTGGGCGGCCACACCCAGCCACAGTAGGTGGCTGTGGATGCGCTCAAGCTCCTGCATGAAGACCCTGATGTGTTTTGCGCGTTCCGGGATCTCGATGCCCCCCACCTCTTCCACGGCCCCCGTGTAGGCGGTCTGGTGGGCGTTGCTGCAGATGCCGCAGACACGCTCCGTGATGTACAGGTTCTGGATGTAGTTGCGGCTCTCCATGGCCTTCTCTATGCCACGGTGGTTGTAGCCTATCCTGGGCTCCACGTCGACGACCACCTCGCCGTCGACGGTGAAGAGGAAGCTCTCCGGCTCTTTAAGCGCGGGGTGCTGCGGCCCAACCGGTATTATAAACTCTCTTTCACTCAACGTCCTTCCCCCATTTCTTTCCATCAACCTTCTCCCTGATGGTCTGTATGTCCCATTCCTTGCGCAGCGGGTGCACCCCCTCAGGCCAGTCGTAGGCTAATATCAGCCTCTTTGGATCTGGGTGCCCCTCAGGGAACACGCCTAGAAGATCGTTCACCTCCCTCTCGTAGAGGACGGCGCCGTTCATGATGTCGACTATGCTCGGGATCTTGGGGTCGTCCTTGGGGACAGGGACCTTGAGGCTGAAGCTGAAGCCTCCGTTACGAAGATGGTACACTATCTCGTAGTTGTCACCCATGTCAACCCCGCTTATGGTGGTGACGTGTACGAACCCGTGCTCCTCTTTGAGATACCTGACCACTTCGCGATACTTGTCCATTTTAACATGCGCGAACGCCCTGTAGGCCCTCGGGACTTTGGTGTTGTAGACGTTTTCGTCTCCAAACTCCTTCACGAGGTCTTCGACGATTTTAGTATGCTCTTCTATAGACATTTTCTTCTCCTCAGTATCCTGCGCTCACCAAGAGCTTCACCACGCCGTCTAGGATCGCCTCCGGCTTCGGTGGGCAGCCGGGGATGTACGCGTCGACGGGTATTATCTTGTCTACTCCCTCCATGACGTTGTAGCAGTCCTGGAAGACTCCGCCGCTGATGGCGCACGAGCCCACGGCTACCACGAACTTTGGTTCGGGCATCTGTTCGTATATTCTCTTGAGTCTGTCTCTGATCTTCCTAGGCACGCTTCCCGAGACCACCATCACGTCTGCGTGTCTCGGGGAGCCTTTGAGCAGTGCGCCGAATCGTTCAACGTCGAACCTGGGCGTGAGTGCGGCTACTACTTCTATGTCGCAGGCGTTACATGCGCCGGCGTTGAAGTGTATTAGCCACGGGGAGTGGGTCCTGGCCCATGTAAGTATGCTCATGTCATTGCCTCCACATGGCGGTGAGTATTACTATCGAGATAAGGCTCACACCGCCATAGAAAAGGGGTAGCAGCATATTGACGGGCCTCCCGACCGTCGTGGCTAAGACGAAGCCTAGCACGTCAAAAATCATAAAGTAAACCGCGTAGATGAAGAAGTTCTCCACGTTCAACCTGACCTTCTTCGGTGGGATTGGTTCTCCACATGCGTATGGCGCAAGCTTACCCTCCGTATCTGGGCTCGTCGGCGCCAGCACTTTACCATAGGCGTATATTATGGTGCCTACGAGGATTGCTAGACCTATGATTATCGAAAAACCACTTAGACCTACCAGCAAAACTCGGTTCCCTCAACATAGCCTCCAATAGACGCATATAAATATTTACAAAAGGAAAGACCGCCTGGTTTTTTAGGGTTAGATACATCTTTTATGCTTCTATATGTGTGTTTTTTTATAGGTTTTTTGCATTTTTAATGAAGAATTTTGTGATCTATTAATGAATATGTTCAGTTTTTTATACGTTTTTAGATAACCATCCTTTTTTCCCTGAGCCTAAAGTTAAGCATCGATATTTTTATATTGATTGACATGCAATTCTAGCGATTTACGATCAGGGGAATCATGTGTGGCGTCGACAGTTGTTCAGTTTATCCTCATCGCTGCAACCCTTGTCTTCGCTTTAATGGCCGCTGGATTGAGGGACATGCTGTTCGCCGCCCTAAGCTTAGGCGGAATGGCGGTGTGTCTTGGAGGGCTCTACTGGACCCTCTACGCCCCATACGTGGGCCTCTTCCAGATGCTCATATACGGCGGAGCCGTGGTTGTGCTCTTCGTATGCGTCATAATGTTTGTGAGGAGTGAAGTTGATGAGTGAAGATAGAACCATCCTGCTCGCAGGACTCGCCGTCAGCGCGGTGATCCTCGGCGGATTTCTGTACATCCTCGCAGGTGAACCCTTCCCAGGCTCAGACCTGGTTCACAGCGAGATGATCCCATTAAAGCCGGGATCAAATATCGGCAGCGAGATGAGCGGGTTCCTCTGGGACTTCAGAGGAATGGACCTCATGTTCCAGACACTCGTCCTATTCACGACAGCGGCCTGCTGTCTAGCACTGCTGAGAGAGGAGACACGGAAATAAAATGGATGCAACAATCTGGCTAGGCTCTGCATTCACCCTTTTCGCTATAGGGCTATACTGTGTGAGCCGATCAAACATGATACGCATTCTCCTAGGCATCGAGATGATCCTTAACGCCGGGAACTTCGTTTTCATCTACTTCGCTACACAGCACGCCGCCATGGGGGTCGTTGACCCCCTCGGGCAGTCCATCGTGTTCATGTCGATAGTAACCGGTGGCTGCGTCGTCGCCGTGGGTTTAGCGCTCATCGTTAACGCCTATAAACACTTCAAAACAGTCGACTCCCGCGAGCTTAGGAGGCTGAGATGGTGATACCCACTTCAATCTACTATCTGTTCACACCCATGTTAGTCATCTTAGCTGGCATACTCGCGGAACGAGCCGGTTCACCTAAAATAAGAGACATCGTCGCCGTAGCAGTTAGCGCTTTAGGCGTGGTGTTCGTATGGACGCTCTACAGCGCCCTCAAGGCTGCTCCTGAAAACATCCTTGTGTTTTCGCTGGGCGGCGGTCCGCCTCTGGGCGCGAGCTTCGAGATAGACATGATGGGTATATTCATGGCCTTCTCGACGACGATCCTGGCCTTCTTCGCGACCGTTTACAGCTACAACTACATGGAGCACGACACGAGGCTGACGGAGTACTATACGCTGCTGTCCGCCCTCGTCGTCGGTATGATTGGGGTGGCCTTCGCGGGCGACTTTTTCACGCTGTTCATCTTCTGGGAGATGATGGGGATAGCCAGCTACGCCCTAGTCAGCTTCAGGAAGAGCCTCTGGGGACCCATCGAGGCCGGGTTCAAGTACATGGTGATGGGCTCGGTGGGCTCCACGGTGCTATTCTTCGGGATAGCGCTTGTATACGGGATCACAGGCACCCTGAACTTCGCGCAGATATCGACCGTGATACGCGGACAACCTATCAACCTCTGGTACTACCTTATATTCGCGCTGTTCGTCGTGGGCTTCGGGGTCAAAACCGCCATAGTCCCGATGCACACATGGCTTCCGGACGCCCACCCCGAGGCGCCTAGCCCCATAAGCGCCATGCTGTCAGGGATACTCATAGAGACCGGACTCTACGCGCTTACCCGTGTGATCTTCATTCTCTTCGAGCCCAGCTTCTTCAAGGTCACCGTCTCGGTGTTAGCTGCGCTCACCATGACCCTGGGAAACATGCTGGCTCTGCGGCAGGACGACGTGAAACGCATGCTTGCCTACTCCAGCATAGCCCAGATGGGGTACATGCTCATCGGGGTCTCCACAGGCCTAGCCTATGGTCTGATGGGAACCCTGCTGCACGTCCTTAACCACTCGCTCATGAAGGGGCTGGCCTTCCTCTCCGTAGGCTCCGTCGTCCACGAGACAGGTACGCGTGACATCAAAAGGCTGAACGGCGTCGGAAAGTCGATGCCTTTCACGTCCATGGCCGTCATAGTCTCGTTCCTAGGACTCGGCGGCGTCCCAGGTACCAACGGCTTCGTCAGCAAGTTCATCCTCTTCAACGCGGCCCTGGGCGCCGACATGCTGCTGCTGGTTATACTCGGCGTCCTCAACAGCGCACTCAGCATGGCCTACTACCTCAGGGTCATCATGGTCCTTCTCTCCGGGGAAGCCGAGGAAGGCCTCACGGCGAAGGAGGCGCCGCTCCTCATGGTGGGTGTGACTCTGGTGATGGCCGTCTTGATCATAGTTCTCGGGCTTTACCCGAGCCCAGTGGTAGGTATAGCGTCCAAAGCAGCAGAATCCCTTGTTGATAATTTAAGTATGTATATAGGAGTAGTAATGTCATGAATCCGCTCGAGGTTATTCTGGAGTACCCTTGGCCCTGGCTTTCATGGATGATCCCCGTCGTCGGGGCTTTGTTGATGCCGGTTCTTGGGAAGATCGACCACAAGCTTAGAGACTACGGCGCGGTGTTCTTCGCTGCACTGGCTTCCATATCAGCCGCGTCCATGATACCGTCGCTGATATCGGGCCATACTTATGGCGATATCAAGTTGTTGACTTGGTTCACTTTCCCCAACGGGGCTCCGCTCGAGATAGGCGTGTTGGTGGACCCGCTGAGCATAATCATCTGCAACGTTGTGGCTTTTATCAGCTTCCTCATAGTCGTCTACTCCGTCGGTTACATGCACGGGGACCCCAACCTTGACAGGTTCTGGTTCTTCTTCCTGTTCTTCATCGGAAACATGCTACTGCTTGTGATCTCCGACAACCTCCTCCAGACCCTCATAGGCTGGGAGGGGGTTGGGCTCTGCAGCTACGGCCTCATCGGCTACTACTACCGCGACGCCAAGGAGCGTTGGCTCGGCGGGCCTCCGCCCACCAAGATGTTCCCGCCAAGCCACTGCGGCATGAAGGCGTTCGTGGTGACCGGCATAGGCGACGTCTTCATCATCGCGTCCATATTCATTATCTACTACTTCGCCGGCACCCTCAACTACCATGAGCTCATAAACACGGCGCCCGAGTGGCTCGCACACATGGGGGCCGTGAAGGGCCTCATACCGTTGACTGCCATATTCTTCCTCGGCGGCCCCATAGGCAAGTCCGCGCAGTTCCCGCTCCACGAGTGGCTGCCCGAGGCCATGGCGGGCCCGACATCGGTTTCGGCTCTCATCCACGCCGCCACCATGGTCAAGGCCGGGGTCTACCTCGTAGCCAGGATGAGCCCAGTGTTCTACATCGGCACATACGTGCTGCACCTGCCTGAGGCCAAGATATACTTCACTGCCATAGCGCTGGTGGGGGCGTTCACCTGCTTCCTCGCCGCGAGCCAAGCCCTGGTCTCGGTGGAGCTGAAGAAGATACTGGCATATTCCACCGTCAGCCAGATAGGCTACATGATGCTGGGCCTCGGGCTCAGCGGGTTCAGCGAGGAGGCCTACATAGCGGGCCTCACGGCCGGCGTGTTCCACCTGGCGAGCCACGCCCTCTTCAAGGGGGCGCTGTTCCTGTGCGCGGGCTCGGTGATCCACACGGTAGAGAGCATATACACGTTCAACATGGGCGGACTCAAGAAGCACATGCCCAAGACCTACCTGCTCATGGGGCTTGCGACGCTCAGCCTCTCCGGCATACCGCCGTTCAGCGGGTTCTGGAGCAAGGACGCCGTCTTCCTGTCGGCGCTCGTCGCGGGGACACCCCTCGCCATGCTGCTGCTGGCGGTGGGCGTCATAAGCGCGGCCATGACCTTCGCCTACAGCATTAGGTACATAAGCAGGACGTTCATGCACGAGGAGAGCGAGTTCATCCACGAGCTGGAGCACCACGGCCACCTTCACGAGGCTCCGGCCATAATGTGGGCACCCATCTCCATACTCGTGGCGCTGTTCTGCATAATCGGGCTCCTCGGCCTAGCCGGGCTGGTCAGCCCAAGCCTGAGCCCCGAGATATTCATAGAGGAGCAGATGCACCACGCCATAGAGCACATACTGCCCCACGAGGTGGCGGAGCACCTCCACGTGCCCCACATCCCGGGCTCAACCAAGCTGGTGGGCGCCGCCCTCAGCGCCGTGGCGCTGGCGGCCGGAGGATACCTGGGCTACAACTTCTACTGGACACGTAACTGGGACTCGTGGGCGTGGGTCCAAGCCAGCGACACGAGGAAGAACATCCACAAGTTCCTCTGGAACAGGTGGTACATGAACCCCGCGTTCTACCTGGTGTTCGTCGACGGGCTCATAACGCTCTCGAAGGGCATCTACAGCGTCTTCGAGGCCGGGGTTATGATCCCGCTGAGCGACGTCGTGGCGAGGACATCTGAGTCCATCAGCGGAGTGTTGTACGACGTCCTCGAGGTGGGGGGAGTCTTCGGCGTGCTCAACGAGGGTGTGCCGTCCACGGTAATCGGCGCCTATAACCGCGTCAAGAAGGTGCAGACGGGGATACTCAGCGTAAACCTCATATACCTTCTCGTCATGCTGGCTGCGTTAATCGCGGGGTTGCTGCTTAAAGGAGGAATATGATTGTTCGGATCGCTCTGGTTGGCTCTACTGGCTCCCATACTGTTCATGCCCGTCGTGTACTTCCTCGGCAGAAGCATGGGTAAACGCGTCGGATGGGTGGCCTTAATCCCCCTGCTCTACAGCTCACTCTACTTCATGAGCCTCCGGGGCGGGGTCGCCGAGAACCCGGTTGGAGAATATTTCTACTGGCTCCCAGAGATAAGGTTCGGGCTCTACGCGGACAGCCTGAGCCTCCCCATAGCGTTGACCATAGCCGTGCTGTCGGCCATCATCGTGATATACAGTCAGCCCTACATGGATCACTCCATACACGAGCAGTACCACCGCGAGAACAACAACGCCCACGCCACCTACTACGCTCTCTACCTAGCCTACGCCGCAAGCATGATGGGGGTGGCGCTGTCCACCAACCTATTCGAGTTCTACCTGTTCTTCGAGCTCATGATAATCCCGTCGTGGGCCCTCATAAACGCGTACGGCTCGGGGGAGCGGGAACGGATCGGCTACATGTACCTCCTGTGGTCCATATTCGGCGCCGTGATGTTCGTCACGGGCGCCCTCTCGGCCTACGCGGACACGGGTTCCTTCGAGATAGCGGACCTGGCGCTGGTGAGCGGCTCCCCGTGGGCCGGCTTCATCGTCGTATCCATGCTCCTGGGGCTCACCGTCAAGATGGCCTTGTTCGGGTTCCACATCTGGCTTCCCTTCGCCCACGCGGAGGCGCCCACGCCCATAAGCGCGCTGCTGAGCCCGGCCATGATCGGGTTGGCGGCCTACGCCGTGGTACGGATGCTCCTCCCCGTCGCGGGAGTCATGGACTCCGGCAGGGTGCTCACCATGCTCTGGGGCTTACTCACGATGATCTACGGCGGCATGATGGTCCTGCCTCAGAACGACATCAAGAGGCTGCTGGCGTACTCAAGCATGAGCCAGATGGGGTACCTGTTCATAGGGGTTGCCAGCGGCACGGCCATCGGCGTCAGCGGCTCCATGATGCACTACGTGAGCCACGGCCTGGGGAAGGCCGCCCTGTTCCTGAGCGCGGGGGCGATCATGCACCAGACTGGCCTCAGGGACATAAGGCAGCTGGGCGGACTCGCCGCCAAGATGCCTGTGACCGCGACGGCCTTCATCCTGGGGGCCATGAACATCGCGGGGATACCGCCGACCGTCGGGTTCGCGTCCAAGCTCATGGTGTTCATGGGCGCGTTCGGGCCGGGCCTGGAGGGGAACTCCGTGATGCTCATCATCGCGGTGGTGGCCATACTTTCCACGGCGCTGACCGTGGGCTACACCATGTGGGCCATGCGCAGGATATTCTACGGGCCTCTGCCCGAGCATCTACAGGAGGTGAAGGAGGCGCCGTACATGATGACGGTCCCCATGGTGCTGCTCTGCCTCCTGTCCATAATCCTCGGTCTGTACCCGGGGATCATACTAAACCCGTTGTTCGAGGTGGTACCGGGGCTGCTGCCCGTTTGAGGTGAATGAAATGGCAAACAACCTACTCTTATTGGTCCTCTTGGCCTCCTTCCTGTGCGCACCCATAGTTTACATACTGGGCAGGAACATCGGGAAACGCGTGAGCTGGGTGACGTTCGCCGCGCTCCTGGCCATATCCCTCGTCTTCGCCGGGTTGATGCCGACGGTCGAGCACTCGGTCATACTCGAGGAGTACAGCTGGGTCGCGGCCCCCGTGGAGCTCACCTTCGGGCTCATGGCCGACGGGCTCAGCGTCCCCATAGTATTCACGTACCTATTCGTGTTCGCGTGCACGGCGCTCTTCTCGCTACAGTACATGGAGAGGAGGCTGGGCCTGGACGACGTGGAGGAGAACAACGAGCAGTACGCAAGGTTCTACACGTTCTTCCTGCTATACGGAGTGAGCGTCGCGGGATCCATGCTGGCAACCAACCTGATTGAGTTCTACCTGTTCTTCGAGATGGCGCTGGTGTTCTCGTGGATACTGGTGCTGCTGTTCGGGTACGGCGACAGGAAACGGAACTCGCTGCTGTACTTCCTCTACACCCACATCGGAGGGGGAGCCCTCCTCGTCGGCATCCTCGGCGCGTACTGGGCCATGGGGAGCTTCGAGATAGCCGACCTCGCCAACATATCGTCCTACCCGGGCGCGTTCTGGATAGGCATCGCCATGACCCTGGGCCTCTTCGTCAAGATAGGGGCCCTGGGCTTCCACGGCTGGATGCCCGACACTTATTCTGAGTCGCCAGCCCCGGTGAGCGCCGTATTGGGCGCGACATCGGTGTTGCTGAGCACGTACTCGCTGTCCAGGCTCATGCCCTACTTCATTGATGTCCTCCACGGGGTCAGCGGCTGGTTAATGCTCTGGGCGCTGGGCACCATCCTCTACGCCGGCGTCATGGCGATAGTGCAGACTGACACGAAGCGCCTGGTTGCGTATCTGAGCATGAGTCAGATGAACTACTGCGTCCTAGGCGTATTCACTTTCATCGACTACGGGGTCCTAGGAGCCATATCCTACTCCATAAGCCACGGCCTCGCCATCGCCCTTCTGTTCCTCGTCTCGGGCGCCCTGCTTTACCGCACGGGTACTCGGGACATGACCAAGATGGGGGGACTCGCGGAGAAGCTGCCCATCGTCATCCTCGCTACCATGGCCGGGTTCCTGACCATTGGCGGAGTGCCGCCGGCCGTGGGCTTCAAGTCCAAGTTCCTTCTACTGAGCGGCGCCTTCGTCAGAGGCTTCGAATCCGGTTGGATGGAGCTTGGGGTGGCCATCTTGGCGGGGAGCCTGGCGACGCTTGTGACTTTGGCGTACGAGTTCAGGACCGTCTGGCGGGTCTACTACGGCAAGCTCCCAGAGAAGCTGGAATCCGTGGCTGGCGTGCCCATCATGATGGCCGTGGCGCTCATAGCCATGAGCGCGCTTTCGGTGATCTTCGGGATATGGCCCGCCCTGATAACGAACCCCATAGAGGTCTTCATAGCGCACATCTTCCATCACTAGCGCCGGAAAACCTCCCCACATTTGTTTTTCACCTAACCATTTTTGCTTAAGGCCCTAGTTCAGGCCTTTTCTGGGGGTGCACAAGTCTTTTTAGGTTCATTAACGTGCTCAAATAGGAAATGAGCATTGCCGTCATTGGTCCCCCCTCTTTCGCGACGACCTTCGAGCTCATCGGGGCCACAGGTTACCACGAGATAGACGGAGGCGCGGTGGCGGCGACGCTGGCTCGACTCGTGAACGATGAGGACTATAAGCTCATCATACTTCCCGAGCGGTTCGCGCCTGAGACGAGGAGCGTCAGGGAGGAGATCATGAGGAAGGGAGACATCACGCCTGTCTTTGCCCTTGTCCCCGACTTTACCATGGAGACGGGTATGAGAATGGAGGAACTCCAGGCAGTTGTCTCGCTGGCGATAGGGACGAGGTTGGAGTTGTAGAGGATGGAGATGGAACGAATACTATCGATGGGCTCGAGGCTACAAAAGCTCCTCGTTGAGGCGAAAGCCGAAGCAGAGAGAATGGTTTCCGAAGCCCAGAAAGAAGCCGACGAGATGATTGATGCCGCAAAAACCGAGTCAAACAGGAGACGGATGAGGGCTCAGAGAGGCACCGGGCTTGAGGAGATGCTTGCGGAGGAAGAGAAGGAAGCGGTGAAAGAAGCGGCAAAAGTCGCAAAGGACTATGAAAAACAAGTCGGGGAGCTGAGGAAGATCCCGGCAGAGAAAATGGAAAGCGCCGTCGAACTTGTGTTAAAGGAGGCCCTCCCTAAATGAGGAGCATAGAACTGGAAGCGGGTTTAATAGATAAAGCCGTGGAAGAGAGGAACACCCTCATCGCGAAAGCAGAGGCGAGGGCAACACGAATCCTTGAGAACGCCAGACAGGAAGAGACACGCATAAAAAGCGACGTCGATAGACACTTGAGGACCATAGTCGGCTCCGAGCTCAGGGCGGTTCACGACAGGATCGTGGGCCGGGCAAACCTAGATGGCCGTAAGATGGTCATGGAGGTAAAGATGGAGTTACTCGACACGGTCTTCGAGTCTGCCCGGGAGAAGCTTGAGGCGATGGCGAAGAAAGGCGGGGCAGACTACCAAGAAGTTGTTAAGAAACTGATCTCGGAAGCAGTAGAGGCTATAGGTGGAGAGGACGAGTTGATTGTCTCATCCAATAAAGCGGATAATGGCTTCCTCAAGAAAACATTACCAGAACTATCCAAGGAGCTTGGCGTATCTCTTCGGCTCGATGATAAGCCCATCGACGCTATGGGCGGGGTCATCGTGAAGAACCCGAGGGGTACAAAGGTATACTATAACACCCTAGAGGGCAGGCTCTCCAAGGTGAGGGGATCCAAGGCCTCAGAGGTGGCAGAAAAACTGGGGGTGATCTAAGATGGCGATGATTGAAGGAACGATCGAGAGAATAAACGGTTCACTTGTAATAGCAAAGTTCAAGGAGGAACCCAAGATGGGCGACCTCGCCGAGGTTGGTAACCTCAAACTCATGGGCGAGATCGTGAGGCTGAGCGAAGCGACGGCCTACATACAAGTATACGAGGCAACTGCAGGCTTGAAGCCCGGTGAGCCCGTCATAGATATCGGGACCCCCCTCATCGCCGAGCTAGGCCCGGGGATCATGAGCCAGATCATGGACGGCGTCGAGAGGTCCGAGACAGAGCTATGGAACCTGACGGGCCCCTTCATAACTAGAGGAACCAACATAGCTCCCCTCAACAGGGAGAAAAAATGGGGTTTCAACGCTTCAGTGAAGAAAGGCGACGAAGTCGTTGCCGGGGACGTCATCGGGACTGTGCAGGAGACGCCGAGTTTCGTCCACAGGATCATGGTACCACCCGGGTTGAGTGGAACAATAAAGTCAATAAAGTCAGGAGAATTCACGGTCACAGATACAGTTGCCGAGCTCGAGACCGGTGACGGAGAGACGATTCCCTTAAAGATGATGCAGACGTGGCCCGTCAGGCGAGGCAGGCCCATCAAGGAGAGGATGGCGCTGAGCATGCCCCTCATCACGGGGCAGCGGGTCATCGACACCTTCTTCCCGTGCGCCAAGGGAGGCGCGGCGGCCATTCCCGGCGGGTTCGGGACCGGGAAGACGGTCACTCTGCAGCAGATAGCGAAGTGGAGCGACGCCGACATCATCGTGTACATCGGCTGCGGTGAACGCGGCAACGAGATGGCCGACGTCGTGGAGAGCTTCCCGGAGATAGAGGACCCGAGGACGGGGAGACGCCTCATCGAGAGGACTGTGATCATCGCCAACGTGTCCAACATGCCCGTGTCGGCAAGGGAGGCCAGCATCTACATGGGGGTCACCATCGCCGAGTACTTCAGAGACCAGGGCTACGACGTCGCCATCATGGCCGACTCCACGTCCCGGTGGGCGGAGGCCCTCAGAGACATCTCGGGCCGCCTCGAAGAGATACCGGCGGAGGCAGGGTTCCCAGCATACCTCGCTGACCGCGTGGCGGGAATCTACGAGAGATCAGGCAGAGTTGTTACACTTGGCAGCGAGGAGAGATACGGGAGCCTCACCATCATGGGCGCCGTCTCTCCCCCCGGCGGGGACTACTCGGAGCCGGTGACCACAAACACCCTCAGGTTCATCGGGACCTTCTGGGCCCTCGACTCTGAGCTGGCCTACCGCAGACACTTCCCCGCCATCAACTGGCTACGAAGCTTCACACGGTACCTCACCGTGGCGGCCGACTGGTGGACCGAGCAATCCCCGGGCTGGGAGGACGCACGGGCGAGGGCGCTGAGGCTCCTAGAGGAGGCCAGCGAGATCGAGGAGACGGCACGCATCATCGGGGAGAAGGCCCTCCCAGACGAGCAGAGGCTGGTGCTCCTCATGGCCGAGATGCTCAGGGAGGGTTTCCTGGTCCAGAGCGCGTTCCACGAGGTGGACAGGTACTGTTCACCCGAGAAACAGGCTGCGTTGCTTGAGATATACGTGGACTTCTACGATGTTGTGTCACCCCTCGTGAGGAAGGGCATACCCATAGAGCAGATCAGGGACCTAGACGTCCTCAGGGAGATGATGAGGCTCAAGGAGAGGCAGGGCATAGAGCCCATAAAGGAGGCACGTGTGCAGATGAAGAACGACGCGGATGAACTGGCCATCCAGTACGAGGTGGCTTCATAATGGTAGAGATGGCTGGGCTGGAGTACAAGACCACCACGGAGATCAAGGGACCCATACTCATGATACAGAACGTCAGGGACGTCAGCTTCGACGAGGTCGTTCAGATACAGAGACCCAGCGGCGAGACGGTGCAGGGAAGCGTCCTGGACGTCAGCCGAGACTGGGCCATGATACAGTGCTTCGGGGAGACCGCGGGCCTGGACCTCAACACGACGGTAAGGTTCACCGGGGACGTCCTGAGGATACCGGTGTCCCCGGACCTCATCGGGAGGGTGTTCAGCGGAAGCTTCGAGCCCCTCGACGGCATACCCCGGCCGCTTTCGACGGACCTCAGGGACGTCAACGGCGGCGTCATCAACCCAGCGGCGAGGGACGTGCCCAGCGAGTTCATCCAGACGGGGCTCAGCAGCATCGACGGCATGAACAGCCTCGTCCGCGGCCAGAAGCTCCCCATCTTCAGCGAGTCCGGGCTCCCCCACAACGAGCTGGCCGCCCAGATCGCCAGGCAGGCCACCATCCCGGGCAGGGAGACCGACTTCGCCATAGTCTTCGGCGCCATGGGCATCAAGAACGAGGAGGCCGCCTACTTCAGGGAGGAGTTCGAGAAGACGGGCGCCCTCAACAAGAGCGTCATGATACTGAACCTGGCAGACGACCCGGCCATAGAGCGCATAGTCACTCCCAGGATCGCCCAGACCATCGCCGAGTATCTGGCCTTCGACCTCGGGATGCACGTGCTCGTCATACTCACGGACATGACCAACTACGCCGAGGCTCTCCGAGCCATCAGCATCGCCCGAGAAGAGATACCCACACGGAAGGGATACCCGGGGTACCTCTACAGCGACCTCGCCACGATATACGAGAGAGCAGGCAAGATCAAGGGCAGAGATGGAAGCGTCACCCTGATGCCCATCCTCTCCATGCCCGCAGGCGACATCACCCACCCCATACCGGACCTCACCGGCTACATCACCGAGGGCCAGCTCATACTCCAGCGCGGCCTCGCCCTCAGGGGCCTCTACCCTCCGATGAACGTCCTCCCGAGCCTCAGCAGGCTCATGAAGGACGGCATCGGCGAGGAGACCACCAGGGAGGACCACAGCGACGTGAGCAACCAGCTCTACATGGCCTACGCCGAGGGCACCCGCGCCCGCGGCCTCGTCCAGATCGTCGGGACCGTCGGCCTCTCCGAGCGTGAACGGACGTGGCTGGAGTTCGCCGACAGGTTCGAGCAGGAGTTCGTCAACCAAGGCAGGTACGAGAACAGGAGCATCGAGCAGACCCTGGACCTCGCCTGGGACCTGCTGAGCATGCTGCCCGAGGAAGACCTCATCAGAGTCAGAGAGATCTACATCAACAAGTATCACCCGGCCCACAAGAGGGAAGTGTAAGGAGTGTCATCCACCGCCGGCGTCAAGCCCACCAAGGGCTTCCTCATGGACATGAAGAGGAGGATAGGCTTCATCGAGCGGGGCACCGAGTTCCTCAAGCTGAAGAGAGACCAGCTCGCCAAGGAGCTTACCACCTCCCTCGACGTCCTCAAGGGAAGACGCAGGGTGCTGATGGATATCCTGCAGGAGGCGTACGCCGCTGTGACGGCGGCGTACCTCAGCCTCGGTCCCCAGGAGGTCCAGAGCCAGGCGAAGAGCATAAAGAGCGTCCTGGAGCTGGAGGTTCTCCCCAGGGCCGTGATGGGGGTCAGGTACCCCTTCGTGAAGATAGGCGAGAAGCCCCAGGTGACGGCGGAGCTGGACATCACGCTGAGCGTGGCCTCAGACAGGGTCTACGAGATCCTCGACGACATCATCAGGCTCGCCGAGTTCGAGTCCCGCGTGGAGCGTATCGCGGACGAGCTGGGCAAGACCAACAGGAAGGTCAACGCTCTGGAGAACATCATCATACCCGAGTACAAACAGATAATCAAGTTCATAGAGGACAAGCTCGACGAGGAGAGCCTCGAGGAGCTCGTTAGGATGAAGCTCATAGGAGGTGCAAAGGCATCGCGAAGAACCTGAAGCTGGGGATGAACTACGTTGTCCTGCGCACCCACGCCAGGATAGCTGACCTCCTCACCCAGGAGCAGATGCAGACGCTGGCCGACGCCCGGGACGTGGACGACTTCCTCTCCAAGCTGATGGACACGCCCTACGGCGCCGTCACGCTGGACGACGAGTCCAGGCCGGACATCGCCCTTGAGCGGGTCTTCTACAGGAAGTTCATCGAGCGCATAGAGAAGATAGTGGAGCTCACCCCCAGGAAGATCGGGGAGTTCCTCATGGGCTACTACCAGATGCGTTTCGAGGTGGTGGACCTCAAACGGATTCTGCGGGGCAAGTATAGCGACGCCTCCGAGGAGGAGATAAGGGTCAGCCTCATACCCATCAGCCCATACATGGTGGCGAGCTACGAGGACATGGTTGAGGCTGGCAGCCTCGAAGACGTGGTGGATATGCTGCGCGGGACACCCTACGCGGGGGTCGCAGAGCGGATGCCCCTCTACGAGGAGTACGACGCCCTTTGGCCTCTGGAGCTCACGCTCAACTACATCAACGCCTCGGCCATACTGGAGGCGGTGAAGCAGCTGCCCACGGGGGATCGCCGCATCGTCCGTAAGCTCGTGGAGCTTGAGACCGACGTCGAGAACGTGTTGATAGCCGTGAAGCAGAGAGGCCATAAACACGAGGCGCTTGACGTCGAGGAGCTTTTCCCGGCCACCTACGGCGTCACCGTCTCCCAGCTCAAGGACATCATAGAGGCCGAGAACCTCAGGCCGGTGATCCAGGGGCTGGGGTCTCCGTACGCCGAGATACTGGGCCCCATCTACACGGGGGACGTGGCCCTCATAAGGACGTACCTCCGGCTCGCGAAGTACGACCACGTCACGGCGTCTAGGTCGGCGGACGAGTACGGGTTCAACGTCATAATGGCCTACCTGGTCTACAGCGAGATAGAGAAGGACAACCTGGTGGGCCTAGCTTGGGGCAAGGCCCAGGGGCTGTCGCCCAAGGAGCTTCTGAAGTACGTCGTCATCCCCAGAGGTTGAGGCCATCAAACTATTTTACCGCCCATGCTCCTTATTGCTTGACACCAGATGGCGTTCAAGGAACAGAGGACAGTTTACTTCGAGAACCGGGGTAAGGAGAACACGGAGAAGACGCTCTCCATGGCGAAGAGCAGGGCAGAGGAACTTGGCATCAAGAACATCGTCGTCGCCAGCTACACGGGCTACACCGGGGCGCTGGCCTCCCAAGTCTTCAAGGGCTACAACCTCGTGGTCTCGGCGGGGATGATGGGCTTCAGGGAGCCCAACCAGCACAGGATGGTCGAGGAGAACCGCGAGAAGATAGAGGCCAACGGCGGCAAGGTCTTCTACCACCTCCACGCCTTCGGCGGCCTCGGCAGGGCAGTCAAACAAAAGTTCGGGCCCATACAGGTGGACGAGATCATCGCCAACACGCTCCGGCTGTTCAGCCAAGGCGTTAAGGTCGCGCTGGAGATATCGTGCATGGCCTGCGACGCGGGCCTCATAGAGTCAGGTCGGGAGTGCATAGCCATAGGGGGAACGGGCGGAGGCGCAGACACCGCCGTGGTGCTGCTGCCCAGCAACACCCACCGCTTCTTCGACACGAAGGTCCTTGAGTTGATCTGCAAACCGAGGGCGGGGTAATCCCGCCCCCGGAAGGCGAAAAAGGTAGCGTGCTACCTGTTGGCGAGCACGGTCTTGGCCCACCACTTCAGCACCGGGCCCATCATCATGAGCCACGTCAGCGCCACGTTGAGGGTCTTCACGAGCTCCACGTTCAAGGAGTAGCCGCCCCCTTCGGTCTGTGGTCTTTGTTCGGTGCCATGTGTTGTTCACTAGCAGGGTTATGTATCGTTGATCTATATTACTGTACCCCATAAACTAGTTGTTACAAATTGTATAACAAAGGTATACAATTGTATAACTGAAGTGAACAAGGAGAAAAAGGACAACAAAAATATAAAGAATAGGGATATTTTAGTAATGTGGTTTACAAAAAGGTATAAATTGATGCACGTCAATAAGTGATGAACGGATAAGCATTAATCGATGCGAGCCAATAATATATTAACAAGAAAGTATCAATCGATGAAAGTGAATGAGTGAAACGAGAGGAAACGGATAAAAACCGCCGCCGAAACCGCATATTGATCATGTTGCACGGCCATGAACGAGTATCAGCAATACTAGAGGAAGAGCTGAGGTCCATCCACGGCGACCGGTTCAGGAGCGTCGAGGTTCAAAGCGTCATGCAGTACCCCATGAACGAATGCAAGTACGTCGTCGTCTACAACCTGAAAGTGGAGGAGCAGCTCCCCGTGGTCAGGGCCAAGATAGTCGTGGACGTCTCCAGGGGGACCCTGGAAATGTATGAGCCGGGACTGCTATAGCTTCCTTATTATCTCCACCGCCTTCCTGAGGCCCTTGGTCTCGTAGTCGGCGATCTGGTCTTTCTCCGTCGGCTTGGGCTCCTGGTTCCTGTTGACCCATATTGTCTTGACGCCCACCAGCTTGGCTGGCCTTATGTCGCTGAGCGGGGTGTCGCCGACGCTCACGGTCTCCACGGGCTTTGCCTTGGCCAGCCTCAGCGCCTTCCTGTAGTACTCCGGCTCGGTCTTCAGCACCCCGAGCGTCTTCTCGCTGAACGTGTGCCTGAAGAACTTTGTGCCGGTCCTGAACTCCATGGTCTTGGCTTTCTGGCCTGCCCCGTAGCCCGTGCTTAGGCAGAGTGTGAGGCCCATCTCTTTGAGGGATTCGAGGGCGGGGACGGCGTCGGGGTAGTAGATGGGGTTCTTCTTCGCCGATTCCCGGGCTTCCTCGAACTTGGCGCAGATGAGGTCGGCCGCCTCCTTGTCGAAGGGCAGCTCAAGGTGGTCGAAGAGCAGGGTGCAGTGGAACATGAGGTCGTCATGGCGGTCCAGGTACCTCCTGTGGATGAGGGCACGGTGGATGTCGTAGACCCACGTGTTATAGAGTTCCTCCCCCGTGTACCCCAGGACGCCGTCGAGGCTTCGCTCCATGACGCCGTCCATGTCGTGGAGGGTGCTGTCGTAGTCCATGAGTACGGTGGTGATCATCAGACACACGTAATAGCCACGGCTTTATTTAACCGCCGCATAGGTTTGGTGTATGCGGATCGTGGTGCCTGAGGGGCTCCTCTTGGATATGATGGACATGGCCCGTGACGTCCACCCGCGGGAGGTGATCCTGCTTCTCCGGGGAAAAAGGAAAGGCGACGAGATAACGGTCACCGAGTACCTTTTCCCGCCCCTCGGTGCAGGAGGCAGGGGGTTCGCCTCGTTCCCGGCCCACATGCTGCCTATAGACTTCACCATAGTGGGGACAGCCCACAGCCATCCCTCCGGGAACCTCAGGCCCTCGGTGGGGGACCTGCACAACTTCTATGGGCGTGTGATGGTGATCCTGGGCCCCCCGTTCAGCCTGGAAGCCGTGCGGGTCTATAGTAAGGGTGGGGAGGAACAAGAGGTATATATCGCTAGAGAGTGAATATGTTGATCATCCCGTGAGGCATCCGTGATGGGTAAAAGGGAGTCCCTGGCGAAGGCCGTAACCCTCGTGATGAACGCGCCTTTGCTGGCCGTAGCGACGTTCGTCTACATCTACCTAACGGACCCGGCGGGACCCGCCTCCTCAGTCTTAGTGACGGCGATATTCTTCTCAGGCGTCCTGCCCATATTGATCATATTCGTTCAGAGGCGGAGCGGCATAGTGACGGAGATGATGGTCAACGAGAGGGACGAGAGGACCAAGCCGTTCCTGGGGGCGATATCCAGCTACGTGCTGGGCACGCTGGCCCTCACGTATCTAGAGGCGCCTGCCGCCATGGTCTACCTCATGGCCTGCTACCTCGTGAACAGCGTCTTCATGATGATGGTCACCCTGAGGTACAAGATCAGCATCCACGCCTCGGGCGTCGCGGGGCCCGCCACGTTTCTTGTCCACCAGTACGGCGTTAGGCTCTGGCCCTTCACATTGGTCCTAGTAGTCGTGGGATGGGCGAGGCTCCAGCTGAGGATGCACACGTTGGGGCAGGTCGCGTGGGGGATCCTGTTGACCGTGTTGCTGACGCTGGCCCAGCTAGAGCTCTACCCCATGCTAATCCACCCACTATGACTGGAAAAACGACGACCCTGACTATTAGGCTCGGGTACATCGGGTGAACCGTATCACGGCTTGAACTATACCCTGTCCAGCCCCAGGTCCCTGCGCCTCTGAAGGTACCGCCTGTACCAGGTCTCCACGTTCTCCGGGGTGACGTGGTCGCCGTGGTGCCTGAAGCCGCCGCGGAAGCCTTGGGGGACGTGCATGAGCTCGTGTATCAGGGTCCTGTCCTGGGCCTCCCTAGGGTAGTAGTCGAACTGCTCGTGTATGACTTCCAGGATGTAGGTGGGCTCCATGCTGAGGGTCTCCTGCCATATCCTGCCGAGGCCGTGTATCCTGGCTATGGTGTTCTTGGCCTTGCTGCCCCGGCTCCTGACGCAGTGCAGCCGCTCCGGGTCCACGTGGTCGAAGCGCAGCGTGTCTATCATCTCCAGTATGCGTTTCTTGATGTCCAGGGCGTCGAAGTACTCGATCACGGGGTTGTTTTCGTGTCGGTTGTGTAAAAGCTCAGCGGAAAAGCTTATTGGATGGATGGTCCATCCAGTATGTGTGGGCTTGAACGAGAACGAGCTGACTCCCGCGAAAAAGGCGTCAACGCTGGCCGTAATGGCGGCGGCGGCGATCGCCACCAACTACCTGCTCATAGGGGTGATCAACGTCAAGTTCATGGACCTCATAGTGTTCACGGGCGGGTACATGTACGGCTCAGGGTTCGGCGCGACGCTGGGAGTCCTCATCTGGCTGGTGTACGGCACCCTGAACCCATTCGGATTGAACCTGGTGACCCTTGTCGCCACGATAACCGGTGAGATACTTTACGGTGTCGCCGGCGGCTTCCTCCGGGGCGACCTGAGGGTGGAGCCCGGCTGGGGCCCAGACCTCCGCCTCGGCGTCGCAGGGTTTCTGCTCACCTTCGTCTACGACGTGTTCACCAACATGGTCTCGGCCTACGTTGCCGGCATCCCCGTGTCCGTCGCCTTGATCAGCGGCGTGCCCTTCGCCCTCATGCACGAGCTCAGCAACGCGGTCTTCTTCGCAGTAGGTCTGCCCCCCCTCCTTCGAGCCATAGGGAGAACGATGAACATTGATGAGTGACTCAAGCTACAAGTGGGCCGCGGCCCTCCTATTATGCACCACCATAGCGGCGGGCGCCGGCACACTATACCTGAACAACCGTGTGAACGCCCTTGAGACGGAGTACGAGAGAACGCTAAGCGAGCTGGAGAAGTTCACAGCCACCGTGGACGTCAAGATAGACTACGGGAACAGCACCGTGACGTGGTTCAACGGCACCCGGATAGGGGCGGGCGAGACACTGTTGAACGCCACGCTGCGCGTCGCGGAGATAGACTGCACGATGTACGAGTTCGGCGTCTTCGTGAACACGGTGAACGGCGTCGGAGGCGACGCCGACAAGTACTGGCTCTGGAGCTACTACGACGACGGCTGGCAGTCAGGCTCGGTGGGCGCCGACCAGTGGAGGCTCCACGACGGCGACGCGGTGGCTTGGACCTACACCGGGTTCTCATAAAGCTTAACCGGGGGCGGGTGTACCAGAGAACGTGAGACCCGTAGATACCCTGCACGCTCTTTCCGGGAAGACGGCGCCGGGCAGGGCACCCGAGTTCACCCCCTCCCACGTGCTTATCGCCCTGCTGGTCATAAAGGAGAGGAGCCCCGGCAGGAAGCAGCTCTCGGCCGACCTTAGCCTAGGCGAGGGCACAGTCAGGAATCTTTTGAGTAGGCTGGCCGAGGAGGGGCTAGTATCTTCCACTCGTCGTGGCGTGGAGTTGACCGCCGAGGGCGAGGGCTTGGTGGTGGAGTTAGCAGAGAGCATCAGAGGCAGACCTGTCCCGAGGAGCCATCTGACCGTGGGAGAGTACAACCATGCCGTGCTCGTCGCCGGCGGCGCCTCCAAGGTGAGGCTGGGCGTCGAGCAGAGGGACCACTCCCTGATCTCCGGCGCATCCGGCGCGACGACGTTGGTGTTCGAGAATGGGGGCTTCAAGGTCCCGGCCCTGCCTGACGCCGTGGAGGCGTCTGTCGCCGAGTCCATAATGGGGCTGGGGCCAGAGGACGGCGACGCCGTGGTCATAGGAACCGCCGACGACGCCTTCTCAGCCATGCTTGGGGCCTACGCCGCCGGCCTCGAACTGTTAAGCTAGGCTGCCTTTGGGGCTGTCTTGACGAATAGCTGGAAGATAGCCGTCGCGGCTAGGAGGATCAGCGAGATGAACCCGAACGCGGGGACGTAGTCTAGTCTAGATAATAGCAGGCCGGTCAGTATGGGGCCGGAGGCGTGTCCGACGTCCCAGAGGCTCCCGAAGACCCCCATGGACGTGCCGAAGCCCCGCGCCTTGGTCTGCTCGGCCACCATGGCGGCGGTGGACGAGGTAACCATCGACTCACCGAGACCGAACACCATGGTGAGGCAGCACAGGAAGACGAAGTCCCTAGTCAAGGGGTACAGGATGAACGCGACGAGGCATATGATCATCCCCGCCGTGATCATGGGCTTCCTCCCCCTCCTGTCCGACAGCCTGCCCATGAAGGGCTTTGTGAACATCAGCACCACCAGCTGCACGCCCCAGAGCACCCCCGCGTGGAAGCTGGTGAGGCCCGCGGTGACCGTCACGTAGACCGGCAGGAAAGCCTCCAGAGCCCCAACCGTCAGGTTCTGAACCCCCTCCATGCTGCTCGTGAGTAGCACCTGGGTATCCGTCGCCACGGCCCAGACGTCCTCACGGAACTTACGCATGACGCCCATCAAGGTGGGTGGCTCGGGGGACGCCCTGCTGGGCAGTCTCCCCCAGAGGAGGAAGACCAGGCACAGGGACACACTGCCCAACACCCCGACTATGAGATATATCTGCTTGAACACAGCCAGGCTGGGGTCGTCGTCACCGAGTAGCCTCAGCAGGCCGCCGCCCAGCGGCGCCGCC
>Ga0272441_10003095_pt1 | contig 32408 bp, 31 predicted proteins | sample SSMProp6N_FD_193582 | JGI IMG/M metagenome (GOLD analysis project Ga0272441, IMG submission 193582) | Marine sediment archaeal communities from Little Sippewissett salt marsh, Falmouth, MA, United States - SSM-Prop-6N | ecosystem: Environmental > Aquatic > Marine > Wetlands > Sediment ... | reverse complement strand
GCGTGTCAAATTATCGGGGCGTCTTTTCTCTGACAATATCTAGAATGCCGCCAATCGGCAGATAGAGGCAATCCACGGCGAGAATATTTTCGACAATATTCGAGATTCTGCTTGACATGCCATCTGAAGCCGCCGGCTTGTCCCACGGGCGTGCTCCGGCGTACCATAGATGGTGTGTGGACATGGCGGGGCGCCAGGGGGCTGCGGCGCCAGAGCGCCGCGCTCCCCCCACGGGGGGAGAGGATCCTGGTGAGCGCGGATGCGTTCACGCCAACACCTTCGTCTTCCTCTCCATGCTCCACACGAGCACCCCGGCGAACCCGACGATCGACCGGGCCTTTCGCAACAGGAGCCCATGCGGTGAGCACTCGGCCCCGCAGCAATCAACACGCGGGCAAAGCACCTTGACAGACCGGCGTGTTAAGCTAGAATGCTCCGGATCCGGTGTTGGGTGCATATCGCGGGCTTCCGCCGCATGCAGAGATGCGGCCCACAGAGGACTCCTCCCCTCTCTGCCATTGCCGGTTAGGCACCCGAGACGTGGTGCCGCGCACAGAACGGCCTTTGCGCCATGGGCTCGAAGAGCGAACCGAGGGACCTGCCGAGCGTCAACGAGCTGCTGGGCGATCCGGCCGTTGCCGCGCTCATCGACGCTCACGGCCGCGACGTTGTGAAACACGCCGTCCGTAGCGCCATCGACGACGCCCGGGCCGCCATCCTCGACGGCGCCGGGGCGCCCGAGCCGACGGCGCTCGCCTCGAGCGTCATCGCGAGACTCGAGGCTCTCAGCGGCAACTCCCTCAAGCCAGTCGTCAACGCGACCGGAGTCGTCATCCACACCAACCTCGGCCGCTCGCCCCTCGGCCGCTCAGTCATCGACGAGGTATCGAGGGTCGCTCTCGGCTACTCGAACCTTGAGTTCGACCTGGCCGCTGCCCGGCGCGGCCAGCGCAGCGCGCATGTCGCCGAGCTCCTCAGGTACCTCACCGGGGCCGAGGAGATCGCGGTCGTCAACAACAATGCCGCCGGCATCATCCTCGCGCTCAGGACGCTGGCCTTCGGCCGCGAGGTGATAGTCTCGAGGGGAGAGCTCATCGAAATCGGCGGGTCCTTCCGGATACCCGAGATCATGGCCGCTAGCGGCGCCACCATGGTGGAGGTCGGCGCCACCAACAGGACGCGCCTGGCCGACTACGAGGCGGCGATAGGCGAGAATTCGGCGCTTCTCTTCAAAGCCCACAAGTCCAACTATGCCATCACGGGCTTCACGGAGGAAGTCCCGGCGAAGAAGCTGGCGAAGCTCGCCCACTCGCACGGGCTGCCCCTGGTATTCGATCTGGGCTCGGGCCTACTCCGGAGGCCCGCGGGGCTCCCCCTCGAAGATGAGCCCGACGTGGCGGGCGCCATCGCCGACGGGGCGGACGTCGTCCTCTTCAGCTGCGACAAGCTGCTGGGGGGCCCACAGGCAGGCATCATCGCCGGCCGCCGGGACCCCGTGGCGGAGATGGCCGGGGCGCCCCTCATGCGTGCGCTTCGGGTCGGCAAGCTCACGCTGGCAGCGCTCTCCGCCGCCTGCAAGGCGTATCTCACCGACGAGCGCCTCAGGACATCCAATCCGACCTTCGCCATGCTCAGCAGGAACCGCGAGGAGCTACAGCGCCTCGCCTCGCTGCTCCGGGACGGGCTCGCCCGGCTGGGCGTCGCGGCCGAGATCGCCCCGAGCCGCGGCCAGTGCGGGGGCGGCTCGCTCCCCGGCCTCGAGATCGAGACTCTCGCCGTCGAGGTCACGCCCTCCGGCGCCTCCGCCGGCGCGAGGTCCAGCTTCGCCGAGACTCTTTTCGCGCGGCTGCTCGACCGCGACCGTCCCGTGCTCGGCGTGCTCCGCGAGGGCCGGCTGTTCTTCGACGTGCTCACCCTCGCCGAGGAGGATGTCGCCTACGTCGCGGAGGCGATAGCCGAGGCCCAGGCCCCCGAGGTGACGCCGTGAAACACCTCATCATGGGAACCGCCGGGCACGTCGACCACGGCAAGACCGCTCTCGTCAAGGCGCTGACGGGCATCGAGTGCGACACCCACCAGGAGGAGAAGAAGCGGGGGATGACGATCAACCTCGGTTTCGCCCACATGGACCTTCCCTCGGGCGACAGCGTGGGCATCGTCGACGTGCCGGGGCACCGCGACTTCGTCCATACCATGGTCGGCGGGGCAAGCGGCATCGACTTCGCGCTGCTCGTGATCGCCGCCGACGACGGCGTCATGCCGCAGACCCGGGAACACCTCCAGATAATGGATGTCCTGGAGCTGCGGGCCGGGCTGGTCGCGGTGACCAAGACCGACATCGTCGAGCCGGATATCGCCGGCCTCGCGCAGGAGGAGGCGCGCGAGCTCGTCGATGGCACCTTCCTGGAAGGCTGTCCGATTCTGCCCGTCTCGGCGACGAAGGGCGACGGGATCGAGGCCCTCAAGGGGGCCATCGCCGAGACGGCCGCCGGGCTCTCCGGGCGCCCCATGAGCGAGATATTCAGGCTCTTCGTCGACAGGATATTCACCGCCAGCGGCTTCGGCACCGTAGTCACCGGCTCGGTTGTCGGCGGATCGATCCGCAGCGGCGACACGGCTTATCTACTGCCCGGCGGCAGGCAGCTCCGCGTGCGGCGGCTCGAGAGGCACGGGAAGGAGGTCGACGAGGTCCGCGTCGGCGACAGGGCGTCGATGAATCTCGCGGGCCTCGATCGCGACGACTTCTCCCGGGGAATGATCATCTGCGACCGCCTCATGGGCGCGACCACCATGCTGGACGCGAAGCTCCGCCTCTTCACTCAGGCGAGGAACCTCGACCTGTGGAGCCAGGTCATGTTCCACCTGGGAACCTATGAGCAGCAGGCCAGGGCTCACCTTATCGACAGGGACCGCCTGGTCGGCGGCGAGACGGCCCTCGTGCAGATGCACCTCGACTCGCCGTGCAACGTGCAGTACGGCGACAGGTTCGTGATCCGCAGCACGTCGAACGATCTGACCCTGGGTGGCGGCGAGGTGATTGACCCGTTTCCGCTCCACCACCGGCGGCGCCGCGACGCTCTCGTCAAGACCATGGCCAGGATCGCCAAGGGGGGCGCGCCCGAACTCGTCGCGGCCGAGGCCCGCAAACGCTTCCGGCCGGTCTGCCACAGGGAGATCGCCGACGTCCTCAACATGGCCGAGACCGAAGCGAGGGATATCTGCTCCGGCCCGCTCCCCGACGACGTCGTCAGGTACGTGGCCGACGACGGCGTCTACCTCGTCATCGCGCAGGAGGACGAGAGGCTCCGCAAGGGAGCCGTCGGCAACATCGGGGCCTATCACCGCTCGCACCCCCTCGAGAAGAGGGGGCGGGCCGTCAAGGAGCTGATGGGCTCGCTGGGACTGCCCGACGAGCCCGACTGCCAAGCCGCCCTCGAGCTCATCCTGGGCAGCCTGGAAAACGAGGGCGCCCTGAAGCGCGTTGCGCACACGTGGGCGCTGGCCGATCACAACGCGGAGATCGCACCCGATACCCAGGTCAAGATCGACTACGTAGCGGGCTTCCTCGCCGAATCCGGGATGAAGACGCCGCTCATGTCGGAACTCGAGCCTGCCGCCCGGAAGCGCGGCATTGGCGAGGCTCAGCTCACCGAGATCCTGCAATACATGGTACGCGACGGCATCGCATACCTCGCCGAGGGGAACTACCTGCACGCATCGGTGGTGGACGGTTGCAGGGAGAAGCTCCTGCACGGGCTCGCAAGCAGCGGCAAGGGCATGACCGTCGCGCAGTTCCGGGACCTCGTCGGCGGGAACAGGAAGCTGTGCCTGCTGCTCTTCTCCGTATACGACTCGGAGGGCGTCACCAGGCGCGAAGGCGACGTGCGCGTCCTGACGGAGAAGGGCCGGGCTGCGACCGGGGCCGCAGGCTAGTCAACAGTATCCCTCGGGAGCAACGTGCAGAATGGCCGGTGCAGCGGCGCCGGGGCCCTTTACTGCGGCGTGGCAGCTCACAGGACTCCTGTCAAAGGGGCGCGAAATTCCTTGACGCTACGGTGCCGCCTCTGGTAGAATGCGCGCATTGGGGGATTCAAGAACATTCCGAGCTTGGGGCCTGGAAAAAGGGGGCGAGCAATGAGGCAAATACTGCTGGTGCTGCTGCTGGTTGGGCTCGTGGCGTGCACGGGCTGCCCGCTTGGTGAGACGGGCGACGTTGAGACGGTGGTCTACGGAAGGTTCAAGGCTGACATCGCATCGGACTCTGATGTTACGAACTCGAACGGTAACTTCGTGCAGTGGGTCGACAATGTCACGACCGGCGACGGGAGCTTTGCCATCACGTCGCGCGAAACCCGTCTTGGCGTCAAGCTGAGCCAGGGGGAGACCCTGACAGGTAAGGTCGAGGTCGACTTCTACGGCTCGAATGTGGCCGCAGATGCCGACAACAAGGGCAGCGTTCTGCTCCGTCACGCATTCGTCAAGATGGATCTCGACAACGGGCTGAGCCTGCTTGCCGGTCAGACCTCGGACGTCTTCTCGCCGCTCCTGCCGGCGGTTCTCAACTACGGCTGGGGCTGGAACGCGGGTAACCCGGGCTACCGCAGGCCGCAGTTCAGGCTCGCGTACGCCAAGGAGGGCTTCGTAGGCCAGCTCGCCCTCGCCCGCTCCATCAGCGCCGAGGATGCCGGCAGCCCCGACATCCAGGCGCGGCTCGCCTACGGCATGAAGGAGGGCACTGTCCCGTTCGAGGTCGGCGCTTCTTACGTTACCGGTGTCACCGACACTGACGGCGACATCGACCTCAGCGCCTTCGCCGTAGACTTCAACGTGAAGCCTCACGAGAAGGTCGTCGTCCGCGGCGAGTACTACAGCGGTCAGCAGCTCAACACCTACCTCGGCAGCATCGGCGTTGCCGACGCGACCACCGTCGACCAGGAGATCGAGTCCTCAGGCTTCTGGGTCCAGGTCGGGCTCGTCGCCGCCGAGGGTCTCACGCTCAACGTCGGCTATGGCGCTGCGGAGAACGAGGACGACTACCTCGGTGGGAACGACCCCGAGAACAACTCCTTCATCTTCGTCAACGGGCGCTACATGCTCAACGAGAAGACGGAGCTCGGGCTTGAGGTTTCGATGTGGGACACGGAGTACTACAACGACACCGAGGACTACGAGAACACGCGCGTTCAGCTCTCGCTGATCGTCAACTTCTAAGCACGCGCGAGTCTGCACGGGTATAGCGGGGAGCCAATCGGCTCCCCGCTTCCCTTTTGGCCGAACCGCTGCTAGTCCCTGGAAAACACCGCCTTGAGGATCCCAAGCGGATTGAAGCGCAGGAGCCCCACCGGCCAGTTCATCTCTTCCTTCTCGCAGATGGTGGCGGGGCCGACCCTGTCGAAACCGCCCAGGAGCTCCGCGAGCTTCTCCGATAGCGCTGCCTCGTCGGCGCTCTCACAGGCGAGGTCTATCTCGCCGACGAGGGCCCTCTCGCGCTCGATACGCTGTTCCAGTCTCTGGCCCTGCGCGCGCTCGGTGAGACCGAACTCCATCTTCAGCCGGTTCAGCCCCAGCGCCGCCTCGTAAGTCACGTCGACGATCTCGTCACGGCTCATCCATTTCGTCTCATAGTTGAGGGTCCGCTTCCAGCTCGGTGCCTCGAGGGCCTTCCGGTGCTCCTCCAGCGTCCTGCAGAAAAGGCGGTATCCGTGCTTCTCGGGCTCCTCGAAGGCCCGGCTCCCCGGGTCGAGGAAGGGCGCCAGGGGCGAGATGAAGGGACGCAGCTTGCCGTCGTGGCCGGCCTCGCGGCACATCGCGAGGAGCTTGCGGCAGTAGCTGACGGTGTCCCTCACCGACTGCGGCGTCTGCCCCGGAATGCCTATCATGAAGAAGGTGTCGATGCGGCTGCACCCGAGCCCCAGGGCATCGGTGATGAATGTTTCGAACTCGTCATTCCCGTAGGGCCGGCCGAAGAGCCGGCGGGTATTCTCGTCGTGCGACTCGGGCGATATCTGGATATTGAAATTGGGCGCGGCGTCGGCGATCATCTCGACGAACTCCGTCGGAGGCGGTGCGAAGAACTCGAACGCGAGATGATTGCGCACGCCCTCCTTCTTCAGCGCGGCCAGGAGCTCGCGCCCGTAGGCCGCGCCGCCTTGGAGGATATCCCCCAGGATCATGACGGGGGCCCTCATGTAGCGCGCCGCCTGGCCGATATCACGCGCTATGTGGTCCGGGCTCCTGTGCGCAGGCCGAGCGCGCTTGCATATCCGCTCGTAGGCGGAGGCCGAGCCGCCGCAGATAGCGCAGTCGTGAACGCACCCGCGGCACGTGAGCGCAGCCACGATCGGGTACCTGAACCACGCGCTGAAGGGCACGGGGCCCGTGAAATCGAGGTGCTTCACGCAGGACCTGATGACGTTCCCGTAATCGAAGGAGACGTCGTCAATGTCTTCCTGCCGGTGGGAAAACTCATTGACACGGACCTCGCCGTCATGCTTCCACGTGAGGTTGGGCACGGCCTCAACGCCATCGCCACCTTCGATCGCCGCAACAAGCCTCCGCAGCGGCTCCTCGGCCGAATCGCCGCGGACGACATAGTCGACCTGCGGGTAACGGATGAGCTCCTCGTGATAGTACGACGCCGAGAGACCCCCCAAGATGACGGGGATGTCCGGATGGAGTTTCTTCACGAGCGCGGCCAGCTCCAGGCTCCCCTGGACGTGGACCAGCCAGTGGAGGTCGATGCCGAAGGCCGCGGGACTGAGCGATCTGATGAGCTTCTCGGCGTCGAAGCGCCGGGCCCTCAGCATCTTCAGCGCGACGTTGATGATCCGGACCGAATGGCCGTGCCGCTGGAGATACTCGAGGATCGTCATGAAGCCGATGGGGTACATCTCGAAGACCTGCGTCGATGGGACGACATCGCTGACCGGCCCGTGCAGGATCGGCCTGGTCCGGAAATCGTAAACGCTGGGAGCGTGGAGGAGAATCAGAGATGTCTTGGCCACGCACTCGCCCCCGTCACCTGCGTCCGAATACCTTGTTGCCCACGAGGATCGACTGCAGAACCCCGCCGTAGGCCAGGGATATCTCCGTGTGAGCCGAGAAACCGCACCTCTCGCATGACACCTCGCCACGGCCCTTGACGTAGCATCCGTGGATCACCTTGCCGTCGGGGTCCACGCTCGCGATCATCCACGGTCGACAGCGCCACTTGTTGTCCTTCAACGCCTCCAGGCACGCGTAGGAGTCGGAGACGGGCAGCCCTCGCCGCTTCAAGTCGATCAACCGTGACAGGACTTCCCTCCGGCGATCCCATGGCAGGAAAAGGTCGTCCTCCAACTCATCGTACGGGTAGTGGAACTGGATCGTTATGCCCTTCGCCCTGGGGGCGAGGAACTCGACCAGCTCGGGCACCTCATCGCAGTTGAGGGAGTTGATTGTTATATGGGCGTATATCCTGGGATGCGACGACGCCTCGATGTTCGATATGGCGCGGTCGAAGGTCTTCCCGCGTATCCGGTCGTGCGTCTCGCGGAGCCCGTCGATGCTCACCCACACCGTGTCGGCAGAGCTCTCGATCGGGAACGTGCCGTTGGTCGTGATGCCGACGCTGAAGAAGAGGTCCTTCGCCTCGCGCACGACGTCGTCGAGGCCGTGCTCGCCGTCGCGCCACAGAAAGGGCTCGCCGCCCTCGAAAATCACCATCCTGACCCCCATGCGGTGAAGCTCCCGCATGGAAGCCACGGCCTGCTCGAATGAGAGCGACGGCCCCTTCTTGCGCCAGAAGATGCAGTGGATGCACTTCAGGTTGCAGTCGTGGGTGAGCTTGATGCCCCCGAGAAGCGGCCCCCGCTTGCCGACGAGACTCCGCAGGTAGTAGAGGATGAAGTAGCCGTATCTCCTGACGAGCCCGCTGATCCCTCCGTAAGGCGACTTCGCGTCGGGATCACTTCCCTTCGTCTTTGTGTTCGTCATCTGTGACGGACTCAACGTCGTCCATGACCTCTCTGCCGGCCTTCTTGAACTCCCTGATTCCCTTCCCGAGAGACTTGGCAATCTCCGGGATCCTGCCCGCTCCGAAGACGATCGTGGCAACCCCCAGGATCACCAGCAGCTCCGACACCCCCAGGCCTCCGATGAACGCCAGTGCGCCGGTCATGTCCTCGACTCCCCTCCGCCGATGGTTCTCAGCAGATTCTGCCGACCACGTAGTCGGCCAGAAGCGCCAGCGAGTCGCGGCTCTCGGACTCGTCGACGGCTTCGAGCTTCTCCCTGCAGGCCCTGCTGTACTCCTTCGCCTTATCGAGGCTGTACTCGATGCCCCGGTAGTGCTCGACCATCTCCCTGATCCTGCAGAGCTCCGCGCCCTCCGCCCCGCCGTTCGTGAAGGCCTCGCCCATCCGCTTCCGGTCCTTGCTGTCGGCAACGCTCATCGCACGGATGAACGGCAGCGTCAGCCTGCCCTCCCGAATATCGCTCCCGAGCGCCTTCCCCGTCCTCTCCTCCTCACCGGTCAAGTCGAGCACGTCATCCGTTATCTGGAACGCCATCCCGAAGTTCGAGCCGTACTCGCTCAGGACCTCCACCTGTCCGTTGCCGGGCTCGCGCAGCATGGCCCCCACGCGGCAAGCGCACGAGAGCAGCGCCGCGGTCTTCCCGGCAATGATGGCGAGGTACTTCTCCTCCGACGTGGTCGCATCCTTCAAGCACCCGATCTGCAGCAGTTCCCCCTGCACCATCCGCCCCGTGGCCCGCGCGACGCACCTCAGTATCTCCACGTCTCCGTCCTCGACCACAATCGCCATCACCTTCGAGTAGACGTAATCCCCCATCAGCACGGAGAGCGCGTTCCCGGCCGAGCAATTGACGCTCGGCACGCCCCTCCTCGACGAGGCATCGTCGATGATATCGTCGTGGATCAGGCTGGCGGTGTGGACCAACTCGACCGCCGTCGCGAGACTGATGCTCCGCTCGCCGCTGTAGCTGCAGGCCTTCGCCGCCATCAGAAGCAGCGCCGGCCGGAGGCGCTTCCCGCCGGCGTTGACGACCTGCGCGGTGGCCCCGGAATCGGCTTCCCCAAGAGAGGCCGTCTCCTCGAGCAGGCGGCTCTCGACGAGCCGCAGATCGTCCCTCACCGGCCCGTATATGTCGTCGAGCTTCATACCAGCATTCCGGTCTCCGGAAGGCGACGATTCGCCCGCAGTCCCGGTCGCGCTGATGCCCCTAGTTCCGCGCGGCCATTATGGCCCCACAAGCGTATGGGGGCAAGAAGCATATTCCGCCCGCCGGATGCAAATGCCCTCCGCGGCTCCATGTGGCCGCTAGCCACGGGGCCGGCCGGACAAGCGGGCCTCCAACGTTCCGGTCCCAGGATGAATCAGCAAGCCCTCAGCCGCCGCTCGCGCGTTCGCCGGCCTTGTGCTCACCCTCTCCTGGGCCCGAGCGCGCGCCGACACGTCCGACGAAACCCTCACGCCGGGCTATCAGGTCGAGATGAACCGTGGCGAGGTCCTCCACGAGCAGTACGATCTCCCGCTCGGCCTTGCGGGCGTCGATCGTCTTCAGATAGCCCTTGCACTCGTCGCAGACTTCCACCCGGTAGATATCATCCTTCTCGTCGAAGAAGTACCTCAGCTTCTCCTGGTCCTCCGTCCCACAGAACGGGCAGGCCACGCGTTTGAAATCCCATTCAGTCCTGCAGAGGCCGCACTGGAGGCGCCGCTTTCCCGTCTCCTCCTCGAGCCTGGCCATCAGGGGGGCTCCGCCGCAGACGGGGCACTGCCCCTTCCCCCAGGCGGAGGCGTCGATTTCCTCGCCCAGCCCCGCCGCGTACCTCTCCAGGAAAGGCGCCAGGGCGTGACTGGTGAGCAGGGCGAAGACGCCGCGGTCGATGCCCGCCCTGTCGGCAATCTCGTCGAGCAGCACCGCGTCGGCAAGGAGGCCCTTAACCGCGGCCTCGCGCCATCCGTCATCGGCGAGCTTCTCCAGGGGCGAACCGGGCAGATCGCCGGCTTCGGTCCCCTGCCGGGCCAGTTCGCATATCCGTTCGAACAGGGCGTCGAAGAGCTTCGCATCGATCTCGATATCGTCTGGCGCGAGAACAGGCCGCCCTTCCTCAACTCTCTGACCGCACAGCTCTGCATCGAACCCATCAAGATCGGGCTCGAAGGAAGAGCCGGTCTCCTGCTGGGCCCGCAGCACGCCCTCGTAGTAGTCGAGCATCGAAACCAGTTCGGGCGCCCCGTCCCTGAGCGCGCTGATTCCCTCAAGAGCCTGTCGGTAGAACTCGTCCGGAGAGAGCATCCCACTCACCTCGCTGTCATGACTCGGCCGGTCGGGGCTCGCGTTCGTCGCTGCCGATCGCCTGAGCGGCGTCCAGATGTGACAGCCGGCCTGCCCCGTCAGAGGCAGGCCGGCTTGAGCAGCAACCTGCTGTCTCGCTAGACCTGCCCCGCGATCAGCACCACATACCTCAAGAAGAAGCCGCCGAGCAGCACCAGGCACGAAATGACCAGCGAGTTCGGCGCTTTCCCCGGTCCCTTGAGATTGTAAACGAGCGGCACGATGAGGCCCAGGCCCACTATCCCGATCCAGAAGAGAGGCCCGAACCTGGCACTGGCGATGACCACCATCACCGCGGCGGAGCCGAGCCCCACCAGGATGAACCCCACAGTCGCCACCAGCTGCGCGATGATAAGCCCGCCGGTCAGCTTCTCGAGCTTCGGAAGCTGCGCGCCCTCCTCGCTCACCAGCCCCGCGATCCGCATCGCTGCAAGCACGAAGGCGACCGACGCCGCCCCGGTCACAACAGCCGAGGTGACAAACGCGACCGGGAGAAGCCAGTTGTTCCACACCGGGTTCGACGTCGCGGAGATAAGTACACCGGTGTAAATGGTAACGGCCAGTGCCACCGGCAACCCGCAAACACCCAGCACCTTCCTCAGCAGCTCCGCCCACTTGAACGGGTACGCGAGGATCGTGACGCCGATATACGCCAGTGAGAGCCACACGAAGACCGTGAGCACCCATGAGCCGATCGACATCGTCGATGATGCGTTGAACATGATATAGGGCGATTCGAGGGAGTACCCCTCGCCGCGCCTCAGCATCATCTCCCAAAAGCGGAATGGCTGGCCCAGGTCGACGACCAGAAGCAGCACGCCCGCGATGACCGGCCACGGCGCTATAAGGGCGCCTATGGCGCTCACCGTCTTGTATTTCCTCGTGTCGGCGAGATCGGCCATCACGGCGACCATGAAGGCCCCGGCTCCCAGCGCCGCCAGGAACAGGTCCATGGCCACCGGTATTCCCCAGTTATAGTGGTGCATGTCTAGTTCCCTCCTGAGCTGGGCGTGGCGGCATCTTCCTTCTGGAAGTAACGCCACATTCCGTAGAGAATCGCCAGGCCCGGGACGACACCCAAAAGCCACCTGAGGAGTATCTTGTTGGTCGGCAGCTTCGGGTCCCTTGGAAGATTGAAGAGCTCGGGGTCGTTCTCAGGGAGCAGGTACATCGCCCCGAGGCCGCCGAGCTCCTTCTCACCGTAGAGGTACGGGCTGCCTCCGGCCTTTCTCAGGGCAGCCATGCGCTTCTCAGCGAGATCAAGCATTGCCGTTCTGGTGCCGAACTCAAGCGCGCCCGTCGGGCAGGCGGTGACACATGCCGGCTGCATCCCGTCATCGACTCTGTCCAGGCACATCCGGCACTTCATCGCAGTGCCCGTCTCGGGGTTGGGATGAGGCGTCCCGAAGGGGCAGACTTCCACGCAGTACTTGCAGCCCGCGCAGATGGCCTGGTCAATGTAGACGATGCCGTCGTGCCTCTGCTTCAACGCACCTGTCGGACAGGCATGAACGCATGCCGGATCTCCGCAGTGAAGGCACTGCTGCTTGCGGAAGAACCACTGCGGGTTCCTCTCGAACTCGTCCCGGTTGACGTCGGGCTCGATGAAGTTAACGAGCGTCCAGGTGTTCGCCGAGAGCCGAGGCGGATTCTGATACGTGCCGGTGTTCTTGGTCTTTGCCGCAGGCAGCTGGTTCCACTGCTTGCAGGCAACCTGGCATCCCCTGCAGCCCATGCACTTCGTAACGTCGATGAGCATCGCCATCCGTTTTTCGGCAATCATCTGCTCACCCCCTAACTCTCAAGGCCGGCCGGCGGGTTGGCGCGATCGTACTGCCACGGGGATTTCTCCACGTCGCACAGGAAAGCTTTGTACTCCGGGATCATCGTGTTCGCGTCACCCACGTGAGGGGTCAGCGTGTTGGCGCTGCAACCGCGCGAGCGGCCCTCGTACCCCCAGTGCCACGGAACACCGATTTGGTGCACCACCTTCCCATCCACCTTGAACGGCTTGAATCGCTTGGTGACGACCGCTGCACCACCAAGCAGGCCCCGAGCGGTCTTCACGTGGACCCTGTCGCCTGCCTCGATGCCCTTCTCTGCCGCAAGCTCCGGGCTCATCTCGACGAAAACCTCGGGCATGAGCTCGCAGAGCCACTCCAGGCTGCGGGTCATCGCGCCCGCCTGCCAGTGTTCCGTCACCCGGTATGTGGTCCCTATCACCGGATACTTGTCGACGGACCCGATGACGTTGCCTTCGGGCTTGTCAACGTGCCACAGCTTGACGGCCGGGTTGACCATGGTGCCGTGGCCTATGGGATTGCTCTTCAGCGGGCTCTCCACCGGCTCGTAGTGCTCCGGCAGCGGCCCGTCCGCGAGGTTGAAGCCGAACATCCTCGCGTGCCCCTCGGGTTTCATGATGAACGGGTACCTGGTGTCCCCCCTGGCCGTCCCGTCAGGATTCTCCATCGGGAACCAGCCACCATCGGGAACATCGCCGATCCACTTGCACTTCTTGCCCACGTACTTGCCGTTCTCAACGGGGCTCTTGCAGGCAATGACCGGGCGCTCCTTGTCCCAGGGCACTCCCTTCGTATTAACGGACGCCCTGTTGTAGATGATCCGCCGGTTGACCGGCCAACACCATGCCCACTCGGGGTAGAGCCCCACGTTGCTGGGATCAAGCCCTACCCGCCTGGCCGCCATGTTGCCGGCCTCCGTGTAGGACGCCGTATAGAGCCAGTTCCCGGCCGAGGTACTCCCGTCCGCCTTGCACTTGCCGAAGCTCGGCAGCAGCCTGCCGGTTTTGAGATCGTAGCCGTTGATCTCCTTGGCCACCAGGTGAACGTCGGGCTCATCCTGCGGCCCGTAGTCCCACTGCATCTGCACGATGGGTTCGGGCTTCTGGCCGCCCATCTTCTGGTAGCGCTTCTTCACCGCATTGAACAACTTGTCCAGCATCCAGAGGTCCGACCTGGCCTCGCCCGGCGGATGGACGGCCTGGTACCGCCACTGCATCCACCGGCCGGAGTTGGTGATGCTCCCCTCCTTCTCCATCGAGGCTGCGGCCGGCAGCAGGAAGACCTCGGTCTTGATCTTCTTGGGGTCCACCAGCTCCGCGCAGTCGTTCGCGACCGGACGGCGCCAGAAGTTGGCGGTCTCGGTGCTCCAGAGGTCGGCGCAGACAAGCCAGTCCAGCTTCTCCATGGCCTGGCGTTCCTTGCCGCAGTTGGGGCCGCCAACCGCCGGGTTCTGCCCCATGCAGAACATGCCCTTGATGACCCCGTCGTGCATCGCTTCGAAGAGCGAGATGTGGGAGTAGTTGACGCCCACTTCGCGCTTGGGCACGTAGTCGAAAGCGAAGTCGTTCTGCGGGGTGGCGTTAGGCCCGTACCACGCCTTCAGAAGGCTCACGAGGTACTTGCGCGCGTTCGACCACCAGTCGGCGCTCTTCGGGTCCTTGTTCTTCCCCTCGTAGTAGCGCTTGCAGTAGGCGTCCACCGAGGTGTCCTTCATGTCCGGCGTCTTGAGATAGCCGGGCAGGATGTGGTAGAGCAGGCACATATCCGTGGAGCCCTGCACGTTCGACTCACCGCGCAGAGCGTTGATGCCCCCTCCGCAGATGCCCATGTTGCCGAGGAGAAGCTGCAGGATCGCGTAGCTGCGGATGTTCTGCGTGCCGTAGGTGTGCTGAGTGGTGCCCATGGCATACATGATGGTGCCGGACTTGCCGGGGGCACCGGACTCGGCGTACGTCCTGCACACTTCCGCGTAAACCTTCTTGTCGGTCCCGGTGATCTTGCAGACCGTATCGGCGTCGTAGCGCGCAACGTGCCTCTTGAGGATCTGGAAGACGCAGTTCCGGTCCTCCAGGCTCTTGTCCTTCAGCGGAATGCCCTTGGAATCGAGCTGGTACTTCCATGTGCTGCTGTCATACTTGCGCTTGCCCGCGTCATACCCGCTGAACACGCCGTCCAGATCCGCCGGAAGCTTCAAACCGGGGTTGATGAGGAACGACGCGCAGGTGTATTCCTTGATGTACTCCATGTTGTAGTTGCCGGGATTCGCCTCCATATCCTCCAGGATGTACTTGATCATCCCGTTGATGAAGGCGATGTCGCTTCCCGAGCGCAGCCGCGCGAAGAGATGGGCTTTGGAGGAAGTACGGGTGTAGCGAGGATCGACGCTGATGAGCTTGGCGCCGTTCTCGATGGCCTCGGTCACATACTTGAACGAGATCGGGTGATTCTCAGCGGCATTGGAGCCGATTATCAGGATCCGATCGGCGTTGCGGATATCGATCCAGTGGTTGGTCATCGCACCCCGGCCGAACGTGGTGGCCAAACTGGCCACGGTGGCGGAGTGTCATATTCGGGCCTGGTGTTCTATGTATTGCACCCCCAGGGCGCGCATGAACTTGCTGTAGAGGTAGCATTCCTCATTGTCCAGCGACGCGCCGCCAAGAGCCGCAATGTTATTGACGCGGTTGACCTTCCGACCGTCAGCCAACCCCGCGTCCCGCGTCTCCTTCGCAAGCCTGGAGATGCGCTCGATGGCCCAGTCCCAGGTCTTCGTCTCCCAGTCGGTGCCGCCGGGCGCCCTGTAGAGCACGTTCGTCAGACGCCGGTCGTTGTTGGCAACCTGATAGAGCGCTGACCCCTTGCTGCACAGAGACCCCCGGTTAATGGGATGGTCGGGATCGCCCTCGATGTTGATCACCTTGCCGCCCGCGACCGAAACGATTTCCCCGCAGCCCACACCGCAGTAGGGGCAGATCGTCGTAGTCTGCTTCGCGTACCGAATCCGCGTGCGCACCTCTTCGGTCTTGGCCTCGACGGACCTCATTCCGAAGAGGCCGATCAGGCCTGCGCCCGTCGTCGCCCCTGAGACTTTCAGGAAGTCTCGCCTCGTCATAACCATGTGCCCGTGCCCTCCTTCCGACACCCCGTTATATCCAGCATAGGCCCGCGGCTGTCAGACTGCCCGCCATCTCCCCGAAAGGACTCGCCGCCGCTCATCACGCCAATCGCACCCCGCAGCCCGGGCCGCCCACATGTGCGGACCCGCCTTCACGGCCCGAGCCGGCCGGGCCTAGGGACTCCCCTCCTGCAGGGCCTGCATTTGCTCGTAGCTGAAGACCGGTCCGTCTTTGCAGACGTACTTGCTGCCGACGTTGCACCGGCCGCACTTGCCGACGCCGCAGCTCATCCGCCTCTCCAGCGAGGTTATTATCCGGTCGGGCGCGAAGCCGAGCTCCAGCAGCGGCTGCATCGTGAATTTCAGCATGATCGGCGGGCCGCAGACGAGCACGATGGCGTTCTCTGAGCTCGGCGCCACCTCCTGGAGCACCGTCGGCACGAAGCCCTCGCGGCCCTTCCAGCCCTCGTCGCCCTTATCGACGGTGACGTACATGTCGATGCCGTCTTTGCCTTCCCACTCCTGGAGTTCCGACTTATAGAGGAGCTCGCCGGGACTCCGGGCGCCATAGATGACCGTCATGTTCTTGTACTTCGCTCTATTGCTCTCGTCGAGCATGTATCTGATCGTCGCTCTGAGAGTGGTGAAGGCAAAGCCGCCGCCTACGATGACGACGTTCTTGCCTTCCATCGCCTTCATCGGATAGGAATTGCCGTAAGGCCCCCTGACTCCGATCTTGTCGCCTTCCCTGGAACTGTGGAGTGCGCTCGAAACGACCCCGGTCGGGTACCGCTTGACGGTGAACTCCACGTATCCCTTGTCGAGCGGGGACGACGCAATCCCGATGGGCGACTCGCCGGCTCCCATCACCGAGAGGATCGCGAACTGACCGCACTCGTGCCTGAAGGCCCCCGCGTCCTCCTCGTTACAGAACGCGAGCTCGAAGGTCTTGAGGTCACCCGCATCGTTCTCGACCGTGATCTTCCGGATGGTCACGGGCATTGGGGCGTAGATGCTCTTGGGCTCACCAACGCTCATCGCATCACCTCGGCTATCGTTTCACGTACGTCGATGTTGACCGGGCAGCTGCTTATGCACCGGCCGCAGCCCACGCAGAAGATCTCGCTGAAGTTCTCCACCGTGTAGCGGAACTTGTGCATGATCCTCTGCCTCATGCGCTGCCCGCTGAGAATCCTCGGGTTATGCCCCGACGCTTCGACTGTGAAGCCGAGGAACATGCACCCGTCCTGTACGCGGATGCGCTGCCCGCCCTCGTCGGCCTTCTCGTCGTGGATGCCGAAGCAGTGGCATGTCGGACAGACGAAAGTACAGATGCCGCAGCTGAGACACCTGTCGGCGATCGACTGCCAGACGGGGGAATCGAAGATGCCCGGGAGCTTCTCTGCTATCCCCTCGACCTCTATCTTGGGCAGCTTCGCCTCGGCCTCGGCCGCGGCTTTCTCCGCCTTCTCGACGAGCTCCGCCTCAGGTTCACTCAGCGTTTCGGCCTGGCTTCTGATGAACTCCTCGCCCTTCTCGCTCACGGCCTCGAAGAGAAGATCGTCGCCCAGGTCGAAGACGATGGCGTCCGATCCCTCCCTGGCAGCGGGCCCGCACCCGACCGAGGTGCAGAAGCAGGGCTCCGCGGGGTCCTTGCATGCGAGCGAGATGACGAGAGTGTTCTCCCGCCTCTCCCTGTAGTAGGGATCGACGTACGCTTCGTCCAGGAAGACCTTGTCAAGCTGCAGCAGCGACCTGACGTCGCAGGGCCGCACCCCGAAGAGGATGGTCTTGCCCTCCGGCAGCGGGGCGGACCTCACTTCGTCATTCGCGTATTGATAGAGCACCTCGGACTGCGGGAAGAAGTGCCGCTTGACCGGCAGCTTCGTGTTGCCGAAGTCGAAAAGGACGTCGTCCTGCGGCCCGATCACGGCGAACTCGGCGCCGGAAGGGCCGTCGACCGGGGCAACAAACGCCGCGTTTTCGCTGGCCGCAGCCACGAGCTTGGGGAAGTCAGCCTTCTTCATCGATCCACGCGCCATCTACAACTCCGTATTCAGATTCTCCTCGTCGCGATCGACAGCGCAAAGCGGCGGCGGCTCGTCGACCGACAACCCGGGCACGTAGTCAAAGAGGTCCTTAACATCCTCACCAAGTTTGACCGTGAACATCCTGAGGTCAATCCCCATCGGGCACGCGCGCACACACGCGTCGCATTCAACGCATCGCCCCGCCTGATGGAATATCCGACCTATATGGAAGAATATCGTGTCGGAGATATCGCTTCCCGCACCCGCCCACCGCGGCTTCCCCTGGTCGATGAAGCACACCTTGCAGTAGCAGTTCGGGCAGGCCTGCCTGCACGCGTAACACCTGATGCACTTCGATACCTCTTCGGTGAAGTACGCCCAGCGCTCGGCCGGCGATTTGGCTTCAAACTCCCTGATCTTGGCCAGCCTGTCGTCCCCGGCAGCCGGGCGGGCCTTGACCTCGATCATGATGTCAGCGACTTCGGGGGTCGGATTGGTGCACGCGAGGCAGACGTCGGCGAGCGCGTTGCCGCCGGCGCCAGCCGCCGCCTTCTCGGGATCGGCCATCCCCTCGCAGGGCACGCCGATGACAGTCAGCCGCTCCCTGTCGACCTGATTCTCCTTGATGTGGCCGACCACGGACCGGGCATCGCAGCCCTTCACGATGATCGCCACCTTCGGCGGCACCCACTCCCCGCGCAGGTTGGCCGGCCGGGCAAACAGCCCAGGCAGATAGACGGCCAGGTTGTTCGTGCAGAACTCGTTCCACACGAGCCTCTGAACGTCCTCGGCGCTGCGGACGAAGCACGGCCGCGTCGTCATCGGCAGCGACCCGTTCTCGTAACCGAGCACCAACTCCGCGCGCCCGGTGGAGAGCAGGTCCTGCGCGACTTCCCTCAGCTTGTTCTCGGCGTCCGACATTTCAGCTCACAGTTTCCTTCACAAGTCCCTTCACCGGGCCGAGCGCCCGCACGTCCTCGACTGCCTTCCTGGCGATCTCGGCGAAACGGAATCCCTCCGCACCGGATATCCAGGACACTTGGATCCGCTCGGGTTCGGTGCCTATGTAAGTCATGAACCTCTTGAACAGCGCCATCCTGCGCCTGGCGCTGAGATTCCCCGTGTGATAGTGGCAGTCGCCGGGATGGCAGCCGTAGATGACCACGCCATCGGCTCCGCTCTGGAGCGCCTTGGCGACGAAGAGCGGGTTGATTCTCCCGGCGCAGGGCACGCGGACAACCCGAACGTTGGCCGGATACTCCTCGCCTCCGGTGCCGGCCAGGTCAGCGCTCAGCCCCGAGCACCAGCTGCAGACGAAGGCCACCACCTTCGGCTCCCAGCTTCCGGACTTCTCTCCCGCCTCTCCCACTGCTCAGCTCCCGCTATCAGATGGCATTGAGCACACTCAGTAACTGCTCGTTGTTAAGTCCGTCAAGGTCTATCGCCGCAGACCTGCACGCTGCTGCGCACGTACCGCAGCCTCGGCACAGCGCCTCGTCCACCACCGCGATTCTCTTCTCCGGGTCGAGAGAGATCGCATCGAACGGGCACACGCTGACGCACGCGCCGCAGTAGACGCATCTATCCGCGCGCACATGCGACAGCCTCTCGGTGAACTCGCCCACGCCGCTCCAGAGCAGTGACGACGCCCGCGCCGCAGCCGCCTTCCCCTGGACGATGGCCTCCTCGATGTGGTTCGGCGAGTGGCACAGCCCGCAGAAGTAGACCCCGCGCACAATCGAGTCCGTCGGCGCCGACTTCGTGTTCGCCTCCGCGAAGAAGCCGTCGGCAGTGAGGCTGACGCCGGCGAGCTGGGCCAGCCCGCGCACGTCGTTCGGCTCGATACCGGTGCTCAGAACCAGCAGGTCGGGCTCGACCTCGATCCTGTCGCCAACCACCTCATCCAGGAAGGAGACCTTGAGCCTGCCGCCCGAAGCCGTCACGCCCGGCTTGTCGTCGACCTCGTACCTGACGAAGATGACGCCGAGGTCGCGCGCCTTCTGGTAGAGCGTCTCGTAGAACCCATAGGTCCGGATATCCCTGTTGAGCACGATCACCTCGGCGCCGGGGTTGCACTCCTTGAGCTTAAGGGCGTTCTTGATGGCGTGCGTGCAACAGACCCGGCTGCAGTAGGGCCGCTTCTCATCGCGCGAGCCCACGCACTGGATCATGACGACCGAGCCCGCCCCGGTGGCCTTGGCGTCTCCGTCGGCCAGCATGGTCTCGAAGGTCCGCTGAGTTATGACGTCCGAGTCCTCACCGTAGAGATACTCCTCCGGAACCGCCTGCCTGCCGCCCGTGGCGAAGACGATGGCGCCGTGACGTACCTCCTTCTCCTCGCCGCCGGCCGACACCTTGGAGCTGAACTCGCCCCACGTGCCGCTCATCGACTCGAGGCTGGCGTCCTTCAGAACGTCGATCCTGTCGCTGGCCTCGACCTTGGCGACGATCTCCGCGAGGAAGCCCGGCACGTCGCTCCCGAGGGCCGTGTAGCGCGCCTCGAGGGCCGTTCCGCCCAGTCTGTCCGTCTTCTCGACGAGGGTCACGTCCATGCCCTGGTCGGCGAGCGACAGGGCCGCCGACATCCCCGCCGGGCCGCCGCCGACGACGAGGGTCCTTCGCGAAAGCTCACGCCTGCCCGGCACGCGGGGCGAGGCCAGCTTCGCCTTGGTCACCGCGGCCGACACGAGCTTCACCGCCTTCTCGAGAGCCGCCTCGCCCAGACCCTTGTGGACCATGGCGCAACGCTCGCCGATATTCACATGATCGATGAGGCCTGCGATCGACCCGAAGGCCGTCCCGTGCCTCCTGGCGGCCTTGGTCAGCTCGACGCACCTGTATCCCGCGAGCACGACCCGGTTGAGCCCCGCCTCCTTGACCTTCGCGGCTATCTGCTCCAGCGCCTTCGTCAGCGACGCTACGTCGAGCGTCTCGACGCACGAGACGCCGCGCTCGCTGGCCGCCGCTTCGGCCAGCTTACCGAGGTCGAGCTCTTCCGAGAGCATTCCCTTGTGGTCGCAGAGGAAAACGCCGACCTTGGGAACGAAGTCCGTCATGACCTCTGCGGGGACGCTCTGCGCCTCCTGCTTCGCGTCCTTCTCAACGGCATCGAGGAGCGACGAGACATCGGCGGCAGCGCTGCAGCCCTCCACCACCGTTTCAGGGATGTCCTTGGGGCCGCGGAATGCGCCCGCAACGTAGATGCCGGGCACCGACGTCGCCGTCGGGTCGAGCTCGCTGGTCTCGCAGAAGCCGAACTCGTTCAGCTTGACGCCGAAGCCTTCGGCCGCCTGCTTGACGCCCTCCGGCGGGGTGAACCCCACCGAGAGGACGACCATGTCGAACTCCTCCTCCTTCATCTCCCCGTTTGCGAGGCCGTAGGTGACCGTCAGGTTGCCTGTCTGCTTCATGTCCCTTACAGTGGATATGGCGCTGCGCAGGTAGCGGACGCCGTGCTCCTTCTTGGCGCGCTCGTAGTAGCGCTCGTAGTCCTTGCCCACCGCCCGGATGTCCATGTAGAAGACGGCGGTGTCGAGGTTGTCTGCGCGGTCCTTCGAGATGACCGCCTGCTTGGTGGCGTACATACAGCAGACGCTCGAGCAGTACCCCTGGCCGCACGCCATGTCGCGCGAGCCCACGCACTGGATGAAGGCGACCTTCCTGGGGACCTTGCCATCGGACGGCCGTTTCGGCACTCCGCCCGTCGAGCTCGAGAAGCTCAGCATTCTCTCGTACTGGATGCTCGATACCACGTTCTTGTAGCGCCCGAGCCCGTACTCGCCCTTCTTCTCGGCCTGGAACGGCTCGAAACCGAAGGCCAGCACAACCGCCCCGACGTCGAGCGTCTTCTCCTTGGGGCCCTCGCTCAAATCGATCGCATCATAGGGGCAGGCCTTGACGCACTCGCCGCACTTCGTACAGGTCTCCTCGTCGATGACATAGGTGCGAGGGATCGCCTGCGGGAAGGGCATATACGCGGCCTTGCGCGTCTCCACCCCCCCGCCGAACTCGCTGGGGACCTCCACCGGGCACACCTCGCCGCACTTGCCGCAGAGGGTGCACTTCTCCGCGTCCACAAACCTGGGCTTCTGCACGCACGAAACCTTGAAGTCTCCCGCCTGCCCGGAGATGCCCTGTACCTCCGTACTCGCATGGAGTGCGATGTTCTCGTGGAAGTCCGACTCGTAGATCGGGCAGAAGGCCGGGGGCCTCGGGCTCATGAAGCACACGCCGCACGAGTTCGTCGGGAACTGGCGGTCCAGCAGCGGGAAGAACCCGCCGATGGCCGGCTCGTTCTCCACGATGTGGACCTGACGGTCCTTCTCGGCAAGAAGCAGAGCGGACTGCATGCCCGCGATGCCGCCACCAATAACAAGGACGTCTCTATTCATCTGTCCGCCCGCACTCCCCGCCGCACTAAACGAGGCCGCTTGCCTTCAGCAACGGCCTGGGATCTACAATGTGCTTGTCCCACCACACTTCGCGGTCGCCAATCTGCATCGCAATGCCCATCAACTCCGTGAAGTATAAGACCGGCAGCTTGCGCGCCTTCTTCCCGGACTGCCGCATGTCCAGGTTGATCTGGCAGAGACCGCAAGCGCTGTTAACGCAGTCGGCGCCGGCCTCGACCGCGCCTTCCATGATCCTGTCGGCGATCTCGACAGCGATCTTCCCGTGAGTCATGGCAAGGTCGGCGCTGCAGCAGTCGACCTTGTAGGACCAGTCCACCGGCTCGCCACCCATTGCCTCAACCAGCCTGTCGAGGAACATCGGGTTCTCGTAGTCGCCCATCTCGACGATCTCGGGCGAGCGCACGAGCGCGCAGCCGTAATACGACGCCACCTTGAGGCCGGCGAGGGGCTTCTTCACGCGATTCTTCAGGTCGTCCAGGCTGAAGTTCTCCAGGATCACCTGGTGCATCGCCTTGACCTCGAGGTCCCCCCTGTACTTGAAGCCGACTATTTTCTCGAGCCTGTCGCGCATGTCCGGATCGCTGGTGAGGGCGTTCTGGGCACGCTTCACCGCGTTGAAGCACCCCGGGCACGGAATCGCGAGCGGGAGATCCATCTTCTGGGCCTGCGCCACGTTCCTCGCCGGGAGGGCCAGCCCAAGCAGCTTCGAGATGCTGTGGGCGGCCGCCCCTCCGCAGCAGTTCCAGTCGTCGATCTCCTTGAGCTCAACGCCCAGGGCGTCGATGACGGCATGCGTCGACAGGCTGTACTCGACGCCCGTCGAGTGAGCAGTGCAGCCGGGATAGAAGGAGAACTCCAAGTCCTATTCCTTTCCCGCCAGTTCGCCTTGCGTCTTGTATCCCTCGTCGAAGAGCTTCCGTATCTCTTCGATGCCCTTGATCTGCGTGGGAATCATCGGGAGCTTGCCCCTCATCATAAGGAGTATTCCCGATTCCATGTTGGAGAAGAGGTCGAGGCTCCTTGCCATGTAAGGCATGAAGAAGGTCGACTCGTGCAGCCGGCCCCACAGTTTCACGTTCCTGACGAACTCCTCGTGCAGGATGACGATGTTCCTCTCCGACTCGTAGGCAAGCCCGTCCTCGATGGACATCTCCCGCAGCGTGTCGAAGACCGAGCTCATGTCTATGTCGTTCGGGCACCGTACGCCGCAGGCCATGCACGAGACGCACAGCCAGATCGCATGGCTCGAGAGCACCTTCTCGCGCTCCCCGTACTGGATCATCCTGATGATGCTGTTCGGCTTGTGGTCCATGTAAGGCGCCACCGGGCAACCCACGAAGCACTTGAGGCACTGGTAGCAGAGCTTTATGTTCTGCCCGCTGCGCTCGATGACCTCGTCGGCGAAAGCCTTGTCCCGCACCATGGTCTACTCCAGCACCGCGCTGACCATTGCCGCTCGCAGCTACTTGCCGACCAGATAAGACAGTGTCTCTATCTCGAATATGAAATCCATGTCGCGCTTCACCGTGCCCTCGGGCACGTCGAGTATGACAGGCGCGAAGTTCAGCAGCCCCTTGATGCCGGCCTTCACCATCAGGTCAGCCGTCTCCTGGGCGTTCGCAGCCGGGACCGTGATGAGCCCCACTTCGACGCCCTTCTTCTTAACGGTCTCCCGCAGCTTCGAGACGGGGAGGATATCAACGCCGCTTATGGACTTCCCTACTTTCCGTTCGTCCACATCGAAGCCGGCAACCACCTCGTAGCTCTCATCCAAGTCGGCGAAGAACCGTATCACCGCGGTCCCCAGCGACCCGGCGCCGACCAGCACGCACTTCCTCGCCCTGTCGAGCCCGAGGTTCGTCGCAATGTGATCGATAAGTTCGCTGACCTGATACCCCCTGCCGACCACCCCGACCTCGCCAAGGAAGTTCAGGTCCTTCCGCACCTTGAACGCGGGATTCCCCGTGTACTCGCCGATCTCCATCGAGGACGTGCGCTCCTTGCCCACTTGCCTCACCTTCTCCAGAAACCGCCTGTACGTGCACAGCCTCCGCACAGTCGCCAGCGGTATCTTGTCGCTCGCCATCGCTTCTGCAATCTGTGAAACTCTTCACCATCAATGTGAAATACTTCACACCTCAACCAGATAATAGCCTACCTCTCCGATCTGTCAAGTCGAAAAATCCGGCCCCCGAGAAAATACCCGGCTGGCATCCCCGGGAACGCAGGCGCCAGCCCCGATACGCCCTCAGAGGCCCACAAGCGTCGCATTCGGCGCATAGCGCAAGAATCCGCCGCGCCCCCATGAGACCGCGCCAGTGGTGCCCACGTCCGATAGGTCGAGAATTGCATAACCGAGCGATCCGGTCCGCGTTAAGACTTGACATCCCGCGCGCGCGTGGTATCCTCTAGGCGATATGTCGGCCCGTGCATAACCCGGGGAGTCAGACGCAATGGATGCTGAGACGGAGGGACGGCTGACGGGCGCGGTGCTGGCCGCGTCGGAGGAGAGCCGGGGCAAGACGAGACTGGCGTGCGCAGACGCCTTCAGGATTGCCGCCGAGTTCGGCGTCGAGCCCATGGCTGTCGCGCGCGTCTGCGGCCGGCAGGGCATCCGCATAGCCAAGTGCCAGTTGGGGTGCTTCAGATGAGCGCGACTAAGGCGTCAGTTGCTCCGAGGTTCAAGCTGTGGATCTCGTCGTCCGAAGCAGAAGGGGTCTTCGGCGACGGCAAGTGGCGGTTGCTGAAGGCGATCGAGAGCGGCGGATCGCTGAGGGCCGCCAGCGAGTCGCTGGGTATCAGCTACCGGAAGGCATGGGGGGACCTGCGCAAGGCAGAGGAGCGTCTTGGCGTCATCTTCCTTGAGAAGCACCGAGGCGGCGCGGGCGGGGGGGAGACCACGCTCACCGACGCCGGCCGCGAGTGGATCGCGGGTTACTCGCGGTTCCGCACGGAGATAGAGAAGACCACGGCAAAGGCATTCGGGAAGCACATCCAGAAACTGCTGAAGAGGAAAGGGAGGAAGAAGCGATGAAGAGGGTGATGTTCCTGATCGGCCTGCTGCTGGCTGTTGTCGTCGCGGGCTGCGGGCGGAAGCCTTCCGCCGGCGGCGAGGGAGCGATCTCGGGCGAGCTCGTCATCTTCCACGCGGGCAGCCTGGCCGTTCCGTTCAAGGAGATCGCGGCCGCCTTCGAGAAGGACAACCCCGGCATCAAGGTCCTCCGCGAAGCCGCAGGCAGCCGCGCGTGCGCGCGCAAGATATCCGATCTCGGCAGGCCCTGCGACGTGATGGCCTCCGCCGACTACACCGTCATCGATACGCTGCTCATCCCCGAGCACGCCGACTGGAACATCAGGTTCGCCACGAACGAGATGACGGTCGTCTACCACAAGGCCTCGAAGGGCGCCGGTGATATCAACCCCGACAACTGGCACGAGGTGCTCATGAGGGGGGACGTGCGCTTCGGCCGCTCCGACCCCAACGCCGACCCGTGCGGCTACAGGGCGGTGCTGACCATGCAGCTCGCCGAGAAGCACTACGGGACGACGGGGCTCGCCCGGAAGATGATGCAGAAGGACGTCGGCTACATCCGGCCTAAGGAGACGGATCTCCTCGCGCTGCTCGAGTCGAACGAGATCGACTACATCTTCCTCTACCGCTCGGTCGCCGAGCAGCACGGCCTCGAGAGGGTGCTGCTGCCGGACGAGGTCAACCTGAAGAAGCCCGAGCTCGCCGCGGTCTACGAGGTCGCGTCCGTCGACATCTCCGGCAAGAAGCCCGGCGAGACCGTCACCAAGCGCGGCGCCCCCATGGTCTACGGCGTCACGATTCCGAAGAACGCGCCCAACCCGGAGGCGGCCCTGGCCTTCGTGGAGTACCTCCTGAAGAGTGCCGGAGGCATGGCCGTCATGGAGAAGAAGGGGCAACCCTCGGCGGTGCCGTCGGTTACCGACACCTACGACAAGATCCCGGAGCAGCTCCGGAGATTCGCGAAGAAGTGAGATGAACGCTGAGCTCAAACCACATGGCCGGCGGGTCGAGCCGCTGAACCTTGTCTTCACCGGGCTCGGCGGGGTGGTGCTGCTCTTCATAGTGGCCCCGCTCGCGGGGATATTCCTCAACTGCTCGGCCACAGAAGTGGCCCGGACGGCCGCCGAGTCCGAGGTGCGCGCCAGCATCTGGCTGACGCTGTGGGTGTCGATGGCGGCGACGCTGGCGGCGTCCGTAGCGGCAGTGCCCTTCGCGTACGTGCTTGCGCGCAGGGACTTCCCCCTCAAGCGCCTGGTCACGGGCATCATCGACGTGCCGGTGGTCATCCCGCACTCGGCGGCGGGCATCGCGATACTCGGCGTCATCTCGCGCGAGAGCATGGCCGGCCGCGCCGCGGGCTCGCTCGGGCTCAGGCTGGTCAACTCGCCCGCGGGGATAATGGCCGCGATGGCCTTCGTCAGCCTGCCGTTTCTGATAAACGCCGCCCGTGACGGCTTCGCCGCGGTGCCCGAGCGGCTAGAGAAGGCGGCGATGAACCTGGGGGCGTCGCCGGCGCGCGTCTTCTTCACGGTATCGCTTCCGCTCGCGTGGAGGGCGGTCCTGTCGGGGCTCATCCTGATGTGGGCGAGGGGGCTCAGCGAGTTCGGCGCGGTGGTGATAGTCGCGTACCACCCGATGATCACGCCCGTCCTCATATTCGAGCGCTTCGGGGCCTTCGGGCTGAAGTTCGCCCGCCCGGTGGCCGCCGTTTTCATCATCATATGTCTGGCCGTCTTCATAGCACTGAGGCTCCTGGCTTCGGAGAGGGATCATGCTCGGCCTTGAGGGCGTGAGCAAGAGACTGGGCGGGTTCGAGATGACCGACGTCTCCTTCGACGTCGGCGAGGGGGAGTACTTCGTGCTGCTCGGGGCCTCGGGGGTGGGCAAGACGGTACTCCTCGAGACGATAGCGGGGCTCATCCCGGCGGACGCAGGCCGGATATCCCTTGCCGACAGGGATATCACGGCCGAAAGGATACAGAAGCGCAACGTGGCCCTGGTCTACCAGGACAGGGCCCTCTTCCCCCATCTGTCTGTGCGGGAGAACATCGCCTACGGGCTGCGGTGCAGGCGCGTCGGGTCGGCGGAGATCGCGCGCCGCGTCGGCGAGCTGGCCGACGAGGTGGGCGTGACGGGCCTGCTCGAGAGACTGCCGGAGACACTCTCGGGCGGCGAGGCCCAGCGCGTGGCGCTCGCCCGCGCCCTCGCCACCGAGCCCGAATGCCTGCTTCTCGACGAGCCGCTCTCGGCGCTCGACACAGAGGCCCGGGGCCGGATGCGCTCGCTCCTCCGGAGGCTGAACCGCCGTGGCCGCTCCATGCTGCACGTGACCCACGACTACGAGGAGGCCCTCTCGCTCGCGTCGCGCGTGGCGATCATGGAGGGCGGGCGCATTGCGCAGGTGGGCACCCCCGACGAGGTCTTCCGACACCCCAAGTCCGAGTTCGTGGCCCGGTTCGTCGGCGTCAGGAACTTCTTCAAGGGCGAGCTCAGCTTCCCCGGCGGCCCGGAGGCGCTGGCCGAGTTCCGCACGGAGGCGGGGCCGACCTTGCTGGTTCTCACCGACGCCGGGCCGGGCCCAGGCTACGTCATGCTGCGGAGCGAGGATATCACGGTGGCACTGTCGGAACAGGAGACCAGCGCGCGCAACAGCTTCGAGGGATCCGTGGTCGACGTCGCGCCGGCCAGGCTCGGGGTGGAGGTCTCCGTCGACGTCGGAGTCGAGATATCGGCCCTGGTCACCGCCACTTCCGTCGAGAGGCTGGGCCTGGGGGTTGGCAAGACGGTGCGCGTCAGCTTCAAGGCGACCGCCGCCAGGTTCATTGGGGAATGAAGTGACATGATCCGCGTACCGGGCATGCTGATGCTGGGCGCCGCCGGCAGGAACACCGGCAAGACCGAGCTTGCATGCTCGATCATCGGCAGGTTTTGCGCGGATCACGAGATAGTCGGCGCCAAGGTCACCACCGTGCTCAAGAAGGACGGCACGTGCCCTCGCGGGGGCCGGGGCTGCGGCGTCTGCTCGTCCCTCGAAGGGGAGTACTGCATCACCGAGGAGACGGACCCTCCCCCCGACAAGGACACCGCCCGTCTCCTCGCCGCCGGCGCGGTTCGCGTCTACTGGCTGCGGGTCATGCGGCGGAGCCTCGATCAGGGGCTGGAGGCCCTTCTGGAGGCGGTCGGGCCGGAGACGCTCACGGTATGCGAGTCGAACAGCCTCAGGCTCGAGGTCGAGCCGGACCTCTTCCTCGTCACCACGGAGAAAGGCTCCGACGAGTGCAAGGCATCCGCCGGCGAGGTGATGCAGCACGCCGACCGCATCGTCGTCTCCGACGGCGAGAGCTTCGACCTTGACCTCGCCGACATCGACGTCCTGGACGGCGGCTGGGCGATGCGCGCCGACGCGTCGGCAATCATCATGGCCGGCGGCGAGAGCCTGCGCATGGGGCGGGACAAGGCCGTCCTTGATGTCTGGGGCCGGCCGCTCATCGAACAGATTCGCGATCGGGTGAGGCCGCACTTCAAGGAGATAGTCATCAGCGCCGCGGATGCCGGAGCCTACGCCTTCCTCGGCGAGAGGGTCGTTCCGGACCTGGTCGGGGCGCAGGGCCCGCTCATGGGCATCGTGTCGGCCCTGGAGGCATGCGAGCACGACCGGGCCTTCGTCGTCGCCTGCGACATGCCGGAGCTGGACGTCACGCTCATGAAGAGGCTGCTGCGCGAGTCCAGGGCCGCGGACGCCGTGATCCCCGTAGCGCCGGGGGGCCACATCGAGCCGCTCTTCGCGGTCTATACGAAGGCGGTGCTGCCCGCCGCGCGCGCCGCCCTCGATTCCGGCGAGCGGCGGATCAGGTCCTTCTTCGGCGATTGCGAACTCAAGTACGTTCACGTTGCCACGGGCCCCCGCAATCTCAACACACCGCAGGACTGGAAGGAGTACACGGCGAAGCCATGATCCCCTTCGAAGAAGCTCTCGCAACGGTACTGGCTGCTGCCCCGCCGGTCGAGGCCGAGACGGCCGGGGTGCTGTCGGCGCTGGGGCGCGTCCTGGCGCAGGACGTCGCCTCCGACATCGACATGCCACCGTTCGACAAGTCCGCGATGGACGGCTACGCGTGCCGCAGGGCTGACCTCGGCGGGGAGCTCACGGTGATCGAGACCATCGCGGCCGGAGCTCCGCCGGCGAAGGCCGTTCGCCAGGCACAGTGCTCCAAGATAATGACCGGCGCGATGGTTCCCGACGGCGCCGACTGCGTCGTGATGGTCGAGTACACCCAGAGCCCGGCGGAGGGGAAGGTCCGCTTCACGGGCGGCGAGACCGCCGACAACATCTGCCGCATGGGCGAGGATATCGAGGCAGGCGATCTGGTCCTCCGCAAGGGGGAACTCATCACGCCGGCGCACGTGGCCGTGCTTGCGACCGTCGGGTGCGTGCGGCCGGAGGTGGCCCGGCGAGTGCAGATCGGCATCATCACCACGGGCGACGAGATCGTCGATCCGGAGGAGACGCCCCGGACCTCCCAGATCAGGAACTCGAACGGCTACCAGCTGCACGCCCAGGTCAAACTGATGGGGGCCGTGCCCCGTTACTACGGGGTCGCGGCCGACACGGAGGAATCCCTCAACGCGGCGCTCGGGCCCGCCCTCTCGGAGTGCGACATCGTGATGCTCTCGGGCGGCGTCTCGATGGGCGACTTCGACCTCGTGCCGGGCGTGCTGAAAGCCAACGGCGTGGACCTTCTCTTCGAGAAGATCGCCGTCAAGCCCGGCAAGCCCACGGTCTTCGGCACCTCCGACAAAGCGCTGGTGTTCGGGCTGCCGGGCAATCCCGTATCGACGTTCATCCAGTTCGAGACCCTCGTGAAGCCCCTCGTCTACAGGATGATGGGGCACGAGTTCAAGCCGAAGAGCATCCTCATGCCGCTCGGCGAGACCGTCACCAGGAGGAACACCGCCAGGATGTCGTGGCTGCCCGTCGTCTTCACCGAAGCGAGCAGCGCCGTCTGCGTGGAGTACCACGGCTCGGCACACTCCGGAGCTATCTGCAGGGCCGACGGCCTGCTCGCCGTGCCAATAGGCGTGTCGGAGATCGAGAAAGGGACTATCGTCCGTGTACGACATCTTTGATCGCAGGATCAACTACCTCCGCGTCTCCGTGACGGACAAGTGCAATCTGCGCTGCGTCTACTGCATGCCGGAAGAGGGGGTCGAGCTCGTCCGGCACGAGGACGTGCTCTCGTTCGAGGAGATCGTCGAGGTCGTGCGCGCCGCGGTCGAGCTGGGCGTCGACAAGGTTCGGCTCACCGGCGGCGAGCCGCTCGTCCGCTGCGGCATCGTCGAGCTCGTCGCGATGATCGCGGAGGTCGACGGCATCGCCGACCTCTGCATGACAACCAACGGTATCCTCCTGCAGGAGCTGGCGCGGCCGCTCCGCGAGACGGGGCTGCATCGCGTCAACGTGAGCCTCGACGCGACGGACCCGGCCACATACGCCAAGCTCACACGCGGCGGCGACGTCGCGAGGGTCCTCGCCGGCATCGACGCTGCCGTCGACGCGGGGCTCGTGCCGGTCAAGATCAACTGCGTCGTCGAGCGCTCTTCCGAAGAACCCGACGCGCGTGCGGTCGCCGCTTACGCCGAAGAGCGCAGCCTCGAGATCCGCTTCATCAGGAGGATGAACATGCAGAATGCCGAGTTCTGGGTCGTCGACGGCGGCTCGGGGGGCGACTGCGCCCGCTGCAACAGGCTCCGCCTTTCGAGCGACGGAATGGTAGTCCCGTGCCTGTTCGGCGACCTCGCGTTCAGCGTCAGAGAACTCGGCGCCAGGGAGGCCCTGATGCAGGCGGTCCGGATGAAGCCCGAGTCGGGCAAGACCGGCAGGCACAGCGGTCTCTTTTCGATAGGGGGTTGAGGTGAGCGAGCTATCGCACGTGGACAGCGAGGGCCGGGCGAGGATGGTCGACGTGAGCGCCAAAAGCGTCCAGCTCCGCACCGCGAGCGCCGAGGGGCGCATTCGGCTCGGCGAGCGCACGCTCGAGCTCGTGCGCGATAACGCCCTCAAGAAGGGCGACGTGCTGGCCGTGGCCGAGGTCGCGGGCATCCAGGCGGCCAAGAGGGCCCACGAGCTCATTCCTCTGTGCCATCCGCTCGGCATCACTAACGTCCAGGTGAGGGTCTCTGTCGACCAGCGCGGAGTGAAGGCCCAGAGCACGGTCACATGCACCGGACGGACGGGCGTCGAGATGGAGGCCCTCACCGCGGCGGCGGTCGCTCTCCTGACGGTGTACGACATGTGCAAGGCGGCGGATAAGGAGATGGTCATCGAGGAGGTGGCCCTCGTCGAAAAGACCAAGACGGATATGGAAGGAGTGGAACAGTGAGCGCATCCGGCGGTCAGAGCGGCACCGTCCTTTCCGTCAACATGTCGACCGAGAAGGGCACGCAGAAGAGGCCGGTCGACGAGATCACCATCGATGAGCTCGGCATCGCCGGCGACGCGCACGCGGGGCCGTGGCACAGGCAGGTGACGCTGCTCGCGCAGGAGCGCATCGACGCGTTCGCCAGCAAGGGCGGAATCGAGGTCAGCCCCGGCGACTTCGCGGAGAACATGACCACCGAGGGCATGGACCTCCGGCAGGTCGCCGTCCTCGACACGATCGAGGCGGGCGGCGCGGTCTTCGAGGTGACGCAGATCGGCAAGGAGTGCCACGGGGACACCTGCGCGATATTCCGCCAGGTCGGCAAGTGCCTCATGCCGACGGAGGGCATCTTCTGCCGCACGGTGACGGGCGGCCGGATCAGGCCCGGCGACGCAGTTATCCATACCCCTAGGCCCTTCCGCGCCCTCGTCATCACCATGAGCGACCGCGCCAGCCGCGGCGAGTACGAGGACGTCTCCGGCCCGAAGGTCGAGCAGATGCTCGCCGCGTTCCTCGAACCGAAGCGCTGGCACGGGGAGGTCACCCGCAGGCTCCTCCCCGACGACGCGGACGCGCTCGCGGCCCAGCTGGCCTCCGCGCGCGACTCGGGCGTCGACGTCGTCGTCGTCACCGGCGGCACTGGAGTGGGCCCGCGCGACGTCACGCCCGACGTCGTCCGCTCGCTCGCCGCCAAGGAGATTCCCGGCATCATGGAGCATATCCGCCTGAAGTACGGCGCAGAGAAGCCGCGCGCGCTGCTCAGCCGCTCCGTCGCTGCGGTCATGGAGCGCACGCTGCTCTACGCCATACCGGGCAGCTCGCGCGCCGCGGCCGAGTACATGGCCGAGATCCTGAAGACGCTCGAGCATCTCGTCTTCATGCTCCACGGCCTCGACGTGCATTGACTCGCCGGGCTGGTCGCGCCGGACATATATAATGTAGAGGCGTATCGCGTCGCCTCCCGCCTCCCTCGTTCAGGGCCCCATTCCGAACCCCCTTCGCATGCGGGGAACGTACGAGCGCGAGCGGCGTCCGCGCCTGTCGGAGTTCCTGACGCAAAGGCCGCACTCGCACATGACACACCCCTCTCCGGCGCCCGGGGGCGCGAAGACCGAAAAAAAGGAGGTGCCGGGGATCTTCTACGCGAGTCCCGCAACCGGCACGTTGGGCTAGTAAACCGCGGACTTCCTGGCCTCAGGCCGCCATGGCATTCGGTACCGGCGCTCAGGCCCCCGCAGCGTTTCGCCGAGCACCCGGG
>Ga0272441_10003094_pt1 | contig 32413 bp, 62 predicted proteins | sample SSMProp6N_FD_193582 | JGI IMG/M metagenome (GOLD analysis project Ga0272441, IMG submission 193582) | Marine sediment archaeal communities from Little Sippewissett salt marsh, Falmouth, MA, United States - SSM-Prop-6N | ecosystem: Environmental > Aquatic > Marine > Wetlands > Sediment ... | reverse complement strand
TACCAAAGATCAGTAATCATTTTTGAATTTCTTTCAATACTGTTTTCATATGCTTTAAAAACCTCATTACATCCTAAATCTTCATTAAGTATCAATCGAATTTCTTCATAAAATTGATATCTTCCGGGATTAACCAGATAAATACTGTCTGCCTGAAACAAAACAACGGAGCTCTGTCTTATTAAAATCGGTTTATCTGTTGTATATTGATAGTTCTTTTCAATAGTGATCGTATCATTTATTTGTCCAAAAAACAAACAAGGGATCAGTAAAAAGATTGTGAGAATTGATTTTTTCATTGTTTCTTGATTATAAATTTATAGATCATTATTGTGAACATGATAATTGAATTTATTGCAACTAATGATCCAAACAAATTAAGAGATTGAGAATAATAAATACCTTGATTTGACAAAATCCCGATTATTACAAAAAGCAATACGATCAGAACTATTGATATGATGAAATAAGTTTTCATTATTTTTCCATTTTTTGCATAGATTCTTTAATCTCTTTTGAGTAACGATCAATCATTTTATGAACATAAACGGGTGCAACTACATCTTTTGTTAGTTTTTTTGCTTTTGCTTTAGTGAAATCCTTTGATTTCAATCCTTCAGCAATTAATTTACCAGCAATTTTCCGGATGCTTTTTTTGACTTCTTTATTCATGATTTCTTACTTTTAAATGAATATTTCTGTTTAAAATTTTTGATCTTCAATTTCATAAATTTATCCTGTCTTTCTGAGATTAAATATCTTTGATCTTTTTCAAAGTTTTCTATAAACTGATCCAGATATTTTAATAAAAAATGTATCTCTTTTCTGTCAACTCTCATAAGTCAGGTAATTTAGAGGTTAGATCAAACCTCTTAATTTCTTAACAGAATACAATGTATCTTCTAATCTCATAAGCATACTTACCAATTCCGGTTGCGGGTGTACATCTGATTTGTCGGTTCTATAAGAAGTATGAGACCATATGCCCTCTGCCCCTCTTATGGCACGTTCTGAAATATTCCACATATCCGGATTATATTTTACCGGGATGCCGTCTTTAATTGCATGATAAATTATTAAACGTTCCAATGCATCAATTTCAGCTTGTGTGTATGCTTCGTAAAATTGGTGTCCTCTGTACCCTTCAGGATAGAAAAAAACTTTTTCCGGAGCAACTTCAATATCTGCCCAAGAATAATATTTGCCGCATTTTTCTTTTAACCAACCCCAATTGCATATTTCAACCTGAATTGCTTGTTTGTTAAGTAATATATCTTGATGTTTGGTTTTAAACTGCTTTAAACGATCCGGAAGGTGATTATTTTTGCTGTGTACATATATTGCATATGCATAATATTTTGATGCATCAAAGCCACTGTATATACTTCCGTCATCTGTTATACCGTATGCCGTTGCAACTCTGCCCTGTCTGTCTCTTGCCCAATCGTTAAACATACCTCTGGCATTATCCCAACCGGCGGAATGATGCAAAAGAAATACTTTTTTTTCTGTTACTTTTTTTACAAATTGATTGCCCGGAAAATTTATTTTAGTTATTTCCGTATGCGGATCTAAAATTTTCATAATAAATGTTTGTATTTGTTAATAAGTTCTTTGATTTCTTTATCGGGATGATTTAAGCAGTAAAGATAAAACCCGTCTGCCTTGCAAAAGTCTAATCCTTCTTTTGATAATTTTTCAACTGAGTTTTTAAATTGGGTGTTTACCCGTTTTAGATTTGCAAAAACTTCATTTAAAGTATAGGTTTCCGGCAATCTCTTTTCAAGATTTTTTCCGGCAGCTTTAACCATATTAATAACAGTATTTTCAATAGATTTTGGATTGCTGAGATCAACTTTTTTTCCTATTTGATATAATTCGTCATCTAAAAACATTTCTGATTTTTTTTAGCAGTTTTTTAAGTCTTGATTGATAAGGTTTATATTGCATATCTTTTGTAAATTCATAGCGTATGTCGGGTTTTTTGCTGAGTTTTTTATATAGAGAATTGACAAAAAAAAATATTGACAATTAATAAAATCAATACCATATAAAATGCAATTCTTACTAATGCATTCGGATTTTTATTGTCGGCATATGCCAATAAAATCAACAAGAAAGTGCCTAATATGAAATTAAAAATTGTCATTGGTATTTTTTATTTATTTTTCTGAGATAATTAAGCCTTTGATTCACTTCTTTATACTTTTCTTTGATCTCTGTTAATTCGTTCCAATCTGCCGCAATTTTCCTTTGGTTCTGAAGCAAAATACTATCGTTTTGATTGCGGAGTATTTCATTCTCGATCTTATATTTTGCAAGAATATTCTGAAGGCTAAATACAGAATCAATTGCGACCTGATTGTTTTTTTGGAGTTCCTTAAAATCTTCATCAATTGTTTTATGTAGGTTTTGTATATGGTCGGTATCTTTATCGCTAATTGCAATAATTGTAAGGATTGCAAGCATTGCTAAAACTATTAAATTTTTGAATCGTTCAGTAAACATGTCAAATGTCTGTTAATGGTTATTTTTTGTTTTCCATGTATGGTTTCAACAATAAGAATGTCATATTTGATTTTTCCTTTTTTAGTTTCGGCTAATCTTGTATAAATTATAAAAGGGCTTTTAAGATCGGTTCTAATCTTTTTGTATTGTGAAATGATAAATTTAATCCAGATTTTTTTTAGCATGATATTTAGTCTTTAAGTTTAATGATACCACCGGGAAATATTGTATCTAATTGATGCCTGAGAAGATATTTTTGAGTTTTTTTATAGCCAAGCGGTTCTAATTGATCATAGTATGTTTTATTCAGCATCGTACCTAATGTTTTTGTGGTAATCTGCAAAATTTGACAAAGCTCTTTTTTTGTTATCCTTACCGGATTTTCGTAATTATTGCTCATTATTTAGTTTTAAAAGAATCGTAATAATGAAAGTCAATTTTTGATTGATCATTGACTTTTTTTTGTAGTTCCAAAAGTTCTTCATACCAAATCAAATCCTTTTTTCTTTTAAGAATATTATCTTGTGTATAGAACATGATAAATACATCTGCATAGCTGAAAAATATTGGCGGAATATGGGTTAGTCCGTGTGCAGATACAATGATGTCAATTTTTCTTTGATCTCTGGCAATTAAAATTTGTTCTAATGCCTTTTCAACTTTAGAGTTTACGTAAAATTTTGCATCATCAAATATTAAAACACCGTTTCGGAAATAATTGCCGGATGCATTAATATCTTTAATTACATCTGTATATGATTGACATCTCCTTACTCCTTGATATTTAAAAAACCCCTTATCTGACGGATTAATATTATGATAACTATTCCATTCTTTCTGATGTGGTGTTACGGCTAACACTCTTTTGCGGTATCGAACAATTTTTTCAATTAAAGATGTTTTGCCCGTATTAGTTGCTCCGACTATTATTGTACATAAGGGATTTTTTCTCATCTCAATAGTTAAAGGTGGTTATTGTTTTTTATATAGAGCATAAAATTCTTTCTCTCCGATCTTTTGTTTTTCAACTCTCTGTCCTTCCTTTTTTTCGGGTTCTTCTTCAGAAATTCCGCAAAATTTATAAGCATTTTTATAAATCCTTTTTTTGATTACTTTCTCATCATTGCCGTAAAGGATTGTTACTTTTTTTGATGATGTTTTATAAGACAATTCCGGCTCTATAACTTCAGTAATTTCTTCATTGTTTTCCGGGATTTCCTGATCCTGATTTTTTAATGCTTGAATTTCATCTTTAAGCAAAGAATTTTCTTTACTGATTTTTTGATTTTCTTTGGTGTAAAACTCTAATTCAGATTGAACAGCTTTTGTAAATTTTTCTTCTTCTTCAGCATGTTTTACTAATTTATCAATTGTAGAGAAAAATTTTACTGATTCAGTATCTTTTTCATCTCCGGATACTTTTCTACCTTTAATGAATTCTTTTTTGAAATCCTTTAATTTTGTTGACAGTTTTTTCATTTAAAAATATATTTGGTTAAAAATTAATCTTCAGTTTTTTCTTTATCTTCCAATTCCTGATCGGTGTTTACTCCTTTTCCGTTTTTAATATTGGTTTCAATTTCATCTGTTTCTTGATCGGTATGTTCACTTTGTTTGTTCATATCATCCAATTCTTTTCTTTTTTCTTCGATCTCAATTTGTTTTTTCAACAGCTTGTTATCTTTCTTCAATTTTTTAAGCTTATTCTTATATTCTTTCATTTGCTTGTTTTCCCGTCTGTCAGATAAAGCAGTGATCAATACCGGCAGAAATGCAATTAATATGTATATGATCGCTTGCAGCCATAAAGGAATTTTTAAGTCCTGTCCGGGCTTTGTCGGGATCATTTCATCAACTAATTCCGTCAAATCTTCAATGGCTTCCGGATCGGCACGATATTCTAATGCACTATCGGAATATGCAATTAGTCTGCAAAGATTGGCATTACCGATATCAAGCCCTTTAACAATAGATTTTGCACCAAGTTTGGATAAACGACTTATTCTCTTTTTGCGTTCTTTGGTTTCTTCAGGTGTTTCTTCCGGTTTTGTTTCCTGAAGATCGTCCGGTTCTTCATCATCAAAATCTTCATCATTTTCAGTAATTTCTTCAAGTGGAGATGACAATTGTGCAATAACATCATCATCTAAATCATTAGAATCAAAAGAATCATCATCAAATTGATCATCAAACGGTTCTTTATCATTTTCATAAGATTCTTCAAAATTCTTTTCAACATATTCGTGATTTTCCATCAATCTTTATTTTTTTTTCGTTTTTTCTTTTTGCTTAAATGATCAAAAAGCATATGAATCAATCCTTTTATTAATTGGCTGACGGTAAAAGATTGAACTTTTTTGTCATCCAAAAATGTCATCTCATGTTTTTTGCTTATGATAAATTTATCTTCATCTTCAGGATTTTCAATTACATTAAGCGAAACGGCAGAAAAAGAAAATTTTCCGGAACTGTCAACAAAGCCGGCCAATATTATTTCATCGGCATCGGGATCACTATCTTTAATTTCCTCTAATCTGTCAGAAATAAACCCGTCGATATCAAAATCATCCAAAAGATCAGCAATATCATCCGGTCTTATGCCTAATTTCTGAATGCCTTTTACTAAGGCTTTGCCCATACTTTCTTTCAAATTCATACTATTTCTTTCTTTTGAATTTCTTAACCCATTTGTCGAACGGCAATAAAGGATGTTTGCCTATTTTTGCGGAATAGAATAACCAACCTTTTAACACTCTGCCTATATCTTCATTAAGATTGGCAATTAAAGGATCAATAAGATCGTTTAGTTTTCCGTTTTGGTTAACTTTTTTCAGGAATTGTGCGAATCTTTTGTTCCCGGCAAGTTCGGTAAGATAGGCTTTTTGTATATCAGAGAATGATATTATTAATTGATTTTCTTCAAGTTTAACGGCTCCGGATATCTGGCTTGATAAATTTGCAATCTTTTCAGTATATTCTTCAACTTGCTTATTTAGTGTTATATTAGCTGAATTTAATTGCGCATATTCTTCCGGGTCTAATATGATTTTATCTTTATACTTATCAATATTCTCGGCATTTTCAGAAGTAATATCTTGAATTTCTTCATTTTTAGCCTTGATAATATTGTCTTTTTCAGTTATCAGATTGCTAAGTTCTTCATGGTTTTCTTCTAACAAAATGATGCGTTCATTAGAAGTTTTTAACTCTTTATTCAGCTTCTCAATCTCTTTGATATCTGACTTTTTAGATGCATTGGGATCAAACTTTTCATCTACTTTTTTAAACACGGCATATATAACATCTGTTATACCGTAATCTTGCTCATCCATTCCCAGATAGTCAGCTACCCTGTTAATAAGTTTCTTCTGATCTTCATCGCAATTAAAGGTTAGTTTTTTTTGTGTTGTTACAATTTGAGACATATTAATTTAGTTTACGTTAACATTTGTACAAATGTAATGTTTAAATTTCATATAAACAATGCTGATATTACATTATTTTTCAAAAAAATATTGTCATATCTTCCGAAATCATTTAAAAAAGCTTGATATTATTGGAATATCACAGTATATGATTATAAGATTTTATCAGTCTTATATTTTAATAATTTCTATATGATCAGCCGGGATCAAATTTTATCAGAATAAAAACAGATGAAAATAAAAAAAGGGCAAAAAAATCTTACACATCTTACACAAGCCTATTTTGACCTATTCATAAATATTGATTATGAATTAGTTAGGTGTGTGTAACTTTTTTTTTTGAAAAAGGATCAAAAAAACTCTGCAATGCCTATGAATAAAGGATTACAAGATGTTGTAAGACGATATCGCTATCTTACAACAAACGTTGTAACTTAGTGTAAGATGTGTATATATATCTTACACATTAGATGTGATCAGTGTATCAATTAGTTGCAGAGTTAAAAATACCTTTGTGTAAGATGTGTAAGATAATTTCGAGTGTTTATAAAAAGCCCTTTAGGATACTATTTTAAAGAATTTTTATTAAAAACTATAAAAAAAAATGTATACAAAAACATTTTTTTGAGTTTTTTACACAGAGGTTTTTTAATAAAAATGTATACAAAATAAAATTATTTGAAGATTAAAATTTAGAAATGTATACAAAATATTTTCAAAATAATAGGATGTCAAAGCATATTTGGATTTCTGATAAAAAAATTATATATTGGGGATCACAAATATTTTAATAACTTAAATTTTCAAATTATGAAAAAAATTATCAGTTTAATCGTATTTCTATTTATTATTTCATCTGTTGGTCTTTCTGCCGACGGATATGATAAGGAAATTGAGTTAACCGGCAAAGCCGAAACAGAAATTGTAAATTTTGACTATGATTCCGGGAATATGAATAATGAATTACCGGGCCTCATTAAAAAATCAGAACGGAAGAACAAAGGAATTTTTAAAAGAAACAGATCAAAAGACATAAGTGATGACAGAGAAAAATCTTGGGTAGCAGCTTTGGTATTGGCAATTTGTTTGGGATGGTTAGGGATACATCGCTTTTATTTAGGATATCCGTTAATCGGTTTGTTGCAATTATTTACTTTAGGAGGGTTTTTCGTTTGGTGGGTAATAGATATTATATTAGTTGGTACAAGAGTGCTAAAACCAAAATTCGGTGGTTATAACTAACAAAAACAGGCATATTTATTAAAAAAAAAAATCCGGGTTTTAGTCCGGATTTTTAATTTAGTATATTTTTCGTAAGTGTTAAGCCTTAATTTTAACTTCATTGAGTTTTTTATGATAGAAAATCAAATCTTTAACTGTTTTCACATATTGTTTGCTGATCCAATAAACACCCTTTGCGAACACACTATAATCCGGAACTTTATTTATTGGTTTTCCAAAAACGCAACACCACCAATCAGGAGAATTTGAATTATAATAATAGATTTTTAATCCTGTTAGTTTTCCGTTATTATCTTTTCTTTGGAATACAGCTACGGGCTTTGCTTTTTTTGTTTTCATAATCATCTTTTATAAGATTAACAAATCTAATCTACCAGATCAAGGAAATCACCTATCAATCTTTTATTAAAGGTCTCAATCTGTTTTTCTGTCAATGCTGCTTTCATTGCTTTGAAAATTGCATTATGATTTATTTCAAATTCAACTTTCATTGCTCCCGTAAATTCTGAAATTACACGACTACGCAATTTCTTTTGTGCTGAAGGGCTTTTTGTACCGCCTTTTTTTGATTTCAATTCATATATAAAGCGACAATTTTTATCATAGTGATCATAACCTTGCTCACCGTGCGGATAGGTATAACTACCGTCGATATATAATCGAAATGTAGTTCTTAACCAATGATTGGGATCGAATGCTTTATGATAGGAATTTTTCTTTTTATAATCCAGAAACAGCTCATATAATTCCTGTGTTTTAGGATTTCTGAATTCTACTTTCTTTTTTTTGTTTTTTGTTGCCATGATATGATGAGTTTAATTAGTAAATTTCAATAACGTAATTTATATATTACATTAAATGATAAAAAAATTAATACGTTCTAAGCTTTTTCTTCTGAAGTTTTGAACCGTAATTTTTAATATAATTACAAACTTGTTTTTCGATCTTCGCAAGATCACCGACTTTTATTTGAGAAATTCTGTTTACATCTCTTAAAATCTTTTGTGTTTCCATTAATCCTCTCTGGTTTGTCTGTATTGAGAAACCTCTGCCGCTTGCCCAACCCAATTTAATAATTGAATTTCCGTTTATATCTCTGCCTTTTCCTTTTAAGTATAAATTGCAATTTTGAAATGCTATGTCTGTCATAATTATAAGATTTTATTGTGTTTATTGATCAAAGTTAAGAATTTTATTTCATATATGTAATTTGATGATTACATTTTCATAAAAAAAAACTCAATATATGAACAATCATATCAACAGTCCAACCGTTTCCGAGTATCTTATATCGCTGACTGTCGGAGACATGATTTGTATAATTATCCGGAACGGTTTGCAAGCGTTCACATTCAATTGGCGTTAACCTTCTGTAAACAGAAGTTCCAGGATCCTGGAAGTTATAGAATAAAAGGATATCCATATCTGAATGATTTCCGCCGGAATTTGCACCGCCGGATAAACATGATGCTTTATTTGGATTTAATCTTTGCTTATGGTTAACATCCAATTTTAAGAAAGTTGATGATCCTTTATCGGAAGATGTAAGAAGTGTTGTACTTTTATCATTCCTACCTCTAAAACATGCACCAAAATTATTTCCCTTTAGTTTTTGGCTGTAAGTCCATTCATATAAATATTTCATATATTTATCTGATAAGATATATTTCTTATCAACTTCATCATTGTTTTGAATGATATCCTTCAGGAATATTTTTTTATCTTCAGGTTCCGGGATATCGCTATAAGGAAATCCGAATAATTCTTTTTTTACGGTTCTTAGATTAGTCCAATAGTATCTAACCCGGTTTTGTGCTGAGACTAAATTAGAATTCAGTACAACAGGTTGAACACCTAAAAAATCAGATATAATTTTTATAGTTTGCTTATTTGAAGGAACATTTTCAAACAAAAATTTAAGATCGGGATTAAGAATAATCAATTCTTTAAGAATTCTTACATATTCAAAGAATAATTTGCTTCTTGGATCATTAAAATTAAGTTTTTTTCCGGCATATGAAAAACCTTGACAAGGTGATCCGCCAATAAGCAGATCAATCTTAACATCTTTAAACATTTCAGCATTTACATTTTCAACTATTCCGATTTGCTCTGTACCGGGATAATTTGCTTGTGTTACTTTTATTGCAAATTTATCATTCTCTGAAGCAAAATAGTTTTTTATTGGTATAGCTGCTCTGTTGAGTGCTATCTGTCCGCAACTCATTCCGTCAAAAAGACTGAGTACATTAAGAGGTTTCATATGCTGAGTTTTTTCTGACCAAAGTTAATTCTAAAACTCTCAGCAGATCCGCAGGTTTTTCTCTTAAAACTTTGAAGAAATTTATTATTGAATCATTAATGTCATTTACAGTATCGAGCTTTGAAGGTTTTTTATTTAAAGTTACCGTAAACGATCCGCCAAATAAATCAAGAAAATGAAGATGATAAGGAAAATATTTATAGAGTTCATCCAGAAAATAATATTTTCCGCCATAATAATTAAAAGCAATCATATGTTTTTTCTTTGCCATGCTAATATATTTTGTCAGTCCAATGAATGATCTTTCCTTTGAATGGTTTATCAAAATAATTGAAGAAATCTTTAATCGAATTAAAACCGTCGTTAAATGCTAATTGTCTCATGAATAGGAATTTTAAAAAAAAATCCGGGATATGATTAAAATTTTCGGAATAAAACAGTTTGTCATCAATATATACAGATCGCTTATTGTTTTTATGATCGTAATATAATTCAAATTTTTGTGTGCTTTTGCATAATAAAACCGGAGCAAAGCGAAATTCATTTTTCGACCGGTTAAAAATCACAAAATGTATTTTCATATTCGATTTCCATCTATCCGGTTTATCTTCTCTGATCGTATGTAGTTTTTGCCGACAGGTATAAAATTGTATACAATTAAAGTTATAACCGGATTTATAGAAACCTTCAATATTGATCTCCGGAACCGAATTATTTTGATCATCTTGCATACTCAATTCATAAATTGATCTCAATATTTTCTCAGGAAAATAAGAAGGTTTTTTATATAGCTCAGTTTTGAATGATAGTTTCATTTTAGTTTAAAGTTTTAATGTAGCGTTCAATATCTTGTTTAATAGCTCTCTTTTGCGCATTACTTAGTGATACAAGTTCAAATGAATCTTTTGCAAACCATTCTGCAAATTTTATCAATTCATTTTTTAATGTTGCATCTTTGATATATTCTGAATAGTTTTTCATGTCAATATACCAATCGGAAGCACTGTAATTTTTAGTTCCTTTAAAGTGCGGATCTGTTTCAACTTTCTTAATTTGCCATTCTTTGGGGCTTAATATTTCCATATAGTATTGAGTTTTATTTTAATTATCACTTAATGCTTTTTCAGCTTCTTCCAGAAGCTTGATTTCTTCCGGTGTACGGTTTTCTTCCCGTTTCTTTAGAATACGGCTTTTTTCAGCTTTGAAATAGTGTTCTTGAAAAGAGTTAATAATATTTTCTTTTGTAGCTAACTTGTTTTTTGCTTCATTTAATTCAGATTGCATTTCTTCAGTAAGGATTTGTAATTTGTGTTTATCATTATTAATCCGGTTTATCTCACTTGTTAAATTTACAATCTTAGTTTCATTTTTTTCATTCTGAGATGATGTAAGTTGTAACTGAGATTCATATTCTTTAATCTTACTTTCTAATCCACTAATCTTAGTTTGATTTAATTCAATCTCTCTTTGATAATGATCAAAGTGACTTTTATAATTTATTATCTCACTTTCAAGAATACCAATATCACTTTCAAGAATTTCAATCTCACTTTCTTTATCTTGTTTTTTGCGGATAATATTATCAACTGTTGATCCGATAAAATATAAGATCAAAACGGTTTGAATGCCAAAAACAGCAGATGCAACATCTGCAAGTAATTTATCATCAATATTCAAATTTTGATAGATATATACATGTATCCCGTCGCATAATACGAATGCTGTTTTTAATAATATTGCACCCATAATACGCCATCGGAATTTTTTCTTATCGCTATCGGATGCATTGCGTTTTAGTTTGGGATTATACCAGATCACTACTGAGATACTTCCTAATGCATATGCAATGCCGGAAAACAGAGCAAAATAATTGTCTAATCCGTACCCAATATTTTTCCAATTCAGGAATAATATGAGTTTTGTATTGATCAGTGTGAGAATGAATATTATGCCTGTTACCGTGAAAAAAACAAGGGCTTTTGTTGATAGGTTTATAATTTTTGTCATTGTTCTGTTATTTGTCGTTTAAGAATTGATCAATAAAATAGTCGTGATATACCGGATCGGAATTATATTTAAATAAATACCACTTCTGATAAGCTTTTAATTGGTCTTTAAAATTTGGTTGCTTCTGATCCTGAAAATCATCTAAAAATGTTATGATATCTGTTTCGGTTTTTTCTTCAAATAATGCAAGGCATTCAAAGGCATAAGAAACCGCCTGATCTTCCGTACATAATTCAGATTCATCATCATTATTCGGAAGTGAATACATAATTTCATGAAATTGCTTTTCAGCTTTTTCGGATAGTTTAACTGTTATAGTTTCCATTTTTAAATTGTCTTGATAGTTTAACTAAATCATCATGTTTAGGAAATCCGTGAGCAAAAATTTCACAGAATTTATGAAACTCTAAAACTTTTATATTGAATTCTCTGCAATAGATTTCCAGATAAGATAAATACATAACAGCAATACCTGGTACTTTTGAGATAACTGCCAACATTATAATTAACCTTCCGTCTGTAATATTGAAAGTGTTAATATGCTCTAATCTTTTATCAATAATTTCAAGTAACGGTTCTTTTGCTTCTTTGATCACAACTTGCTTGTCGACGTGTGTACCCAAAAACAACATGCACATAAGTTTAAAATCTTCCCGATCCATTTCATAAACCGGAAGATTCTTAAATTGTCTGTATAAAAGTTCTAAATTTTGATTTTTCATTTTGAATTAGTTTAAAAAAATCCGGCTTACCATTTATCTCACTTTTATTCTGATCGGTCGGTAATCGACATCAAAAGTGATCACCGGATTTTTATGTTATTTCTTGAATTTACCGTCAATAATATTTGGGTTCTTATCTTGTTTCATTGCTTTTTCTTTATGAATATTGAGCAATGTTTCATTCATAATTCGCATTACTTTTTGATTTTCGGGAAACATAATAAGCATTGAGTTTTCAATACCTTCAATTCCTTTGGCAATTTTATCGAATTCCGTATTCGGGATATACCAATTAACCGTATTAACAAATGTTTTCTGTCCTCTGTTAACTTCAAAATATTGGTCTAAAACTTTTTCCCAATTGTTATAGAGAAAATAAAACAACTTTTCACAGTTCTTTTCTGTTACGGTTATTTGCCCGTTTTTAGAGTCTACAAAGAGTTTTGTACCGTCATTGAATATTGACTTCAGGCTTCCCGGTTTCATTAGTTTTTGTTTCGGATTTAGCCCGTTTAGCATTGTTTTTTTCTTTTGTTTCTTCATCTGATTTTATTTTTATGAATGATTTATAATTTTTGAATTGAATTAATTCAGAGTATGGTTTATTGATTTGAAATATGCTAAAATCGAATAATTGTTTAATTTCCGGTATCAAACTGTTATCAAAAACTATGTTTTGATAGTATCCGGTTTCAATCAAAGTTTCTGTTATTTTTAAAAAAACAAGGTCCGGAATAGGATACCATTTATCCGATTTCATGCTTAACAAACAATCGTGAACATCTTGTATTCGATGATCCTTTATAATCCTTAATCGGTTTGATTTTATGTTTCTCGGCGGATGATAAACTTTTTCAGGATCAGGGATCACAAGATCACCGATTGTAATTTGTTTGCTTATGTCAAGATTTTGAATTTTCATTATTTATAAGGAATATTTTCAGCTTCATATTTTGTCTTATATCTGTTTTCCGGAAATATGCAGCTTACATATATTAGATCGTATCCCGGTTTAAATGATTTTGAGAAATCAACTTTTGCGGATTGATCAATATAATACCTCTTAACTTTTTCGAGTGCTAAGTTCCGTATTTTGCTGTCTATGTCTATGATCATTACTTTCATTTTAACATCTTAATTTTCCATCGGTAAATTTGGTTTTTGCCTTGTCTGGTTGCATGTCTTTCATAGTATAGCTTGCTTAAAATCCTTCCGATTGATATATGTGTTTTTCCGGCCATTAGATTTTTCGGGAAATTCGGATTTTGTCTCATATGATCCAACAATTCACTTGCATTCATATATTCGCAATCGTTATCATCTTCAGGTTTCGGATATAAATATTGAATGGCATCATTTAAATTTCGATAGGTGTAATATTTCTTGTTTAAATTGTCTAATTTGATCAGTTCATCACCCGTTATTTGACTATCGTAAAACGGGGTTTCTTCTTTATATAAAGCATATGCCTGAGACCACATGCGAAGTGCCAGGTCGGTATTATTTAACAGATCCGCAGATATTGGGTTTGTATGGCTGTTTTCGATCTCTAAAATGATGTATCGTACATTTCCGGATCGGTCGGTAAGGAATTTTTCTTCGTTTGTACTACTCATAAAATTTGCCCGTCGTTTCATTATTTTCTCTGTATACTGTTGGTTCGGTCGGTATTTTACAAAGTTTTCGGTAGTGATAATTTTAAATTGCTGAAGTTCTTTATTGCTCATTCGATCAAATTCATCGTTCAGAATAAACATGTTTGTTGTAATGGCTTTCTTTGTTCTTACTTCTTTTGAATTGATCTCAATATTTTCGGTTGCATAGTTTTTAAACGGGCTGTAAATCCAACGAAGCAAACTTGTTTTGCGGCTGTTTTGTTTACCTTTAAGGATCAACATTTGTTTATTCGGCAAAGATTTATCATCAATAGCATTCTCAATACACCTTACTAACCATTTTTCAAACATGGTCCGGTAGAATTTTTGAACATTGAAATTCATTTTGCCGAATGCCGGAAATTTCAGGAATGATAAAACCTCTGCAATAAAATCCGGATCGGTTCCGGTCTTATAGTCTGTTGATTCTAATAAATTTCTAACCGGGTTTTCGTGCCGTGTGTATTTTTTTGAATAGAAATAAGAAAAAATCTTTTTCGGCTGAATATTGATTCCTTCGAATGCAAGTTCTGTAAAGAGGGTTTCAATGTCTAAATTCCTGACAGATTCATTATAAATGTACATTATTTCATTTGTGAGTGAATTAACATACAGATTCAAATAATTTTTTCGAATGTATTTTATGCTTTGATGAAAAGAATTTTCTTTGATCTCCGGATCATCAATTCTTTCATCATCTTCCGGTGCTAATAATTTTTTATATTCATCAATTGTTTTGCGAATATGAATATCATCGACTTCAAATTTTTCTTCCAATTTCCTAAGAAAAAGGATCAATATATTCTCAGGAATATTTTTCTCATTAATGGCTGCAAATTTTGAAAATTCACCGATCACTTCCATTGTTGACCCGTTTTTATGTGCTGTTTCAAATTTTGTGAGAAATGTTACATCCCAATTATTCTTGAATCTTCCTATTTCAGGCAGTTTAAATATCATAAGTTTTAACTTTTTTGTTTGTTATGCCAATTGAGTATAGGTGAGAAATCCGGCGGAATTGTCATTGATTTTTTATCCGCCAAATATTTAAGTGTAGTAAAAACCCGGCCCGTATGGTATTCTGTTGTTTTGGCAAGTTCTTTAATGAATGTATAGAGTCTTTTGCCGGTTATAGGATCGTTTAACTGATCTTTTGCAAATCGGTTAAAACTCATAAAATGAGCGATCAGATTTTCATGTACTTTTTGATCTTTAAAATAGCTTTCAAATGCTGATTTGATCTCATCTTTATTCGGAAGATCAACGACTGATAAGATTTGAACGGCATCATCTTTTTGCGGGTACGGAGACATATAATTTCTGACAGTAGAAAAATTATAGGCATCCGCAACGGCTTTTACATCATCTTTGAGTTTAATATAAATGAGATTAACACATGATTTTACAACTTCATTTGTAATGATCCTTCCGGATTTCTGAAGGAATTCAAGATAATTCTTTAAGGCATGTAGTAAATTTTGATCATTCCGCCATGTTTCAGGCAGAAGATCAGGATTGATGATTATATCTGTAAAATAGGAATTCAATATTTCTACATGGTTTTTTAATGCCATTTGCAGTTCTTCAGGAATGATCTGCCAATTTTTTGTGGCAATTTTTGTGAGATTCTCAGTTGATTTTTTCAGGTTTTTTGACTTCATTTTTTTATTTTGAATAGTCATGAATTTTTCTTTGTCCGTAATAGGATATTTCGCAATATTCCTTTTTTTCTCTGTGCATTGCTCTGTGCCTTGCAATTCCCAAGCTGTGAAATTTTTTACCGCATGTATGGCAATGGCAGGTTTTGAATTGGTCTTTTTTATCTTTATTTCTTTTCATTTTTTTCATATTTTAAACATTCACCAAAAAAATTTAATCGGATACGATCAGAACAATGGCAAGCCGATAAATACCGACTTGCCGGAATTTTAGATCAGGATTGATGATTATATCTGTAAAATAGGAATTCAATATTTCTACATGGTTTTTTAATGCCATTTGCAGTTCTTCAGGAATGATCTGCCAATTTTTTGTGGCAATTTTTGTGAGATTCTCAGTTGATTTTTTCAGGTTTTTTGACTTCATACTTTATATACTTTATCAAATTTGCTTAATACTGTTTTATATAAATCCTCTGCATTCATTCCATAAAAACTAAATGATTTTGTTTTCATATTTTTACCGCCTAATGCTTCTCTGCATATAACTGTAATTCTTACACCTTTTACAAACGGCTCTTTAATTTTGCTCTTAACAATTGATTGTAAAAAGTTAAATACATCTATTAATGTTGATTCTTCAATTGCAAAATATTTTCTTATGTTACCTTGTTTTATTGTAACCCTGATCATAAATACAGGGTCTCTCGGAATATATATCTTCATTTTTTTTATAATTTAAACATTCACCAAAAAAATTTAATCGGATACGATCAGAACAATTGCATCCTTCAGGCTTTTTATTATATATGCAGCTTTGCAACTTACATTTAGATTTGTCGATTATTATATACATAGTATTTTGTTTTAGGTCTGCTAAAAAGGCAAGCCGATAAATACCAGCTTGCCGGAATTTTAGATATAATGATCTAATTCATTTTCAAGCTTTTTTCTACTTAATCGCTTATCTTCCCTTAAAGTTTTATTTAGTGCTTTTTGATAGGAATAATCCTGATCCATAAGCTGTAAAACTTTAGAACATGCTTTGCTTTTTTTTCTTCTTTTTTTTGCCATGATACATAAATTAAATTGGTTTATAAATAGTGTGAATGATCGTTTGCAAATCCTTTTTCAATAAGACTTTTTAGGCAATTATTACAGCAATACCAATCGTTTTTGTCTGTATATCCGCCCTCACCGGGAACTTTTTTTTGTCGGTTGCAGTTTTCACAAACTGTCTGATCCCTATTCTTATGAAAATTCTTTTTATAGTTATCCTTTTCTTTGCAGCTACACGAATTCAAAGTTCTTGATTCAAAAGGAATTTGATGAATCCAACATAATTCACTGTGATTTTGATTTTTGATTTCTATATCTTGATACATAGTATTTGATTTATGTTTAATTATTTGTATTGCCAATAACATTTAGATGAATATTCACATATATTGGTATTATTATTTCTCTGATTGCAATGATGATTAATTAAAGAACATCTTATGATTTTTTCATCATCCGAATCTTTCTCGACGGCAATAAATTCATCTTCATAAACTGTTTCTTTCTTTTTATCTTCAGGAATTAAACTTGATCCCTTGCCGGATTTCATATCTTTAAAGAAATTAACTGTTTCACTAAATTTCATGCTGCCTTTAAAGGTATTGGAAGTAAGAACCGGGCTTTTAATGATATTCTTTTCAATATCTTGTGTTTTACAGCCTAATTCAACGGCATACTGATCAATGATTTCGGCATCATCGGTATGCTTAAATAAGATTTCGTTTAAATATTCGTATAGGTTTGATTTGATGTTTGGCGGCAAGGGTACGACATTTTTAATGTTATCGGGATGATCATAATTTGGCATAAAATAGCCACTATCTAATGCAACTTCATCATCAAAATCACTTTGATATGATCCTTTTAAAGTTTTAAAACCGCTGAATATTCCAATATGGCAAGGTAAGAATGTGACCAATATTTTCATGGTCAGTGTACCGGTTCGTAATGTGTTTGACAAGTTTATTTCATGCTCCATAAATGCATGGTGTATCTGTCCGGGTTTTGCACCGTTCGGCAATCTGAAGATGATGCCTTTTTTATGGTTATATTTCCTGACTTCAAAATGTGGTGTGTTTTGAATTACTTCGCTTTCATGCCATAATAACTCAGGCAGTTTTAATGTTGTATAGTTTATTGTTGCCATTTATTCTGATTTAAGATGTTTGTATAATAAAAATATAAGTGCCTTGCAAGCTTCTTTGCTTATTCCAACTTTTGATATAACAACATTGTTTTTTATTTCCATTGTTACAGTTTTTTCTTTCTTGAATTTTTCTATTTCTTCAGGTTCAATAATTCGTTTGAAACAAAGCATAAATTTGTTTTCATCATCAATACTTCTACTAACTGATACTTGCCGTTTATCATCTAATTCTAATTGCATACATTTAAAGGTTTGTATTATCATCCAATCTGTTTCAAATTCTTTTTTGTTTCTAAGTTCCCAAAATTCGATATGGTCTAATGGTGTATCATTTTCATCATATAATTGTGAATCTTTCATGTATATAAATTCATCCTTTGAGAAATATCTGTGAGCAACTTTTTTGCCCTCTGCTAATGCTTTTTTTGCTTCATTTTTTGTCATACATCATATGTTAATGCGAGTTTATAAATTGATCTGGCACGTTGAATTAATGATTCTTTATATTCAGCCAAACGATCAGGATTATTTTCTATATAATAGCCTTTTGATGTTGCTATTAGGTTTTTAATTAATTTATTATATCGAATGTACCGAATGATTTTTCGCACCCTTACAGCGTCTAATCTGCCGTATTTTGAGTGTTCAAAGAAACCTTTGCTTTCAAGTGTTCTAATTATTTCTTGATTTGAAATGATCATAGATTTTCCGATCTTTTTTTTAAATGATTTGACAAAAACATCGACATATGCCAATTCTTTATTTGTCAATTCAAATGTTATATCTTCAAATCCTGTGATCATTATTTTTGTACTAATTCTAAGTATTTATTGAGATTCTTATCTAAGAATGTTTTAACAATTTCTCTTTCTTTTTTACCTTCATCAGTAAGATTGTGCTTAACTATATTATAAATTGAATCAATGATTAAATAGGATTCATATTTTTCGCAAAATTCTAATTCAGGAATTGTCATTCGTTTATAATTTGAGTAATTTTGTTTTGATATTTTTCTTTCTGATTTATGTATTCCTTCAATAATTCAAACTGATTTGATTTGTGTACCAAGTCTCTCATTTTTTGCTGTACAATTTCATTATCGGCATCATTATTATTACAGAAATATTCAATCAGTTTACAGATTGCACCGGCATTGGTTTTTGAATTGAATCTTTGTTTAAGATATTCCAGATGATCAGGATCAATTTTATTTTTCTTTATTGCTATTCTGCTCATTATTAAGAAGCATTTCAAATTGTTGTTTTAAAAAATCAAAATTTGGGGTTTCAAAATCCGACTCTTTTATAAGATCATAGAATTGCTTGATTTCTTCCCTTGTGAACACATCATTTTGTTTGGCTTTTGTCAGAATAATTAATATTCTGTTTTGGCTGTCAGTTTGAAGTTTTTTAAGTTCAGTAATCAATAATTGAAAATCATCATCTTCAAAAGATATCGTAATCATAAAGCAGGTCTATTCAGGAAATTCAGAGTGTTCAAGACCGTTAATTTCCCGTACTTTATCTCTGTTTAAATTCTTAAACATAATGATCGAATCTTTTTTATCCGACGAATAAGTTACTAAACCGTTTACCTTAACATATTTGAAATCGGCTTTTGATGTTAATTTTTGTTTTACAGGCTTTGGAGACCAATTACCCCAAGATTTAAAGAAAAAAGGAATATCCAATTTTTTACATGCATTTACAATTCGGTGCAACCAATAAGGATGCATAGGCTTTGCATATCTGCCCGTTTGTCCGCCGGCAATAACCCAATCTAATGAACCGCAAAACTGATTTGGTCTGAAGGTTTTTAAATGACCAATTATATTTTCAACATGCAATAAGTTGATTTCAGCTTGCAGAGGTTCAAGTGATACAAAGTGTTTTCCTGCTTCTATCTGCAAAAGATTATACATCCTGTCATTGAATTTTTTTTGTGTTTCGGCTGTGATCCCTACCCATACATTCTCAGGAAAGTTAATATGTTGTAATTTTTCAGGAAATTTTGTAAGGATTTGAAAATTGATCTTAGGCAAGGATTCCATTTTATAAACCAGATCAATTAACCAATCTTGCTGCCAAAATGCTAAATCTGTCATTGATCCGACAAAAACCCGTTTTGTTTTTTTCTTAAATTTTTTTGAGAATTGAGATTTTAAAAATGTAGGTTTGAAAGCTATTAAATCTTTATATAATTTTTCTTCAACAACTTCTCTGACAGCTTTTAATTTATGTCTAAATTTGGCTTCTTTTTCGGCAAGTTTTCGGGCAAACCGGACAGCCTGTTTTGCAGCATAGCAGTATTTACATTTTGCAAAGCAACCCCAAACGGGATTCCAAGTTTCATCAGTCCATTCAATTTTACTCATAATTTCTCGAATTGATTTTTTAACTTTTTAATTTCTTTTCTAATCTGTTGAATGATTTTTCTTGTCATATGTTGAACATTATCAAAATCATTCTCAAACATGCTGTAAGTCCATTTAAGAACCGATTTATCACCGGGATTAGATTTTATATCTTGAATTGCTGTTTCGTATTCAAAAATCTTTTCCTTGATCTTTTTTGCTTTTCTGTATTGTTCTTCTGTCATTGTTCAACACTTTCGGTTACAAATAATTCGTTTAGGTCGGTAACTCCTTTATTTTCGAGTTTTAAGTAGCGGTTAATAGCATTCAGAACTTCAATATTGTTCAGGTTTATGCTTTTTTCTTTGATCCACTTCCGGATCGTTTGATGATTTTTATCAAATATTTTGATGATATCGGCAAAAAGCAGATTATTCGTACCAATCATTTGATAATACTCAGGTTTCAGCTCTTTTTTTGACATAAATTTTAAAATTTTTATAAAAAAATGTAATGAATAAATTGTTATATGTAATTCTTATATGTATATTTTATATGCAAATATAAAGTAATTTTAGTTATATACGCAAATTTATGTAAGCTTTAGACTTAATATAGTTACAATTTATAATTATTCTAAACAATAAAACCACCAAAAAACCCTATTAATTATGACTATTTCTAAGAAAATTAGACAGTTAGCCGTAATAAAGAAAATTTCAGTTAAAGAGTTAGCAGAATTAATTGAAATTTCAGAAAAAGGCATTCATGACATTCTGAAAAGAAATGATATGAAATTATCTATTCTGCAAAAGATTTCAGATGCATTACAAGTTCATATTGCTTATGATCCTTCGGAAAATCATAAAACACCGTCAAAACAGGAATAAACACGGTAAGAATCGAATGCTTAAAATTTATCAAGACAATTTACAATGCATTTTAAAGAAATTGGCTTAAATATAAATAAAACTCCAGGATCCTGGAGTTTTAATGAAAAAACCCGGAAATAAATTCCGGGTTCAAATTACTATGAAAAAAACTTACTGCTATTATCAGTCAAATAAACCTTGACTTTTTAATCGTTTATCTTCTTTGCCCAATTGTATTTTGATTCTCAGAAGATCAATATATTTCATTCGAATTGAATGTGTGAGATCAGATAATTCGGATTCAAGTTTTTTAGCCAATGTTGTGTTATTTTGCTCTTTTGCGAAAACAAACAATTGTTCTTTTCTGTTTCTTTCGGCATTTCTTTGATTAATTGCAGATTGGATTTGACGGTATTTTATAAATCCGGGATCCTTGGATGATATCCTTTCGAATTCTTTGTTATATCTCAGTTTTAAACTGTCTTTTTTCTTAAATAAAGGGCTTTCAACACGCTTTTTTACCGTATCAAAAAACGATTGTTTTTTTACTGTCAAACCTTTGTTTCCCGATGTATAGAAAAAATCAAACATTTCTTTTTCATGTGACTTGGTTAATTCGGGATATATCCTTTTTAATGATCCTACCCAAATTGCATTCCTTAAAAGATACGGAAAACTTCTCTCAGATGTTTGACTTAAATGCTTTATAAATAATCCTTTCGGGCTTAATGCAGATAAATCTCTTAGTTGATTGATATAAGAATCATTCTTAAATATTGATCGTAAAAATTCTTTATTATAACCTCTCTGTTTTGCACGTACATAAGCTTTAATGTCTGATTCAATTCCTTCAGCTTTTCCGCTTCTGTTAGATTCAATAACGGCATAATCAACAGCATCATCAAAATCACCGTTGAAAAACTTTGTCGGTATTGATTTTAAAGCTTTATCTCCTTTTTTATAACATTCTTTTGCGGCTTCGTACCGGCTGTGGCCGGAAATAACAATATTTCCGAATTTTGAATGTTTATAAAGGATTATTGGTTCTTGACTTGTATCGAAACCTTCCCTGACAATTTTATTAACTGTTTCTTTTGCGAACGGAACACTCCTACCTTGAAATATTTCAGGCATAACTTTAATATCTTTCAAAGGAATATTTTTAACCTTTGAAAATTTATTCTTATGCCTTGTCTTGATATAAGCTAAACCGGTTTTGTTTTTTGCTGCTTTTTTTGCCATCGGAACGATTTTATTTTTTCAACACTACGAACAATACAACAGCAACTATAATAACAACAACGACGGCAATACCACCAAAAAGATACATTTTTTTAGCTTTCTTTTTCTTTTCATCATCCGCTTCTGATCCTAAATTTTGCTGACCCATTAGTTTGGCTTCCTGTTCTGCTTTTTGCCTTGCGTATTCATCAATTCTCTTTTGTTCTTCTAAACTTGCTTCAAAATCGGCTTGTCTTTGTTCTTCAGATCGTGTATCTCTGGCTTCTTGCTTGGTTTCTCTTTTTGCTTGTCTTTCTTCAAATAATTGCCTGTTAATATCGGAAACAGCTTTCGAAACGACCTCATTTTTTTGCTGCTTATAATCTTTTCGATATTTGAAGATATTACCCGGTCTCCACCATTTATTGCCGTGTTTTTCTCTCAAAGAATATTTCAATTCTTTTTTTGCCTGGCGTCTGGCTCTTGCTCTTTGTCCTATACCTAAGAAATCAGAATTGTCGCTTGCAGCCTGATCTAATATCTTTTCCGTTTCTCGATCATTTAATAATTGCTCTAATACCTGATCTTCAGTAAAATTTTTTGTTTCTTGTAATTCCATGATATGTTAATTAAATTGTTATTATCTGTGTCCTTTTATAAATGTTCTAAACTCGTTTTGAATCCAACCATTCATACGGCTGTATATTTTTGTTGCATCGTTTATTTCAGAATCAATTGCTACATTAAGAATATCAAATAAACGGTGTGTACGTTCATAGTTATCACTGTAAATATCGTTTACCGGGATTTCTTCAATATGGCTGTGAATGCGTTTTAACCTATTATGTTGTTTCTCATTCCATCCGTTTTCATCGTTCATAATATGATCATATAGTTTGTCATTGAAGATATCAAGCTCTTTATCGGTATAATTAGGTCTTTCAATAGCTACATGTGTTCTTACAAAATTCCTTAATTCTTGTTTTATTATCGTATTAAACTCTTCATTCATGTCATCCATTAGATTATACATAAATTGTTGAAGTTTAAATTTATGAGTACCTTTTAATTTGTCAGTATTTAGAAAACATCTCATAAGATTGATCTTAACCTTTATTTTTGTGCTTAAAAACAATTTTACAAGTTCTGTTTTATAATATTCTCCGGGAAATTTGATAAACTTCACACGGTGTAAATAGTCATGTTTCTTATTAAACACTTGATGTCTTTTCAGCTTTTTCTTAGTAATTTTATGTGATCTGTTTTCAAGCCAACTTAAACCCCTTCTTATCATTCTTGGGTTCTTGACCATAATATAAAAAATAATCAGCAATATAATTACAACAATTGTTGCTACAACTCCGAATCGCTCAGCTATAAATTTTAAAAATTCAAATACTTCTTCCATTTTTTGTTTTTTTTATGGCTTATGATATGCCGGTTTTGTTGTTTTGATTGAAATTTTTCTTTATTAAATACCATTCATAGGCTAAAGAACAATGTGCCTTACCAAAAATCCAATCTAAAAACTTTGTAAAATTTATTCCGGATTTCTTTAAATAGAATTTTTGCAAACAATGACCGAATGATGCTGATATTGTTATTTCCGATTTGCCGAATAATGTGTGATCCTTAAATTCTTTTTTTACATAAAGAAGTGTGAAAACATCTCCTAAGATCAAATTTCCCAAACGATCAATGATGATCGCAATTTTCTCAAATAAATCAAATACGATCTTTAAAATTTCTACGGAAACATACCAAACATCCTTTAAGATGCTTCCTTTTTGCAATTGAGTGATATTAAATATCAATGCTAAAGGAAACAACACAGAGCTTAAAATCACTGCAAAAACAAGTTCTGTAAATTTTACTAAGTGCCTCATTTTACTAAGTGTTAAATTCTACCAATACATTTTCATCATTCTGTATAAAAGCATGTTCCGGAGACAGGTTTTCAAAATACATTATAGTATTTAAAGTTGTCCGCTTTACGATTGCTACCCCTTGCGATTCTCTTAATTTTACAAGTTGAATTAAAGAATCATATGTTTGTAAAATTGTAAGGTTAGACATTGTTATTCTTACTCCCATATTCGCAATTGAATCATCCCATTCCGGCTCGGCAATTAATACAAAATCAGTATTTTCAACTAAATCAAATTGGTCTGAAATATACTCAGCTATAAATCTGGCTGCAATTATATAACTATGCTCTTTTTCTTCAGGATTGTCAAATGATAAATGATTTGGAATATCAATTGTGTTTCCTCTTTCAATTAAATAATTTATATAATTATCATTATGGAATATGCCTAAATTTATTTTTATTGAATCACCATTTTTAACGTCTTCAATTTTTAAGAGTATGTCGTCGGCATTGTGGCCTAAATTACTAATTTTTATGCCTTTTGTTGTTTGTGATTTTCCGAATATTTTAATATACATTGTTCTGTTTTTTAGTTTGGTTGTATTCTTCTGTAATAATCTCTGTGCGAATAAGCACGATAAAGCCGTTGTTCATTTAATACAAGTGTAGAATCATCTAAAACAGCTAATTGTAATGTCGTATCTGTATCTGAAGATTCTATAACTCCGGATGCATTTGTTATCTCAATATAATCTGAAACATCATCAACAGCCGTTACATCAAAATTACCGTTATTACCCGGATTTGGAGAATTGGCAATTTTTACTTTATCACCAATATTAACACCGGATAAATCGGGCGTATCATTTAAATTAAATCTAAATGTGTTTCCTGACGGGTTAGTGATCGAATCAACATCTAACTCCGTTTTTGAGAATGCCAATAATCTAATCGTGTTATCTGCGTTGTAGACATCAATAAAAAATTCTCGACCTTTTGAATCATTTTCAGGTTCCGGCAGTTCGTATTCAATAGTGTTTGATGATGCATCAAATTCAACAGTATGTACGGTTGCATCTGCTGACCCGTCGGCTGTAACTGTTACAATACCGCCGGCTTGAACTAATCCGGAATATCTGATACCACCGTCTTTTAAAACTTGGAATTTTAAAGTTGATCCGTTATAAGCATTAATTAAACCAATATGCGTTCCCGAAGTAACCAGAGGATTTGCATAAATAGTATGATGTGTATATGCTGTTATTGGTTGATTGTTTCTGCCCCATGCCAGAGCTACAAATCCGTTACCTATAAGTTGTCCTATATTATATGATCTAATAAATAAGGTTGATCCGTCATTGTGAATTCTCATTCTGTTCGGAACTGTTTCGATGCCCCCGACATTAACACCGTTTAGAAGCTCTAAAAAGCCGTTGTTTCGGAATCTTGCAATTCTTGTACCGTTACCGTTATAAACTTGAAATAATACATCGCTTGCACCTATTTTTTCAGATGCTACATGTATATATCCCAATTCATTAGTCTGAACAAATGTTAGTTCATTTTGTGTTTCAATTTTATCTCGATTAGCAAATTGAACCTTTTTAAGCCATCTTCCGGGATCACCGGGATCAATGGCATCCGGTTTTAATACAAGATCACCGTCATCGGCTGCTGAAGATGAAGCATCGAATTCATAAATCTTATTGTTCACATAGTTCCCTACATCAAAATCAGAACCGTATGTTGTTAATGCTCTAATGGCTGCCGTATCTGCTACCCAAATTTGAACCATTGCGGCCGCAATATCAAAGGGTTCTTCATATGTTTTATCAAATCCTTTTCTTAACAAAGGGTTAAATACTGTTTTTGATCCCATTATACAATGTTTCCGATTGTTTTAATAACTTTATCACCTATATCATAATGTATCTCGATTTGATGTTTTAAGACATCATGAGTATCGTAATAATTCATGTATTGGATGTTTGTTGTTGATCCGGAAGGATTTCCGGGATTAACAACTCCCGTATAATATACATATTCAATATAGTTTCCGGGTGTTACTTCCCAATTATTTAATATTGTTGATTGTGTTGCCTTGCCTGTATATATCATTTTTCCTGTGTTTGGAGTTTATAAATAGCTATTATTACAAGCATTAATAAACTGATTATATATAATATTTCTGCTGTTTTTTTCATCATATCGGTATTATGAATGCCATTAATTCTAATCCTCTGGGTGCGCCATTTGCACCATACTCAATTTGAGTAATGATACCCGGTGATCCGCCTAAATTTGAATTACCTTCAATTGTCTTGTAATTACCGTTTAGTCTTACTTTCTTAACTAATCCGGTGTGTCCTCTGCTTTTATCACTTTTTGATCTCCAAATCACCATTGCACCCTTTTTCGGTCTGTTGACTACTTTAAACAGCCCTGAATTGTCATTTTGAAAATTCTTCAATGTTAACTGTGTGCTTCCCGTCATCAGTTTTTTAGCTTTTTCCCTGTGTTTTTTTGTGGGTAAAGAATTTACCCAAACCATCTTCATGAAAAAAGCACACCATTGATAGCCCGGTTTCCAACCTACCGAGCGCATTAAGTTTTCAAGTTTTCCGGAATAGAAACCTTGATTGTCTCCGGTTTCTTCCATTCCTAAAAACAGTTTTGCAAAGCGTATTGTGCGTTCTTTACTCTTTATGAGTACAATAATCAAAACTATGATCAATACCGTCAGAAATAAAGCCGGCATAATCAGTTGTTTGTTTTTATTGATAAAAGAATCTATATTAAAATTCAACTTCTTCATTTAAGTTAATTTTAATGCCTTTAAGTTCTGCCGGGATAATAAAACCTTTTATGATCACTGTTTCACCTATTTCACCTTTCGTAAAATATTCTCTTAAAATTTGTCTTAACAATGTTCTGTCAGATTCTACTTTTCTTCTGGCTGCAACCATATCAACAATTCCGGCAAAATTTATTGTATAATCAAGATTGATATTCGTTTGTTCATTCGGCTTGATTATAATTGCATTTTCAAGCGGTTTATCCTGAGATGCCAATAAAACACCTGAAGGTGTGTATATTTCGGCAAGCAACTGATTTACCGTAAAATTATTCTTACTGTAATTGTTAACCGGTATCGACAAAGATGCCGGTGCGGATAAACTTGTTAAAATTGTTACGATATCAGACAGTTGAATATTAAACTTAAAATCAGGAGTTCCGAAATCAAGCATATTGGCAGTTTGTGCCGTTTTTCTGGCTCTGCTGAATACAATGATCGCTATAATTACGAAAAATGCTGCGATCGGTATAATTATTTTTTTCATTGCTTTAAATTGATTCGTTAAATTTTCCTAAAATTTCATTTACTTTTCTTTGCTCTGATTTATCCAATTCATATATTAGTCTCGAGACCAGATTAAAACCGTCTTCATCTTTGCCGTATACAGCGATAAGCTGTCTGTAATCATCTGAATTATTCAGCTTCTCTAAATTCCTGTATATGGTATCTTCATCCGTTCCGATCCCGTCTGCCGCTTCAAAAATTGAGGATGCCATTTGTTTATATACAAAGTCATCATAAGACAAATTCCTTTGCTTTACTGTTTTTTTTGATTCTCTGACCAGATCATCTCTTTTTAGTTTTGATGCTACCCAACGCAAAGCGAGTACCAGAAAAATGATTATAATGATCCCTATTACGGCATATATTCCTAACTTAATTAATTGTGCCTGCGGGGGCAATTTGAAATCTTCCATAATGAGCTATTTAAAATAGGTTTGTAAGCCATGCATAACCCGGAATATATTTGCCAATGTTTTTTGCTTTGTCTCCTAATTTCCGGTATACATTATTATAATTAACAGTATGCGTATTTCCTTCATCATCTGTTATATTTCCATAATCAGGGGTTTGGTTTCTTACTGAAGAAACAAACAATATTGCAGCTTTTGTCTTTGGGCCAATGATCCCGTCTACAACTAATAATTCTTTATCATACTTTCTGAGAACATTGTTTAAAGTCCTTTGCATATCCTTCACTTGCTCTGATCCTTGTTTTGACGGAATATATTTTTTGCCGTCATCCACTACATTATCATTTTCATCTCCCTGTTTTTTGGTTTTTCTTTTATTCCACAAATAAAAACCGCCTACAATTACAGATAAAAGAATAATTATTAATACATAATTGATTGTTTTCATAATCTTCGAATTATTATTTTCTTAATGTGAAATATAAAATAAGTCCAACAACAGCTACAAATAGTACAATTCCGCCAATGATCAGAAGATTTTTTTGTTTTTTCTTCTTTTCTTCTTTTTCTGTCAATGATTTTATTCCGCCTTCGCCCGGTTTGTTTGATCCGCCACCTGTTTTTACTTTTCCGATCATTCTGTTATCGGCAGGTAACTCATTTACGGGATTCACAGAATAAGCAATTGCTTCAGGATTAACATTAACATCTAAGCCTTGACTTAATTTTGTTGCATAATTTCCGGCAATTCGATTGAATAAACCTTTGATTTTTTCTTTATTATCGGGGTTAACGACTTTTCGATAAAAGCCAACAATTTTTTCTCCGAAATCCGAAAAATCGGATTTTTTCAATTTTGCTTCATTTATCAATTCGGCTGTCATGATCTTTTGCATTTCTTCCGATTTCAAGAAATCAGTTAAATAGATTTCTTTTTCTTCTTCGGTTAACAGCACTGTGCTTGGTATCTCTTTTGATCGTAAATAACCCGTGAATAGTTTTAATAAAATTTCTTGTTTCATTTCGCTAAGTATTTTATATGCCTTTTCATTGCCGAATTTTATATAATCTGTAAGTAATAATTCTAAGACAATTGCATCATATCTGCTTTGGTGTTCGGGATTATACAATATGTCAAGCTGAGATGATATGGCATGATTAATTTTTCTTAATGAATTTTTTTCGGTTCCGGCAAAATGATTAAGAGCATATTGATCCGCTTTTTTTTCGTCGGCTGTCTGAAGGATATAATGGCCTTCTTCATGTAACAGGATGAATTTTTTTATCGGTTCGCTTAATGTTTGCCAAATACGAGAATTTAAAAAAACCGTGCCCGAGGGTCGGTGTACCCTCGCGGGTGTATTTCCTAAATCGGGCACGGTTACTATGTTTGTCAGTTTGTACATGTCTTAATTCTTAAGACATTTTCCTTTCGTCAGGCCTACCCACTTTGGGGTTTTCTGATCTCAATTTTTTTCCGTAAACTTCAGCCCTGTATACTTTTCTTCTTAATGCGGCTGCATTAGATTGTACAACAGAGGCAACAAATGTTATTGTAACTTCAGATGTGGCCGGAAATAACATTTGAGAAAGTGTTTCCCCGTCAAATTGATAATCATCCTTTACAATGATCTTTGATGTGTTATCCGACTGATCGGTAAAGAAATCTTGGAAAGGTATTCTTTCTTGCTGTCCTGATCCTTTAAACGGAGTAATATTTTGCAATATTAATTCAGACTCAAACATTTCGGTCGTGTCAGAAACAATATGCAATCCGATAAATGCTGTCGGATGTTCCGATATAAATTTTTTGAAGTGTGAAGCACTTGCATCCGGAGATTTCGCAGTTACTTTTACATATTTTGTCGGATCGGCTGCTAATGCATACACATAACCGTCATCAAACATAACATCAACATTATGACCGGCATTGTTGATTTCTAAAACTTCTGAGTTAACAGAAATTATATCATCTTCTAATGCATCTGCATTAAAATTAGTAACGGCAATTGCACCACCACCCGGAACTTTAACCTTTAAAGTACCGGCATCATCAAATACCAACATACATTTGCGGGTATCATAAGATGCTGGTGTAATAGCCATTCTTTGTTGGGTTGTCATTGTATTTTCAACTTTATAAGATACTCGTCTTACCGTATCTCTCATAGTGAGCAAGTTTCTTGCTTTTCTTCCTTGAAAATCAAGGTATACATCATTCTCGCCTGTGAAGTTTGTAGACAAAGCGTCGTTTATCATTTCCGGTGATAAATCAAATTTTTCTTCTTTCATGAGTTTTTTTATTTAAAATTTAATATTTAGTATTCGGCTGCTTTGTTATCATCAGTTTGATCTTGCTTACGTGTTTTCGGATCAATCTTTTGAGCAGCTAATTGTAATGTTTTAAAGAAACTACCGACTTTAAATTTATTTTTAATTGCATTTCCTTCGCTGTGATATGCTCCTATTCGGAAGCCAAAAGTAGCAGAGGTGTTTGCGGGTATCGGTATGGACATAAGTGTTTCAGCCGTTAAGTTAAATGGTGAGTCAATAATAATTTTGACATTCTCAGAATTATCCGGCAAAAAGTAATCTTCCAAATTTATATATTCGGGTTCTTCTCTTACAAACGGATTAAGTTCTTTTAATAACAAACTTTCAGAGAATAGATCAACATTATCTGTACTGATTTGCAGTTCAAAAACTCTAACCGGGCTGATTTTCAAAAATTCTTTAAAGAAATTCAAAAAGAAATCTTTAGATGTTACCGTAATTTGACCCGTTGCATCCTTATAAATAGTTTGCTCAGGAATTGCAATTTCAGAAGTTGTATTGTTGTGTTCTTGACTTGCAACACAATCTAATGAAACTCCGCCTACCTTGTTTATAAGTCTCGGATCATCCTTAAGATTTATAATTGTATCCTGCGGATATGGTGTTTCAACAACTTCGCTTCCGCCTAATGCAACATATTGCTGAGATGCGTCAATTACTTGGTAACGGTCGGTATTTACGCAACCTGTAAGAATACCTATATTTCTTGATGTGTCTGTTGAATTTTCGATTTCAAGAATAAAAGACCAACGGCTTTGTTTTTCTTCAAGGATCATATTTACACCTTTCGGAAACCTTACATGCGGATCTTTGTTTTCTGTTAAGAAATCGTTTATTTTATCAAAAAATTCTTTCATCTTTAAAGATTTTAAGCAGCTTTTTCAGCTTTAGGCTTCAGGTTGTGTTCTTCTTGGATTTCAGCCTTTTCCTCTTCGGTTGCTGATTGGAGTGATTGTTTTAGTTTTTTGCTTTTTAAGATCGGTTTTCCAAACATCGAAATTGATGATCCGGCATCTGTTTTAGTTCTTTTGCCGGCAAAGCCAACCATACAAACTAAAATAAGGACAATTATGCCTACGATAACTATCCATTGAAAATTTTTTTCTACCATGATAATTTTTTTTTGTGGTTGTTAAAATTAGCTTATTTAATGCATAAAGTTACAACAGCTTACACCTTCTTACAACGTGACAGTTAACTTACTATAAGATTGGTTATGATTTTACATTATTTTTTACTTTATATTTCAGGAAATAAAAAACCCGGCTTTAAAAACCGGGTTTTTGTGGTATTATTAACATCTTACATGTCTAATAATACGCTTCTGATTTGTTCAACATTAAATAAAGCATTTTTTTGTTTTTGATTTACATCTTGTTTGGTGTCAAATAAAGCCATATCAAAAACTATTTTTAGGCTTTCGGCATACTCACTTCTCTCTTTTGGTGTAATAAACAGCTTAATTAACGAATCAAAATCATTTGAGGAGTTTTCTAATGATAAATGATCTTCTTTTTTCATTTAAGTTAATTAAAGTTTAATTAAAATTGATATTGAACAATTTTTTATATAAATTGTTTGTTAATTTATATTAAAAAAACCCCTCAAAATTAAGGGGCTTTTCATAATTGCGACTGTTTAATTTAAATTTACCTCAATGATACGATTTTAAGGTCTTTCAGATAAAATTCATAGGCCAGGAATATGAGCACTATTGTAATGATTATTCCGAAAATAATTGTAATGTTTGACAGCTTAAAATATATTTTTTCAATATTTTCTTTGTGGTTTTCAAATGTAAGATCAGTTTTTTGATTGTTTTTTTCCAATAACAATTTATTTAAATTTTTTTCATGTTCAAGTTTATTGTCAATTTCATTTCTAAAACTGTTATTTCTGCTGTTATCAGTATTAATCAAATGCCTATGATTCTTAATTTCGCTTTGTATTTTTCTAATTTTTTTCTTATTAAACATAGCTTAAATTTTTGTGATTATTATTCCGGCTGTGATCCCCGATAAACCAATGATCACATAGTTTAAATATTTTTTTCGATCTTTCTTTTTAACTTCCTTTACATACAAATTGAAATCATTTTGAGTTTTCCTGAGTAATTGATCATTTTTTGATAATAATATGATACTTTCAAGTAAAGCAGAATTCGATTTTGACAGCATTTTTTTTGTTAAACCTTCAGATGCTTTTGATATTACCAAAAGATCAGTAATCATTTTTGAATTTCTTTCAATACTGTTTTCATATGCTTTAAAAACCTCATTACATCCTAAATCTTCATTAAGTATAAA
>Ga0272441_10003092_pt1 | contig 32423 bp, 25 predicted proteins | sample SSMProp6N_FD_193582 | JGI IMG/M metagenome (GOLD analysis project Ga0272441, IMG submission 193582) | Marine sediment archaeal communities from Little Sippewissett salt marsh, Falmouth, MA, United States - SSM-Prop-6N | ecosystem: Environmental > Aquatic > Marine > Wetlands > Sediment ... | reverse complement strand
GGCGACCCGCCGGCGGCGCAGGTTGCCGGGCGGCGACAGCGGGGATCTGTTTGCGAGGGGGTAAAGCATGAATAAAGTAGCAATAGTGCTGCTAATAGCCGCGATATGTCTGGGGGGGGCGTTTGTTCCCGCTACAGCTCAGGAGAGCTTCTACGAGGAGACCTTCAGCCTCTACGGCTATGTGGTCAATTTTTTCAACGCCAATCTGTACGCCGACGCTTGGACGATTGCCGATACGGATTACGGCAACGTCCTCTACGGCCGGCTCAAGGGGGATTGGAATCCGGGGGAACGCTTGAGCTTCCACGCCGAGATGTCCTATCAAGGCAGCGTCGGAAATCAGAACGTGGGATTGATCTACGAAGAGTACGGTGTTGCCGGAGCCGATCCGTCGATCTACGGTTCGGTGCAAATCGATCACCTCTGGGGCTCGGCGAATCTGGGCCGTTTTGACGTGCAGTTCGGCAAGCTTCCGATCGCCTGGGGAACCGCCTATTTCTTCAATCCGACCGCTCGAGTCGCCGTTGCTCCGTTCCTCGACACGATCGCCGAAGAGACCCCGGGAACCATGGGCGTGGTTCCCAGCGTGTCGTTCCTGGACGGCCTGTTGTCGATCCAGGGTTATGTGGCCTTCGAGGACAGGAGCCATTTCCCGATCGCGCTGCAGCAGGAGCGGGGTTGGGAATACCTTCCCTTTGGCATAAAACTTCAGGGAATCGTCGGCTCCTTCGATCTGTCGGCAAGCTGGATCAAAGAGGTGGCCGTTACCCAGATGGACGGATACCGGCGGAGACACTACGCCGGCTTGGATATCGTGGGGGCCGTTTGGAACTTCGGAGTATATGCCGAGGCGGCAATCGAGCTGTGGGACGAGGCGAGCGGGCGGTTTTCCTTCGAGGACGATACGCTTTTGGACCTGATCGAGCTGAGTGTGGGGTTTGACTACTTCATCCCGTTTGTGGAGATCGACACCCGTTTCGAGTATTACCACTACGGGCCGGGAGCGGCGCAGCCGGACGATTATGATGTGCGAAAGCTCATATTGGGCGATCAGATGGTGCTCGGCCAGGATTATGCGCTGGTGTATCTGGAGCGGAGTTTTCTCGACTACTTCAAGATAACGGCTGCCGGGATCGTCAACATCAACGATAGCAGTTTCATCGCGGTCCCCGAAATCAGCGGGCAGCCGTTCAACGATTTGGAGGTGGGGCTCGGCGCCATGCTTTGCGGCGGAGCGGAGGGAAGCGAGTACAACGGCGAGTTTTCCTACGACGCGTTCGCTTCGATCATCCCCAATCCCGGGATTCTCGATTTCACCGAACCGGCGATCTACCTGCGCTGCAAGCTGAGTTTTTGATGCGGCCGCAGCAGGAAGCGCCGAGGCTCGGGGCGCGCCGAGGCAATCCGTTCGCTCCGCAGACGCTACGGGATCGTGATGCGGGCTCCGCAGCCGGAATCGATGCAGGCGGCGCCCCACGCCTCGGCGAAGCGCCTCATGGCGAGTTCCCCGGTGCAGTGCGACGGAGCAACCCGCTGCACGCCGAGAGCCTTGAGCCGTGTGACGATCGCTGCGATCTCCCGCTCGGAGCAGCCTCCCAGGTGAAATCCTCCCAGGATCAGGTGAATATTCTTATCACGCTGTGCTCGAGCCGCCGCCGTGATCTCGACGATGCCCGGATGAGCACAGCCGGTGATCACGATCAATCCTGCACCGCTTTCCACGATCAGGCTCTGCTCCCGGATTGCGGATCCGAGCTGTCCGGTGGAAAACACGCCGGGGCAGATCCGAAGTGGTAAGTCGACCGCCGTCACCCGGTGACCCGCCCGTTGCAGGGAGCTGCGCAACCGTTCTGCGAACTCGGCGGGGATGTACCAGCGAAGCGGCTTTAATCGGGGCAGAAGCGCGGGCACGCCGCCGGTGTGGTCGCCGTGCCGGTGCGACAGCACCACGTAGTCGATCTCCGCGGGATCCACTCCCAAACGCTCCATGTTCTGAAGCAGAACCGCTCCCTCCCCTCCGGTATCGAAGAGAATCGACGCCTCACTCGTTCGCACCACGCAGGCGAATCCCCAACTGCACGCGCAATCCGGCTCGTGGGGTACGTTGTTGTATAGAATCGTAATCTCGATCGCACCGGCGTGCATCGGCAGGACGATTCCGGCGATCAGCATCAATACCGACACCATGTTTTCTATTTTACTGTTGGTCGATCGACGGGTAAAGCCCGCCGAGTTGGGCGGAAATCGTGAATCAGTTATCCAGGCTGAATCGGATTGTAATGGTAAGCTCCCCGGGGACCGGCCGATTGTTGCGTGTGGCAGGGGCGAAGCGGGTGCGACGGATCGCTTGCTCAGCGGCTCGATCCAGCGCGGCAAAACCGCTCGACTCTTCAATATCGAGTTTTCTCAATCGCCCGTCAGACCCGATGTGCAGAAGCAGACGTATCGCTCCCTCTTCGCCCCGCAGTCGAGCTCCTATAGGGTAGACGGCCTCGATATCGAGTGGCTGAAGTGGCCGGGGTTTGGTCGTTTGCACCGCCGGCCGAACGGGTCCTTCGGAGCGCCGCGGCCATGGATTGTGCGGGTATTCGCCGGCAGCGGGAGCGCTATGTTGCTGAGCAGCAAGATCTGACTGCACAACCGGGCCGGCTTCCGCGCTCATCGAGGATTTTGCCGATTGGCGTGCCGTTTTTGCCGCCGGATTCGCCTGCGGCTCCACGGTCTGATCGGCGGGTTCCGGCTGTGCTTTCGCTTGTTCCATCGATGCGGCCGATTTTCCCGCCTTGGGATACGGCGTATCAGGGGGGGGACGATACATGGAAACGGAGAGCGCATACGGCTGTACCGTTTCCGCCGGAATCGAGTTTCGGCGGTCAGACTTCAGATACGTTTGTAATCCTTTGGCCGCACCGGCGTGAAGAAGCAAAGCCGCGGTCAAAGCGGCTGCGTAGCCCAGCACGGTCTTGAGCGAATTGTCCATATCGACTCCACTCAGCCGCTACCGCCGGCCCGTCGTGTTCTCGGTCGGATTGGCCACCTGGAACGATACCGCCTCCAACCCCGCTCTCTGCAGCGCCGCCAGCAACTCCAGGGCCGTGCCGAAATCCGCCTCCCGGTCCGCACGGATCAACAGCGGAAGACCGGACCGGCCGTGCTCCATGATGGCCCAGGAGACGAGCGGGCCTTTCTCCTTCATCCGGCCGTTCGCATACAGACGATTGTCGCGATCGATGGTTACAATCAGCACGTCGGTCTGGACCGTGCCCTCGGCTCTGGGCAGATCGAGCTGCAATCCCCGAACCACGGTCATGGATAGCATGGCGTATACAAAGAACACCAGCAGAAGGAAGACCACGTCGATCAGGGCGATCATTTCGATTCTGGCCCGTTTCCCCCCGAATCCGCTTTCAACTCTCATGATCGATGCCCTGCTTGTAGGCCATTTCCATCTGTGTACCGATTTGACCCAGGATTTTGGCCGAGCGCTCCACGCGATTTACGAAAGCGTTGTACGGGATCAGAGTCATCAGCGCCACGCTCAGTCCGGCGGCGGTGGTTATGAGGGCTTCCGCGATCCCCGAGGTTACCGCGTGCGGGTTCGGTACACCCTCGAGGCTCAGGAAGTCAAACGCCTGGATGATCCCGGTTACGGTGCCGAATATTCCCAAAAGCGGCGAGAGGGTGATAATCGTATCGAGGATGCCGAGGCCTCGGCGCTGCCGGTCCACCTCCTCGGAGGCGGCTACCTCCATACCCTCGGTGAGTCCGTGCTTGCGATTCGCCAGACCGGCTGCGATCATGCGAACCGCCGCATCGCGACTGCCGCCGGCTCGAGCCCATGCCTCGTCGAAACACCCCCGCTCGGAGAGGCGGAACAATTCCTGCCTCAACACAGGCTGGCGGCGCTGCCGCGTCCAGAATACGGCCCGCTCGATGATGATCGTTAGCGAGACAAGCGAACAGGCGAGGAGCGGCCACATCACCGGACCGCCCCTCGAAATGAGTGAACTTAACGTTTCCGTATCGTTTTTCCTTTCAAGAGTAGCGCTTCTCTACCCACCGCTGCATCTCTAATAGCGGCAGGAGGCGCCTGCACTCCATCGGCGTCCCGCTCCGGGGTAATAGAACACTTTGCCCTGAAACTCACTGTACACTCCCATGGAAGCGTAACGGACGTCGAGCAGGTTCTCTACACCGAAAGACAGCTCGAGGTCTCCCGGAACAAATTCCGGGCGGAAGCGCAGATGTGCACCTACCAGCAGGTAGGCGGGTACCACAGCCTGGTTGTTGTCCAGGTCCCCGGCTGCGAAGGTATCCGAAATGTATTGTCCTGAGACACCGACGCGGCCTCCCAGCGGCAGGAGCAGCGCGGCGGCGGCCGATGCCTGGTGCAGCGGCACCAGAGGAACCCGCTTGCCCTCGTGGCTTCCCTCACGAAATGTCGCCAGGGTGTAGGTGTAGTTGCCTGAAATTTCCAGCTGTTTCGGCACGGTGAGCGTGATCTCGGTTTCCGCGCCCAGGTGCCGGGTGGCGTCGAGATTCACGTTGGCAAAGGTGAGCGGATCGACTGCGATCTCATCATGCATATCCAGCAGGTAGGTGCTGGCGGCCCAGCGGAGCCATCGTGCCGCTTCGAGCTCGAGACCCAACTCGACGGTGTAGCCGGTTTCCGGCTCCAGATCGGCGTAGAAGGTATCGAAGGGAAAGCCGTAGATGCTCACCTGTTCATCCACAAATGGAAAGCGAAAGCTGGTGCCGTAGCCGCCCCAGATCCTAACGGCGGATAGCGGGGTGAACATGACACTGAGATCATACACCATGGCCTGGTGCAGCTTGCTCTCGTCGATGGGAGCACCGGAGGTTTTGAGCGTTTTTGCGCTGATCTGTGTCAACTCGTAGCGAAGCCCGGCGCTTGCTGAGAGCAGAGGCAGGATTTCCAGATCATCGGTTGCATAGACGCCGATAGCCGTTTTGGTAATCTGGGTTTCCAGTGTTGTATCCACCCTGTCGATATCGGGATAGGAATCGAGATTCGCCCGGTCCAAGAAGCCGTCGACACCGATTATGAGTCGGTTGCCGTTCAGCAGTGGAAGCTCCAGTTCGAGCTTGGGAGTGAACGCGAGGCTCTGTAGATTCAAATCGGTAAAGCTTGGAAAGCTCGGGAGATCGGTACGGATCGATCGAAGTCTGTACCCTGCGTTTCCGTCGAACAGCAAGCGCTCATATGGACTGAAGGCGAAGGAGAGATCGGCATTGACGTAATCGCCGATAGATTCATCCGCGCCGTGTCCTGGCTGCGCTTGGGTCGGATCGAAATCGAACTCCGTCTTGTCCAGAGCCCCGGGCAGCTCGTAGAACAAGCGATTGTAGGAAAGTGACAGTCCCGAGGAAAGAGTGTCAAGCTCCAGGCCTGCGCTGCCTCCGAAAGCCAACGAACGGAACGCCGATCGATCCCGGTAGCCGTCAGTAGCCGTGTGTTCTCCCATAATCGAGAAGTGGAGCAGTTCTCCGGAACCGCTAAGTTCGATTCCCTCCTGGTTCTGATTGTAGCTTCCGTACCGGCCGGAAAGCGCGACGTCGAAGCCCGCCTGGCCCTTCTTGGTGATGATGTTGATTACTCCGGCGACGGCGTTGTCGCCGTACAGAACGCTGGAGTTGCCCCGCACCACTTCGATGCGCTCGATGGTCTGAAGCGGAATCTCCAGCCAGTTGATGCTGGCCATGTCCGGGCGGTTCAAGCGTCGGCCGTCCACCAGCACGAGAACGCGGCCGAAGGAGTTTTCCCCGAAGCCGCGCATCGAAACCTGCGCCTGTGCCTCATTTCCGGAGAAGGATCGGAAGTGTAAGCCCGCCAGGCTCTCCAAAGCCGACACAAGGCTGCTGTGTCCGGAGGAGGACAGCTGCCCTGCCGTGATTACCGAAACGTGAGCCGGGATCTCCGCGGCCGGCTCTTCGACCCGGCTGGCGGTGATGAGCACCTCGATGTCCGATTCCTGCTGTTGCGATTGCGCCGTCAGGGCGACGGCCAAGAGGCATGCCGAAACCAGCATGCATAGAGTGGTTTTTTTCATGATTCCTCCCTGCACGTTGTGTGCCTGTTTCAGTGTTGAACTCGAACGGTTACAGTAGGGAGGGCAATAAAAAAAGCCTTCTCCGGCTGATGAAAGCTGGCACAGAAGACTTCTGGAATGATTGCCCGAACTTCATAACCGCGAACGAATGGGGTGTCTTTCCGCTATGCGGTTCATCCCCATGGGCCTGAGCGGGACCGTCTTCTGGCTACCGGATCATACTACTCTTCCGGCCTTCCCATCCGCATATACGGCGTCAGCCTGCGGACAGTGGCATGATGGAATTTCGTCCCCGGATACAGCGGCGCGACCGCGTCTGCTTCTCACAGACTTCCGGAATCCCGTTCAGTTAGTTGTGTTGAGATTTGCCGGTTGTGTATCCTCCTCGTTTCCGCTACGCGCAAATTTTCGAATGGCGGCATTTTCCCATGTTTGTTTTTCGCTGTCAAGCGCTACCGGGCGGGTTTTCACGCCGCTGCCTTTGTTACTATCATGAGGAAGGAGTATCTTCTACAACAAACAAAGCTGATGAATACGGAGTGATACGTGAAGAAATTGTTGCTGGTTGTCCTGATGCTGATCGCCTCGGCTTTTGTGCTGCAGGCGCTGGAGATCCCGGTGAGTCTCGCCATGGAAGAAACGCTGCCTTATCAGAAGGAGCTGCGCTTTCACGTAATCAAGGCGATCGCCGACATCGAGAACATTCAGATCGTGGAACCGGGAAGCAGCGAGTGGTTTCGTGTCCAGGTGATAGTTTTCGAGATGAAGCTGGAGAACCAGGTTTCGGTGGGCTATGCGGTCAGCTACACGATCGTGGAGGTGCCCTTCTACCTGCATGCGTACGTGAACGGGGCTATGGAAACGGAGAAGAGGCAGGAAGCCATGGACAGGCTGGTGGGAAAGACCGTGTTTTATCACGGCGCGGATCTGCTGACCGTGGGGGAAGACGGACTTCCCGCGGCTGCGGAGCGGATTCGCGCGTCCCTGTCCGAGATCATGGCCAAGCGGATCCGGATTCAGACCGAGTAATCGGCCATCGCTTCCGCATTCCGCCGGCCGCTTCATTCCTGTGCTCTTGGCCGTTCCAGAATCAGGATCGCCCGGCCCGCCTTGAACAGACTCACCCGTCCGGTGGACTGGGAAACCACCACGGCAAGGGCTCCGGAGGCCGTGGTAATGCCGGCGGCCGCGGCGTGGCGGGCGCCCAAACCCGAGGGAAGCTCCCCGTCGGGCAGTTCCGGACGCAGGTAGGTTCCCGCCGCTTCCACGATACCCTCGCCGCGGATCAGAAAGGCCCCGTCGATCGTGGCGAACTCCTTGAGCGTTTCCTCGAGACTGGGATCGAGGATGCTCTTCTCCTCATCCGAGTATCCCTTAAACGGATTGATCACCAACTGCCGGCTCATGGTCCGAACGCGATCGAAATCGCCCACTACGAAGGTGGTGCCGACAGCCTTGCCCTCCCGCCCCTCGCTGGCGATAGAAGTGGCAATCTGCAGCACCCGCTCCAGCACTTCCGGGGCTGCGTCTCCCAGCAGATCTGACGGGTAGGCCGGAAGGTAGGTGGGCAGTTCCCGGGACAGGTCGATGATTCTGAGGGAATCGAGGATTCCCGAGTCGGGTTGACCGAACAAGCTGACGATACGATCCTTGCGGGACAGGTATCCGCGGCCGAGACACAGAAGCAGTGCCAGATCTACCTGGTTGGCGCGGTTCAGATTTGCAAACGGCAGATGAATGATGCGATGGGGGAAGGGCAGCGGACCAGGGGATAGATGCTCTTGGTGTGTCACCAGCAAAATCGTGGTATCCGATTCTTCGGATCGCAGCGAATCGAGATTCTGAAGCGCATCGGCGTGCAGCAGAATGGCTTCGGCTCGAAGCTCGGCGGCCAGGCTGAGTGCGTGTGAGAGCACGACATCGTTGATTCTACGCATCGGAGCCGCGCCGGGTTTTGCCGCGGCCGCCTCGGGATTTTGAAGGATTCGAAAAACTTCCGCCGGGGAATCCGCCGAGAGCAGGTTTTGCAGGATGGAAGGGTATCGAAAGGTACGTGCGACTTCGGCCAGCAGCTGGATATGCCGATCGGCCTTCCGTGCGTCTCCCAGAATGAGGATCAGCAGGTGTACCGCACCGCCGTCGGCCGATTCATACTCGATTCCCTTCGAGCTCAAACCCAGGGACACGACAAATCCCTCCAGTTCGGGCAATCGGGCGTGGGGGATGGCGATGCCCGGGGCTACCCAGGAGCTCACCACGCTCTCGCGCTGCTGCACGGCCTCGAGGGTATGCTGGCTGTCGAGATGCGGAAGACGGGAGCAGGTCCGTTGCACCAGCTCGCGAATGGCGGGAAATTTTTTTGTCTGCTCGAGATAGAAAATCCGCTCGCGGCTGATATGATTCTGCAGCTTCATCGAAGGTCAATGCTAACCGTTTTTCGCGGATCGGGCAATCGAGGGACTCTGTTGATTTGCTCGATGCGCAGCAGGACCGCGTTTATATTTCCAAGAAACCGAAGATCATCGCGGCTGCGGCGATCAGGGAAAAACTCACCATGACCAGGCCGAGATTCATCTCCCAACGGAACAATCGGCCTTCCCGGTTGATGGTCTGTGTGAAGTATATCTGATCGGCGGGGATTCGCTTTCCCCCGGTGCCGGGGAACACGGTCAGGATGACCACCGCGGCCAATAACGCCACCGTAACGGCTACTCCCTGGGCGCTGTGCCAGTAGACGGGAAGCGAAGCGAGGGGAATCGCTGCTTCCGAAACGGCTGCAAAACCGACCAGCAGCAACAGGGGGCAATAGATGCTGAGATTGGCGGCGAACAGCACCGCGGCGGCGAAGCCCAGCGGCAGCTTCCACAGCAGATCGGGAAAGGCGGGGGGAAGCAGGGTGAATAGAATCACCGGCATCAGGACCTGGAAGCGACTGCGGCGCAAGACCCACAGATTTTCCGCCACGCCGAACACGAACAGGGCGGTGGCCGCTACGGCGGCCAGCAGCGGCAGCCGTCCCGCATCCCCCGGTAGGCCCGAGATCAACGCGGCGGGAATGGGTATCGGAATCGTGCCGAGTGTCAGCAGCAGGCACCGATAGAACAAACCGCAGAAAGCTCCCAGGAGCAAAGGCAGGAGTAGCGACCGCGCTGTGAAGCGGTTAAAACGAAGGAATATCAGCGGATTTGCTTTCCTGGGAATCACGAACCAGAGAATCGGCAGCACTCCGGCTAGAAGCGGTGGAATCACGGCGGCCATATAGTCCGGTTGGAAGCGAAAAGCCCCCGCGGCCGCGGTCAGGCCGGCGGCAAGCACGGCAAATACGAGTACCATCCAGCCGAGAGCCTGTCCGTTAAGGGTGCGGGAACGCAGGCGCGTAGATGCTCCGCGTCCATCCTCCGCGCCTCTCTTGAAAGAGAGGAGCCTCCCCGAGATCGTGTCGTTTCGCAACCAGGCGGCCCACGCCCCTCCTTTCTCCACGGTTTCCCTTTCGCCGGCCGGAAGGGTGGCGGTCAGATAACAGGCGTCTTCCCGTGACGAACGCTCACCGTCCCGCGAACAGATCGTCAACACCGGAGTTTTTTGCCTGCTCAATCGGGCGTAGCTCAGCTCGTTTAACGAGTGGAGCAGGTCGTGTTCGAGATGTTCCGCTCGGAATCCGGGAGAAAGGATCTTGGCCAGACCGAGTGCATGGGGCTGCGGCAGATTGGATTTCCAGACATCCTGGATCATAGACACCAGGAGATGCTCGCCGTCCCCGTCCTGTTTTACCTCCCGAAGCGCCTTGGCGCAGAGCGAGCGCCAGGCAGAATGGTTCGCCGCACGTAGATCCGGCTCGATGAGAATCACCGAGCGGATGGAATCGGGGCGGCTCGTCGCCGCATCCAGAGCTACGGCGGCGGAGGCCAGGTGCCCCAAAAGGTGAAAACCGGAGGCCCCTATGTGTTGTTTGAGAGCATCTATATGATCCTTGAAAATCGATGAGTAGGTGTCGTGATCCGGTCCCTGCCGATTTCTGCGGGTCCCGGGAAACTCCAGGTAGCAGATAGGGAAGTATTCGCAGAAGGGGTCCATCAGGTCGTGCATCACGTCGTGCGAGAAGGCCGGATGAGAGGGAAGCACGATCACCGGATTGCGGTCTTGCCGCGCACCGGAACACTCCACCCACAGACGCCCGACCATCGAACCCCGGCAGCTCAGGGAGTCCGGCGCCAGAGCCTGGTAACTGCCCGGGTTTTGCTGCGGGAAAAGTCTACCCACGCTCAGGGGAAAGGGTTTGTGGCAGCGGCTGCAGCGGATGCGTACGGTTTTCCCTTTGGGCAGGTGATCGGGAATCCGAACGCCCCCGCTGAATCCGCAGGAGGGGCAGCGAAAACGCATGGCCCTCACATTGATGATTTTGCGGCTTTTTGTCAAACTCCATGGTATGAGTAAGGCAAACGCACCGAGAGAGTTTTCTCTGTTGATCAAACCGGCTTCCGCCGACTGCAATCTGGCCTGTGCCTACTGTTTCTACCTGCCCAAGGCCGGTCTGTATCCAAAAAGCACGCGGCATCGCATGTCGGAGGCGACCCTGCATCGCCTCATTTCCAGCTACATGCAGACGGAACAATCGACCTACTCTTTCGGATGGCAGGGAGGAGAGCCGACGCTCATGGGTGTTGAGTTTTTCCACAAAGTCGTGCAGCTGCAGAGCCGGCATGGGCGAGCAGGTGCGATGGTGGCCAATGGCCTGCAGACCAACGCCACCCTGATCACCGATGATTTTGCCCGGTTTCTGACCGAGTACCATTTCCTGGTTGGAGTCAGCCTGGACGGTCCGGAATCGATACACAACACGTATCGGAAAAACCGATCGGGAGAGGGTTCGTACAAGCGCGTGGTGCGGGGGATCGAGCTGCTACAGAAACACGGGGTGGAGTTCAATATCCTGGTGGCCGTAAACGCCTGCAACGTGGGCAAAGCGGGCGAGATCTATCGCTTCTTGCTCGATCTGGGCATCCACTTTCACCAGTACATCCCCATCGTGGAGTTCGACGAGCACGGCCGGCCCCTGCCCTTTTCCATCACCGGAGAGCAGTGGGGCCGGTTCCTGATGGATTTGTTTGAGCAGTGGTACCCGGATGCCGGCCGCGTGTCGGTGCGCCGCTTCGACGCCATTCTCACCCACCTGGTGGAAGACAAGGCGATTCTCTGCACCATGGGCGGGGATTGCCGGCAGTACTTCATGATCGAGCACAACGGGGATGTGTACCCCTGCGATTTTTTCGCTCTTCCCGAGCTGTTTTTGGGAAACGTGATGACCGACAATTGGAGTGAGCTGCAGGCCTCGCCGCGCTACGAGACCTTCGGCAGGCAGAAATCGGGCTGGAACCAGCTCTGCACTTCGTGTCCGTATCTGTCGTTGTGCATGGGTGACTGCCTCAAACACCGCTTCTACGGCGAGTCCGGCGTGCGGATCGATCCCACCCGATTGAGCTGGCTGTGTTCCGGATGGAAGGCGTTTTACCAAGCCTGTCTGCCGGCACTCGAACGGATCGGGCGCCGCATCCAGCGCCAGCGAAGCCGGCAGCTTGAGGCGAAGCTGTCCGCCGGAGGAAGATTTTTCGGCGGGCCCGAAGGGAGCAGATGAAGTCGATCCTGATCGTCAATCCGAAGGCGGGCCGGCGGTTCTTTCTCAACCTTCATCTGCCTCAGGTTATCAAGCTATTGGAACGCAACGGGGTGTCTTTCCGTCTGTTCTACACCCGTTACTCGGGGCATGCCGCCAAGCTGGTGCGGCGGTATCGGGAAGAGATCGACTATGTGATGGTATTCGGCGGCGACGGTACGATACGGGAAGTGGTGAAGGGAATGGGGGAACGGCCCCTGCCGCTCGGCATCATACCCTTCGGAACGGTGAACGTTCTGGCGCTGGATCTGGGCATTTCGCTGAATCCCGTCATCGCCACCACCAGCATCCTGGCCGGCTACACGCGCCGCATCGACGTCGGGTATGTGAACGCCGAACCGTTTTTGCTCATGGTTTCCACCGGCCTGGATGCCATGGCCGTGCATACCGTGGATCTGCGCTTCAAGCGATATCTGGGCCAGATGGCCTACGTCCTGGGTATGATCTGGGTGGCGCTGACCGACCGCGTGCGACGGATCCAGATTTTCGTGGAGGGGCAGAATATCAGCGATCGCGGCTATCTGGCGATCGTATCCAACTCCCGCTATTACGCCGGGCCGTACACCCTCGACGAAGAGGTCCGTATCGACGATGGCATCCTCAATGTCATCCTGTTCAAAAAAAGCGGCATTCTCGATACCCTTCGCCTGCTGTTGAACGTGTTGGCCAACAGACATCGCATGATGCCGGACGTATCCTTCTATTCAGGAGAGGTCATACACATCCGTTCCAGGGGGCGCATCAAGATGCAGATGGACGGGGACAAGGCACCCTCCTCCCCGGCGCGGATCAGCGTGCGCAAACGCTTTCTGTCGGTGTTCGTGCACGAGAAGGAGAAAAAGCCTGGAGGATTGGAGGCGGTGAGGACGGTTCTGGCCAATGTGTTCACCCCGGCCGCACCGAAGATCACTCGCCGATGATCTTGACCAGTACCCGCTTGCGGCGCTTGCCGTCGAACTCGCCGTAAAAGATCTGTTCCCAGGGACCGAAATCCAGCCGTCCTTCGGTGATCGCCGCCACCACCTCCCGGCCCATGATCGTGCGTTTCAGATGGGCGTCGGCGTTGTCCTCGAAACCGTTGTGCCGGTAGCGGGAGTACGGTTTCTCCGGCGCCAGGCCTTCCAGCCATCGTTCGAAATCCTCGTGTAATCCGGGCTCATCATCGTTGATAAACACGCTGGCGGTGATGTGCATGGCGTTGCACAGCAGCAGTCCCTCCCGGATTCCGCTTTCGGACAGGGCTTGCTGCACCTGGGGCGTGATGTTGATCAGTTCCCTCCGCCCGTTGGTGCCGAACCACAATTCTTTGCGATAACTTTTCATTTCCCTACCTTGATCGATTCCCCGGCTCTTGTCAAAGGCTTTGCGATTGCACGATACTTGGCGAACATGGATCGCTCACCGGTGGATCTCCGCATCCTCTACGAGGACAACCATATCATCGCCGTAAACAAGGCGGTCGGCGATCTGGTGCAGGCGGATCGCAGCGGGGATCCCTGCCTGGCCGATCGGGTGAAGCTTTACATCCGGTACAAGTACGGAAAGCGGGGAAACGTTTTCCTCGGGATCGCGCATCGGCTCGACAGACCGTGCAGCGGTGTGGTTCTGTTCGCGCGCACCAGCAAAGCGCTCACACGGTTGAACGCCATGTTTCGGGATAACCGGGTACAGAAGCAGTACTGGGCCGTGGTCCGTACCATGCCGCCGAAACCCGCCGACACGCTGGTACACTATCTGAAGCGCAACACCAGACAGAACAAAACCTACCTGCGGGATGCACCTTGGGCCGGGGCCAAAGAGGCACGCCTCAGCTATCGATGGGTGCTTGCGGTGCAGCGCTACCATCTGCTGGAGATCGAGCTGCACACCGGACGCCACCACCAGATCCGCGCGCAGTTGTCGGCGATCGGTTGTCCCATCAAAGGGGATCTGAAGTACGGCTTCCCCCGCTCCAACCGGGACGGCGGCATCCACCTGCACGCCCGGCGGGTATGCCTGGAGCACCCGGTCCGGCATGTTCCGCTGCAGGTGCTCGGTGACCCGCCCGCGGATGCGGTGTGGGATGCGGTGCGGCAGGGTCTGGCACACAACCTTGCTCAATGACCTGACAGGTCGCTATACTCTAAGCATAAACAGTGTGTTGTGCTGGAGTGAGGTGCGTGGATAATCCCATCCGTTTCATCCTGAATGACGAGCCGGTCCGGAGCCGGCTTCCCCAAGGCACCGTAGTTCTGGATTTCCTGCGGCGCGAACGCCGGCTGACCGGAACCAAGGAAGGGTGCCGCGAGGGGGACTGCGGCGCCTGCACCGTATTGCTCGGTCGCTTGAGCGAAGAATCGGAAGCGGCCCTGGAATATGCAGCGGTAACCTCCTGCCTGCTGCCGCTCGGCGACCTGGAGGCGAAGCACCTGGTGAGCATCGAGGGGCTGAACCCACCGCTCGACAAGGACATGGCCGCAGAACCCGTCCCCCTGACCCCGGTGCAGAGCGTTTTGGTCGAGCACGGGGCCATTCAGTGCGGTTTTTGCACGCCCGGCTTCGTGCTCTCCCTTACCGGCTATCTGCTGGCCCACCGCAGTTGGAGCTACGCGGGGGCGCTGGAGGCGGTGGCGGGCAACATATGCCGCTGCACCGGCTACGCGTCCATACAGAGGGCGATCGCGGATCTGCTCGAGCGGCTGGGCGGGGAGGGGCTCCCCGGTGCGGGACGCTCGCGCCGCGAGCATCTGGAAATGCTCGTCGCCCGCCGGGTCGTGCCGGGGTATTTCCTTTCCATCCCCGAGCGCCTGCGGTCTCTGCAGGGGGAGGATGAGCCGCGCTTGGCACAGCAGCCAAAGCAGCGCGGGCGGGGGCGGATGAAGCAACAGACGCAGCAACACGAGGCGGAGCACACGGTCGTGGCCGGAGGCACGGATCTGTTCGTGCAAAAGCCCGATCAACTGCTTTCCGAACCGCTGAGGTTCCTCTCCGCATCGGAACAGCAGAAGCGGGTTTCCGTCGAGGGGGACCGGCTTTACCTGGGCGCGGGCATCACCATGGAGGAGGTGAAGCACATCCCCGAGCTGAGCGATCACGTTCCCGGGCTCGCCGAAGTACTTCCGCTGATCGCCTCGACACCGATTCGCAACCGGGCGACGGTGGGCGGTAATATCATAAATGCCTCCCCGATCGGGGATTTCACCGTGATGCTTCTGGCTCTGGGTGCGGTACTGGGCCTGGAAGCGGATGACAGGATCCGCGAGGTCCCGCTCGAGCGATTCTTTCTGGGGTACAAGCAACTGGACATGAAGGAGGGAGAAGGTCTGGAGTGGGTCGCCCTGCCGCTGGAGCGGGGGTCGTTCAGCTTCGAAAAGGTTTCCAGGCGGCGGTATCTGGATATCGCCAGCGTGAACTCAGCGGCCTGGATGCTTATCCGCGACGGCCGTATCGAGAGAGCGCGCCTGGCCGCCGGCGGCGTCGCACCGGTTCCCCTGTACCTGGACGGCGGCTCTTCGCTTTTGGAGGGTGAGACCCCGCGTGATGAGCTCATCGAACAGTTACTTAACACCGTACAGGAGGAGATCGCTCCGATTGGCGATGTGCGTGGAAGTGAGCGCTACAAGCGCCTGCTGCTGCGGCAGTTGCTGCTGGCCCATTTCTACCGGCTGTTTCCCGAGCAGATGCATACCGAGGTGTGGGTATGAAGTACGGTGATTTGGATCTGCATGCGCGCGGTCAGGCTCGCTTCGTGGATGATCTGCCCGAGCCGGAGGGCCTCCTCCATGCCGTGGTCCTTGGCTCCCCGCAGGCGCACGGCCGGATCGTCCGGCTCGATACCGGGGCGGCGGCCCGATCGGCGGGTGTGCATGCGGTACTGTCGGCCGCCGATATTCCGGGGCAAAATCAGATCGGCACACTGGTGGCAGACGAACCGCTTCTGGCCGCAGAATCGGTTGATTACATCGGGCAACCGGTAGCCGTGGCCGTGGCCGAAACCCAGGCCGAAGCACGGGCGGCGCTGCGGCTGATCGAGCTGGAAATCGAAGCGCTGCCGGCCGTGCTCGATCCGCGGCGGGCCAAGGAACTGGGAGAGTTGATCGTGCCGCCGCGCACCTTCTGTCTCGGAGACGTGGACTCGGCCTGGAAGCGTTGCGATCGGATCGTCGCGGGCAGGGCGGATTCTGGGGGCCAGGAGCACCTGTACCTGGAAACGCAGGGTTCACTGGCCGTACCCGGGGAGAGGGCAACGATGCGGGTGGTATCCTCCACCCAGAGCCCGACCGGGGTGCAGCGGGTCATCGCGCGCGTTCTTGGAGTGGCCATGCATCGGGTGGAGGTGGAAGTGACCCGCCTGGGCGGAGCTTTTGGGGGCAAGGAGGACCAGGCCACCGCCTGGGCCGCGCTGGCCGCTCTGGCAGCGGCAACCTGCGGTGCTGCGGTCAAGCTGGTACTGTCCCGGCATGATGATATGACGTACACGGGCAAGCGCCACCCCTACAGTTCCGATTATCGCATCGGTTTGAGCTCCGACGGACGTATCCTTGCCTACGAGGTCGAGTTCTACCAGAACGCCGGAGCCGCGGCCGACCTGTCTCCTGCCATCCTGGAGCGGACCTTGTTCCACTGCACGGGCAGTTATTACGTACCCGAGGTCCGCGCAACCGCCTACTGCTGCCGGACCAATATTCTGCCCAATACGGCCTTCCGCGGCTTCGGGGGCCCGCAGGGTATGTTCGTGATCGAAGCCGCCCTGTTCAAGGCCGCAGCCGCCCTCGGTGTCGACGCGGCCGAGCTGCAGGAGAAAAACCTGCTCAATGAGGGAGACACCTTCCCCTACGGGATGAGGGCGCGCGGCTGCACCGCGCCGCGATGCTGGCGGGAGGCCAAATCCCGCTACGACTACGTGGAGGCTCGCCGGCGGGTGCGGGAGTACAACCGCACGCACGGCCTGCAGAAGAAGGGATTGGCCCTGATGCCGGTGTGTTTCGGGATTTCCTTCACCAACACGGTGCTCAACCAGGGGGCAGCCCTCGTTCACGTGTATACCGACGGCAGCGTCAGCGTCAGCACCGGGGCGGTGGAGATGGGCCAGGGGGTCAAGTACAAGATCCGCGAGGTGGCGGCGCGCGTGTTCTCGGTCAAGCCGGAGCGGATCAAGGTGGAGAGCACCGGCACTCTCCGGGTAGCCAATACCTCTCCCACGGCCGCCTCCACGGGCGCGGATTTGAACGGGAGGGCCACCGAGATCGCCTGCCGCGCGATTGTTCAGCGGCTCAAACAGGCGGCCGCGGAGGAGCTCGGGTGTGACGATACCGAGCAGGTGGAGATCCGGGAGGAACGCATCTACTTCGCCGGGAAGGAAACCGAGCTCGATTGGCAGAGCCTCATCCCGCGGGTCTATACGCGCCGGATCAACCTGTCCGCCCAGGCTCACTATGCCACTCCGGGGATCTATTTCGACAAAACCCGGGAGAAGGGCGAGCCGTTCTCCTACCACGCCTACGGCACGGCGCTTTGCGAAGTGACGGTTGACTGTCTGCGCGGAACCTACGAAATCGATGCGGTCAAGGTGGTCCACGATCTTGGACCCAGCCTGGCGCCGCAGGTCGACCTGGGCCAGGCGGAGGGCGGGATCGTTCAGGGCATCGGCTGGCTGACCGTGGAGGAGGTGTTGTACTCGGAGCAGGGACGGCTGCTCACCGGCACCTTGAGCACGTACAAGGTCCCCGACATCCACCTGACTCCGAAGAATCTCGAAGTGCAGTTCCTCGAAAATACAGAGAACCCTCTGGGCGTATTCAACTCCAAGGCGATCGGTGAACCGCCGCTGATGTACGGTCTGGGTGTGTACTACGCTCTGCTCGCCGCCATGCAGGCGTTCCGTCCGGAGGAGGATCTGCCGGTACGCGCGCCTCTGACCCCGGAACGGGTGCTGATGACCCTGTACGGAGATCACTGGACGCGGCTTAAGGGTTTGGACCGCGCGGACCTGAGAGTCGTGCCCGGCTGAGGCGCGTATGCACGCAAATACTATATATTAAGTTTGCAATAAACTATCATAACTGATATAGTCATGGAATATACCGGCGCGATTCGCACCGGTGTCGTTCGTTGCATGACTGAAGGTATTGTTCTCAGGCCGGAGTACAGGAACCTTTCGCATCATCGATTTTGCAGTTGTCTATGGCCGTCTGCCCGGATTGCGTTCCTGGTACTGGCTTTCTCTGCCCTGTGCTCATGCGCCGCGAATCGAGGGGTGATGAAACCGATCTCCGCAGCGCTCACCATCCGTTCCGGGTGGTGCATGATCGAAGACACGCGCATACACTATGTGGATACCGGCGATTGCCGGGGCTGTCCCACGCTCGTGATTGTGCACGGTTTCCTGGGCTCCACCTTCCCTTTTCAGGATCTGATCGACGGCTTGTCGCGGGAGATGCGGGTGGTGATGCCCGATCTGCCGGGATTCGGGGTATCCGAGCCGCCGCCCGTTGTCTGCAGCATGGAATATTATCTCGATTTTCTCGAATCTTTGTTTCAGCATCTCAATCTCGGGCGTGTCTACCTGATGGGCACCTCCCTGGGCGCCAATATCGCGGCGCACTACGCGGCCGAGCATCCGAACCGCGTTCGCGCGCTAATCTTTGTCAGCCCCTTCGGGCTGTACGATCAAGGCGGACGGATGACCCAGGTAAGGCGCTGGGATCCGTTGCTTCCTCTCGCTTCCCGCCTGGTCACCAAAAGCGGCGTGCGCCGTCGGCTGCAGCGTGTGATCGGCGACGGACAACCGCTCACCCCCGGACTGGTTGATGCATTCTACAAGCCCTTCGCCTCCGCGCAGGCACGCAGGGCAACCTTGGAGGTCACCCGCCACATCATTGGAGGATGCTCAATGGATGAATATCTGCCGCGGATCGAACAGCCGGTGTTGATCCTCATCGGCTCGGCGGATAAACTGTTATGTCCCGGTGATTGCGAAAAATTTCGCCGTTTGCTCGCCGCCGAGCGGATTGAAATGATAGAGGGATGCGGGCACTTCCTGTATCTTGACTCGCCCGGGGTTGTTACCGAAAAAATAGTACGATTCACCAGGGGAGGCATAAGATAATGCAGCGTTTTTCTCTGGGGCTGGATATCGGCTCGATTTCTGTAAACACGGTACTTATCGATGATGAGAAAAACATCGTGGAGGATCACTACACCCTGTGTCACGGACGTCCCTTTCACGCCCTGTACGAGGTTCTTGACGGGCTTTTAAAGCGCTATCCGGCCGAGGCGATCGCCGCGGTGGCGGTCACCGGAACCGGCGGCAAGCTGGCCGCCGAACTGATCGGGGGCTATTTCGTCAACGAGATCGTGGCCCAGTCCAGCTCCGTGGCGGTATTGCACCCCGAGGCCAGGACCGTGATCGAGATGGGTGGCGAGGATTCCAAGCTGATCGTCATGAATCCGGATGGACGCGGCGGCAAATCCCAGTTGGCGGATTTCGCCATGAACACGGTGTGCGCCGCCGGGACCGGCAGCTTTCTCGACCAGCAGGCCAAGCGCATCGGCGTTTCCATCGAAAAGGAATTCGGCGAGCTGGCGTTGAAGAGCGACGATCCGCCCCACATCGCCGGTCGCTGCAGCGTGTTCGCCAAGAGCGACATGATTCATCTGCAGCAGATCGCCACTCCGGTTCACGATATCGTAGCCGGGCTCTGTTTCTCCGTGGCGCGCAACGTACGCAGCAATCTGGCCAGAGGCCGCGATCTGGAAACCCCGCTGGTGTTTCAGGGGGGCGTGGCGGCCAATGCCGGCGTGGTTCGCGCTTTCCGGGAAGTTCTCAAGCTCGCCGACGGCGAGCTGATTATCCCGAAGCACCACGCCTCCATGGGAGCGATCGGCGCGGTGTTTCATGTCCTGGACATTCCTCCGGACGCAGACCTTTCGTTCAAGGGCCGCTCGAGCCTCGAGCGCTACATATCGGACCCCTCGGCGAATCTTCCCCACTGGCCGCAGCTGGAGCGCTCCTCGGCTAAAGGACACAAGGAGGTGGTCTTCACTCCCCAGGCTGGAAAGACCCTCGACGTGTACCTGGGCGTGGACGTGGGGTCCTTGAGCACGAACGTCGTGCTGATCGACGATGAGAACAACGTGGTGGCCCGGCGATATCTGCCGACCGCCTCCAAGCCCCTGGAGGCGATCCGGCGGGGACTGGCGGAGATCTACGAAGAGGTGGGCGAAGCGGTGACGGTTTGCGCGGCCGGCACCACCGGATCGGGCCGCTATCTGACCGGACATTTCATCGGCGCCGATACCATCAAGAACGAGATCACGGCCCAGGCCACCGCGGCGATCTTCTATCACCCTGAAGTGGACACCGTGTTCGAGATCGGCGGGCAGGATTCGAAGTTCATCAGCATCGACAACGGGGTGGTGGTGGATTTCGAGATGAACAAGGTGTGCGCCGCCGGAACCGGAAGCTTTCTCGAAGAGCAGGCCGAGAAGCTCGGGATCAACATAGTCGACGAGTTCGGCGAGCTGGCTCTGGGCTCGAAGAAACCCTCCCGGCTCGGAGACCGCTGTACCGTGTTCATGGAGAGCGATCTGAACTCCCACCAGCAGAAGGGTGCCGCTAAAGAGGATTTGATCGGCGGACTCGCCTATTCAATCGTACAGAACTACATCCAGAAGGTGGTGGGTGCGAAACGAATCGGCGATCATATCCTGTTTCAGGGCGGGGTGACCAACAACCCGGCGGTGGTTGCCGCCTTCGAGGCGGTGACCGGCAAGAGGATCACCGTACCTCCGCATTACGACGTAACCGGCGCCATCGGCGCGGCCATGCTGGCGCGCGACGAGGTTCGCAGCAACCGGGGCAAGACCAGCTTCAAGGGCTTTCAGGTCAGCAAGATTCCCTATGCCATGAGCCGCTTCACCTGTCAGGGTTGTGAGAATCACTGCGATGTCCACAAGGTGGTGATCGAGGGCCAAAAGAGGGCCTTGTTCTACGGCGACCGCTGCGATCGGTACCAGCCGCAGGGGGTCAAGAGAGAGAAGGAGCGCAGGAGAGAGCAGATACCGAACCTGTTTGCCTTGCGGGAACGGCTGCTTCTGGGCGACTACGGGGAACGGCCGAATGAAGGGGAAGCGGCCGCTAAAACCACCATCGGTATTCCCAGAGGCCTGATGATCTACTTCCAGCGCTTTCCTTACTGGCGGGCTTTCTTCGAGCGGCTGGGATTCCGCGTGGTGCTGTCCCGGCCTTCGGATCGGCCCCTGGTTACCCGGAGCCTGAGCATGCTGGTGGCGGAAACCTGTTTCCCGGTGGAGGTGATGCACGGTCACATCCACGATCTGCTGGAAAAGGATCCGGATTACGTCTTCATGCCCTTCGTGGTGGACACCCCCACCGACGAGCAGAACCCCACGATCAACTACAACTGTCCCTGGATCCAGTCCTATCCGTTCATGATTCGCGGAGCGATGAAGGGCCAGCCGGCGGCGGACAAATTTCTCGTGCCCACCCTGCACTTCCGTTACTCGCGCAAGAAGCTGGTCAACGATCTGGCCTCGTTCATGCGGGAGACCTTCGGCACCGAGCGGAAGCACGTGGTGCGGGCCGTACAGGCGGCGGAGGCGGCACAGGCTCGTTTCGAGGCGGTTCTTCGGGAGGAGGGGCGAAAAATCCTCGAGAATCTGCCGCCCGACCGAATCTCGGTGGTCATGCTCGGCCGCCCCTACAACACCGGGGATCCGGAGCTGAACCTGAGCCTGGTGGAGAAGCTGATCGACTTGGATGTGCTGCCGCTGCCCCTGGATTTTCTGCCCCTGGAGCAGACCATGGACTCGGTGTACCAGGACTACGACATGATGTACTGGCCCAACGGCCAGAAGATCCTGGCCGGGGCGCGGATGGTGGCCCGGGACGAACGTCTGCACGCCGTGTACATCACCAATTTCCGCTGCGGCCCGGATTCGTTTCTCTCCCACTACGTGCGCGAGGAAATGAGGGGCAAACCGTACCTGCAGCTGGAGGTGGACGAGCACAGCGCCGATGCCGGCATGATCACCCGCTGTGAGGCATTCCTGGACAGTCTCAAAGGAGAGGCCAAGGCGGAACTCGAGGACAAGCCATTCGCTGCGGTTTCGGTAATCAAAGCCTCCCCATCCAGGGGTCGGACATTGTATTTCCCCTATATGTGCGACACAGCCTATATCGTGGCCGCCGCCTGCCGGGCCTGCGGGATCGATTCGGATGTGCTGCCCATGCAGGATGATGAAGCCCTGGAGTGGGGCAGGAAATATACCTCCTCACGGGAGTGTTTCCCCATGATCTGCACCACCGGAAGCTTCCTGAAGAAGCTGCACGAACCCGGGGTCGATCCGGCCAAGATCAGCTTCTTCATGCCCGCCCACGGCGGTCCCTGCCGCTTCGGCCAGTACAACAAGTTCCAGCGCATCATCATGGAAAATCTGGGCTTCAAGGATGTGGAGATCATCTCTCCCACCAACAAGAACTCCTATGCCGATCTGTCCCGCGGGCAGGGCGTGAAGTTCCGTCTGGCCGCGTGGAAAGGCATGGTGGCGGTGTCGATCCTGGGTAAGATGCGCCAGGAGCGCTATCCCTACGAGGCGGTGCCCGGCCAGACCATGGAGCTGTACAACAAGTACCTCGCCAGGCTGGTCGAGTCGGTGGAAAACGGCGCCAGGGACACCCTCGCGGTGATCCAACAAGCCGGCGAGGCGTTCGCCCGGATGCAGATGCTCGATATTCCGCGCAAGCCCGTGGTGGCCGTTGTCGGGGAGATCTTCATGCGCGACAATCCGTACTGCAGTGGATATTTGAGGCAGCGCCTGGAGGATCTGGGAGCGGAAACCATCATGGCGCCGATGCGCGAATGGGTCGAGCTTTCCTCGATCCGCTACCGCGAGGAGAGCCTCTGGCGTGGAGAGCTGTTGAACGTGGTGAAGGCCAAGATCCAGGGTTACTTCCAGAACCGGATCAGCTCCCGCTACGAGCACGAGCTGTCCGGCTCGGTCGAAGCGCGCAGCATGCTTGCGGTGGAGGAGATCCTCGATCTCAGCGCTCCCTATATCCACCGGGACTATGTGGGCGATCCTCCGCTGGCTCTGGGCACCGCGGCCGGCCTGGCCAAGACCGGGATCTCCGGAGTGGCGGCCATCCTGCCGTTTACCTGCCTGCCCGGTACGATCGTCGCCTCGCTGTCCTCCGCCTTCCGCAGGGATCACGACGACATGCCCTGGGTGGATATCGCTTTTGACGGACAGGAGGATACGGGGATTGCGACCCGGCTGCAGGCGTTCGTGCATCAGACCAAGGAGTATGCCAGAGCCAAGGGATACAACCAGCCGAAGGTGTGGAACTAGCGGCAGCCTGCGCGGCCCGGCCTGCGCGGCCCGCTAACACTGTATCCTTCCGTTCGTATCCGCACGGAAGGCAACTTGTCCCGCTTCAAGGGCTTGTGTATGTTTGCCGCAGGACAAGAATGTAGCGGTTTGGAAAACGCAGCGTCACCTCTTCAGCTTCCCGGAAACAGAGCCCGTTGCGCTACATGAATTTCTATCCGCTGTACGACGGAGCCAACGACCAGGTGGATGCGGTGTTGCCGATCCGACCCGTACTGTTCCAGAAGGTGCTCCCCCGCTACCGCCTGTCCACCAGTGAAACGCGGGACCAGGGCGTTGGACCCCTGTTCACCGAGGTTTCCACGAACCGAGCGGCAGCGAAGTTCCGGAAGGCCGGCGATAGCCGGACGGTCGCGGATGTGCGGATTGCCGGCGCACGGCCAAGCGGGACCGCACTGGCCACGACCGGCAGCGGCGAAGCGATCCTCCGGATCGGCACGCGGGGAGGCCGGGCTCAACTGGAAGCCAGGAAAGGATCCAGCGTGGATCTGCTCGCCTGAGTATCCAGCAGCCTCTATCCTCCGTCTTTTCCAGCGAACAGTTGTCGATCCCCCGAAGCCGAGGGCAGCAGCTCCGCGTATTCCAGATGCAGGTACTGGCTGTAGCCGAACCAGCGCGGATCGGCTTCCATCCTGGCGGTAAGAGCGCGGACTGCCTCGATGCGAACCGTCTCCATAGCGGGATCGTCGATGCAGTTCGAACCGTCCCGCGCTCTGCCGAGCGAATACAGCTCGTCCCGATCATCGGCCGCGTTGTACACGTAGCTGAAGAGTCGACCATTGGAGGCGGTGAAGACTGTGCCCACGCATGGATTGGGCACCACGTGATTCCACACTTCGTAAACGATCGCCTTCTCTTCCGGCCTCTGCACTCCGGCAGCGGTTTGCAGCAGACTGAAGCCGTCCAACCGTTCCGGGGTCTCGATACCGGCGATCTCCAGGATGGTGGGAGCAAGATCCAGCAGCGAGCAGTACGATTCGATCTGCCCGCCGCGATTCGGCAGCGCATACGCTTTCGGTGGCTTGATCACAAGCGGTGCGCGCACGACCCTCGGGTGCAGGTAGGCTCCCTTGTCCAGCAGCCCCAACTCCCCGTTCATCTCGCCGTGATCGGCCAGGAATACGATCCACGTCGAGTCGTACAGCCCGCACCGGCGCAGGTGATCGAACAGGCGGCCGAGAAGCTCGTCGATCAGCTCGAACTGCAGCTGATTGGCCACCCGGTAGTCCAGCAAGCTCTGCGGCTCGCGCATCCCCCAGTTTTTTCGATACATCCGGTAAACCCTGGGCTCTTTCTCCGCGCCCAGGAATCCGTTAGCCAGAAGCGCCTGGTACGAATCGGGAAGCGTAACCGATTTGCGCAGCTGCTCCTCCCTGGCATCCATGCCTCCCGGCACGGCGAACGGCTGATGCGGGCCGAAAAAATCCAGCTGTACATAGAAAGGTTTTTCGCTGTCGAAAAAGGAGAGGGCCCGATCGATGAGAAAGGCGGGATAGGTCGCTTCTTTGGGAAAGCTGCGCCCGTCCTGGTCCGCGATCCAGCCCCCGTAGAAGTTGCCCCGCTGGCCGGGGCGGGAGCCGGAGCCATAGATGCCGCGCCCGAACCCGAACGGCTTCAGGCCCTGTGAGGCGAGAAAACGAGTGTAGTGCTCGTCATCGTACCAGGGGGGCGACCAGCGATCCCAGGGTGCATCGTTTTCGCCGAACAGCTCGAGAAACTTCCTTCCCCCCACGTGGCACTTGCCGGAATGCCGGGTGTGGTATCCACTCGCCTTCAGGTACTCGGCAAAGAGGATGTCCTGATCGCGCAGGTGAGCCGCGTGCCCGTCGTGTCCCCGCTCGGCATTGGCGGTAATGTAGGAGTAGCGGCCGGTGAGATAGGAGGCGCGCGAGGGGGAGCAGAGCGGCGAGGTGCAGAATGCGTTGCGGAACAACACCCCCTCTCGGCGCAGGGCGTCGAGATTCGGTGTGTGCACGGGAACGGGGGCACGGTCGGCCAGCAGAAACTCCTGCGGAACCATATCCATGGAGATCAGCAAAACATTGGGTTGGGGCTTGGACTGGTCGCGGTAAAACGGACCACGGCCGCTCTTGCCTTCCAGGTACATCTTGCGGGTTTGGTCATGCTGCATGGTTGTTTCCTCGTCTACGAGAGTTTTTTCAGAGCCTCGGCGAAACGTTCGAGCGCCTCGGCGATCTGTTGTTCGGTTACGATCAGCGGCGGGATCCAGCGCACCACGTTGCCGAAGGTGCCGCAGGTCAAAAGCAGCAAACCCTGTTCGACCGCGGCGCGGCTCACCGTCTTGGCGGCCTGTTCGTCCGGCTTTCCGTCCGTCGTGAACTCCGCGGCCGCCATCAGACCACGCCCGCGCACATCCCCCAAACGTTCGCACTCACCCTTCAGTGACCGCAGCCCTTCCAGCAGCTGTCCGCCGCGCGCCGCGGCGTTTTCCGCCAGGCGTTCCTCCCGGATCACGCGGATGGTGGCGGCGGCGGCGGCGCAGGCCAAGGCGTTGCCCCCGAAAGTCCCTCCGTGGCTGCCTTTGAGCCAGTTTTCGGACAGCTCCGCCCGGTAGGCGATACAGGACAGCGGCACCCCGGAGGCGATTCCCTTGGCCATAATCATAATGTCGGGGGTGACCTGCTCGTGTTGTACGGCGAACAGCTTTCCGGTACGGGCAAAGCCCGATTGGATTTCATCGGCGATCAGCAGGATCCCATGTCGATCGCAGATCGTACGCAACGCAGACAGGAAGCCGTTCGGGGGCACCACGTAACCTCCCTCCCCCAGAATCGGCTCCACCACGATGCAGGCCGTTTCATCCGGCGCGCTCTGGGATGCCAACAGACGCTCGAGCTCTCTCTGGCAAAAAGCCAGGGTCTGCTGATCACTCCAGCCGTAGTAGTAGGCGTAGGGATACGGCGCGGTGAAGATGCCCGGAACCAGGGGCTGGTAGTGCGTGCGGTACACCGTCTTGCTGGTGGTCATGGCCATGGTCAGGTGAGTTCGTCCGTGGAAACCGCCCTGGAAGACGATCATGTTCGACCGCGCCGTGGCATGCTTGGCCAGCTTCACTGCGGCTTCCACCGCCTCGGCGCCGCTGTTTGAGAAGAAGTAACGATCGAGGGCCGGGGGAACGACAACGCGCAGCTGCTCGATCAGATCGAACAGCGGCTCGTGGAGCACGGTGTTTACCTGTCCGAAGATCAGATTTCCCGCCTGGCGGCGAATCGCCTCTACGACCGCGGGATGACAGTGACCCGTACTGGTCACCCCGATGCCGCTGGTGAAATCCATGTAGCGCTTCCCCTCCCGGTCGTACAGATAGATGCCCTCTCCACGTTCGACGACTATCTCGGTGAGATGAGTCCAAACAGGTGACAGATGCTGTTTCAAATCCTTTGGCATGAGCTCCTCCTCGTGATCCGGATCGATCGTTCGCACGCCGCCGCCGGCGGCATTTCCCGAGGTTCCTCCTCCTACGACGAAAGGATGCGTTTGATCTCCTCCCGGCCGGTGAAGGTCATGACCAGCGGTTGGGAGCGATCGGGCTGAGACTGCTGCCAGCTGCAGTACACCCCCTCCTCGGTCTGCAGTGCGGTGGTGTAGCGGCTGCACCCGGTGCCGTACGGGGATACGAACAGGGAGCCGGTAGGGTGCAGGCGATTGAGCCGCGGGAAGGTGTCCGCCGTAGCGTAGGCCGCCCCCCCGATCTCCTCGCAGGAGTATCCCCTGGGGCGCCGTACGCCCCGGTCGTGCTCTTCCCGCGGGTGGATGGCTTCCGCGCCGTCGTAGAAGTACAGGTAGGTTGGGGATCTTTGCGAGAAAATGCCCGTCGGGGGCAGGGGCAGAACCCCGCAAATACGGCTGACCGCCACATCCCAGCAGAATCCCCGCGGAAAAAAGGTATAGTCGGTCGCCCCGAACTGTTTTGCGCCCGCCGGCCGAACGGCCAGGGCCGTGTTGGAGCTGGACCAGTTGTACGGATGGGTGCAGAACATCAGCACGGTGTTTCCGGCCTCGTCGTTGTAGGCCAGCGGATCCTTGAGATGACAGTAGCGCGGATCCGTTTCGGCCAGAAGCGGTTCGATTCCGGCGGCGTCGAGAGCATCGATCGAAGAGGCGGCCACGCGATCGATGCTCCACACGCCGGTGCCCGGTTTCTGATACGCTTCGAACCCTTCAGGATATGGTACGCCGCTTTTCTCCGTGGACACGAACAGTTCCACACCCTGTGCACCGGTCAGCAGCCAGCAGCGCTCGATGGACAACACCTGACGTCCGCCGTAGCTTAAATCGTCCTTGGAGAAGGAGCGGATTTTTGCAAAGCTCTTGCCCCGGTCCCCGGATCGAAACAGCGCCAGCTCCGCGCCGCGGGCTCCAGCCGCCAGTCCTGTTCGCGAATCCCCCGCGTTTCGGTAACGTCCGCACAGCCAGAAGGCACCGTCGGGCGCCTCTACCATGTTTCCCGCTCCGAACCAAAATCCGGGAGCGTTCCGTGACGGGGCAACGGCGATTGCCGCTCGTTGTTGATCTACTAACGTTTCGGCCAGCCGGATCAGCGTCCGTTCATGCAATGCAGGAAGTCGTTCCATCTGTTTACTCGCTTTCAGCTGTTTTACCCTTGTGCCGTGATCGCATCTGTGCCGTACGGGGCGGCCGGTTTCGCTCACCTGGCGGTCAGTACGAACGGGAAATACGCGTAGAATTCGGCCGCCTTGTACAGATCCTCCAGCACAATCTCCTCTTTGGTGGAGTGGGCCAACTCCTCCTTTCCCGGAGCAAATCCGATGGTGGGCAGGTCGTGGATGCCGGCCGTGGCCACTCCGTTTGTTGAAAAGCTCCAGAAGGAGCTCTTGGTCTTTCTGCCCAGCACCAGGCGGGCGGTTTCCAATCCCGCCTGTACCAGGGGATGGTCCTCCTCCATGATCCAGGTGGGGAAGTAGGCTTCCTGGAGGAAATTCGTGCCCTTCCAGCTGGTTCCCGAATACTCGGGGATCTTTACCGAGGCGTCCCCCCCGCTTCGCTGAATGATCTCCTCCAGCTGGCTCAGGGCACTCTCCCGGGTCTCTGCTACGGTGAGACGCCTGTCGATGTGAATGCGGCAGTGATCGGGAACCGAGCAGAGTGAGGGAGCGCGGCTGCGGATATCGGATACGGTGATCGAGCCCCTGCCGAGGGGTTGAACCGGCGGCAGAGATCGGTCGAGTTTTTCGATGGCGCGTACGATGGGATTCATTTTGTACACGGCGTTGATGCCGCGGCGATTGTGCGCGCCGTGGGCGGATTTGCCCGTGGTTGCGATTTGCATCTCCATGCGTCCACGCTGGCCGCGGAAGATCCTCAGATCCGTGGGCTCCCCCAGCAGCACGTAGTCGGGACAAAGGCCCTCCTTTTCGATAAGGTGCCGCAAAGGATATCCGTCGCAGTCTTCCTCCATAACCGAGCCGACCACGTACAGGCTGAACGGCAGAGCTGCATCCGGGTGCAGGGCTTTGATGATCTTGCCGGCCATGAGGAAACCCGCCACTGCGGATTTTTCATCCACGGCCCCGCGTCCGTAGATGGTTCCGTCCACAATTCGGCCTTCGAAGGGAGGATAGGTCCAGCTTTCCTCATCGGTCACCTGAACCGTGTCGATATGGCCGTCGTAGAGGATCTTGATCGGACCATCCCCGATCCTTCCGATCGCGTTGCCCAAGGCATCGGAGTACTGTTCGTCGAATCCGTAGTACTGCATCGTATCGAGGATAAACTCGACGATCTCCTTCTCCTCGCCGCTGTAGCTGCGGATGCGGATCAGGCGCTGGAGCAGATTGGCTAATTCCTCCCTGGCTGCTTCAACGCCGCCGCGAATGCCGTTCAGCAGGTTGGTATCCATGGTCCCTCCTCGCTTTCATCATGATCTGTCCGTGTCGAGATTCAAGGCGCGTTTGGGGCACAGCGAGCAGCACAGACCACATCGGACGCATCGGCTTGTGTCGAGCCGAAACCGTCCCTCCACGAAGTGGATGGCCTGATGGATACAGGATCGCTCGCACAGCAGGCACAGGTTGCACAAGCGGATGTCGATACGCGGAAAACCGGCTTCCGCTGCTCCGTTCGGCTGCTCCCTTCGGTACAGACCCACGATCTGTTCGATTTCCTGGAATTGATGTGCATCGAGCCAACGAGACAGATCCCGCGCCAATTTTCCGTAGACCTCCTGACCCTTAAGCACGGCCAGACTGCACACCTGGACCGCCGCGGCGCCGGCCATCAAGTGTTTTACCACGTCCTCGACCTTTCGGATTCCCCCGACTCCGATTACGGGTTTGTCCGTCAGGGAGGCGATGGCCTCCACGAAGTGCAGGGCCAGGGGCAGGATCGCGGCTCCCGACAGCCAGCCCCTGCCGTCACCGCTTCCCAGACGCGGTTGCCTGGTTTCGATATCGAAATCCAGGGCCGGTCCCGCGCTGTTGATGGCCACGAAACCGTCGACGATTCCCTCGAGGATTCGGATCGCCGCTTCCAGATCGCCGATTCCGGGGCTGAGCTTGGCAAAAACGGGAATGTCCACGCTGTCTTTCAAAGCCGAGGCCAGACGCTTAAGGTTTTCCGGGTCTTTTCCTACATAGTGTATGGAGAACTCCACCGCATCGGCCACGCCGGCGCGCTTCAACTCCCGGCCCAGCAGGGCGAGCTCTTCGGCTTCGTACCCAACCGAGGCGATCACCGGAATCCCCGCTTCCCGGGCCTTGGCCAGTTCGTCGTCGATAAAGCGCCGGTAGCTGAGCTCGGACCACAGCTCCGCGTTGAGCAGGCTCCCGGGGAGGGGGGAGACGATATTCGGCGTAGGAACGCGGGCGCCGTGAACGCTGATGGTTTTGGCTACTAGTGCGCCCGCGCCGCCCCCGGCAGCGCGCAGCAGCATGGCCCCGTCCGCTCCTCCCGGTCCCGCGGCCGTCCAGACTGGGTTGGAAAAGCGAATGCCGCAGATCTCGGTTGTGATGTCAGCCATCGTCGATCACTCCTAATTGGCAGAACAGACGCTCTCCCTGAACCGCTGCGAGGCGGGCGGCGGACTCGGAATCGAAGCTGCGCAGCACTCCGGCCGCCAGCAAGGCCCGGCCACGCATGCAGACCGTCCAGGCGGGTGCCTCCAGAATACCATAGATCAGGTGACCCCAGAAGGTTTCGCTGCGAAACGGCGAAGCGGGCCGATAATCCCAGATCACCAGATCCGCCCGGTCCCCGGGATTCAGGTACGGATAGTCGGGAAAGAAGGTGCGCACGAAGCTCAGCTGATCGGAGTAGATTCGCCGGACCAAGGCGAAGCTCTCTGACACGGAGCCGCCCCGGTGGCGGTGCAGCAGAAAAACCTGTTTCAGCGATCGGGAGGGACTGGCGTGCATGCCGTCGGTCCCCGCCACTATCGGAAGGGAATCCGGGATCCGTGCGTAGCGGCCCAGGCCCACCGCATTGTTGAGATTTGAATCCGGGTTCACGGCCAGGGCGCATCTGGCCCCGGCGAGGATGCGCCACTCCTCCTCCTGCAGGTGAACGCCGTGCGCCACGATTCCCGGCCGCTCGAGCAGGCCGAATCGCTGCAAACGCTCCGTCGCGCTGCAGCCGAAAGTTTCCCGGCTGTACGTTTGCTCGTAACGGTCTTCAGCCAGGTGAATGTGAATGCCTGCCGACCGTTCCCGGCACAGGGAGGCCGCGTGCTGCAGAGTGGCGTCGCTCAAGGTAAACGGGGCGTGCAGGCCCACCAGTCCGTGAAGATCGGCGTTGCAGCTGCGCTGCAAAAAGCGCCTCTGTTCCTCGAGGCAGGCCCGGGTGATCGTTTCCTCGTGCCGGTCCGATGTTTCCAGACAGAGTACCGAGCGCAATCCGGCGGTCCCGAGAATACGGGCGAGGGTGTCGAGACTGCCCCGCACGAAAGCCGGTGAGCTGTGATGATCGAACACGTAGGTTACTCCGCGGTGAAGCGATTGTGCGGCCCCGAGATATGCGCAGGCTTCGACCATCGGTTCGTCCAGAGCCTCATCGAGGCGCCACCAGAGATCGGCGAGGAGGCTGCGGAAGCTGTCCATGGGCCCGGGCAGGGTCAGACCTTTTGCCAGCCTGGAGTACAGATGCTCGTGGAAGTTGACCGCCGGTACGGTCGCCACGCGCGCCGCCGCGTCGATTACCGCGCCGCAATCCGTCTGGCCGGCAGCCGCCTCCGGGCCGACCGCAGATCCGGCGAAGCTTCCGTGGTCCGGGCCGGCCGCGCCGTCGGGCGCGCGGCCTTGCAGATACCGGCGATAGTCCGCGGGACGAATCTCGGAGATCCGTCCGCCGGCCAGGTGCAGATCGCAGAATTGGGGGCGGATCGAATCCTCGACCACCCGGCACAGCCAGACATTGCGAATGCAGCAGATTTCGATATTTTGCGGCGTTTCAATGTTCACGTTTGTCTGGAACATATTATACTGGGAATCAGAGAATCGTGAAGCAGCATAAGGAGTATCTGATGAAAAGACAACGGATTCCCGCATCCGAGTTGCGCCTTCCGGTGTATCGTAGCTGGAACGAGGAGTGGTTCCTGCTTACCTGCGGAGATTACAGCAGCGGTCAATTCAACACCATGACCGTGGGCTGGGGCGGTTTCGGCTGCATGTGGGCGCGGCCGATGGCCATGATCGTGGTACGCCCCCAGCGCTATACCCGTCAATTCACGGACACGTATCGGGATTTCACCATCTGTCATTTCCCTTCGTCGCATAAAAAGGCGCTGTCCTATTGCGGGAGCCATTCGGGGCGGGATGTGGACAAAATTGAAGATTGCGGACTCACTCCGCTGGCTTCGACAAAAGTGGGTTCGCCTGGATTCGAAGAGGCGGATCTGATCGTTGAGTGCTCCAAAATCTATTTTGATGATTTCAAGCCCGACCAATTCCTGGCCGCCTTCATCCGGGAGAATTATCCGGCCGAGGACTACCACCGGATGTACCTGGGAGAAATACTGGCCGCCTTCGGCAGCGAAGAGTTCGCCGGCTGAGGGGCGCCTGCAGTGAACTTCAGCGGCTACCGCTGCAGCGTTTGCGGCAGCGAATACGACACGCGCAAGCAGATGTATCTGTGCCCTAAAGACGGAGGCTGTCTGGACGTGGTTCCGAATTTCGCTGAGCTCCGCCGTTTGTTCGATCCGCGGCAGTTGAGCGGCGCCGAAGCCTCGCATTGGCGCTACCTGTCGCTGCTGCCGGTCGCCGATCCCGGGGCGGAGGGCACCCCGCTGCGGCGCGTGGGCTGTACTCCTTTGTACA
>Ga0272441_10003091_pt1 | contig 32444 bp, 27 predicted proteins | sample SSMProp6N_FD_193582 | JGI IMG/M metagenome (GOLD analysis project Ga0272441, IMG submission 193582) | Marine sediment archaeal communities from Little Sippewissett salt marsh, Falmouth, MA, United States - SSM-Prop-6N | ecosystem: Environmental > Aquatic > Marine > Wetlands > Sediment ... | reverse complement strand
GACATCCTTGTGGCTGCCATATTTGTAGTTATAGGTGGGGAGCAGATCGAAGTGGTTCATGATTTCAACGAGATGTGCGGTGCCGAGCGCGCGCATGTTGTTCTGCGAACCGTCAAGCTCCCTGATTTCCTTGTTGATCCGCCGGCCGGCCTTTTTCACCAGGTCGTAATCGGCGGCATTATTGCTGTTGGCTTTCAGGCTGCTGAATTTCACTACAATGGCCTTAACGCCCTTGTCGCGCATCACACGGCCGCAGCCGCCGCGTGCAGCTTGCTTCACGCGTACACTTTCACGTTTGGGGTCATACCAGCTCAGATTGAGCCCGGTATAGAGAACGTGCTCGGCTGCTTCGCCGGTAGATACCACAGAGATATTACGCTGGTCACGCTCATCGCTGGCGTACATGCGTGTGAGCTGGTCGGCGACAATGTGGGTATCGACCGCCTCGAGCGGTGCTTCTTCAATACGCACCCAGCCTTCATCGCCGTTGATCACAATGATGACATCTTTTTCGGCTTTGCCCTGGATTTCGATTGCATCGAAACCGGAAAATTTCAGGTAGGGGCCGAAGTAGCCGCCGCCGTTGCTGTCGACAACAGAGTGAGTCAGGGGGGAAAGTGTAACCGCGGTCGATTTTCCGGTGCCGGGATAGGCGGTGATGCCGTTGATCGGGCCGTTGGCGAGGATGAGTTCATTGCGGGGGTCATCCCATTTTGTATCTGCATCGACGGCCTGCCACAGCAGCCAGAGCGCAAACCCGCGTCCGCCGGTAAAGAGCTTTTTCATCTGCTCGGTTACAGGCTTTTCCTTTATGGTTTGATCGTCGAGATTGATGTACAGGGTGCGGTTTGCATACCCGCGCTCGACCGGCCTGAGTTCATACTTATATTCGCTGACCGTTTGATGCGCAGATCGGATTTCCTCCAGACTGATAGCCATACACAACCCTCCAATTTATGTAAATTAATGATTTATACAGGTGTTTACAACCCTTTACCCATCCATGAAGTCAGGATAATTCCATCATAGCAGAATCCGCAACGGCGGGCATCTGAAAAACATACTGTGGTGCTTGCCGAATGTCCTGATTTGTTGCGTGCCGGATGCAGCCTAGAGTTCGGGCGGGCCGGAGGGAATCAGGCACAGGAAGGCCATGGTTTCGGAGCCGGTATTCCGGATCTGGTGCTCCTTGTTGGGCGGGACGAAGATGGCGCTGCCTGCCCGGACGGGGTACGTTTTCCCTTCGAAGTAGACGGTTCCTTCGCCCTGGTGGATGAAGATCTCATGTTCCCATTCATGGTTGTGCTGGGGGGAGTAGCCGCCTGGTTCGACTTCGAACAGGCGCATGACGAAGTTCGGAGCGTCGTCGTCCTTGCCGATGAGCAGCCGGCCTTTAATGCCCTTGACCGCATCCCCTTCGAAGTGTTTTTCCTCGATGTCTGAAAAATGCACGATTTTCATGGTGCCCTCCATGGAGCGAGAAATTCAGGTCTGTATTGTATGTTATTGTAACCGGGAAATGAAAAATGATTAGTGGATGCCCCTTTTTTTCTCTTCCCCCCGTCCGTTTCCCAAATCAATAAGGGGGATAAAATGGGATTTCCCCACGGTTTATACCGCGTAGAGCGCGGGTTTCACAGTCGTTACAACATAAAACCACAATCGCTATATATGCCCCATCACCAAACCATATGTATCGCCGGCAAACCCGCACTCTTCGAAACAATACAATATCCAATAACACACGTTGTGCCTTTTTCACCGTGCCTGACACGATTTTGATCTGCTGGATTGGCCCATCGCCTGTGAAACCTTCCCCTGCGAAATCCCCGATATCCAATCACGTCCGGTGTGTTGCGAAATCAATCTGATGGCTATGTTGGAAACGTGGTCCGGGCGAATGATTCTTTGTGGCTGTGATGAAGCTGTCGGGATGGGGGGGCGAGGGCGAAAAATATTTCGACCCTGCGCGCCGCGACTGTACGGGCGTGATCCAGAGAACCTCCAGATCCGGTTTCTGTTACGAATACGGCTTTCTTTTCCATTTACTCTGATCCAGGGATCAGACCCTGTATTAAGAAAGCCGCTGACTGTATGGTCATGACAGAGAAAATCAAAATTCCCCTGCCGTTTATCGGCAGGGGAATTTTGTGCTTTTTGTGAATTGATTATCGGCAGAGGATCAGGCTACATCAGCGAGGATCTTTTGCGCCACAGCATTCAGCTCCGGTGCAAGGTCGTAGAGCGCCTTTCCCTGGCGGTCTGCCTGCAGAACGAGCGGCGATACGGGCAGGGTCGCTATCAGAGGCATACCGGGGCTGTGTTCCCGGACGAATTCGACATCTTCCTCTCCAGTCGTCTTATTGGCGACCAGGAACAGCCGTGACAGGTTGATATCTTCTGCAAGCTTCTTGATTTGAGCTGCCGTTCCCAGGCTGCGTTCAGTGGGCTCGACAACGACAAGCATCGCATCTACGGAGTCGGCTGTAGCCCGCCCGAGATGTTCCACACCGGCGTACAGGTCAAGGATGATCATTTCATCCCGGTAGAGCAGGATATGGGTCAGCAGGGCACGGAGAACGGCGCTTTCAGGGCAGATGCATCCGGAGCCGCCCAGTTTGACTGCGCCCATTTCAAGCAGGCGAATATCGCGGTGGGTTGTCGAGAATTTGTCGGGCAGGTCATCTACACGCGGGTTGATCTTGAAAAAGCCGCCGGGACTACCGGGTTTTGCGCCGGTGCGTTCTTCGATCAGCTGGTCGAGCTCCGCAATCGGGGTCAGCTCTGCCAGTTTTTCGGGTGGGAATCCCATTGCGGCGCCGAGGCACGGTGCAGGATCCGCGTCGATTGCAAGCACTGATTTGCCGTCTGCTGCTGCGCTGTATGCAAGCAGGGAAGCAAGTGTCGTCTTTCCTACACCGCCTTTTCCTGTGACTGCGATTTTCATGCACGTTCTCCAGTTTTGTAGGGCCGGCCGGGAGAGATGGAAGATCCGGATGAGCCGGTTTTGCTTTTTTGCACAGACGAGCTACTCGGAAGCAGGTGCTTCGACCGGGTCTTTAATGTCCATGGGCATGGGCAGGCCGGCTTCCTCGATCAAACGCGGCACAACATCCTCCCAGTGTATGGCCATGATGTGCAGGCCGTGGATGCCGGGTGTGTTGCGCAATTTTTCGATCAGTTCGAGCGCGATAGCCACGCCTTCTTCCTGCTGATCTTCCGCGTTATCCATACGTTTGAGGACCTCGTCGGGAATGACCACGCCAGGTACATCGTCAGCCATAAAGTGGGCTGCGCGGGCACTCTTCAGAGGCGTGAGTCCGGCCAGGATGTAGACCCTGTCGAGAATATTTCGCTTGTCGACAGCCTCCATCCACTCGAGGAAACGATCATAGTCGTAGATCGGCTGGGTCTGGATGAACTGGGCGCCGGCGTTGACCTTTTTCTCCACCCGGATTGCTTCATAGCGGGGGATGGCTGCGTAGGGGGATGCGGCAGCACCAAGGAAGAACTGCGGCCGGTACTTGATGTTTCTGCCGTCAAGGTATTTGCCTTCATCGCGCATGCGGCGAAGCAGCCAGAGCATCTGGAGCGCATCAAGGTCGTTCTGCACCGGGTGCGGCGTTGGCCCCGGGCCGAGACGCAGATGGTCGCCGCTCAGGCACAGGATGTTGTGGATGCCCAACCCAGCTGCTCCGATCGCATCCGACTGGATGCTGTAGCGGCTGCGGTCGCGTCCCTGCAGCTGCATCACCGGTTCCATCCCGTTTTCGACGCTGACAGAAGAGCAGGCGATGCTGCCCATCCTCGGCGAAGCAGAGGCGTTGTCGGTGAAGTTCGCTGCAGTGACCCAGGGTTTCAACATCGCAATCTTTCGTTCGAGCGGCTTTCGTGTAACGCTCAGCGGCGGTGCAATTTCGGACGTGATGGTGAATCGCCCGGCTTTCAGGCTGCGTTCCAGGTTGGAGACAGGCTCTTCATAGGCCGGTGCGTGGTACTTTGCATCACCTTCCCACCAGTCCGGCTGGCGAAGCTCAAGGAAGAATTGATCATAGCGCTCATCCCAGAGACTGCGGTTTACGACAAAGTGTACAGGATTGGGGCGTTCCTCACTTTCGAACCATTTCTGGATAAGCCCCAGCCATTGTTCATGGCCGACATTGCGTCCGTCAAGCGGTGCCTGGATTTCGAGCAGCATATCGAGACGGTCCATTTTCTCTGCTCGCTCGTATATCTGGTACCAGGTGCACGGGCGTGATGGGTCCACCTCGCAGCGTTCAGGTGTGGAACCGCCGCAGGGCCCGTTACGCAGGCCTTTCGGACAGGTCATGGGGCAGATGAAAGCAGTTTCCTGCAGGATGCAGTTGCCGCACATACGGCAGCCCCACAGCGGGTTCTTGATTACAAATTCTCCCCATCCAACAAAACGCTTGAAGGCACTGGGTTGCTCATAGGGATAGAAACGGGGCTGGTATCTTCTGGGTGAGAAAAGGGACATTGTTTGCTCCTGGTTTATTTATTGGCTGCAGGTATGATGCAAGCCAGATTCCTGGGAAGGATTAATCCAGCTAACGATTTTTAACAGACATAGACTGATACCTGAATTATACTCGCAGCGATCAGACCACACCTATCCCAGCGACCGGATTTTTCCGGGTGGCCGGATCGATAGCGCTGGCAGGTGATTTTCAGTTCGGAATATTTAAAGCCTCCATCTGAAAACCGATTTATTGTTGTTCAGGTTATATACTACGTCTACAACCGTAAATATGAGTCGGTATAGATCACCTCATTCAGCAGTACCTGGACAGTTTTCCAGATTTCCACCTGGTCCGGCTCATTCATGTCCACCATATCGGGTGTCAGTTTCTCCATGGCTGCAGTAGTGTCGTAGAGTTTGAGATAGAGATCGCCGGCTGCGGTGCTGTCATCCCTGGATTCGACTGTACGGATTGTATCCATCAACTCCTTGTCCAGCGGATCCAGGATAGCGCTGTCCAGACCGACTGCCATGAGCATGACCAGGTAGACCCGGTTGAGCAGCGGGCGCATATTGAAAGGCACAGAATTGGACACGTTTGAAAGGCCGACGACGGTGGTTGGTGGTGGATCTGCCAGCATCTTGAGCATGCGGACTGCTTCAACAGCTTCCGGAACATATTCCTGGCAGCCTGAGACTGTCAGGATCAGGGGGTCAACATACAGTTGTTCCATTGGAATGCCCACTTCGATAGCCCTTGGGATTAGCTTTTCCATGGCAATTTCGATACGGGCGTCGGCACTGACTGGAATGCCGCTTTTATCCATACAGAGTGCGATCAATCCTGCACCATACTTGCCTGCCAGTGCCGGAACCTTCTCCAGCCTTTCTTCCTCGGCTGAGGTAGAGTTTACAATACTGTTGTTTCCGACTTTTTTCAGACCGGTTTCTATTGCAGCCAGGTTTGTGGTATCAAAAGAGATGGTTGTGCCCGGAACAGCTTCCAGCATGATATCAGTTAACCAGTCTACAATTTCCGGCCCGGACTTCTTCTGCGGGCCGATATTGAGATCCAATGCGTCCACGCCTGCTGTTTTCTGCTTTCTGGCAAGCTCTACGAAAAAGCCTCCGTCGCGTTCCTTGATTGCTTCTTTGACTTTCGGTGAAATGATGTGGATATTTTCGCCAATTCTGTACATGCTTCTCCTCCAGAGTATTCAGATAGCTGCTGGTTCCAAGGACATTTCTGCAGCGGCAGAACTGCAGCGGCAGAACTGCAGGTTGCCCAATGAACGGATTACCAGGTTTATGGATTTTTCCCCCTTTCAGGATGTGTTCTCCGGTACCAGACTGCTTGGAGTCATCTGTGCCGGTGAAGAGAGGGAACGGGGTTTTGTCGGGCTGATGATCAGCTCGGCAGCAAGTTTCTGGACGCTTTGAAGTGCAGGTGAATTGTCTGATACTGCTGTGAGTGGAGAGCCTATTGCATCGAGCTGCCCTATTTCCGGATCAGCAGGAATGACTGTGCCAATGTTGAGGCCGCTTCGCTCAATCTCTTCTTCAAGCTGTGGCGGCATATCTGAAGCCAGGCGGTTGAGCACCAGGCAGCTCTTGTGTATCTCGATTTCGAGACTGTTTGCAAGTTCTAGCATCCCGGCTGCGGCTTTGAGTCCTCGAATCGTGGGGTCAGTGACCAGAATCAACAGGTCAACATTCTGTGTGGTACGTCTGCTTATATGCTCCATACCGGCTTCGTTGTCCATGACAACGTAGGGATAGTGCTGGCAGAAGTCATCCATGAGTCCGCGAAGCATGTGGTTTACGGCACAATAACATCCCGGACCTTCAGGTCGGCCCATGGCCAGCAGATCGATATGCTGGCTTTCTTCCACCGCCATTTGAATCTCGCGGTTGAGGTAATCAACCCGGCTGATTGTTACACCGAGATCTCCACCTGTGGTGTCTTCTGCCATTTCCTCACGTATGGCGCCGATCGTGCGTGGTTCGGGAAGGCCGAGTGCAAGGTGGAGATTGGTGGAAGGATCTGCATCGATTGCCAGGATGGGGTGTTTCCCCGTATTGAGCATCGTTTTGATCAACAGCGTGGTCAGGGTTGTTTTTCCTGTACCGCCTTTTCCGGCCAGTGCAATGGTAAAGGTCATGTTGTGATCTCCTGATTCCAGATTTCCATGACGGAGGGGAATATTTGCATATTTGTATGCGGGAGGAAACAGGCCGCAGTGAACTGCTCGTAGAAGGTATTATCTGCAGAAAGCTCGATGTATGTCATCTGGTGGGCAGTCCTGCTGATATCCTCACGATCCTGATGAGAAAGCAGGGCCAGTGAAGTGCCAAGCAGGGATGTATTGCCCAGGAAGTGGAACTGTTTTCTGGGAATATCCGGCATCATGCCGATCTGAATGGCTTTTTCGATGTTGATATAGTTGCCGAATGCCCCGCCGATCAGGATGCGCTCAATATCCTTTAACTCGAGTCCAACACTTGCAACCAGGACATTAAACCCGGCATAAATCGCTGCTTTCGCACGGATAAGGTTATCAATATCAACTTTTGTGATAGAGATATCCCTGCCGGTTTCGGTTTCTTTTGCGTAAGCCACCACATATTCCGGACCGTGCATGCCTTCTCTTGTCCTGTCCGTGTTTGCATCAAAAGAAATAGTGCCGCTTCGGTCAACGACACCGGTGGCAAACATTTCGGCAAGAAGTGAAATCAACCCGGACCCGCAGATTCCGCTCGGTTTGGAATCTCCGATCACACGATAGGTGGGCTCAAGGGTTTCACCGTGGATATAGACCTCCTCGATGGCACCGCGTGCTGCACGCATACCGTGGACAACGCCTGCGCCTTCGAAGGCGGGGCCGGCTGAACAGGCGCATGTGACCAGCCAGTCCTGGTTCCCGAGAACGATTTCGCCGTTGGTTCCCACATCGATAAACAGGCTGAGGCTGTCCGATGTATTCAACCCGCTTCCGTGAACGCCGGCGCAGATATCCGCTCCGACATAGGACGCAGTGCCCGGCAGGCTGTCTACAACAGCGAGGGGGTAGACTGGCAGGTCGAGCTCGTGGGCAAAGTACAGAGGTGTGTGGTTGGTTGTGGGAATGTATGGTTCAAGCCTGATGGATTCAGGAGGAAGCTGCAGAAAAAGGTGCATCATTGTTGGATTACCGGCAATAGTCACTCTGTAGATCTGATCAGGCGAGATACCACTTGACTTGATGACCTGGTCCAGCAGTGATTTGATAGTCTGACGTACCCGGGTGGAAAGATCTTCCAGACCGTCGAATTTTGATGCGAAGATAATGCGTGAAATGATATCTTCACCACGGGCGATCTGGCCGTTGTACTCAGCCGCGTTGGCGATGATGGTTCCGTTATCGAGATCCATCAAATTTGCACTGACAGTGGTTGTGCCGATATCGATTGCCAGACCGCATAGTTTCTGGCGCTCCACGGGGGTGTCGATAAGCACAGCCTCGCCCGGATGGGTTCTGTCATAATACAGTACCAGCCAGGGGTTCCAGTTGGATTCGCGCAGGCGTTTGTTGAGGGACCGCAGCAGCGGGAGTGGAATGGTTAGCTCTGTCACATCATGCTCGCGCAGGCATGTTTCCAGCCTGGACAGGTCATCCCTGTTGTCATCGAGCGTGGGTGGGGGGATGCTCAATTGAAACTGCTTCAGGTTTTGCATCCAGGCGGGATCGTAATCGAGTGGGATCTCCGCCGTGTAGGTTTTTTCAGAAACCAGGCGGCGGGCGATTTCTCCCTGCGGTGGAATTTCGATCACTGCATCGCCGGTCAGAACTGTCTGGCATGCAAGTGCATAACCGGCATTGACATCCCGCTCAGAGAGGCGGAATGTCGATCGCCGGCGGACGGATCCTGCCCGGACGAGCACGAGGCAGCGTCCGCACCGTCCTTGTTCTCCGCAAGGCTGTGATACTTCAAGCCCGGCGGCTGCTACTGCATCGCTGATGGTTGAACCTTCCTCAACAGCGATTGTTATATTCTCAGGGAAGAAGGTGACACGAGGCACCGGAACTTCTCCTTTGACTGGACTGATTCTTCAAAAACTCAGGCAGCCCAGACGTTTTTCAGGTAGCTGGAGATATCAACCGCTTCACGCGGGCCCACCATAATCTGCCAGTCAGGCATCTCTTCTTCCAGATCCCCTGAAATTACGGCAACATGGCCGGGAATAATAATCTTGTGATGCGGTATCTTCTCAGCAGCACTGAAGGCTTTTGCATCTTTTGCGATACGTTCGGCATCAAACTTCCCCGCAGCCCATGCAGTGAGAACACTCATGCCTTCCGAATCAGTAACGAGCAGCCACGAAGGTTTGCCGGAGCTTTCGATTTCGTTAGCTACAGAGAAATAGGTGATGGAGAAATTAGTGGTAACCAGCAGTGGTGAATCCCCATCAGGATTGTTGATTTCGTACAATCCGGGTGTGACCTGAATCGGTTTCTGTGGGTCGGTGTAGATATTTTCACGCAGTACCAGGAGGGCATAGGCTTTAGCCGGGTCGAATGAATCAAGGATGATAAATCCTGCGTATTTGGCGATGTGTTCAGCTGCCAGCAGGGTTGCATCCGAGCTGTTGCCCGGGTACGTGATCACCGGGTATCCAAGCGGGCGGAAATTCGATTTCAGAGCCAACCGTCGAATTGCTGTGAGCTGCTGCAGGCTGTTCAAATATCCATCAAGCTCAGGATCAAGCACGAGGTCTTCAAGTCCTGTTTCCTCTATTTTCTGAGTGAGATCAGCAAGCTGTTCGAGCGACCCTGCACGCACAACCAGCGGCACTTCAAATTCCTGGGCGATCCCAGCCATTTCTTCCCAATTGTCCGGGTCGGCAGCTGAAAGCAGAGGTTTGTGCTCCTGGCAGGCTTCTACACCAGCGCGTGCAGTTTCCGGATTGGAAGCGAGCAGAACAATGGCTTTCGGGCTTGCGCCACAGACAGCCTCCACGGCTGCCCGGTACGTGTCTGGTGAACCTGAGGTGCATGACACAGCGAAGCCGTCAATAGCCAGCGAAATGCCAACGTAGTCAACCTCGAACGCATCCACTTCGCTGACCTTTTCACCGAGTTCTTCAGGTGAAGAGTCGTCGGTCAACCGGATAAAGACGCCCGGCTTGTGATAATAGGTTTTTTCGTGGCGGAAGATCACAGTTTCATTCCCGACCTGGACAGCGTTATCGCCCACGCCGACCTCGACGAGGCGGATGGGAGGTTTTGATGCAGCTTCGAGTTTTTGCTGCGCTTCTTCGCTGACATGTGGACAGTCACTCAACTCCGCCTGTTTGGCTGCAAGTTTCATAGCAAAGGCAAGACAGGTAGGGAAGCCGCAGTCTTTGCAGTTGGTTTTGGGCAGTAGTTTGTAGATCTCTAAACCTGAAAGAGCCATCTTATTCCTCCGACTGGTTTGAGTTGGACAGATCGGCCATCATTGCTTTCAGTCGCTGCAGTGTTTGTGGGTGACGTATTACAACGATGTCGGCACCAGAGTGGATCAGTGTTGCGGCAGTAATTGCTTCCCATTCCAGAGCTCGAGTTTCCCAATCCCCCCAATTTTCCGGGACACCGCTTCCTACTTTTGCTTCTTTTACTTTCCAGACTTCTTCTCCCGGTGTGACGATCATGGGCTGCTGGGTCATGCTGTCTCCTGTGAGTGCAGCCAGGCGCAGGCGCTCCATGACCGAAAACCCGTATTCTATACCGTACCCTAGTGCACCGGTTGTCGGGTCCATCATGATGCGTTCAAGGGGAAGCCCCATATCATGGATCAGGATCACAAGCTGTTTGGAGAGATTCACATCCATCGGAGTGCGGGATTGGACGAGGTGGTCGTGTGCAAGCGCAGCCGCTACGATCGTCCTGTAATTATTTTCTTCACAGTTGCCCAGGAGAAGACGTTCTCCTGCTGCAGCCTCGGCTGCCGGAACCAGCAGTTCGTTATCCAGGTCAGCCTGTCCCGGTCCAATAACAGCGAGAGGGAGAGAAGTATTTTGCAGCACACTCTGTACTGCCTCCACCGCTTTTTCCGGTGTTGTTTGATTACCGTCTTCGTCTTCAGCGCTGAGGATAAGGTAGATCATATCGGCGCCGGCTTCTTCGGCTGCTTGTGCCCAATCGGCAGGATTGTTCATTGCTTCGCCCCATGCTTCCTCAAGCAGCGGTGACCAATCCTTCGGTTTGCTGCTTTGGATTTCCACCGGGAATATGGCTGTATGGGGGATTTTTCCTTCGTGGGTCAGAAACGGCATGGTGGATTCCCCACCAACGGTTACTGTATTTTTCCGTGTGCCGCCCTGCTCGGAGGTGGCTCCAAGCGTCACCTCTCGCACCTGACCGGTCCAGGTTTCCTTTGGGATTTCCACGCTCATTTTTCAGTTCCTCCCTGAGTTAGAAAATGCTCGGCATAGATAACGCGGGATGCTCCTTTTCCGCCAGGAACTCGAGCAGAGGTTCCACCTCTGTGCAGACAGTTTCATCTGCAATACGGCTGAAAAGATCTCCCATTCCTTCTCGATCTGCAACTACCTCGAGTTGATTGGCCATCTGCTGTTTCAGGATGGAGGACATCCATACAATTCGCTTTGGTCCGCCGTCCGCTGAAATGAATTTGGGGCTTAGAATGTAGAATTTTCCGTGTCCCATGATCCCGGGTGTCTGCAGGCCGCCGCCTGCCATACCCGCGAGGGTGGAGAATGTCATTCCAGCCGGGGTCATGGACGGATCCTCACGGCTGACAATCATGATGCCGTTTGCCTCCGGGATGACCATGGCAATACATTCGAAACATCCGCAGGCAGTCATCGGATTCTCCATGATGGAGTACATGGCCACCTCACCTACGGATCCATGTGAGGCAGAAAGAGCATACTCGTTGACACCGGTATAGTAACCCATGCTTTCATCCAGCAGTTTTCCCTTGCGGATCGGCTGGTTGGGCCCGGTGGGGTTGATCTGGAAGGAAGCTTTACAGTCCAGCCAGTTGTAAGCGCCGCACAGGCCGAGCCTCTCCGGACTTACGATACACACATGATCCGGAGCGAACGACTGGCACAGGGTGCAGGAGTAGAATACCTCCACACTTTCATCTGTCATTGAGCCTATACGGACGTTGCGCTCTTCATAGGCTGTACGTGCCTTTATCAGCCATTCAGCGTGTAGTTTCGGGTCGGTTATGATCTTGACCTGAAGTTTGTCGACAATGGAACCGAAATCCGCATGGAAGCGGGCATGGAGCAGCTTGCCAAAATGCTCCAGACCGAAACCTTTATCTGCAGCTGTCTTGCTGATGCGGATCCATGCAATATCACGCTGCCCGATGTGCTGCACGCCGGATGCGCCGTTTACGAAGTAGTGGATCTGGCGTTCCAGAACGGGCTCGAAATCTTTCTCCATCTTTCTTCCAGCTACCTCGACAAGGATCCCCAGGTCCATATAGCCGCCGGGTTCGATGTCTTCGGCTCCAGGGCCGATTATTTCCACTTTTCCATCTTCTACCTCATCCATCTCGGCCATGGTCAGGTATTCATACGCCCGGCTGTCTTTGCCGCCGAATTCGATCTGCATATCCGCCCTGCGGACAACCTCGCCTTCAAAGGCCGACCCATACGGAACCGGTACCGGAACTTCGGTGACGCGCACCTTTACGCCGCGCACCTCGATGCACTTCTGCACAAGCCGGGCTGCTTTATCGGCGTCTGTTTCACCCTCGATCTCATTCCATGGTTGTGAAGTTACGTGTTCGTAACGGGTGACACCGGTAGGCAGGATTTCAGGGATGATCGTATCGGCGATAACCGGGAAGCCGTAGGAAATGGCGCCGGCAGCAGCAGCATATTTAAGATCGTCAACTTCACCCAGCGCAAGGACAAATGCAAAGACCCTGAATTTGTTATAAAGAAGGATGTCGCGCCACTGGCCGCCTTTTAATCCGCCAAACGTCAGGGCGGAGCGGGTGGCGAAGCCAAGCGCGTAAATGGCTGAGAGTGTGTCCCGGCCGAAAGGAACGATATAGGTGTCGTAGCCCATCTCAACACCTTCTTCAACAAGCTGATCGATTATCGATCTGCCGTTTACATTGCCGCACAGGAAAGTCAGGATGTTTCGCTGCTGCAGTTCCCGGACGATGCTGACAGCAGCTTCGTTCGAGCGGGCTGCACCGACAATTGCAGCAAAACCGGGCATGCGGCCGTCCACAAGCTGGATTCCCCATGAACGGAGCTGTATATCATCGATTGGACCATTGAGATGGCCGTCTGCCTGTGGGCTTGATCCATTGCCGTTCGGGCTGGTAAAACTGGTTGAACCAGCAAGGTCCAGGCCTGGATAGGGTTCGGGTTGTTCTCCAAGCATGAATCGGATTGCTTCAATCGATTCAGCAGCAAGAAGGGTTGCCATCCCGGAATCGAGAGTCTCACCCAGGTATGGCGTCCAGAGTTTTTCCTGGGGGAGCGGATGCAGGAGTGTATGAGCATGTTCCAGCACCGGCTCGAGGTCTTTCAGGGTTGAAACCTCTTTACCAAGCATGCCGTTGATAACCGGCAGGTAGTAGGCGGTGTTTGGAAACGCAACCGCCTGATCAGGCCCTTTTTTCTGTATGGTATCTTCGAGGAGTTGGTCTGCTTCAGCGACCAGGGCATTGGCTCCGCGAATAGCTCTTGTGGCGATATAACGTGACATTTTTCTCCTCCTGGTCAGGCCTTGACGCCGTACACGGCTTCAATTCGTTCGAGGAACGGTTTTTCCAGTACTTCATTCATACGGGCATCACCTGAGCGGCCCCATTTATCAGGCTGATAGGGGTCCAGTCCAAGGGCTTCCCGTTTTGCATCAATGTGAGCGATCGAGCGTTCGATAATCTCCTCGCAGGTGTCCACGAATTCAAGACGACCGCCTATCTTCTCCTCCCAGGTATCGCTGATAATTTTGGTCACTTCCTCAACACCTGAGACAGGATTGTGACGGCCCATGATCACATAGGCACCGGATGCAACGCAGTATGTGGCAATTGAAATTGCCTTTTCACTCATCCACTCCGGCGCCAGGCCGACAGCAGGAATATCAGAGATATCCTCTCCAAGCCCGCCTTCGGTTGCCATCTGGGCCAGTACTGTGAGAATGCGTGAATTGTCGACACATGATCCCATATGCAGTACAGGCGGGATACCTACGGCCTCACACACCTCGCGCAGTCCGGGGCCGGCAGCTTCAAACGCTGCTTCAGGAGCCATGTAGCCCTGTTTGGCGCTTGCGATGGCTCCGCACCCCGTTTCGACAACCAGGATGTCGTTCTTGAGGAATTCGGTAACGACTTTCCGGTGCATGGCATCATGGCAGGTACGGGCGTTGTTGCAGCCGATGTTGGCAACAACACCGCGTATGCGCCCCGAGATAATGGCGTCATTCAAAGGCCGGAAGGAACCTCGATGCACCCCGCCGAGTGCGTACTGGATGTATTCATGGCTGAAACCGGGGACAAGCGGTGCGGTATCACTTTCGGGAATATGTGTTTTTCCGCGTTCAGGGTATTTATCAACAGCCTTCTTTACAATTTCTTTGGCAATATTGAGGGCATTGTGCTCATCAAATTCAATATGGGTGAACCCTTTCATCTTTGCTTTCGGGGAGGTTGAGATCAGTTCGGTATGGAAATGCTCTTTAAGTTTCCCGAGCCCTTGCATAATGCACTGGATATCAACAACCATTGCCTCAACAGACCCTGTCAACAATGCCAGTTCCTGTTGGAGGAAGTTTCCGGCCAGCGGAACACCCTGTCGCATCAGTGTTTCGTTTGCGGTGCAGCAAATACCAGCCATGTTGATGCCGCCTGCTCCTTTACTGCGAGCGTACTCAATCATTTCCGGGTCAAGGGCGGCAGCGACAACCATTTCCGAGAGAGTCGGCTCGTGGCCGTGAATAACGATATTGACCTCGTCTTCCTTCAACACACCAAGGTTGGAGTCTGACTGAACGGGGCCGGGTGTGCCGAAAAGGACATCTGTGAGGTCTGTTGCAAGCATGGATCCTCCCCAACCGTCTCCAAGCGCACAGCGGAGAGCATGGTCGAGGATGTGTTCTGCATCCTGGTCGTTTCCGACGTGGGTGCGGTGCATCATTTCGACAATTTCACGGTCGATACTTCGAGGCTCGATTTTGACGGATTCCCAGATTTTTTGCCGGCGTTCAGGGGCACGTTTCAAATAAGTAAGCGTACCTTCATATTTACCAAATTCCTCCAAAGCGGCTTTGGCAACATCGGTGGCCAGCTCTTCTACCGACTTTCCATCCAGAGGTATACCAAATGTGACAGCCATTTCACGCAGTTTGAGTGGATCGCGGATGGTGTAGTCAGGCGCGTGGCCCTGTGCTGCTGCCAAAAGCGTATGTGCAAGGTCTCGCCCATGGTCGGAGTGAGCGGCTGCGCCGGCGGCTACCATGCGGGCGAAGTTTCGCGCGGCTACGGTATCGCGAGTGGCACCGCACACACCCACAGAGTCTTCTTTCGTCAGCCTGCACGGCCCCATGGAACAGACTTTACAGCATAAGCCTTTACTTCCGATCGGACAGGGGGCCTGGGAGTCAGCCCGGAAGAAAGAGGTGTCATATCCTTCATCCATTGCATACTGCAGCAATTCAATGCTGGCCTGATCCTGACTGGCTTCTTCAGGGGAACGCTGTTTTTTAGCCATGTATGGGCTCCTTTCTTAGTAACGGCGAAACTCGCCGGACATTTTTAAATCTGCGGGATTCGTCTTTGTCACCCGAGCTGCCAGCTTTTCCCATTGAGGATCACGTCCAGCACGGATTCGCTCCACCAATAGAGGAGGTTCTTTTTCGTCAAGCTCATATCCGAGGGTATGGAACATATCTTCGATGGCATCTTCTGAGAGGGTGTCTTCGTCGTAGCGGATCCAGACCTGTCTCCATGCAGAGCTGGCATACAGTTCTTCAATACCGGGAATATCCAGCGCTTTCCGGATCCGCAGCACATGATGATCGGCAAATAACCCGGGGATGGTGAGAGTGAGTTCTTTCATGTCCTTCTCCTTTAGAAAAGATTATTTGACTACCTGGTACCAACGGTCTTCTTCAAAATTCACAAAAGCTGTTTTGTAAAGTCATCAAAACATCTATGGTTCATGATTTATCCTGTAAATCATGAGCGTTTCCTGTTTGAATACTGGTCATTGGTGAAGCAGCATTCAACTGATATCCGGCTGGAATGTGTCTGAATAACTGCTGTTTTAGGTGCCCGGGTCTTCGTTTTTCAATGACAGGGCTATGAGAGGCAGGTTGTTGGTGTAGTGTATGGGCGAACGATATATCGAGCCCTTATACCAGATGTGTTCGATGAAGGCTGCGATGGAGAATCTGTATGAGCAATTACGCCGGGGGTGATGGTGAAATGGCTGCGTTGCTCCAGGGAGAGGGTTGAGGTGGGGTGTCGGAAGTTGGAGATGAGTTTGGATGCTGCTCCTGGACTTTTATAATGGTGCGAATAAGTTAGGCGAGACTTGTGTTGAGACAGTGTACTCTCGCACGTCAAGCAAAAAGTCCTGGTGTGGGGGAGAGAGGAGAAAAGTGCTTCAGTGTATTGTGGGATGGCCCTTTCCTCTTGGTGCCGATGAGCCAGGACTTGCAGGACCGGACATACTTTCACAATTGTACTTCTACCCATATCTACCCGAATACCTGATTTAGACAATACACACATCTACGCCACATGGAAAACGCTGCTTTGCTGCTGTCAGATTTTCCCGCTCGACAGGATTACGCGCTTTCCTTAGTGAAAGAGTATATGATAACGATTTTAAATGCAAGATTCCTCCATGGTTTCCTTTTTCACTCTGTGTAAGTGTGGAACACAGCATTTCTGGTTATGTATCCAATAAATCACAGCAAAGCACTCATTGAAGGTTAGTATTCCAGTTATTCACGTAACCTTTCCACGGAATCAGGTTGTTTTTGAGAATTTTTATACAGTTTTCAGGGAATAATGTCACATAATACTCGCCGCTTCTTGACCCTCGGAAAATCAACGGTATACTACTAGGGACAATTGAATAAGTACCCCCGGCCAGATGCCTTTTCCCCGGATGGAGAGGCTTAAAAGCGAAACCGGTGCAAGTCCGGTGCTGTCTCGCAACTGTGACCTGTGCAAACAGGAAGCCAGGACGACTGTCTGACTGGAATCTCCACAAACCTCGCAGAAGGGGAGGAGTCCTATGATATTAATTTCGTAATACTCTCCCTGCTGGAAGGCAGGGATTTTTTATTTACAGAATACACTCTTGGAGAGGAGATAAAGGTGAAAAAGTATAGTGTTTTACTTATCTTTGTTCTGATAATCTCCCTTTTGATCGGCGCTTGCTCCTCCACCACGCCGGTCGAAGAGGTTGATACAGCTGCTGAAAGTGATGCAGAGGATGTTGTTGAAGTCGTTGAACCAGGGGTCGAAGAAGAACCAGAAGCCGAAGAGCCGGTTGAGGAAGAACCCGCTGAAGAAACAAGGGAATTACTTGCTCTTGTTGATGGTTTCGACCGTGAATTCACACTTGAGGTGCCTGTTGAACGTATTGTGTCACTTGCACCGTCCAATGTAGAAGTCTTGTTTGCAATTGGTGCCGGCGATCTGGTTGTCGGCCGGGATGATACAACGGATTTCCCAGAGGAAGCACTTGAAATTGAAAGTATCGGCAGCACCTGGGGTGAGTTGAATACGGAAGTGATCACTGCAATGGAACCGGATGTTGTGCTTGGCGCAGGCCTCACCAGCCCCGAGCAGATTTCACAGCTGGAGGAGTTGGGAATACCAGTATTCGTCCTGGAAAACCCTTCAGATTTTGAAGGTTTGTACGATAATCTGGAAATTGCCGGGAAGTTGACCGGTCATGAAGCTGAAGCGCAGGCATTGATCGTCTCCCTGGACGAGCGTGTTGAGGCGGTTGAGCAGAAGATGGAAGGAGCAGAACCGGTGACTGTGTTCTACGAAGTTGACGGTACAGATCCAGCCGCTCCATGGACAGCTGGTGCCGGCACGTTCCATGATTATGTGATTACTCAAACTGGCGGGGAAAACATCGCCGCTGATATCGAGTACTACAACACACTCAGTGCTGAAGAGATCATTGCAGCAGATCCGGATGTGATTGTCTTTGCCGAAGGCCCCTGGGTTCCAACAACTGCTGAATCCATCGGAGAACGGCCTGGCTGGGATGTCTTGAGTGCAGTAACAAATGGACAGGTTTACGGCATTGATACCAACTGGTTTGATCGTCCTGGTCCGCGCCTTGTTAATGCTCTTGAGACAATGGCTGAATACCTGCATCCTGAAGTTTTTGAATAGGAGACACTTTGGAGCAATCATCTGCTTCTAACAATAACCGCAGCCAGGGAGCAAGGTGGGCTCCCTGGGTGCTGCTTATATTAGTGATACTGACTGCGATTCTGAATATTGGAACCGGTTCGGTAACGATTCCCCCCGGAAAGGCTGTTCAGATTCTGATAGGGCGTACCGGCCTGCTGGAAATAGGGAAAGATTGGCCTGGCACCTGGGAGACGATTCTGCTTGATATACGACTGCCGCATACAGTCCTGATTGCCATGACAGGGATGGCGCTGGCTGCAAGTGGATCAGCGTATCAAGGTTTGTTTCGCAACCCTCTGGCCGACCCGTATATATTGGGAATTGCATCCGGTGCCGGGCTGGGAGCTGTACTGGCTATGACTGTAGAGTGGCCGTACGAATTGAGAAACATGTTCTTTATCCCGGCAGCTGCGCTTCTTGGTGCTGTCCTGACAGTGATTCTCGTCTACTCGATGGCCAGAGTGGGGCGGTCGACACCTGTAAGCACCTTGATCCTGGCAGGAGTAGCGGTAAGCTCTTTTATGTCAGCTATTTCCAGCCTGATTATGATTCTCTCGAAAGAAGAATTGCATCGCGCTGTCAGCTGGCTGTTTGGCGGTTTCAGCCTTGGAGGATGGGAACCTGTCATTGCCTCCCTGCCGTATTACCTTGTGGGCATTCCGCTGCTGATGAGCCTTGGACGGCCGCTGAATGTGCTGCAGTTCGGAGATGACCAGGCCAGGCAGCTGGGCCTGAATGTTGAAAGGTTTAAACTGGTCATCGTGGTAACGGCTTCGATGATTGCAGCCGCTGCTGTGTCGTTTTCCGGCATCATTGGATTTGTTGGACTTGTTGTACCACATGTCATGCGGCTTCTGTGGGGATCGGACTACCGCAAGTTGATACCTCTCGCCACAGTTGGCGGGGCGATTTTCCTGCTGTTGACAGATACCGTGGCGAGGGTTGTGGTATCCCCGAGTGTTTTGCCTGTAGGCGTGGTAACTTCTGTGATTGGGGCACCTTTTTTTCTGTACCTGCTTCGAAAGACACGCCGAGAGATTGGATACTGGTAATGACCGCGCTTAAGTTTGTAAATACAAGTTTTGGTTATACTGGCCGGCCGGTGCTTCATGATCTATGCCTTGAAGTCCAAAATGGTGAAATTATGGCTGTGGTCGGGCCAAATGGTGTGGGAAAATCAACACTTATCAAGGCAGCTTCCGGTATTCTTCCCCTGACAAATGGGGATATTCAGCTCGAAGGAACTTCGATCTCCTCCATGAGTTTGCAGGAGCGTGCCCGAAAGGTCGGCGTTGTACCACAGGCTTTGCATCTCCCGGGTACGTTTACAGCCCTTGATGTAGTTCTGATGGGGCGGACTGCATACCTGTCGTGGTTTGAACATGAGCGCCAGGAAGATATCAACAGAGCCCGGGAAGCTATGGAACGAACAGGAACGCTGGAGTATGTTGAACGGTATGTCGGCGAACTTTCCGGCGGGGAACAGCAGCGTGTCCTGATTGCACGCGCACTGGCTCAAGATCCTGATATCATGCTGCTCGATGAGCCTACTGCACACCTGGATCTCCATCACCAGGACCGCATACTAAAACTGGTTCGCAAACTGGCAGCAGAGCAAGGACTAGCAGTGCTGATGGCACTGCATGACCTGAATCTGGTTGCACGCTTCGCAGATCGTGTTGCACTCCTTTCCAATGCTGCCCTGCATTCTGTCGGTGAACCAAGGGAGGTTCTCTCTGCAGATCTGCTGGCTGAAGTTTATGCAGTTAATATCCACGTGTTTCCGAATCCAAAGAACGGATATCCAATCGTTACAACAGCAGATTAATCGTGCTTCAGAGTTCCTCAGGATATACTATCTTTATAGAAATCCTTCTTATCAGGGGAAAGGTAGGGAGTACGAATGCGCGGGATCTGGACAGCATTCAGTTTTCTGACAATACTGCCTGTAAGAAAACCCGGGGAACAATCGCCTGATAACCTTGGGCGTGCAGGTGTGTGGTTTCCGCTTGTGGGGATCGTTATCGGCATACTGCTGGCGGCAGCCAACTGGCTTCTCCTGGGGCGTGTTCCGGACCTTCTGCGGGCAGCCCTGCTGCTTGCCTTATGGGTACTGCTGACTGGAGGCCTGCATCTGGACGGCCTCGCAGACTGCCTGGACGGACTCCTGATATCGGCTTCCCGGGAGCGCCGGCTGGAAATCCTCAGGGATCCTGCTGCTGGTGCTTTTGCCCTGATCGGAGTGGCCGTTTTTCTCATACTGAAAACAGCTGCTCTGGAAACGATAAGCATTCCCCCAGCGCTTCTTTTCGCACCTGTGGCCGGCAGAAGTGTGATGCTGCTGGGCATGTTCTACCCATCAGCCAGGAAAGGCGGCCTGGGAGACTTGTTCCGCTCTGATCTGACACCTCTGCGGATCGGGGCTGCTTCTATCTTTCCACTGCTGATTGCTGGTTTGCTTCAATGGACTGGTGTAGCGGCACTTGCCCTGGCTGTGCTTACCTCCGTGCTGGTATTTGAGTTTGCACGAGCCCGCATTGGTGGTGTGACTGGCGATGTGCTGGGGGCCGCCTGTGAATTGACGGAACTCGTCGTGCTGATCTTTTTTGTGGTGGTTTGAAATGAAAAAATTTCGTCTGGGAACGACATCCTATGTAATTCCTGCTGAGATAATGCCCAATGTACGATTCCTGGCTGGAAAAACAGAGGATATTGAGCTGATTTTGTTTGAACTTGAGGAGGAGAATCAATCGAATCTCCCCTCGGATCAGGACATGCAGGAACTGCAGCAGCTTGCTCAAGGCCATGACCTGACGTATACCATTCATCTCCCGCTTGATTTGAAATTAGGTGCAGCCGGGGAACTGCGGGCCGACTCAGTGCGCAGAGCGCTCCGGGTTATGCACCATGCTGAACCGCTCAGGCCTGTTGGTTATGTCGTTCATGTAGATCCGGAAAAGGATGTGGATTACGAAGCGTGGCTGGATCACGCGCTTCTTTCTTTAAGGGAGATCCGGGAAAGTTTCGGTTCGCTGGAAAAACTATGTGTGGAAAACCTCGAAGGTTTTCCGGAGACGTTTTGGGACCCTGTTTTCGAGCATCTCCCAGTGAGCCGCTGCATTGATATCGGGCATCTATGGATCGATGGAAAAGCGGTTGTTCCTTATCTGGAGCAGCGGTTGGCTCGCACACGTGTGATCCATTTGCATGGAATTGGAAGTCGGGACCACCAGTCCCTGGCGCATATGGAACGTGAGCAGGTTTATGAAGTGCTGAATTTTCTAATCAGCCGTGGTTATGATGGCGTGGTGACGCTTGAGATGTTTGCGAAAGATGATGTGTTTGAATCACGGGACATTGTACTGGAAATGCTGGAGAGCTGCTTATGGGACAATTAATTCTGGTGCTTGGAGGGGCTCGCTCTGGTAAAAGCGACTATGCACAGCAGCTGGCTGAATCGCTGGGTTCATCGCCAGTTTATGTAGCAACGGCACAGGCGTTTGATGAGGAAATGGAAGAACGAATAATATCGCATCGCTCAGCACGCTCCAGCCGTTGGGAAACAATCGAGGCATCTGATCATGTGGCACAGGCAGCAGCAGCAGCTGGTATGGATTCAGATGTATATCTGCTTGACTGCCTTACTTTGCTGACCAGCAATGTAATGCTGGCTTCTGGAGAAGGAACAGCAGCAGCAGAAGTTGAAAAAGCTGTAGTCGCTGAAGTAGATGCCCTGATCGAATTGATTCGTACAGGCAGCGCATCCTGGATTGTTGTCAGCAATGAGGTCGGTCTGGGTATCGTACCGGCTTATGAATCCGGCAGGATGTATCGTGATATCCTGGGCCGCGTGAACCAGAAAATGGCGGCTGCTGCTGAAGTTGTTGTGTTTATGGTTTCCGGACTTCCTATGAATTTGAAAGGTGATATCCAGAACGTGGACGGGGAAGTATGAGCTTACTGGCTGAAAAACGCTGGTGGTACCTGCTGCTTGCCGCGATACTCATTCTTGCAGGAATGTGGATAAACCTGAGCCGGCTTCAGCCTGCAGCAGGGCAGGAAATCGCTGCGCATCCATACACAGGTTTTCGGGCTCCTGATTTTTCGCTGGGCACACTTGAAGGTAATGTTGTGTCATTGTCAGACCTGCACGGACAGGTTGTTGTTATAAATTTCTGGGCAACATGGTGTACTCCATGCCGGCTCGAAATGCCCGCACTGGAGCATTTACACCAGGAGCTAGGCAGCGATGGTGTGGTAGTGCTGGGTGTGAATACCACACACCAGGATTCCCCGTCAGCTGCCGCGGATTTCGTCGAAGAGCGCGAGCTTACATTTCCCATCCTCCTGGATGTCGAAAATATTGCAGGGTCCGCTTACGAAGTGCAGGCTACTCCAACCACGTTTGTCATTGACAGGGAGGGCGTGATCCGGTTTATTCAGATTGGAGGGCCGCTGGATGAAGCGTTCCTTTTCAGTGAGGCAGAATCGCTGCTGGAGGAGATGGACTGATGCTTCCGATCCTGAACATCGGCCCACTTGCTCTGCAGGCACCGCTGCTAATTCTTCTGGCTGGACTATGGCTGGGGATTTCTCTTTCGGAAAGAGTGGCGGGCAAGGCGTCTCTCCCCGAGGGCGATATTGGCAACCTGCTTTTGGTGACACTGGGCACACTTATTTTGGGAGCCCGGCTGGTTTTTGTGATCCAGAATTTTCCCCTATATTTTAATGCTCCACTTGGCATCATTCTTCCAAATCCGGACACACTTGCACTGCTGGAGGGAAGTGTGCTGGCTGTTATTGCAGCTGTAGTATATGGCCAGCGAAAAAACCTGCCCCTGTGGGAAACCCTGGATGTGCTGATACCGGGTGTGATTCTGTTTCTGATGGCAGCGGCAGGGAAAGACCTGGCCAGCGGGGCGGCCTATGGAACACCATCAGACCTTCCCTGGGCGATTGAACTGTGGGGAGTAAAACGGCATCCCGTGCAGGCTTATGAATTTCTGATAGACGCAGTTTTTCTTGTGTTGATGCTTCGGCTGGGAGTAACAGGCAGACCAGGGACACGCTTCTTTCTTGGAACAGCTCTGCTGGCTGGAGGCAGGCTGTTTGTGGAAGGCTTTCGAGCCGAGGCTTTTGTAATAGGAGGCGGCTGGCGTGTTGTACAGTTCGGGCTGCTGGTGGTGCTGGTGTGGGCCCTTGTAATGCTGCGTAAAAGGGTGGTTTCGACGTAATCTTGCCCTACCGAATAAACTCGATCCCGTCATTTACATACCGGGTGAGTTCACCAACACTGAGATGCTGGATGCCCAGTTTGTCGAGAGTGCGGCCGCGGCGCCAGTAGTCTGTACTGTGAATGATACATGCCATCCTGATGATACTTTCAATGCCGCGGACAGAGACTCCATAGCGCTGTGCCAGAGCTGCAATAGGTACAAGACTCATCGGAACGTCTTCAAAAATGTACCGGTGATTGAGTGTATTCGGCGCCTTGATCCCGTGGTAGCCGGTTTGATTCTGGATTGCTTGATAAAGGTTTTCCCCCTGGACATTGTATGCAAGCCGAAGCCATTCCAAAGCTGTACGGGCGCGCACGCCAACTGATGCGGCGACAGTGACCCGTTCCCTGTCCAGCACCTGCAGGACTCGGGCAGTGGACGGTGTAACCCCGTCGATGTAGAACTGGAATTCGCCGGCTGTTGATTCGATCCGTCCGGCGTTGAGAATGGTCAGTGCCGGGTGGAATATGGCACCCATATTGTTCAATCCGGTGTTGAGGACATTAACGCCATCGATATATTCTGAGAATGCATCCCGGATTACATCCAGAACTTCCTTTGTGCGTGTTGCAGGCAGCGCCGCGAGCGGTACCGCGTTCTTGATTCTGAAGATGCGGGCCAGCGCCGGACCCTCAGACCGGCTGGCATAAAGGAAGGTTTCTGCTTCCGCTATGGTTACTTCAGCTTCACAGCCCATATCACTGATCACCTTGCGGAATTCAATTGCCCCGCAGGTTCTACCCGGGTGAAGAATGATAAGCTGCCCATCCTTCAGGCAGCTGGAAAGCTGGGCTGCAATCTGGGCATGTGCTGAGGACGGCAGGACAACCATGATTACATCGGCGTCTTCCACAACTTCTTCGATTGAGGAGGTTACCTTTCGCAGTTTTCCGAATCCGTGCGGACCCCCATCAAAGCTCTCAAGTTGAATCCCTCCAAGCTCCTTGATCGCTTCGATTCGTGAAGGTGTTCGATTGTAGAGAGACACCGGGAAACCCTTCAAAGCAAGATGTGCTGCCATGGCTTTTCCGCCATTACCCGCACCGATAACTGCATACCGCGTTTTTTTGCTCATACGAATCTCCTGAGAGTAAGTTCAATCATGTGATTTAATTTGGCTTCAGGGAAGCGATTCTCTCTGTTTCGCTCCAGGTTTCACCTGTATCAGGGTTTACTGCTGAACAGGCACCGCGTTTATCATACGTTGTTCGTATCTGCCCCAGTGCATAAGGATTGTTCAGTAGATGAGGGGCATCCAGAATGCCGCGGGCGACCGCGCGTGATAAAACTGCAGGGTTAACGAGCGCTCGATCGGATGGATCGATGTCAAGCTCCCCGGAATCCTCTGTGGATACCGGTTGAGCCAGGTCGCGGATCGCCTGCAGTGTGATTTTCGCTTCGGAAACCAGGATTTCCGCACGGTCCTGTACAACCGGGTCGGACAACATATCCGGACCTCCGCGGAGGGCGTTTTCTATCGCCCGCTGGACAAGACTGCTGGCTGCGATAATCTCCTCTGGAGTGGCAGCGTGATCGGCTTCACTGAACCCGACAATATGGATAATATGGGGTTTTAATGACATTTGAAGGTATGTGCTTGCAGCAAGATGGCCGCGCGCAGCTTCCATATTCAATGGAAAGCTGAGCAGCCCCGTGCGTGTTTGGCGCCAGATATGGAATCTTTCTTTTTCCAGTGGCTTGGTGATTTTCAGGCAGGCAAGCATCTTGGCAAGATCCATGGCATCGGACAACCCGGGCGGGCTGTTGAACATCATCTGGGCAATATAATCCCGTACACCGAATGCACGTGCACTCAATGCTGAAAGATAGGCGGAGACCACGAACAGGACGTCAGGGGCATCCCGCATACCCCAGTGGTGTGGTTCGTTGAGCTCGACAGGGATATTTCGGTCACCATAGAATTGCATTACTTTCTGGTGTTCACGGATGGAGCCTTCCAGGTCCCACGGCCCGCGTCCGTCCATTTTGTTGAACCAGAACAGTGGAATAGCAGCCCAGGCGATATTGATTGTGTCCACATACATCTCAGCTAGTTCCAGGAAATCATCCGTACCTGAATAGGTTCTGAGCATGGGGAAATTACCGGTCCTGCTGGCCTGATAAAGGGTGCGATAGTCTTCAGCAGAGCGGACAGGCACTCCACCGGCACCGCGCGCTCGTGGTGTCTGGCGTTCTGGATGGAAGAAGTTTGCCTGGGCATCCTGGTCGATCCCCAGGGATAAAACATCGAGCGAGCCGGCTTCCGCGATCTGTGTGATACCAGCAGTTGTTGCTTCCATGGCAGGAAGGCCAAAATGATGGCGCAGAAGGGGATAAGGATCTTTCCAGTGAATACGTTTAATTGTTTGTTGAGGGGGAGTTGAACTTACTTTGTTTGGGGCAATGCTGTTTTTCAGGCGGGTAAGCATTACATCGCTGCCCCTGGTGCCGTCGAAGACATCCACAAAGAAGCCCATTTTTCGGGCTTTTTCTGCTACAGGGGGAGTGCCGCCGAAGAAAAACTGAACGCCTGCTGTACGCATTTCATCAGCCGCTTCGGCGAAATTCCCCAGCAGTCGTTCCCCTGTTTCCGGAGTAAGGCGGTATGAAACACCAACCAGGGAGGCTTTGTGTTCTTTTACGGCAGAAAGAAAACGCTCTACAGGTACAGCAGGCCCGAGAAATACGGTTTTCCAGCCGGCTTTTTCTGCAAGCCGAAGAAAATTCATCACACCAGCAACATGGACACATTCTCCCAATGCCCCGGCGACAACAACTCTCTCCGGTTCTTGAGATGGGCGCTTGTTTGAAGCCTTTTGCTTTCCGGCTTTTGCAGGCATGAGACTCACTTTCTTGGGTTATCAGAAATCCGTCAATATGAATAGGCAAAGTCGCAGAACAGCATTCTGCCCAGCGGGAACTACCAGCCAGCTTGGAAGGACGTTTGGGAAGGACTATATATCCTTGCTCCGGATTACTTCCAGAAATAGAAGCAGACCATCTTTATCCTTTGGTACAGTCCCCCATGCTCTGGCTGATATTGGCACATAGCCAGTGCGATCTGCTTGTTCCCCGTTAAACAGGCAGCCGCTTTCCATATCCGTATTATACGTCAGATCACTGGTTTTGAAAAAGCTGCAGCGAATATATGTTTACTGCAGGATCTGCATCAATATCCTTCATATGGTCTGCATGGAATTATTTTGCTGTCTTTATATGCTTGTTTGGGGGCTATACCAGTTGATAGGGACAAATGGCTGTTTGAGAGGGTCATTCAAAAACAGATATGCACCTGGACCGGGAGTGCCATATCCTGGTTTTTGCGGGTTATACGCAAACACCAGAGAAACCAGCTAATTGTATATCTTTTCCAGGGAGAAGAGTCACTCGACGAAAAGCGTGCAACCATGTAATCTGGAGAACACAGGTATACAGCCGGGTCTCAGTTCCTTCAGCCCATGGACAGCTGTCAGGACTATCCACAATAGATTCGGGGAGTGGAGCATGAAGAATCTGGAAGAAGTCAGGGTCTTTGTTGAAGAAAATGCGATAGAAATGGTCGATCTGAAATTTTGTGACATGGCAGGCCGCTGGCACCACCTCACAATGCCTGAGACTCAACTGAATGCCAAATTAATGGACCGGGGTGTAGGCTTTGATGGGTCAGCCCTGGGACTGAAAAGTGTAAAATCCGGAGACCTTGTGCTGATTCCTGATCTTGAGACAGCTTTTGTGGACCCATTCTGGGATATTCCAACGCTTAGTTTACTATGCAATATTCATGAAGCAGACAGCTACAAATCGTTTGACCTGGATCCGAGATCGATCGTTAGGAAAGCGCAGGTGCTGCTGAAATCGAGTACGGTTGCAGACGAATCTCTCTGGGGCCCTGAATTCGAATTCTACATTTTTGATTCGGCTGCTTTCAAAAATGAATCATGTTCTGCAGGGTATAGTTTTTCCAGTCTTGAAGGCGAATCGGGGGATACCAGTGACTTTCCTTATCATAATCCGCCATCTGGCGGCTATCATGCACTCCCGCCTCGTGATCGCACCTACAATTTACGCTCACTCATGACTTTTCATTTACAGGAGATGGGTGTGCCGGTCAAGTATCATCACCACGAGGTTGGGGGCAGCGGCCAGGTGGAAATCGAAACGCCGATGCTCGGCATGCTGGAAGCGGGGGATGCTGGCATGAAAGTGAAGTATGTCGCCCGCATGACGGCATTTCAATTCGGGCTTTCCGTTACATTTATGCCCAAACCAATGTTTGGCGTGGCCGGCAGCGGAATGCACTTTCATCAGATGCTCAGGAAGTCTGGGGAGAATGTGTTCTACGATTCTGCCGGATACGGCTCATTGAGTCAGATTGCACATTACTACATTGGTGGATTGCTGATGCACGGGCCGGCTTTATTGGCTCTGACCAATCCAAGCACAAACTCCTATCGGAGGCTTGTCCCCGGGTTTGAGGCACCTGTGAACGCCTTTTTCTCATTAGGAAACCGAAGCGCAGCTATTCGAATTCCTAAATATGCCGGAAATCCGGAAAGTGCCCGAATGGAGTTTCGTCCTCCAGACGCCACCTGTAACATTTATCTTGCTCTGGCAGCTCAATTGCTGGCCGGCCTGGATGGTATCAAGAATAAAATCGATCCAGAGGAAGCCGGCTTCGGCCCGATAGATGAGGATATCTTCAGCTGGCCTGAAGCCAGGCGGGCGAAGGTCAAGAGCCTGCCGCGCTCTCTTGAGGAGGCACTGCAGGCTTTGGAGAAGGATTCTGATTTCCTTACGCGTGACGGCATTTTCCAGGAGGAAATGCTGGACCAGTGGGCTGAAGCAAAACGTGAACAGGAGATCCGAAAGATCCAGAACAGACCGCATCCCTATGAGATGGAACTATACTTTGATCTGTAGTTATCCTTCGAATAGGCGAAAAGTATAATTAACCAGGGACCAGCGTACTGTAAAAACCATGATTGGATTCCAGTTAAAATAGAATTGAAACAGCAGGTTGTCCGGGAAAATGGCCAGGAAGCAGTATTGTTGGGCACAGGACAACTGGAGGGGGGTTCATGTGTTTCGAGATAGATTTTCTGTTCCTGCAAGGGAAAAGACTAACCAAATCTTTAGTCCTGATCCCGGCTTGTATGAAGGCCCGGTTATTTTACTTAACCGAAACTGCAGCAGGCTTTTGATTTTTGGTGTTTTTTTATTACTGGCCGCTCTTGGAGGTATTCTATTTCTGATAACAGATAAAAGAGCGAGAGGGGAATCCTGGCCAGGAATAAACGGTACAGAGACACCGATCAGGGTGGATTATTCTCCCTGGGAAGCATCTGAGCCTGTATCCGTTGACAATGGTTTCTTATCTGCTATCAGAGAGGAGTCCAGCGGCATCCTCGAAGACGGCCATATTCCTGTTATTCAGCATGCTGAACAGCAGTACTTTCTCCGGCCTCAGGAGGAATCTCCAACTCCAGATTAATCGCGTTTTTAGTCATCTCTCAACGGTATCGGCGCTGTGAGGTATAAATACCTGGAGCTGATCGAATCATAAAGCCGTTAAAAGTGTTTAAGATCCCTTGAGATACGGGTAAAAACCTGGAATCCACCCTGTTTTTATGAACCAGGCCATATGGTGTGGAGTATATATTATGGATCGACAGATGGATGTGCTGGCTCCCCTGATTAAGGGATTCACAATCTCTACCCTTCTTCCGTGTGCCCGGAAGATCAGGCGAAGGGCCAGGACAAAGCTAACAGTAAGCCAGCACGCCATCATTTTGTTTGGACTCTCCTTTCAAGTCTGTTTGCTTGTGTCTCCCTTCGCAGTGTTAAACGAAAGAATCCGGTCAACCCGGATTTTTTCTATTTAATTGGATGGAGTATTGAATTCAGTTTCGGGCAGCAGTTATAAAGGTTGCATATTAAATAAGTGGATGTGTATGCAGGGTTAATTATCCATTATAGGAAGGGGAGACGACTATGCGGAAGCCGTAAGCCCGATTGCCATAACCGGGGAAAGCACGATCACGGCATGTTGAGCGAACCTGGCGAGATTTACTGTTGAAAGCTCCTCCGCGCACAGCAATCTCGGATTTTACAGCCAGTTTGAGCTGCTCACGCCCGTCTACTGTGTCATATGGGTAATCAATAAAAATACTTCGTGTCCATTCCCACACATTCCCGGCCATATCTCCGCAGCCGTATGGCGAATCTCCATAGGGGGAATATTCACCGACAGGGATCGTAGTGTTGATCCTCTGCTCTACTGTGTTACACCGGTTTGGATCCCATTGATTTCCCCATGGGTAGCGGAATTCATCTTCGCCGCGTGCAGCCTTTTCCCATTCAGCTTCGCTGGGAAGCATATAATTGTGCCCGGTATTCTGGGATAGCCAGCGGCAGTAGGCGATACAGTAAATCCAGCTGACACCTGTAACAGGATGCTTCTCGGTGCCGGATGGGAAATCCAGGCCGTCCCAACCATAGGGCGGGCTGTACTGCAGATTTGCCAGAAGGAACATCCTGTATGCCTCTCGGGTGACAGGGTATCGGCCAATCCAGTATTCCTCAAGGTTGATTCGATGCGCCGGCTTCTCCACTTCAAAAGCATGGGGGTCGGCTTCTCTACTCCCCATGACAAACTTGCCAGGCGGGATATAGATTAATCCAGGCTCGATCCACTGGGGCGTCCGATTTTCAGGGATGTTTTCGCGGGGAAGTGGCGGGAATTCGAAATGCAGGTTTTTCGCCTCTGTTCTGGCTTCGCATAGAATACCATAAGCCCAGTTGATCTCCTGCATACGCAGTTTCGCATCCGGAAGATCACTATGATCCGGATGGTATTTTTGAGCCAGCTTGCGGTAGGCTCCTTCAATTACTTCCTTTTCAGCGTTTTCTGCCACCTGAAGGATTTGGTAAGGGTTTTTTCTCTGGTTCATAGTCTTTGGTCAGATCCTGAGGGGTAAGCCATGCAGGGGACCGTTTTCATTGTATCTGGAGGTCTCCCAGTATGCAACCTGAAATCCGGGTGGAAATCTCAAATAATCAAGATAAAGATCAGCAAGTCTGTCAGACTGCACGGGCAGACTGCCAGGTTCATTCTTTGAACCTGGCAGTTCATGGTAATAGATATGTACAGCAGAAATCGCAATGTATCTCGCTGCTTCGTTATTCAGAGGGTGGAGGCAGAAGCCCTTTTGCGATAGAAACGCCATAGGCAGCAAGTGCGCGATCCACAATAATATCGGGGCAGAATTTCAGATCTGGTATTGTTTCGCACGCGGGCAGCAGGCTCTCCTCATAGGCTGCTTCAATCCAGCGGGCAGCCCAATAATTCTCTGCCGGCACATCGGAAAAGATTCCGGTTGCCGGATCCGGTTCATAGTTCCACCCATGTTTGATTCGGAGTAAAAATACAGCTGCTTCAGCACGAGTATGTGAGGAATCCGGGCAGAATTTCAGTGGATCGGCAGAGCAGCCGGCAGTATATCCATCCTCGTACATTTCCGCTGTCCAATCATATGCCCAGTGGCTGACAGTGACATCTTCAAAGACCGGGCTGGCCGGGTCTGTTGGTATGAATGAGGCTCCGTGATGGCTGCGTTCCACAAATACCGCCATGTGAGCGCGAGCCAGATCCTGATCCGGGCAGTACTTCAGCGGCTCTGAGCTACACCCCGCTGAATAACCTCCCTGGTAGAGAGCCTCAATGTATTTATACGCCCAGTGATCGGGCGGGACGTCTGTAAATATCTGTGTTTCACTGGAGATAATCACAGCACCATCTACACCGGTCCCACGCAATTCTACAGCCTGTGGGTCGGCCAGGGTAAGACTGGAAATGGACAAAGGATAGGTTCCGTTTTCGCTGCTCGTGCTCGCAAATTCAAGGTCAAACAAGGAGCCATCCATCATTGTATTCTGTTCCAGACCGTAGACCACGATACGGGCGATGTTATCAGAGACAAGAACGTAGACGAGCTCTTTACCTGCTGAAAGGGCTGAATCTGAAATTGTGACATCTTGCAGATCCATTACAGCATTGTCAAAACTGATATCCAGATTCAGTGCTGCAGGAAATCCATTTCCCTGAGAATCGAGCTCTACAGGAACAATGATTGTTCCCATTGGAGAGCCATTCACTTCCTGAATGCTGACAAGAACATGATCTGCAGGTGCTGAAATACTGTTGGCGGCAAATGCATGAGCAGGAGCAGCGAGTACTATAAAAACTAGCAGGATCAGGTATCCCTTTTTCATATTGTTCTCCTTTTCTGATGCAGTGTTTATCAGGTGCCTGTTGGAGCACGACCGGCACAGGATATTGAATATCGAGTGTATCTACACTGCTATCCCGGTTGATATATGCCTGCGGACTAAAAAACCCGTTTTTTCGGATTATGTTGAAGTTAATTCAACAACCCGGCCTTGAATGGACGAGAAATCGTATGGGTGCAATTCGCCAGTAATACAACAGAAAAGAAGAATGAGTTTCTTTCGTTTTGTATTGCCCCCATTTTAATTTCCCAACTATACTCCCCAGACTTCCACTAATTCCTGTCAGTGGCTCATAGGGCTCTGGTTTTGTAAGTGACACCAGATGGAGCACTTGAACTCTTTTTACTGGAGCAGTGCAGATAGAATGAGTCTCATGTCAGATTGGTTGACAGCCCCATCGCTGTTCTGGTCCGCACGGTAAACAAGCTCACTGTCAGTCTCTATCCCGGTTATCACATTGACACATATCTGAACGTCGACAACGTTAATATGGCCGTCCTGGTTGAGGTCTGCATCATAAGGCTCGGCTGTACCGGTTGTGAAATCTATGCGAATTTCATTTTTCTCTCCATGCTGATCAATAACACTCAGGTGCAGGGAATACTGACCGTCGTTGGAAGGGTGTTCGGTTGTGTCCCATGTGAAAACTCGATCCTTGAAATCCTCATAATAGAGGAATGTGTCCGCCGGATTTCTGATTTGTGAACCTCCGGAATAGATTGGATGATGGCCGCTGCTCTGGATTGCCCAGAACATCACACCGTTTGTAATGTCACTGCTTCCATCCTGGTCGCTTGTGTTGTCGATCCGGAAACGGATGGTTTCTCCATTGATGACGAAAGGGTCGCCATGTGAACCGGTTCCTCCAGTTGTGTTCAGGATAGTAAGTTCAGGATCAGGTGCGTGGTTGTTGTCAGGATACTCGTAAGGAAGCGAAAAGGTGTTTACCGGAGGAACCCGGCTGTAGACATGGGTACGTGCAGGTT
>Ga0272441_10003090_pt1 | contig 32460 bp, 29 predicted proteins | sample SSMProp6N_FD_193582 | JGI IMG/M metagenome (GOLD analysis project Ga0272441, IMG submission 193582) | Marine sediment archaeal communities from Little Sippewissett salt marsh, Falmouth, MA, United States - SSM-Prop-6N | ecosystem: Environmental > Aquatic > Marine > Wetlands > Sediment ... | reverse complement strand
GGATATCTGCGTTCAGCTAGTTCATAGAGGTTTGTAAAAGATACTATATCTTTCACATCTTGATTAAATGTGGTAACATGAAATTTCGATAAGCAAATCATCTCCGGTTTTTTTAAAATATCAAGGCAATAAACGAACTCCATAAATTTTTCCCCAGAGCCTGTTTATAATAACTCTTTTAAAAACTCAGACATTGATATCCCCTGCGTGGTCTGCCGGGTTTAAAAATTTAGCATATGTATCCAGATACCCCGGGGGGGGGTAATGTCATTACCCATTAAAGTAACCCCGTTCGACTGATGATAACTTATGACAGCATGCTTTGATTTTCCATATTTTTCCTTTGACAGCATCTTCTGGTTTTCCTAAGGTAAATTAACGCTGCACTATAAAACATCAATGAGGAGGATTTTATGGAAATCAAAAAGGTATGTGTATTAGGTGCCGGCCTGATGGGTAGCGGTATCGCACAGGTTTGCGCAGAAGCAGGCTATGATGTAACCCTTCGTGATATCGAGCAGAGATTTATCGATGGCGGCATGAAAACGATCAATAAGAACCTAAGCCGCAACGTTGAAAAGGGTAAAAAGACCCAGGAAGAAATGGACGCTGTTCTGGCCAGAATTAACCCCACGATTGACCTGAAAGAAGCAGCTACAGGTGCCGATGTGGTGGTCGAGGTCATCATCGAGGTAATGAATGTCAAGAAAAAGGTTTTCGACGAACTGGAAGAAATCGTGTCGGAAGACTGCCTGTTTTTCAGTAACACCTCGGGCTTGAGCATTACCGAGATGGCGGCTATCACAAAACGGCCCGAGAAATTTATCGGGACCCATTTTTTCAACCCGGTGCCGGTAATGCGCCTGCTGGAAATCATCAAGGGCTATGACACCTCGGATGAAACTTTAAAAATCGCTCTCGAGTGGGGCAAAAAAATAGGCAAGGAAACCATCATTGTCAATGAAGCCCCGGCCTTTGCCGTCAACCGCCTGCTGTGCGTTATGCTTAACGAGGCATTTTTCACCCTGGAGGAAGGCGTTGCCACGCCCGAAGATATAGACACGGGTATGGTGTTGGGATGCAATCATCCCATCGGACCCCTGGCACTTTCAGACCTTATCGGGCTGGACACCCTGCTGCACGTTATCGATGGGCTGCATGAAGAACTCGGTGACAAGTACCGGCCGGCCCCGCTGCTCAAAAAGCTGGTGCGAGCCAAACGTTTCGGCAGAAAATCCGGCAAGGGTGTATATGACTATACGAAATAACTAATAACTATACAGGCACCACACGAATCTGGAAATTTTCGTGTGGTGCCTCGCTTTGTTAAAAATCAGAAACAATCCAACAGAATTAATCACTATTTAATAAACCAATAATTCAAAACATGTATCCAGTCAGCTGATCAATAAGCGCAAAGATAACGTTCATTATTTATCTTATGAGTTTTCGTAGTTGCCTAGCTCTATCGTTAGTGCCCCTCCTCCTGCAACCTGACCCGTTCGACCTTGTTCAAGTCGCGCACATAGAAAAACGACCCGATGAAAAAAACGATTGCACCAAAGAGGCAGAACAAGGGCAGAAACTTAAAGGCGGTCAACAGGTCATAGCGGTCCGAGATTGCCCCGATGAAGATCGGGGATAATGTGTAGCCTAAAGCCATCATGAAAAACTGAGCCAGCGCATACGACATCGCCCGCAACCCGGGATGCACTACATCCTGTGTTACTGCAGAGCCGCCCGCGGCAAACATCGGCGCTGTGAAACCGAACATAATAAGAAAGATGTATTGAGTAGATCCCTCAAAAAATGAAAAGCCGATGAATAGAAAGAGCCCCGTGAGAATCGATGTCACGGCCGGCACACTCATCCGCGCATTCAGCCAGCGTTTGCGGATAATATCGGTTATAAATCCTCCTATCGGCGCGCCGATAATTGCAAGCAAAAAAACTACAGCGGTTTTCATCCCCGCCTTGTCCATGGGCATACCGTCTACCCGGTGGTAATAGGTAGGAAGCCAGACCATCAGACCTGTGGTCACAAAGGTGTTTCCAACATAGCCGAGGTAGGTAAAGAGGACCGAGGGTGTTCGCAGAAACTCTTTTGCTATATCGAAAAACCTCATTTTTACCTCTTGAGACCTTGCCCCTTCATGGATCTTTTTGATAATTTCCACGGTTTTGTAATCCTTTACCCAAAAGAAAGCTATTGCCACGATCAATCCCGGTATTGCCATGATTCCAAAGGCATATCGCCAGCCGAGAGTCTCAGCGATGACACCCCCCAGGATGACCCCTATGGCGGTTCCCATGGGGATGGCTGCAGTAAAAAGACCATTCATGGTGGCCCGTTTCTCCTCAGGGTAGTAGGCCGCAATCATGGCGTGCCCGCCAGAGGTAAAGGCCGCCTCGCCGACACCGACAAACGAACGCATAAAGATAAGTTGGGCGAAGCTTCTCGTCAAGGCGCAGAAAGCTGATGCAAACCCCCAGAGCACCCCCATTATTGCGATCGCCTTTTTGCGGCTCCATCGATCTACCAGTAGAGATACCGGGAATACGAATCCGGTCATTATCAACGTGACGATCGAGGCAAACCAACCGCACTGGGTGTCAGTGAGTCCCCATTCCAACTTAAGGTACGGCAACAGCGAAGAAACGATCATGCGGTCGACGTAATTAAAGAGATAGAGGAGAAAAAGGAGCATAAAGACATAATTCGCGTACCCCCGGCTGACCTGGAAATCTTTCGCTTCCGAGACTGATTCTGCATTTCCCATGGATAACCTCCCTTATAATAAAAATCTAATAAATCATAAAAATATATCCTACATAGTAACCAGCAAACCAGACAAATCAAGACAAAGATAGATGTTATTCCAACAGAAAAAACAATAATTATAGTTTCTTTGATAATGCGCACTGACCTTTTCCGGTCACAACATGCACACCTCAAACTATTTCTTATCCATTAAAATCACTGTTCAGGACGAAAAACGATAGTGCCCTCGGCCTGTTCTTCGATTGCCTTGCGGGATAATAAAATGGGATTGTATTGCCCCGAAAGCCACTTGCCAGTCTGATCCTTATAGTGTCCACTCATGAAATTCCCCGAGTTACCCGGAGGCTGGATAAAACCCCAATTGTTCTGATCGGAAAAATCGATGATCATGCGGATGGCCGGTCCGTGATTGACAAGCGGATCCTTGTCCATGGGATAGCCAGCGGCATTGACCGTCGTATGCGAACCACCCACATGATAGGTCCCGTCATTAAGACACCTGCCCGGCAATCCCAGCTCCTTGCCGATGGGATGATAAAAGATGAGTGGTTTGACCTTACCCCACTGCCATTTCAACATGTCATCGCTGTATTTCTGCTGCAGATCATACACGGCCGATGTGAAAGCCTGTACAATAAGTTCATCCAATGTCTCCCTGTGTGGAGTTGTAACATCATCGAGCCACAGAGACTCTCCCTTCTCGAAAACCCCATAGATGGCATTGATGGCAAGATAGTAGTAGTGAATGAAATCATTGAAGCGTTCCTGCCCCATCTCGTCGAGGTAAATCACTGATAAAAGCTTTTGAATGGTAAAAAAGAAAATGCTGGCAGGCACACTCTCTGATGAAGCGATGTAATCCCAGGAGCGCACCTGATCAAGCGCCGCAATATACTGAGGTGCCAGGGCAACCTTTTCCAGCGCTGTAATTATCTCAGGTGCAATTCTCCTGGCACTCAGCGATGCCATGTCCATCTGCATACTGGCCATGTAATTGAAATCAATTGTTTTCTCGGCCTGTTCAATCATCTCCACAATCCGCTGGTAACGGTCTGGCACCGACCAGTAGTTGGCTATATAATAGGGGTACTTCCGGCCAACCATGCGATTATTGGCCGCCGCCACATAGCCTGACTTGGGATTTACAGTAAAAGGCAATTCTTTGTGCGATACATAGCCCTGCCATTCGTATTTGGCCTGCCATCCCGGCAGGGGATACACCCCGTCAAAGCCTTTGCGAATGGGAATGGCCATCCCGGCCCACATCCCGATATTGCCGTCGGCATCGGCATAGACAAAAGTCGATCCAGGGCAGGCCATCTTGCTGGCGGCTCCGGCAAACTCCTGGTAGTTCCTGGCCTTCATGATATTGTAAAAAGCCTCACCGCCTCCCATGCGGTCGTACATGTTCCAGCGCAGGGAAACCGCTTCATCCTGAGCCGATGGGACTTTAAGATCGTCAATGTCGTTGACTATCGGTCCGTGCCGGGTCTGCCATATTTCCATCTCAACAGGCTCAGATCCTTTCACCATGATGGTTTCCTTTTTGACACGCATGTCCTGCCACACTCCCTCGTATAGATACTGTGGCGGATCACCATGTCTGATTTTTTCAACATAAAAATCAGATGGATCTTCAGCCCCAGTGGGTAATCCCCAGGCGAAAAATTCAGTATGTCCTTCCACAACCAGTGGTGTTCCCGGGATTGAACCGCCGTGTATTGTAAATTCCGGGGTTGAGATATGCACTTGGTAGTAGGAATTGGGAATGGCCAGTTCCATGTGCGAGTCATCTGCCAGGATGGGTTTGCCGCTCACAGTCCTGATGCCTGCGACTGCCCAGGCATTGCTGGCCATCAGATGATAGCTCGGCAGTAATCCGGCAAGATTGTTTGCTCGAGTAAAGAGTGTGTTTTCAAACAGCCCGGGATGGTGGGAAAACTTAGGATAGATATAGCCGGCATCTATTGGGTAAAAATCGAACACTTCCTTGAGCATGTCCTCACCAAAATTTGCAGCCAGCCTGGCCCGTAATATCTCGGCATCAAGAGAACAGTTCAGGGAATAGGCCATGATCATGTTCATGGCAATTGTATCCTCCGGCATCCAGGCCTTCATCCGATAGCCCAGCAGCAGAAACTCAAATGGCGGCCTATCGTCTTTGTTTTCAAGGTAGAAATTGACACCGTCGGCATATGCCTGACCCATGGCCTGAATCTGTTTCGGTAGTGCCCGGTAATACTCTTGCGCACTCTTCGGTGCAAAGATGGTGCGCAGAAATCGGTCGTCTTCAATGGTGCTTTGACCAAATACCTCGGAGAGCCTGCCATAGGCGGCCCGGCGCATTATATCCATCTGCCAGAGCCTATCCTGGGCCTGGCAATAGCCGACGCCGAAAAAGGCGTCATGCTCATTTTCGGCAAATATATGCGGGACACCATAGATATCCCTGATTATCGTGATCTCCGCTTTTACCCTGTCGGTTGTAATTTCAGCCGAAATCTCGGGCAATGTTGAGCGCAGGGTTGCATACAGTAATAAAAATGCCAAAATGACTATTGCGACTATTATTCCAAGTAAAATCTTGAAGATCTTCATTGAATCGCCTCTAAAGAATCATCAGCACCAGACTCAATCCCTGCCCGTTGCTTGCAACGTTTGACCGGATATCCTGGTAAATCCCTGTATGGATAAGTTGTCTTCAACAATACCTATTGTAAGAAAATACGTTTTATTATTGAATATTCAATATTGATTAGCTTTTAATTTTTCGGGATTCTTATTTGCCAAGACCCATAACATATCCACTCTTCCACGAAGATGCGCTGCCGCATTGCATTCCATCGGGTTTCATGGTATCGAGCGACAAACGATTGATACATGTTTTCATGTGATAATTTCAGCGGGGTAGATACGATGTTCAACACAATACAGGTGTTGAAAATGGGCATTCTCGGGGCAGTTTTTTCATTCACCTTTGTTCTAGGATTTGGGCACACATTGTATGCAGCAGGCAAGCAACCGGAAGCTGTCCTGAAAGTTGCACTGCTTCCCATCCTGGACTCTCTGCCGTTCTATGTGGCCGAGACCAGAGGATTTTTTGAACAGGCCGATCTAAAGGCCGAGGCGCTGATCGTAAACAGTGCCCTGGAGCGCGATCAATTGATGCAGACCGGGGCAATCGACGGCATGCTTACAGAAATCACCAATACTGCAAATTTCAACCGCTCAGGAGTAAAGGTTCAAATCCTCAGGGATGCCCGCCGTGCATATACGGGATATCCTTTGTTTCGCATTCTGGCCGCACCGGGCAGCAACTTGAAGACAGCTCAAGATCTGAAAGGGGTCCCGGTTGGGATCGCCAAAAATACGATCATCGAATACGTAACCGACAGACTGCTGAGGGCCGAGGGGCTCAAGCCCGGAGAAATAAACAAACAATCCGTACCAGCCATTCCCGAACGTTTTCAGTTACTGCTGCAGGGTAGGATCAAGGCAGCCACCCTGCCCGACCCCCTGGCTAAGAGTGCCATAGAAGCCGGTGCTGTTATGGTGGTTGACGATTCAATACACCCATCCTACAGTGTCAGTGTGTTGAGTTTCAGCATCAAATCAATTTATGAAAAACCGGAATCAATCCGCAATTTCCTGGCAGCCTGGGACCGGGCGGCCGCGGCGATCAATGCCGACCCCCAGAACTTTCAAGAGCTTCTACTCGAAAAGGTACGCATGCCGAAAAACATCCGCGACACATTTGCTGTTCCGCCGTATCCGCGCAACGCGGTCCCGGACAAACGCCAGTGGGACGACGTGATGCAGTGGATGGTGGAAAAAGGCCTGCTGGAAAGTGATCTTTCTTATAACGATTCGGTTACCGCCGAATTTTTATCTGCACCCGAAGAACCCTGATTGAAGGAACTATACATTTTAGCTCAATGATGATCGAAGTTGACAATCTCTCTTTTGCGTATTCCAGGCAAAGCAAAATCTTTGAAAATTTTTCATGGCATGTCAGGAAATCAGAGGCATGGTCCATCATCGGCCCTTCCGGCTGCGGCAAGACCACCCTGCTCTACCTGCTGGCCGGGCTCTATGAACCGAATGAAGGTGTCATACGGATTGCCGGTTCAACTCTTAAGCGTCCCCGTCCTCAAACCGGGCTGATTTTACAGGACCACGGACTTCTGCCCTGGGCCACTGTCCGGGAAAATGCCCGCCTCGGCTTGAAAATTCGCGGGTTTTACGGCCCTGACGGACGCCATGCCCCTTCTGATGCATTCATAGACACTTCGGCAGGCAATAAAATAGTAGATTACTGGCTGAAACGCCTAGGAATAAATCAACTTAAGGACAAGTATCCATCGCAACTCTCCGGCGGCCAACGCCAGAGAACAGCCATATCGCGTTCGCTCATGCTTGATCCTGACCTGCTCCTGCTGGATGAACCCTTTTCCGCACTCGATGCGCCCACCCGTGAAGATCTTGAAAAACTTGTATCGGATCTGCATATCGAGACCGGTCTGACTATAATCATTGTTACGCACAGTATAGAAGAATCCGTACTGATGGGGAACAAGATCCTGGCCCTTAAGGCAGGCACCAATCATACGCCGCATATTATTGAAAATGTTCTTGCGTGCCGGCCAGACTATCGCGGCAGCCCGGATTTTCACGCGCGCTGTGAAGAGCTGCGTTCGCTACTGGGGAGATCGGCATGAAACGCGGGCTTGATTTTACTTCGGTGGTAATAGGCCTGCTTATGTTTGCCCTGCTGTGGCAAATCCTAGCCTGGGCTGTCCACCGCCCGATTGTTCCCTCCCCGGTACAGGTACTGCCTTTATTCGTAAGCCTGCTTAGCAAAGAACTGGGGCTTCACCTGCTGGCGAGCATGGCCCGGGTCCTGGTGGCAATAGGACTTTCAGTTGTGGCTGCCGTGCCCATCGGTCTTGGCCTGGCACTGATGCCCGGGATCGACCGTATCTTCAGGCCGTTAATTGCGATTCTCTACCCCTTGCCCCAAATCGTATTCCTGCCGATCATCTACGTGTTGATGGGTATTAGCGACATTTCAAAAATATTTCTGATCGCTTTAATCATTTTTTTTCAGATCCTGGTGGTTGTGCGCGATGAGGCAGCCAATCTTCACCCGGAGCTGATCCTGTCGGTACGCTCTCTGGGTGCCGGAAGGCGGGCACTTTTCCGGTATGTATATTTTCCGGCTTCACTGCCGGCTGTCCTGACCGCGGTGCGAATATCGATTGGAACCGCGATCGCGGTTTTGTTTATCGTTGAACAGTCGCTCACCAACTACGGACTGGGATACTATATTGTAGTGGAGACCTACCAGGTTCTGCTCTATCCTGAAATGTACGCCGGCATTCTGGCCATGGGTCTTCTAGGCCTTGCACTGTACTTCATCACCTACAGCATCGAACTTCGCGTAAACAAACATCTGTTCAACCTGGAGAATTAACGCATGAACGAGCGCGGGCAATTTGACTGGAATACAAAGATTCGCTCGATGTTCGCTACGATTGCCTCGCGCTATGACCTTATGAACTCCCTGATGACTTTTGGCCGTGACCAGGCCTGGCGCCGCAAAGTGGTTTATATGGCAGACCTTCCGCCGGGCGGCCGGCTGCTCGATATCGGAACTGGTACCGGCAACATTGCCCTGGAAGCTGTCAAATCTGACCAAAGCCTGAAGGTGGCAGCCGCAGATCTCACCCCTGAGATGATCCGTGTCGGCATGCGGCGTGCTGAAGCAAACAGGGTGATGTGGTGCTGTGCCAATGCACTGGAGTTGCCGTTTGCAGATGGTGTATTCGACGGAGTAACTTCGGGTTACCTGATCCGTAACGTGCCGGATATTTCGCTGGCCTTCAAGGAACAGCTGCGGGTTGTCAAACCGGGAGGCAAGGTTGTGTGCCTGGATACAAGCCCTCCACCTGATTCGCTGCTGCGTATTTTCGTGCTCTTCCATTTGAAGGTGGTAATCCCACTGCTCGGGGGCCTGATTAGCGGAAACCGGGAAGCCTATCGCTATCTGCCTGAGTCAACCCAAAAGTTCAAGACGCCTAAGGAACTGGCCGAGATTATGCGACAGGTTGGATTTGAAAACATAACCGTGAAACGCCTTATGCTTGGGACGATGGGCATTGTCTGCGGAATACGCCCCCGGGGAGAAACTTCATGAGCGATACCCTCGCTGTTTCTCCCCTTATGGCCTGGCTTCTGGCTATCCGGCCGCGAACGCTGCCGGCTGCAGTAGCCCCGGTGATAGTAGGAACTGCACTGGCGGTTTTCGACAGAGGCTTTGTTCTTCTTCCCGCATTGGCTGCTTTGGTTTGTTCCATGCTGCTGCAAATCGGGGTTAATCTGGCAAACGATTACTTTGATTACACCAAAGGGATTGATGCTGTAGAACGTCTGGGTCCTGTCCGTGTGACCCAGAGCGGCCTGATTCCCCAGCAGCGGGTCAAGCTGGGGATGCTCGTTATTTTCCTTCTGGCGGCCCTAGTCGGAGTATACCTGATCGTAGTAGGGGGCTGGCCGATTCTGGCAGTAGGTGCAGCTTCCATCATAGCAGCCCTTGCCTATAGCGGGGGCCCCTACCCCCTGGCATCACACGGTCTGGGCGATGTGTTTGTCTTTATCTTTTTCGGGCTCGTTGCCGTGTGCGGCACGTATTATGTGCAGGCCCTCGCTCTGACACCCCTGGTCGTGATCGCCTCTGTTCCGGTCGGGCTGCTGATTAGCGCTATCCTGGTGGTAAACAATCTGCGCGATATTGACACCGACAGCCGGGTCGGCAAAAGAACCCTGGCCGTAATTCTGGGCCGAAAAGGCAGCCGTATCGAGTATATTGTCCTGCTTGTACTTTCCTATTTCATGATAGTTATTATCTGGCTGATCTTTCCGATATCCTGCCTGGTGTTCCTGCCGATCCTTTCGCTGCCACTGGCCTGGAAAATGACCGGGATGATTCGAACCCAAACCGGAGCCATGTTGAATCAGACATTGGCCGGAACTGCCCGGCTGGCGCTTGTTTTCAGTATATTGCTGGCCCTTGGATTTATTCTTTCGATCTGAAATTAATAATAAGGAGATAAAAAATTCATGCCGGTTAAAAAAATCTTCTGGGAAGATCCGTATCTGACAAAACTGAATGCAAAAGTGACGAGCGTCGATGATGATGTAATTACGCTGGACCAAACGATTTTTTTCGCGGTTTCCGGTGGGCAGGATTCCGACAGCGGTACGATCGGCTCTCACCGGGTTATTAATGTTCGTAAAGACTCTCTGGAAATCTTCTACACGATCGAAGGCCCGCATAAACTCCAAAAAGGAGACGAAGTGCTGATAGAGATCGACTGGGAAAAACGCTACCGCCTGATGCGCCTGCACTTTGCAGCAGAGATCGTGCTGGAACTTATGTATCAGAACTATCAGCATCCCGTAAAAATCGGCGCCAATATCAGCGTCGATAAGGCCCGACTCGACTTTACCTGGCAGGGCAACATATCTGAAACATTCCCTTTAATTGAAAAAAAATCGTCATTGCTTATTGATTCCAATTTGCCCATCATCAGCAAATTCAACGATAGAAAACTAGAAGAACGGCACTGGGAGATAAAAAGTTTTGCCAGGGTTGCCTGTGGCGGCACACATATCAGACACACCGGGGAAATCGGCGCAATCCGCCTGAAACGCAACAACATCGGCAAAGGCAAGGAACGTATCGAAATTTATCTCGATCCTGATTGAAATTTACTTCGCGCTATGGATTAGCCACAAAATACGGTGTATCATATAGATTCATACAAATAATTAATTTCAGGAGGCGCTATGCAGAACTGGCAGATGCATATGTCAAAAATCATGAATATTCTGGTTACTCACATCATGTCGCGACTGGATGTTCAGATGAAGCCTACATTTACCGGCAAAATTGCCGACAATCTTTTTGCAATAAGACACCGGAATGTCAATCTATACGTTTACCTGACAGATGCCGGTCCGATCTGTTTCGATGCCGGATATGGAGGTGCTTCGCTTGAAAAAGAGTTCCGGAAAATCGATGTGATTCCACAGGCACTTAAATATATCTTTTTTACCCATAGCGATGTTGACCATGCCCGTGACCTCTCGCTCTTTTCCGCTGCAAAACGGTATTTATGCATGGATGAGGAACAGATGATCAACGGAGAAACCGCCAGATTTTCCGGGGTATATTTCAACAGCATCGATAATCTTGGAGAGTATACCCTGCTTGCTGACGGTGATGCCATTACCATCGGCACTACAACCATATCTGCAATCGCAACACCCGGCCACACACCCGGATCGATGTCATACCTGGTGGACGACACCATTTTGATAACCGGCGACACCTTGTTTCTGGAAAACGGCAAAGCCAAAGAATTCGTGGAGAGCTATAACATGGATACCTCGACCCAGCGTGAATCCATCCGCAAACTTGCCGGCCTCGACGGCATACGCCTGATGTGCACGGCCCATACCGGGTTCACCTGGAATTTTGAAGAAGCCATGCAGGCCTGGCGAACTTGATTGACACGTATCTCAAACATATCGTATCCAGCTGAGCAATGGCTATAGATCTAATTCATTTGGAAGAGGTAATCAGCACCGGGGAATATGCCAAGATCGATCGTTTTTGCGATAATCACCCGGATCTTGAATCTCTGGCTGCGTTTCTTCGTGATGAATTTAACTTTGATCTGGTTCTCGACCAGGATCTGATTGAAGGCTATGTGGCTGACAGCTCAAACCTGACTGGCAGGGCCGAAGCCCTTGCGCGACCGGCATCCGAACGGGAGTGCGCAATTATCCTGAGCTCCTGTTTTAAGTCTGGAACTCCCTGTACCATTTCGGCCGGCAAATCCAACCTGACCGGCTCCGCCACCCCTGAAGGTGGAGTGCTCTTGTCCATGGTCCGGATGCTGGCACCTGAACCAAAGATCGATGCAGATGCAATGAGTGTGAGCTGTCCGGTGGGCATGATCCTTGAGGATCTCAGGAATATCGTCCTGGAGAAAACCTTCGGGCGAATGATGTTCCCGGTAGACCCTACCAGCAGGGCTGATGCCGCCATCGGCGGGGCAATCGCCTGCAATGCATCCGGATTCACCCCGGGACAGGCCGGCTCAATGCGAGGTTGGGTTGAATCAATCGATTTTCTGCTGCCAAACGGATTGAAAATATCGGCTTCCAGGGGACAATATATATCCCGAAATGGCAGGTTTGTTCTGTCCCATAAAGATCAAAAGCAAGAATTTCCGGTTCCCTGTCACCGGTATCCGGCCATCAAAAATGCAAGCGGCCCTTTTTCCTCACCGGATGGCTGTCTGGATTTTGTCGACCTGGTTGTCGGCAGCGAAGGGATTTTCGGCCTTGTAACCCGCTGCACCCTCAGTCTGAAGCCCTGTCCGAAGAGCTATCTTGACCTGTTCTTTTCACTGCCCAAAGAGAAAGACGCTATTGATTTCCTGGAAGTTCTGCAGGGTCGCTTCGCGGGAGATCTCAGCGGATTTTCGGCCGTGGAGTATTTCGGCTCCAACTGCCGCAGATACATGGACCATGAGGCACGCCTGTTCCGCGGCGGCAACCAAGTTGCCGTATACCTTCAGATCCCAATTGAAAAACAATCGCCACAAGATGCCGCATTGCAGTGGCTTGAACTGTTGACAGGATCGGTATTAAGAATTGAAGCCGATTCCATCATCCTGATTCAAAGCGAGCGCGACCGGGCATTGCTGATAGATGCTCGCCATTCACTGCCCGCCAATTCCCTGGAGGTGGTCAAACGCTATGGCACCTACACGATCATGACAGATGCCCTGGTACCGCCCGATAACTTTCGCGATTTCCTGTCCTATACGCATAATCTGATCAATTCCGAAGGCATCGAATATGTCTCTTTCGGCCACCTGGGTGACTGCCATCTGCATTTTACCCTGCTGCCGGACAAAAGCCAGCTTGAACGCGCCACTAAAATATATGATGCTATAATTGCAAAATCGGCTGAACTCGGTGGTGTATATTCCGGTGAGCACGGCACGGGCAAGCGCAAACGGGCCGATTTTCTAGCCTGCTACGGACCGGAAGCCGTCCATGAACTGCGCAAGAGCAAAGCAGCCGTTGATCCGCACTTCCTGCTCAACAGGGGCAATGTCATAACCTATAAAGGTGAATCATGAATTTAGTTGTGCCTTACGGAACAACCAAGTTTGAAATCGAGATCCCCACAAACAACGTCAGGGTGATCAGACCGACGTTTGTCGAAGGCCTGGCTGATGAAGCCCGGGCCTTTTTCAATGCCGTGCGCAATCCTATTGGTAGCGCTCCGCTAAAATCATTGATCGCGCCGGAAGACACGCTGGCCGTGGTAATCCCGGATATCACCCGCCCTTTTCCCTCTAAACGGGTTCTGCCCTGGCTGCTGGATGAACTTAAGCATCTCGACCCCGAACAGATCACCATTATCAACGGCACCGGCTCGCACCGCGCAAATACCCCGCAGGAACTTGAGCAGATGCTGGGCCCTGAAATCTGCCGCACCTACCGGATCGTGAACCACAATGCCTGTGACCCTGCCACGCTCAGCATTGCGGGCACCACCAGCGGCCGGGATATCTATTACAACAACGACTATGTGATCTCTGACAGGCGTATCGTGCTGGGATTTGTGGAACCGCATTTTTTTGCCGGCTATTCGGGCGGCTACAAGGGAATTTTTCCGGGCATTGCCGACATTGATTCGATCCTTCACTATCACCGGGCCGAGGTAATTGCCGACCCTCTAAGCACGTGGGGCGTCATGGACGGCAACCCAACCCAGGAGCAGATACGCAATTGCGGAAACCTGCTCCCGATCGATTTCTGTATCAACCTTACACTCAACAGCGAGCAGCAGATCACCGGCTTTTTCTGCGGCGATGTCTCTCAAGCTCATGAGCAGGCCTGCAGATTTGTCAGATCAACGGCCATGGTTGCCTGCGAGCATGCATATCCGATCGTGATAACCACCAACAGCGGCTATCCCCTCGATCAGAACCTCTACCAGAGTGTCAAGGGCATGTCGGCCGCAGCCCAGATCGTATCCGTAGATGGCCTGATTATCACCATTGCCCAGTGCCGGGAAGGCTTTCCCGAGCACGGCAACTTCAGAAAACTTTTGTTTGAACACGATTCTCCCGCAGCGCTTCTCGAAACAGTTGCCCGGGCGGTCTCACCCATATTCGACCAGTGGGAAGCACAGAAACTGGCCCTTATTCAGCAAAAGGCAAAGGTGGCTCTGTTCAGCAGCATCCCCAGAGAAGAGGTCGAAATTGCCAACCTGGAGCCCATAAGTGACATCAGCGCATATTTGAAGAAAGTCCTGAACCGGATGGGAAATGATACGTCTGTGGCTGTTCTTCCAGAAGGGCCGCAGACCATTCCGTATCTTACCGGGAGGCTTGAAAAAAACTGATACGGAACTCTATGATGAACAGATTATATAACAGACGGCACAATCAAAATCTAATTGCGATGTGTAACACGTTTAACTCTAAGAGAGGTTAACATCAATCAGTTTGCGAAAGCGTTCAATTGAAATGGATATATCAAAGGGTGAAGAGGGTATGTGTTATTTGAAAACAGCCCTGGATGTTAGTCTATGTAATGGGTAAAATCAAGTAGGGCAGGCATTCGATACCTTGACAGTCATGACACAATCGTAGTTTTGTGCGACGGCAGTATAGGCCTGTTTTAACGAGCCAAATACAATATCAGAATTGCCAATCAGCTGGGTACTCATGTTCCCTTGTTTCAGGGCAAGCCCCGGGACATCTTTCAGTATTGCTACAAAATCACGCACCCCTCCAGACACATCATCTGTTCGCAATGGATACAGACTGACCTCGGCCGTAAGTATTGCAGATGTATTTTCCATACAAGAAACATACTGCCGATTCGTGAAATTGCAAGTCAAAACCTGTCAAACAATTTTCAATAAAAACCATGAACACGTGTTTCTGATATTGCAACCAAGTTGGGCATGCTTGAGATAGTATATGAACTCATACAATAATTTCAGATATGCGATCATTTGCGGAGGGGCCGTAAATCCGGCGCCGGTATTCATGCATTCATCAAACCGGATGATCCGCTGTAAACGATTGGGCCGCATTCGATCCCGGACATACTCCGTTCGTATTGTTTAACACGGTTTCGACCGGATTTCTGGTGTGGTTTATCGGTTCAGGTCCCTTTCTCAGCCGGAAAAACAATCTCTTTTATTGAGATACAATACCGGAATTCCCGCGTAATTTTCGCTTCATTTATATTGCGTGGGCCTTCTTGCTCTCCTTCAGATGGTCGGGGATAACATCTCTCCTGAACACATCATCCTCGGTTTCCTTTCTCCTGATGGTAGATATCTTGTCACCGCTCACAAGCAGGGTTGCCGGTCGGGGCATCGCATTGAAATTGCTCATGGAGACCTCCTGGTACGCACCGACATCAAGAATGGCCAGAATGTCACCAACTTTGATGTCCCCGGGCACACGCACGGTCGGTATCAGCCTGTCGCCGTAACAACTGCGCCCGTTAATATCGACCTTTTTCACCAGAGGGGCATCGGTGTTATTGGCGACAATATAGTCATGCAGGTGGTGTTCATAACGGCCGCCGGTAAACCAGAATTCAGTCGTATCTATAATCACATGACTCCATTTAATCGGACTTGTCATATTTTTGATGTTTTTCACGGTTGACAGATGGATGGCGGTATCCCCATGCAGTGAACGCCCCGGTTCAACCTGCAGCATCACCCCCTGGATATTGACCCCATGCTGTGATAATTCTTTTTTCAAGGTGTTCGTGCAGGCATCGGCATAGGCTTCAATCGTGGGGGCCACTATCTGGTTCGGCTTGCAGATCAGGAACAGCTCGATCAGTTTCGAAAGGATCTTATATCGCCAGGCAGGGCCGAATATACTCAGTCCTTTGGATAGAGCATGGAGAAAGGCAAGCTCATAGGGCTCCAGATAGTCCGTTTCCGCGTTAAAGGGATCGCGCGGACAGGCAAAACCGCCGCCTATATCGATTTCCCCGGGCTGAAAACCTCCCAGGGCATCGCAAACGACCCCAATATCTCTGGCATAGGCCTTCATCTGCTCTTCCCAGAAACGGGTTGTGCGACTGTGACGGCCGTGATGTTCATGAAACCCGACCAGTTTGACATTATTCATCTTCAATATGCGTTTGCCAATCGATATTACCTGATCTAATGCAAGCCCGCCCTTGTATGCAAAGCAGGCAATATCAGTTGGGATGTATCCGGTGGGTGAAAAATCGGTATGTGAAATAAATCCGGAAATCGCCGGTTTAAGCCTAAGACGGACATAGGCGGTTTTGTTGAGTTCACCAGCGGCCTTTTCCACGACATCGATCTCTTCAGTACTGTCAATGGTAACGCGGGCCCCTTCTTTGATACTTCTGACTATATGTTCTTTGTCCTTAGGTACTCCATTGACGGAAATGTACTGAGGATCAAAACCGGCATTCAAAGCTACGGATAATTCTCCCGGTGAATAGATGTCACACCCGCACCCCTCACCCGCGATAATCTTCTGCACGGCAGAGATCCAGTTCGCTTTTGCAGCAGGCATGATCTTGACCGGCCCATCTGTCCATCCTTTCTCAAACCCGCTCTGAAATCGGCGGATATTACGGCGCAACTGGTCTTCCGATATTACAAACAATGGTGAACCTAACTCATTCACAATGTCGATTACATCGCATTGTTCAATAAATAAATGACCGTTTCGGGTGCTTAAACAATCATCGATTCTTCCCTCTATTCTGTTCATACTAACCCTCCTTTAATATTAAAGATCGAGCATCAGGCTCCGGAGACTTTCAGGGATTATTTTAACGGCGCATACTTCTCCGGCCCATGTTTATAAATATAATCGGATGACAGCCCTTCTCCAAGTACTGCCTTGCCCTCGGCAATAATGCGTGTCATTTCGGCAACCCGTTTGCCGACAGTCTGGGCGCTCAGCACGCCCCAGTCGTCCTGGACTACGTTGTCTCTGGCAAGAAAATCAGGCGGCTGTCCCGACCATCCGGCTGCCCCGATATACGCGCCCGCGAGTGTCATACCGGATACCACCACATTGTTCATCATCAGGCAACTATCGCTCATAAAGCTCAGGGCAAGGTCCTGTCCCCCGTTTCTGTGTGCACCGACCGTAATTACCCCGCAAACCTTGCTGTATCTCGGCAGGTCCTTGCCGCTGTTCATGTAGTAAGCGGAAAGCATATTTGCCATTCTATCAATTGCAGACTTCATAAGTCCCGGAATAGACATGTGATAGACAGGAGCGCCCCAGATAATGCCATCGGCCTCAATATATTTATCGAGCAATTCCGAAAAATCGTCCTTCAAGACGCAGCGCCCCAGCTCAGCACATTTGTTGCAACCGATACAGTGGCCGATTTGTTTACCTGCAAGCTCATAAAGCTCGGTCCGGGCACCGGGAACTGCAGCTGCCTCCTCCAGCGCCTTTTTCACCAGGATATAGGTATTGGCCTGTTTTCTCGGGCTGCCCACCAAGCCCAGAATTTTATAGGTTTCCATATGCACCTTCCTGTTCTTTCTGTCTGATTAATTCAATATCAACACTGTGCCGGATCAAGAAAGCCGTGACCTCCTTGATGACCATGACAGAGCAAAGTCCATAACAAAAAGCCTATTTATAGCAGGATACCTCCAGGTGTTTCCTGGGCAGCCCCTCAATCACCTGACAACCGTCATCAGTGACAATGATCAGGTTCTCATAGTGGAACATCCCGGTATGGCCTTCCTTGTGAAAACCGCCGATCAAACCACAGCATTCCACTTCCATACACATGCCGGCTTCGAGCAGAGTTTCCTCTGTAGCCGAGAATACCGGTGGTTCATGAATATCCAGCCCGATGCCATGGCCGGCCATTTCGATGGGCCACATGCCGCCGTCCTGCTCAACCTTGATGAGGGCATTGTACACCTCGTTTGCCGGCACGCCCGGTTTTATCTTGTCAACCGCAGCATCAAAGGCATCCCACATCAGCTCAGTACCACGCTTGTAATCGTCGGGCGTGGGACCCACATAGATAAAACGCCCCATATCAGCGCAATACCCTTTGTGTTTCAGGCACATATCCACCGAGATATAGTCGCCCTTGTTGATGACAATACCGTCCCAGTGACCGCCACAGTCAACAATGCCTTCTTTCATGTCACCGCACATGATATGGCCCGACTGCAGCCACTCGGCGCCATTTTGGGCGGCAGTAACCATGAATATCTTCAAGACATCATTTTCCGTCATACCCGGGCGATATTCATCGACAATCGCCCCAAAGGCCTGGCGATGAATGGCGGCGGCTTTGATAAGGCGCTCCATCTCAAGCGGAGACTTGAGCATGCGACATCCCCAGACTATCATGTCGCCGGCGACGAAATTTGCATCGGGAAGGGAATCCAACAGCAACTTGATGTCATTGTACGGACGCGGTATCCAGGTATGGGCCAGTTCTCCCATCTCCAGACCGATGTTCGCGTTTCCGTATCCCATCTCCTTGACCACTTCAGCCACCTCACGGGGCAGGTCCCGTTCAGAGTTGGTCTGATGAGCATCGATCTGTCCCCGGATGTCCCTGATCCAGCACTGGGCTTCAGCAACCCAGCGGAAGAACTCCGGGACCATAATCACCGGTTCGCCGTCGACAGGAATGATTGTAACGCAGGGCTGTATACTGGGTGCGTTCCAGTGCGTCGAGGTAAATCCTCCGAAATAATGACAATTCTGTTCGCTCCAGAGCATCAGAAGATCAATGCCCTGCTGCCGCATAAGACTTTTGGCCTTGTTTATCCTGGCATTGTGCTCCTCATAGGGCACATCGGCCAGATGCGGTTTAGGGCCGAATACCTGGTATCCCTGTGGTTGCGGTGCTTTCTCAATAGTCATAGAACTTCCTCCTTTTCAAATTATATTGTCATTTTTTAATACCATCCCGGCAGGTGTCTTCAACCGGTGCTGCCGGGCCGTCTTTTTTATCAGATCCTTACGATCATTCAGATTCATTCGCGCTAGATCTTCATGCAGATGAACAATATAAAACTGCCGCTCAAGGCAATCACCAGCACGGTAAGGACAGGAATATTCATGTCCCTAAATTTACGGATAATTTCCTCTGAGGTGTTGTTTTCCTTGAAAAGCTGATGCTCCAGCTTGGCGAAACCGGTGAGATAAAAAACCAGCAGAAAAATCAATTGCAAGGAAATGGCAGCCAGCGGCAATATAGTCAGTCGCCCGGTAAACAGAAGAATGAAAAAATACAAAAGGCCATAGACAACGCATAAGCTGAAAACATTATCAAAAAGCAGGTCCGGTTTCTTGGCCTCAAGGAAAACCGGATAACTGGTGCTGAAAAGATCCACGTTACCGGATTCAAAAAACCAGCTTAAGAATTTCCCCAGCAGAAGAAGATGACCGGCCATTACACCCGCCGCCAACCCGGTGATGACCACTGCAATCAACCATAACAGATCATAGAGATCCATATTCCCTGCACCTCTACTTTCTTGATTTAATATCTGCCATTATACAGGGCTAAAAAAATTACATCAATAATAAATGTCACTGCTGTGACATTTATATAACAGAGTGATTTTTTGCAATTGTGTTGGTTTTTCTATATATATAATTAATATCCGAACAGAAGATATACAACGGCGTAAGGAGGCCAGCATGAATACCGGCAAACCGGAAGCAGCAAAAAAACTGGAACGCCAGCGAAAGAAAAAAAGCCTGAGACAGGAACAGCTGATCAACAGTGCTGAAAATATATTTATGGCCAACGGCTATGAAAATACGACACTGGAAATGATAGCTGATGAAGTCGGATACACCAAACGCACCCTGTACCGCTACTTCAAGGATAAAGAAGATATATTTTCAGCCGTTGTGCTTAGAGCCCGCACAATCCTGCTTGATATGCTGAAACTCTCGGCCGATTGTGAAGAGACCGGTTTTAATAAATTGCTTTCCATGGCAAACGCCTATCGAGAATATTTCAACGAGCACCCAAGATATTTTGAATTCACCAGAATCTTTGAAACCCATGTATACTATTCCCACAGTCCTGCAAAACCCAAGGAGGTGGGCCCTTTTGCCGTAAAATGCGATGAGGTCAATAACAGGATCCTGGATCTTCTCAAAGACGTGATCGAGACAGGCATTGATGATGAAACCCTCAAGAAAGTCGACGTCTCGTCGCTAAACCTGGTATTCATTCTCTGGGGCGCAAGCTTCGGGATGCTTCAGCTTATATGTATGCGCCAGAACCATCCGGAAGACGCTTACAGCACTTCCGGAGATGAACTGTATGATGATTACATCAAATTATTTTCAAAAATATTTGAAGCCTGAAGAAATGCCCAATCTGAATCCTTAACAAACCTCATAAATAATAAGTCCGGGGTCAAAAGCCTCGATTATTAAACGAGATCCGTTTATCATTACATCACTGCCTCGCCCTCTTCCGAGCTTGTTTCTGGCATGACAACGCCTTCCTGCCTGAAGCCTATGCGCAGAAAGTGGGTCAGTACGGCGGACATTATGGTTAGCCAGCCAACCAGGGAAATAGCAAACCCGAACGAGCCCATTTCGCCAACCCACCCTATTGCAGCCGGGATCACCCCGCCCCCCAGCACAAAGGCGAATGGGATTGTCATCGAGACCGTTACATTACGCATACTGGCTGGCCCGATGGAAGAAAGTGCCGCCATGCCCGCTGGAAAAAAACAGGCCCCGATCATGGGCTGCAGAAAAACCGCCGGAATAATCCCTTGGCCAGTGATGTTGCCCATAATAACGGTAATCAATCCGCTCAGCACAAAAATGATCCCTATCGAGCGTTTCGGACCGAAACGGTCCGAGGCGAAACCGCCTGCAAAAGCCATGAAAACGCATGAAATTCTTGAAAGGGATATCACTGTATTGGCAAGGCTGCGAGGTATTTCATGTTCGCTTACCAGAAATAGCGGCAGCATGGTATAGATGCCCAGGGTTACGCTGATACCCAGGCTGAACAGAACCAGCATTATCCAGAAGGAGGGTTCCCGAAAAAGAATACGCAGCGCAGTGAAACTGGGAGCTTCTCCCGGAAACTTGCCGCCGCGGCTGAACCGACCAAAGGCCAGTCCCAGGCCAAGAGATAACATTCCGATCAGAAAAAATACTCCTCTCCAGGGAAGAATCAGCAGCAGCATCTCCGCCACGAGCGGGGCGGCAACGAAGCTTAAGTTGGGGGCCAGTTCGTGTATTGCAACGGCCTTGCCCCAGTCACGCTTATCAACCAGAGAAGTAATAGTGGCAAGGCCCGAGGGCAGGTAGAGACCTGAGGCCAGCCCGATGAAGAGCAGTCCCACTCTGAAAGCCCACAATCTGGTGCAGAACGACGTGGTAACAAGTGCCAGCCCCAAGGCGACAGCCGACAGAACGATTGTTTTTTTGTGGGAAAAACGAGAGGAGAAAAATCCTGACCCCATAAGGGTTATAAAGTATCCGGCGGAAATAATGAGAAATAGTGAACCGGCCTGTCCGTGTCCGATTCCAAGATCGCTTTCGATTGTTGGGAGCAGTGGTGCCGGAATGATCCGGGCGATGAAATTAAGGAAAAACAGCGCAGTGATAAAGAGAATCGGCAGGATACATGAACGAAATGTCGCACCGCTCTTTAATGAGGTTTTATCTTCAGGTGAAGTCATATGGCTTAAAGTTGATTCCTTCCAGAAGTTGTGTCAGGGTTAATCATGAAATTTCTGCAATAGCAACAAAATTTTTATGTTCAAGATTACATATTCTGGATTTATTACCAGGAATCATGCTGAATTTAAAAAACATAGGTAAAAAAATAACAAAGTTCGAGAGCAAAGTGCCAGGCAGAAATTACAATCTCAATTATACTCAAGACACAAGACAGAGATTAAAGAAAAACAACTAGGACCAAGAGGTCAAAGTCGAAAGACGTTGAATGAACAGGTGAACAGATCAGGACATTGGGAACAGTTTCAAATCCTGCAACAACACTTAAAAAACGATTTCATAATGGCTTTCTTCTTAAAGCTACCGTATCTTGCAAGGTCCCCAGGCAATATGAGCCTGCTTAATTCTTACCATAAAATCATTGCAAATATAAAATCGGCAGGCAGCATCTGCCGCCCGCCGAACTCGAGGAGGTTGATTCTTTGTTGTATTGTATTTATCGGATATCTCCACAGATCCCATTAGATTTTCTATTTTTAGTTAATCAGATTGTTCAAATGCACCAAAAAAGGAGAGCCTCCATGTTCCGATCAGATACACGGATTGTACATTTTTTGACAATCTGATGCTGGCATTGTTATCCCAAACCATTTATTAGTATATCAGTATATGATGGATGTTGTGGAGATAAATTCGTTATGGGAAAAACCCAATGGTTTCTCAAAGCCCTTGGTGTTTTCGTAATTGCGTGTTCTGCTGGAATTATCATTATTGATATCCTGCTGCCGAATGGGCCGTGGGAGACGATGGAATTCGAAGATCCCTATCATATAAAGCGCCCGGCAGCCAGAGCAAAGACATTCATGGCATCTACCGGCATCCCCTGGTCCACCCATGTAGCTCTTGAGGTAATGGAAAACGGTTGAAATCTTCGATTAAATTATACTAAACAGTAAAATAATGAAATCCATTCTGCGTTACGGACCCAATAAGAAATTTGTAAGGTTCTCGGTTAAACTTTCCTGGCCCCTGATGAGCGCCGCCAGAAAACTAAGTGCGTATCCGGTATTGAAATGGATCATCAATCCTTTCTTTGCCTACCCCTACAATGAGGTAACCGCTATCCCCATTGGAGTTGAAATCCCTCAACCGGACAATGTAATTCTGCCCCGCGCGATTGTTGAACATGTGATCAAACAGGCATCCGAAATTTTTATACTAGATGAGTGTATCTGTCGTTCAAAATGCAACTGCACCAACCACCCAATTGATATCGGCTGCATGGCTCTGGGTAAGGGTGCACAACGTATCCATCCATCACACGGACACAAAGCCGATTACGAGGAGGCGGTTGAGCATGTGCGCAAGGCAGGCCGGGCAGGCCTGATTCCAACCATAGCCCATGTCTGGATTGACCCGGTCGCATTCGGTCTACCCGACTTCAAGCACTTGATGTTTATCTGTTTCTGTGATGACTGCTGCTGCCTGTACCGTACACATATGAGAAATCGCGGCCCAAACTTGGACAAGGCCTATAAAGGGCTTCCTGGCATATCTGTTCAGCTTGATGAGAACAAGTGCAACGGGTGCGGTATCTGCGCACAACACTGCTTTGTGGCAGCCATCGACATGGTCGAAGGAATACCGAAACTAAGCGATTCATGCAAGAGTTGTGGCCGTTGTGTGGATGTCTGCCCTGAAAATGCTCTGCGCTTCAACCTGGCCCCTGCCGAAGAATTGTTCGACCAGATCATGACCAGAATCAACAAGGTGGCTGATATTTCCAGCGTGTAAACACAAACCAGCAAGGAGAAAAACAATGATGAAACGATCTTGTTTTAATGCAGTTCTAATCGTAGGCTGTATAGCATTGTCAGCAATAAATATTTATGCTGAAGAGGAAAAATACAGGGAGGGTTTCCTGGGAATTACCTGGGGTACGTTCATCTCTGCATTATCCGACATGCAACCGGTTGTCTGCGAAGATCATATCTGCACTTACTCTCTTGATAACGATGAACTTGGCTTCGGAGAGGCCGTGCTCAGTAAGGTCCAATATGCTTTTTATGATGACATGTTTTATGAGGTGATCCTTGAAGCCAAGGTCGAACTTGGACAGAGCAGGGTTCCGGATATTGAAAGTGTAAACTATCTTGCATTCAAAGAAGCCTGTTACAAAGAGTTCGGAAGCTCAACTTTTGAAGCTACCGAACTGTTCGGTGCCGAACATTACCGTTGGGAAAAAACACCTGTTCGTAAAAAACTCTCGCTTTCTTTCAACAGTAACATTATGACCTTAACGATCACCCAGAGTGACCTGTATAAAAAATTAAGCAAGACCGGCCCGGAGCATGGCATATTAAACCGTATAAAGAAAAGTGCTTCGAACTCTGACAGTACCAAGCAAGCCAGTGAATCCATCCCGGAAAAGGAAATCTCGGAAGACGATAATGTGTCTACTCAGAGCAATCAAGAAAAAGAGGAGAAATCCGGCAGGAGTAATACATTCATTCAATCCATCAAGAATGCCGGATCATCTTTGTGGGAAATTTTTTCAAACGAAGACAGGGAAATATTTGAAGGAGATCCTCACAATCACTAGTGCTTAGTGTTTTAAAATTCAAGATAGATACTCTTAAAAAGGGCCTGTCTGGAGAATCTTTTTAAAAATTGCATTATTCTTTTTATCAAGCAGACACTGCATCCTGCTGAGCCCTGATTTTCTTCCACCAGGCCTTCATGAATGCATTAAAAAGGGTTGCCAGGGGAATGGCAAATAGCAATCCCCAGAATCCCCACAAGCCTCCGAAGAGAAGGATAGCCACTATAATCGCCACCGGGTGTATATTCACCACTTCCGCCATCAACAGGGGTGCCAGCACATTGCCGTCCAGCATCTGCAGGATAATGTAAAAAATCATCGTGTAGAGAACATGCAGGTCAACTCCCCACTGGAAAAAGGCCATCATCGTCACCGGAAAGAACATAAATGTTGCTCCAACATAGGGAATCAGTACCGACAACCCCACAAATAAAGACAAAAGCATCGAAAAGTTCAACCCCAGCAACAAAAACAGTGCAAAACTTGCGGCCCATACGATCAAAATTTCGTAAGTCTTACCCCTGAGATAATTCGCAAACTGCTGATTGACCTCGTTCCATACTTCGGTGACCATTCCGCGGTTTTCAGGTAAAAAATTCGAAGCCCATTCGAGTACCAGGGTTTTATCACGCAGAAGGAAAAACACCAGCAGGGGAACTAGAAATAGATACACTACCAGCGTAATAAATACCCGCACAGAATAAATGGAAAATGAAAGCACTCGCTGGCCGAATTTAGAGAATTCCACCCCGATAAGGGCAAGAACATCATTTATCTGCGATTCGGAAATAAAATCGGGATATTTTACCGGAAGATTCTTCAAGCCGTGCTGCACATCACGGATCATGCAGGGAACTTCCTGCAGCAACTGGCCAATCTGACGTGAGAGAATAGGAATCAACCCGATCATGAACACTATAACGATCAAAATGAACAAAAGAAACGCGATCCAGGTAGCGCCCCTGCGACGCATGTTGATTCGTTCGAGTTTCTCGACTATGCCCTCAAGAAGATAGGCGATAATCACCGCTGCAAAAAAGGGAATAAGCATATTCCCGAAGAAATAAATGAGCAGAGCCATAAAGAAGAGCAGAAAAACCATGCTCAAGACCTGGGGATCTGAAAAATTTCTATCTACCCAATCTCGCAGATACTTTCTCATACCCTTCGACAACCTGCCTCTTTATTCTTTCAAACCCTAGATATTCGGAATCATGCCCTTTAATATTTAGTTTATATTAGTAAACACGGCAGTTTTTATCAATGCTTTAATTATTTCTAAAAATTGGCCGGTTATAATCAAAACCAAAGATCACTATTCCGGTTCGTGTATCAATACATTCAAAGCTCTAAAATCAGTCTATCACCATCTCCGCTCGCCCTAGTAGTTCTGTGGCCCTTCAATCAACCAGCTTCGGGCTGATTAGACGCATTGCCTGCGGGATTTGCTCGGGTTTTCTAGAATCGTATTGTTCGCAACCCTCTCAGGTTGTCTAAAAACCTTGGAATATGCTGATGGACATGATCCCCAACACAGCGCATGTGTATCAGTTCCTTTTCGCTCATGGGCCCCTGTTCCATGGCGAATAAATCCTGACGGAGCTGATCCATACTGTTGGGACCACAAATCGCAACATGCACAGCCCGGTGGGAAAGCACGAATCGATAGCAATCGGCAGCTGTTGGAATATCTTTTCCTGATGGCATGTTCTTCGGGTTGATCAGACCTCCCCAGCGGGTATTGGTGAATGAAACGATCCCGGGACCGCCCTCTTCCGGCAAAGCAGAGAACACTTCCTGTTCGACACCGCGATGGGCTGCATTGTAACGTAAGTGAAAAACATCGAACAGTCCCTCGCGTATATACTCCCGGAAGACTTCTCTTCTGTGGGCTGAAACAGCCAGGAAGCGAAAATACCCCTTATCCCTGAGCGTTAAAACCGTATCGATAATTTTCTGATTCGGACGGTGATTGCGCCATCCCAGCAGCAGGATATCGAAATATTCGAGACCCAGCCGTCTGAGGCTATTGATTACCACCTTCTCAATCCCTATTTTGAAAGTGGCATTGTTTTGCACTACAATAACCATATCGTCACGCTTTTTTCGTGCAATGGTGCGAATGCCTTCGGCCATCTTTTCTGTGCGCAATGCGCCCCAGTAAAAGTAGTTGACACCGCGTTCATGGGCTTCTTCAACCATGGATGCTGTTGTGCCGTAACTCGACCCAAGACCCATGCGTCCCACGAGCAGACCGGTACGACCCAGAACAACCCTTTCAAAACTCATTTTAACGCCCTTGCCGTGCGCGCAGCGAATGTACCGCTTTGATAATTGCCTTTACAGCTCTATCGATTTCATCTGCGTTGGTCATTCTGCCCGTACTCAAACGCAACGTCCCCTTGGCCCATTGTTCCTCTATGCCCATGGCTCTTAAAACGTGCGATATTTCAACTGTATCTGCATGGCAGGCGGCTCCGGCCGAGGCCGCCACGTCCAGGCCTATAGCTTCCAGCAACCGGGTTGCTTCAACCCCTTTAAAGACCAGGCTTAATGTATTTGGCAACCGTTCTTGTGGATGTCCGTTAAGCCGTATCTCTTTGATCTCTGCGGACAGTGCGCTGTAGAGGCGATCGCGCAAACTTTGCATATACTTCATATTACTCTGCAAATCGCGCCTGGCAATTTCACAGGCCTTTCCAAGCCCTACAATTTCCATGATATTTTCTGTTCCGGCACGCAGACCTCGTTCCTGACCGGCCCCGTGGATCAGACTTGCCGGTTTAAGTGTCTCCTTGACATACAAAGCCCCCACTCCCTTGGGTGCGTATAGTTTATGGCCGGCAAGAGAAAGCAGATCAACCCCCAAATCGAGCACATTTACCGGTATTTTTCCCAGGGATTGCGCAGCATCACTGTGCATAATGATTCCGTGCTCGTGGGCAAGGCGGGCAATATCAGCTATCGGCTGAATCGTCCCCACTTCATTATTGGCATGCATGATACTTATCAGGATCGTGTCGTCTCTGATTGCCTGTTCGACATGATTGACACTGACCAGACCGTACCTGTCCACCGGCAGATAACTGATCTCATAGCCTTCTTCTTCCAGAAATGCACATACTTCGAGCACTGCCGGATGTTCGATCCGGGAAGAGATGATATGCCTGCCCTTTTCCTGGTACGCCCGGGCAATACCCTTGATGGCAAAATTGTTGGATTCGGTAGCGCAACTGGTAAAAATAATTTCAGAAGAAGAACAACCGAGCAATGACGCCACCTGAACTCGGGCGTTATCAAGGGCCTTTTTCGGTGCAATACCGTACCAGTGAGAACTTGCTGGATTGCCAAAGTGTTCTTCCAGAAACGGCCGTATGGCCTCGATTACCTCTGGATCATGCGGGGTCGTAGCATTGTAATCTAAATATACCGGTGGGGCCATATTCATACTCCTTATATCCAATATGGCAAAACTGCAAAATGCTCGTCAATCACCTTCTTGATCCTGATTTAATAAAAACACAAAAAAAGTTCTCAAAACAGTAAAATATGTTCAGCGGAAAGGATTACAAAATATACGTTGGATTCAGTGTATATCTACCTGATGTAAAATTCCCTCCTCAGTGAAAACAAAGGGCACCTCTTACCCAACATTCGCGGTTCGGATATGCTTTTTTGGGCTAGATAAAAAGCGCCTTATAACCTTCCATAAAGATATAGAACATATGTACTCCTCCACCCCATATCATGAAAACATAGAGCCCTACAATTGCAAGGCACATGGCAAAGACAGGCAATATAGTGATTACCTTTTCCGGTTCTCCGGTGCGCTTCTTCATACGTCTACGGCAAAGTAATTCGCTCAAGCCCATCAGACCGAAGGCACCGATGAAAATCATGATATTGAGCGGATTAAAAATAAAATACAGTGTTTCACTAAAGGTAAAAAATTCGCTCACCCTGATCAACTCCTTAAAGAGCCAAATAATCGGCGGTATCAGCGATGCATAGATTCTTTCTCCGGCTCCGGAACCTCTGAAATACGCCACAGGATAGACCAATAGCGGACCAAAACCGATACTTATGAATAAAACCACCGCGGAGAAATGCGATACAAACCTGTGCAGCGAGTATGAATCAATCCGCCAGGCACTCCAGTATACGATAAAGGACAATGCCATAACAACCAGGACAATCGCAGACGGTATAACGATCCGCCGGGTATACGAGGTTTTTTGGATAGTAGTATTTACCAGGTTCATAGCCGACCCCCCTGTTTGAGGTCCTCGAGCATCTTCTTCAGCCCCGGTTGTATCCGCTCGCCTTCGGGGGTATTCATCAGGTTTTGCATTTCACGCGGGTCTTTTGCGATATCGAACAGTTCTGCCTTTTTTCGACCCTGGTATTCGATGTACTTATGGCGATCCGTCCTGACCGCGAACATCTCCGGCACCTGGTAGGGATAGTCTTTGAAATATTCATACAGCCAGGCCTTTCGCCAGGAAGCATCGGGATTCTTCAGGATGGGAGCGATGCTCATCCCGTCCATACCGGATGGAACGGCAATGCCTGCCATATCGAGGATTGTCGGGGCCACATCGATGTTCAAGACCATCTGTCCTGCTTTTCTGCCCGGATGACGGATATATTCCGGGTAACGTACAATAAAGGGCACCCGTATCGATTCCTCGTATGGCCAGCGCTTGTCAACCAGATGGTGCTCACCCCAGAAGTAACCGTTATCTCCGGCATAGATTACGATTGTATTATCGGCGATGCCGAGTTCATCGAGCTTGTCGAGCACCCTGCCGATCTGCTGATCCAGGGCCGTTAAGGCCTCACAGTACATCCTGAAGTGCAGATCCATCGGCCCCAGAAGACCATACCAGATCGAGCCCCTGGACCAGGTTATCCACGGATCGGATTCCGGCGGCAGATTAAGATCGACACCCTTGTACATACCCTTGGTTTCCGGCGGCGGCAGGAACTGGTGATGCACGGCCTTGTGCGCCAGATACAGACAGAAGGGGTTGTCCCGTTTCTGCGATACGAAATCCAGGGCATAGTCCGTGAGATCTTCGGTGATATAGGGCTTGCGTGAAGGAACTTCCCTGCCGTCGATTATCAGCGGGCAATTGTAATACCTGCCCTGCCCACCCTGCACGGTAAAGGTGATAAAATCATCGACTCCCCGCAATTCGGGAAGTTTGCCGGGCATGTGCCATTTACCGATGAAAGCAGTGTCATATCCGGTTTGTTTCAAGAGTTCAAGAAAGGTGATATTGCTATCATTCCATGGAGTTATATTATTCTTCACACCGTGTTTGTGTGCATACTGGCCGGTAATGAAACATCCTCGTGACGGGCTGCACAGTGAGGTTGTGACAAACGCATTGCTGAAAAGTACGCCGCCCTCGGCCAGCCGGTCCATGTGTGGTGTTTGAATAAAAGGATGGCCCATAGAGCCCAGCATATCCCAGCGGTGATCATCGGAAAGGATAAAGATAATATTGGGCCTTTTGTCCCTGGCGAAGAGAAGATTCGGAAAACTCGATGCCAGGGCTGTGGCTGCCAGTGCGCCGCCGATTGTTTTGATAGCTTGCCTACGGGTTACAGATTTATCTTGACGGGACAGTGGATCGTTAGACATATTTCGCCTCCCAACACAATAATCTAACCAATTTAATTACATTGCATAGATTGTATACTGGTTAATATCATTAGTAAAGCGTTATGCCTATCTACACGTTAGACCCGTCATCTAATATTTGATCTGTTAAAGTTTCACGAATCCATATCATTATTGCTGTTGTTTGGTATTAATAAGGAAAGGAGGGGCATGTCCCTTCAAGACAGCAAGCTCATAATTCTTCATGGCTATCCAGCCTTCCTGTTCATCTGAGGGGTATTGGGTGGCCACGGCACTGTATCCTTTGGTCTGGTCATAAAAATAGTATAATTTGTGGCGCAGGATCAACCCGCCCCGGCGAAAGATCCAGAGAGTATGGCCGTCACTTAAGATAAAGTTCATGCCTCCACGCTCACCATCCTGTACCATCCGGGAAACCGCACTGATAATACCCTGACTTACATCCCCGCCCTGCTCTTCAATCTTCTTCAAAAGAAAAAGAAAGTACATCTCTGAATCAACGACTTTGTCCTCACATCCATCTATTCCCGAACCGTTGGGAGGATTGGCCTGGAGGTATGCATCACCGATCAGCCTTTTCATGCGCTTTACACTAACCCCGCCGTTGTGGGCAAAAACCCAGCGCTTGCCGTTGATATCACGATAAAACGGATGCGGATCTTTGATTATTTCCTTGCCGTGGGCACAGCAGCCCGAGGTGCAGAACCTGATGTGGGCGACAATAACGTTCGGTTTCGACGCGTTCATAGCGGTCACGACATCATCATAGGCAGAATCGCGATATGCCCTGGATGCTCCGCGCTCGATGGCCGCGACAGCTCCGTATTCCGGATACCAGGCGATACCCCAGCCATCCACATTGCCTTTTCTGGCCAGATTCTTCAACGAATTGGGTTCATATATCAACTGTTGCATCAACAAACCGTCGAGTATATCATCTGCTATCACTGCGTAGAGCCGACAGGGTTGCGCAGTTCCTTCTGAGAGCAAAAATATGGAAATAACAATCATAATAGCGGTAATGGTTTTTTTTAGAGTCTTGTGTTCAGCCATAAGAGCCCCCTTCAATAGGATTGCAAAAATACAACCAAAATTAAAAATAACAGTGTCTTTATATTTTAAACAAACGCAACACATAATACAACTCGCATCTGTAACCAGGTTTCTCCTTTTTTCATTTCATCAATACTTCAAATGCACGGGGTTTGTTCACCTCTGGAATATGGTATCTATACATAGGAGTATGTGATCAAGATATGCAGGCGTTCAGAAAACATAATCCTCAATTGCTTGAAATAAACGCATACACCTTTTGTCACGAAATCTCAGAAAAGTACGGGAGAACTGTATCCCTTGGCACAATTCCCCGTGAAGAATGGCTTGAATTAGCTGACCATGGCTTTAATTATGTTTGGCTGATGGGGGTGTGGCGACGTAGCGCGCAGTCCCGCAGATGCGCTCTGGACCAAGATGATCTTCGACAAGCCTACAGTGAAGCCCTGCCCGGCTGGCAGGAACAGGACATAGTCGGATCACCCTATGCAATATACTCGTATGAGGTTGATCCTTTTCTGGGGAATACAAAAGATCTGCTCAAACTGAAAGCCGACCTGAACAGCCTTGGCCTGGGGCTGATTCTGGATTTCGTACCCAACCACCTGGCCATAGATCATCCCTGGACAAACAATCATCCCGAGTTTTTCATTCAGGGCACAAGTAAGGATTCTGCAGAAAACCCTGAATTGTTTTTCAAAAAAAACAAACGCCACCTTGCCCATGGCAAAGATCCGTATTTCTCCCCCTGGTCTGATACAGCCCAGATAAATTATTTTTCGATCGATGCCCGTCAGACCCTGATAGATGAGCTGCTCAAAATTGCGCAATGGGCCGATGGAGTCCGCTGTGACATGGCCATGCTGGTCATCAACCGGATATTTACCTCCACATGGGGCACCTATCTTGAAACGGTTGAACAGCCGGGCCGGGAATTCTGGCAGGAAGCCATCGAGCAGGTAGAATCCCTGTATCCTGATTTCATATTTATTGCCGAGGCCTACTGGGACCTGGAGCGTGAGCTTCAAAACCAGGGATTTGACTACACCTATGACAAAAAACTCTACGATCTTCTGGTGCATGCCGGCGCTGATAGAATACAGGATTATCTGAAATCGGACCTATCCTACCAGGAAAAATGCGTACGATTCATCGAAAACCATGACGAGCCCAGGGCCGTGTCTGCATTCGGTATCGAAAAATCCTTTGCGGCAGCCTGTATTACAGCCACCCTGCCGGGCATGCATTTCTTTCATGACGGCCAGATACAAGGCAATACCGTAAAACTTCCGGTTCAGCTCTCAAGAAAACCGGAGGAGCAGCCAAACCCTGAATACATTGCTTTCTATGATCGACTTTTTGCATATATACACGACGAGACATTCCATAGCGGGACCTGGCAGCTTGTGGATATAAACCCTGCCTGGCTGGGCAATGATAGCTGCGGCAATATTATCGCATGGTTGTGGCACGCAGGCAGGCGGACGAAACTGGTTATTGTAAACTATTCGGCTTCAACGTCGCAGGCCCGGGTAGTGCTGCCGGGTGAA
>Ga0272441_10003089_pt1 | contig 32462 bp, 35 predicted proteins | sample SSMProp6N_FD_193582 | JGI IMG/M metagenome (GOLD analysis project Ga0272441, IMG submission 193582) | Marine sediment archaeal communities from Little Sippewissett salt marsh, Falmouth, MA, United States - SSM-Prop-6N | ecosystem: Environmental > Aquatic > Marine > Wetlands > Sediment ... | reverse complement strand
AGAAGAGGGGTTATTACTAGCACAAGGAAGCCCATGAACAAGATATGGCTGGGTGAGAGAAATGGGTCACCGTATATGATCCAGTCTATGGAGGCTTCACCGTTGGGGTAACATGAGTCTCCTGTTACCATGAATAGCCCTAGACCAATTATTATTAGGACTCCACTGATCATTACTCCTACTCTGAGTACATTGGAGACGAATAACTCAAGCTCTTTCACATTCATAGCAATCCTACTCCTGATGCAAGCATCCTCACTCCTAGAATCAGTAATATGATGATGAATATTCTTTTGAGTACCACTCCCCTGACTCGTAACGCTACCTTTGCGCCGATAAAGCTCCCGATGAGTGTGCCGAGTACGACTGGGGCTGTTATGAACCCGTCACAGAAACCGTTCCTGATATAGACCAAGGCGCTTGCTGAGGCGGTGACTCCTATCATGAAGTTGCTTGTGGCTACTGCTGCTTTCATTGGAACGCTGCTGATTACATTCATGGCTGGTACCTTGACGCCTCCTCCTCCTATTCCGAGGAGACCAGATATGACTCCAGCGATGTAGCTGATGATGAACGTAGGCAGGCTTCTGCTCACACCATAAGCTATGGTCTCGTCTCGCGCTGAATCGTAATAATCTGAGCCTAGGTTGAGTTTATTCGCCATCCAATCATTCTCCATTGGCAACCAGCTCCGCCCGGTGTTTCTCATTTGGTACCACATTATAACCGCAGCGTATAGGAGGCTCAAGGCGAAGATTATCCTGAGGACTGATTCGCTGATCCCCACCATGATGCTTGCCCCTGTTACTGCTCCTAGTGTGGTCGCCATCTCAAGAAACATTCCTAGACGCATGTTTGTGATCTCGTCTCTTACATAGACGCTGGCTGAGACGCTGCTGGTTGCGACGACTGCAACTATGCTGGCGCCTGCTGCTAGGTGAATGGGGACATCCAGTATGAATACGAGCAGTGGGACCATTACTACTCCGCCTCCCAGTCCGAGGAGCGCTCCTAGAAACCCTGAGCTGAGTGCAACAATAAACGCTGTTAAGATAAACTGCGGAGTCATAGCCAGAAGATGTGTTAGCTTAATTTAATGTCTGAGCCAATACCTGATCAAAAGTAAACCAATACATAACCAATAGAAAAAAAATGGTTAGCAGTGTCCAAGCAGGTGCTCGGCTTCCCTACTGCGCTTGAAGACGATATATTCCTTGTAGCCTAGGGCTTCTGCTTTGGTCTGTCTCCCATTTGCTGTATTTATGATCATATTGTAGACGCGTTTACCTACACTGTTGAGGCTCTCGCTGCCATCCAGTATGGTCCCCGCGTTGATATCCATGTTATCCCCCATATTCTCGAAGGTCCTAGGGTTACCCGTTATCTTAATCACAGGCGCAATCGCGTGTCCGGTAGTGCTTCCCCTCCCACTGGTAAAGCATACTATCTGGGCTCCCGCAGCTACCATATGGGTGACGCTTGGTACATCCCAGCCCGGTCCATCCATCAAGTATAAACCCGGCTTGGTCGGAGTATCAAATCGTTCCCAATTATTGTATAGGACACCTTGGATGGGCTTTGTGCCTCCCTTGCGTACCGCTCCAAGACTCTTTTCCTCGATGGTGGTTAACCCCCCATCGATGTTTCCCTTGCTCATCCACCTGCTATCCACACCCATGGCTCGTTGACGAGCCTCCTGAGTCTCTATTATCTCATAGATAGCGTCCGCGGTTTCTTTGATGACTGCTCTCCTAGCCAAGACATGCTGGGTGCCACACATCTCCTGAGTCTCACCGAACATCACCGTACCCCCCTCCTCGATGAGCTTGTCGGCTGCAACACCTACCGCTGGGTTGGCTGCAAGACCGCTTGTGGCGTCGCTCCCCCCACATTCAACGGCTAGGGTTAGCTTGCTCAATGGGAATGGTTCTCTTTTTAGTTGAGCGGTCTCTTGCTTCATCTCTTGGAGTATGCGGACTCCTTTCTCATGGGTCTTAAGGGTTCCCCCTTCCTCTTGGATGGTGATGTTGTAGACTGGTTTACCGCTGGGCTTGATCTTATCCATCAATATCTCGCCTGTCAGGGTCTCACAGCCGAGACCCACAATAAGCACACCGGCTACGTTTGGATTCAAGGCTGTTCCAGCCAGATTATGCACCAGCATACTGTCGTTTCCACAGCCATATGTCTGAGTGATGGCTACTGCGCCCTCCACCTGTTCAGCGATCTTTTTGGCTGGCTCATAGCTGCAGTCGATGGGTGCAATTACTAGTAGATGGTTTCTGATGCCTATCTTTCCGTCTGGTCTCATGTATCCGTAGAACTCTGTCATGATGTTATCCCCTTTACTTTTTCTCCGGGTGTATGCATCCTTGAGCTGTTGACGTTTTGAGTGTGAACCCATTCTCCGGTCTTGATGGGTCTGGATGCTACTCCGATGACCTCACCATATTTTATGATCTCCTCATCTACCTTGAGGTCTTTCAACGCGATCTTGTGTCCGAAAATAATCTTCTCAACTGGCTTGGTCTTGAGAATGACCTCCCCGTTGGGGCTCAATACCTCTACTTCTTCCCCTGCCTCTACGATGCTCGTGGTGGTTGCCACGTTATCCTTCGCATCTATCTGTATGGCTTTTTTTGACATGTTAAGAAATAGGGGCACAGGGTATTATTAAAGGGCTTTAAGACTACAGAAATGTTGCATTAAAAAGTCTCGAATGGTACCGCTTTAAATGCTCCACTATCTAAATCTGTACTGAAATAAAAGTTCCAAAAACCAAGTATTGGGTACTGTTTCATGTAACAGGTAGGTTGAATTTCTCGCAGTATAACAAATGAAAATGCGCCCGCAAACTAGCGCTATCTCTACATTTTCGCAAATTACCAAAAATAAACATGTTTTTATCAAATGAAGCAATTATCATTATTGGAGTTTCTCATGGAGAAAGCCATAGTTTTAATCTCTCTACAAGCGACTATGGAGCAAGAAGCACTCGAATCCATAAAAAGCATACAAGGTGTACAAGAAGCACATTTTCTATATGGACCATACGATGCTTATGCCTTAATTGAAGCAGAATCATCTCATCAAATACAGAATATAATTATTAACAATATTAGAGTAGTAAGAGGAATAAGAACTACCGTCACATGCTTCGTAGCAGACTAATTAACCCTTTTTCTGTAACTATAAGTCAAGTATGCAAAATGCGCGCGCAGAGTGTGGGGTTCAAGCCCATAGTACATTCATGCTTTGAGTAAGGGTTAATGCTACAAATCTCTAGTTATAAATGGCTTAAATGGGTCATCCCATAAATTATAACGGTTTAGTTGATGTGTTTTTCAAAGGCGATTAAATTAGAGACCGTGCTTGATTTGGGTTTTTATGGAAATTATTTGGTTGAAAGAGAAGAGAAGTTAATGGAGGCATCTTCTGGTATGCAGCTGGTCCCATCTGGTATCACTGATACCCTGCTACCTGCTCCGTGGTGGTTCTTTAGCTCCTCGATTACCTCATCCCATTTCCTGATCCAGACCACCTCATCCATATCGTATCTCCAATGGAAACTCTTCAAAGGATAATCCCCGAAGACGATCATCCGTTTACCCCGCATCAGCTTCTTCTTGGCTGGGTTCCATAGACATGCACCCACCTCTTTCCCATGCCTGTTGAATAACCAGTGATTGATGTCTCCATTAGGGTTATCGTTGACCATGACAAGTGTCCCGTCCTCTGTCACGTTGTTGTACATTGGCCACATGCTCAGGTAGGGCTCGTTCTCACGCATATATGCACCAGCGACAACAATATCTGCTTCACGAGTCTCGGTCTTGTGCCACTTTACGACTCCCTCGGCTGCTTTGCGCTGGGTCTGGACAAAGTCGCCTGCGTATAGCTCTATGGGGTCGCGTTGTAAGTTGAGCACTGTGTCTATCTTGTAGTCTAGACCAGCCATGCGTGCTGCTTCCTCCATGTCAAGCCTCATCTTGTTTCCATCGTTGTTAAGGTAACCAGTTGTCTCGCATGGTTTGAGTCCGGGTCCAAAACCTCCGATGTCCCCATGGTTGTATTTGATGGTCTCCATTCCTACCACGCCGGGGCTGATCATCTTTCCTCCTCCACTCAATCCTGTGAGCCTGTGGAAGAGAACCGTGCCGATACCGATCTTGAGGTCGCAAGCGTTTACCTCGCTGTTGAGCCATACTGGTGTCCCAAAGCTTGTCTCACCAATATAATCGATTATATCATAGGGGTTGTGATTATAGACCGCGTAGTCTGATACTATTTCATCCCCTAGTTTCTTGACGAAATCAATCCTACCATAGGTTCCATGGGTCCCGGGGGCTATTATGAACCTGATGTTGTCTTTTGGTATCCCGGCTTTGTGCAGTGTCTCCAGAATGTGAGGTGCATACTGGTATGCTTTGGTGGGGCGTGTCATATCATCAAAGATAATCACTACTTCCTTGGCTTTCTCAGCAAGTTTCTCAAGTGGCTTTTGCCCGATTGGGTTATGGATAGCCTTCTTGATCTCTTCTGGGGTCATGGGTTTGGCGTCCTCAGAGGCTACCTTGAGTCTGTGGACCTTCCACTCATCTGGGAATGTGAGGGTTAGGGGCTTGTCCTCGTACCAGCAGTGATGGGGAATATCTACTTTAACCAATTATATCAACACACTCTCCATGGCATACACGGATATAACAGCTACTCAAATTATAGGGGGGAGGGGGGGTAGATGATCCCAGCCGAAACAGGGTTTCTTAGAGAAAAAACAGCCCCAGAACAGCCTAGATAGGGTGCCGATATGTGTAAAAAAGTGATAGAGTAACCGTGAAAACAGTGCACAAAACCCGTGTAATAAGACTAGAAAAGACTCTTAGGGTATCTAGCTTTCGATCCTAGCCACTCCTCGATCCTGAGAAGCTGATTATACTTGGCTGTCCTCTCCCCCCTACAAGGCGCGCCTGTCTTTATCTGCCCACATCCAAGAGCCACACTCAGATCAGCCACAAAGGGGTCCTCGGTCTCACCACTACGGTGACTCGCCATAACCTTATACCCATTATCCATAGCCAGCTTTGCAGCCTCCAGTGCCTCTGTGAGGGTTCCTATCTGGTTTACTTTCCAGAGTAATGCGTTGCATGCCCCCATATCGATCCCCTTCTGGAGCCGCTTCTTATTGGTTACAAAGATATCGTCTCCAAGAATCTGGATATCAACGGCTTTGGTCATATCCACAAAACCCTCATAATCCTCTTCCTCAAGGGGGTCCTCTATGCTCTTAATGGGGTACTTGGAGACCAGCTCAGCGTAGACATCGATCAATTCCCCCGTCTTGGTGTCTTTCCCCTTGAAGCTATACACGCCTTCTCCCTTGAAGAAGCTGCTAGCAGCCACATCCATCGCTAACACCGTCTTATCAGCATACCCCATCTCCTCAGCCGCTGCGATAATTGAGTCAAGCGCCTCTTCAGGCGTGTTCATGGGCGGACTGAATCCACCCTCATCCCCTACATTGATGGCGTTCTTACCATAATCCTTGAGGAGCTTTGCCTTGAGCGCCTGATATATCTCGGAGCCCATCCTCAAGGCTTCCTTAAAGTCACCTGCCCCCGTAGGTGCGATCATGAACTCTTGGAAATCCAGCTGGTTTCCGGCGTGTTTCCCTCCATTTACCACGTTGAAGAAGGGAACAGGCAATAGACTTGAGTCTGGGTTGATATACTCATAGAGCCTTTTTCCCTCACTAGCTGAGGCAGCCTTGGCGGCTGCGATACTGACCCCCAGAATAGCATTCCCCCCGAGTCTAGACTTATTCTCAGTCCCGTCCAACTCGATCATCAAATAATCTAATTCAGTCTGTTGAGAGACATCAAAACCTTTCAGCTTGGGAAATATCTCATCCTCCACCGCCTTAACCGCTTTCTGGACGCCCTTCCCGTGAAACCTGTTATTCTTGTCCCGTAGCTCTACTGCCTCAAAGATACCAGTGCTAGCCCCACTTGGGATAGCAGCTCGCCCAAAATACCCGTCATCTGTAGTGATCTCAACCTCAATGGTCGGGTTTCCCCTCGAATCCAATATCTCACGAGCATCTATATGTTTGATAGTATCCAATGTTTTACCCAAATCAGAACTAAAACTGTTTACTAAAATGTTTCTACTGAATCGCCTTGGAGATATCCTCTGCTGTGAATGGCCAGCCACTCAGCTTGATATTGTCATCCACTACGAGACATGGTACAGCCATTACCTGAAGGCTCATGCCACGTTCGATCCCTGCCTCGGTAAAGGTATCCACCTCCTTGTACTCGAAACCCGGGTTATCCTGCTGGTACTGTTTCAAGAGTTCTCTTGCGTGGGGGCAGTATGGGCAGATTGGGCTGAAGAATAGTTCTATTCTCATTTTCTTGTTAACTGTTTCACGTATTTCATCGCATTTAAAGCTGCAGTTGCACCCATCCCAGTGGCTGTTACAATCTGCATCCCTTTGCAGCTGCAGTCTCCCGCCGCGAATATACCAGCTACATCGGTCTTCTGGTCCTTATCTGCAAGTATGCACCCACCAGCGTCGGTGGAAACACCTGCATCAGATAGAATTCCTGCTGTCGATACATGCTCAAGAATAATGAAGACACCATCCAGCTTCACTGTATCCCCGTTATCCAGCTTGACATACTCGACGAAATCCTCTCCACCGATCTCAGTGATGTTTGTGCCCTCGATAAACTCGACCTTGGGGTCTTTCCTGAGGTGCTCCAGCTCTGGGTAATCCTCGCTGTATCCTTTCTTCCCGGGAATACCATAGACTTTGACTGCTGACTCGCCTAAAACCTCGATATCGTGGACCGCTTCATGTCCACCACCGACGATTGCGACAGTCTTTTCCCTGAAGAATGGACCATCACAGACACCGCAGTAACTTACGCCTCTCCCCTTGAACTCGCCCTCGCCTTTAACGCTAAGGCTCTTTCTACTCACACCTGTAGCGATGATCAATGATTTGGCTTGGTAGAAGCCACCAGAGCGGGTACTGAGCATCTTGAGGTCACTGAGATCACTGATCCCGATAACAGTCTCCTGCTTGATCTCTGCTCCAAACTTGCGAGCCTGTTTCTCCATCAGTTTCATCAGGTCTGGTCCACTTATCCCCTCTGGGAAACCGGGATAGTTCTCGACCCAGTGGGCTTCCAGTGTCTTTCCGCCGATCTTTTTTCCTTCTAGTATCAGTGTCTTGTTGTTGTGCCTTGAGGTGTATAGCCCTGCGGTCAAGCCTGCTGGGCCAGCCCCTATTATTATTACGTCATAGATTTCCTCAGACATCTATTACTCCCAAAAATAGAGAAAGAGGTGAATAAAAAAGGGTTGCTTACTCGTCGTTCTTCTTGGGTGCGAGTAGCTCAGCCATCTCGTCCAGTTTTTTCTGAGCAAGATAATTGATTGAGTCTTCTGGGAACTCCCCATCTGAATCTGGGTCACCCGCTGCTACTCCAGTCAAGACCTCGATACCCTGATCAATGGTCTCAACCGGGTAAATGTGGAACTTGCCATCCTTAACCGCCTCAACCACATCCTCCCTGAGCATCAGGTTCTTCACATTACTAGCGGGAATCATCACACCCTGCTCTCCACTCAATCCCCTGAATTTGCACAAGTCAAAGAAGCCCTCGATCTTCTGGTTCACACCACCAATAGCCTGTACCTCTCCCTTCTGGTTCACAGAACCAGTGACCGCAAAAGACTGTTTGATGGGAACCCCGCTCAGGGCGCTCAGCATGGCATAGGTCTCAGTGCTGCTGGCGCTATCCCCATCCACGCCACTATAGCTCTGCTCAAAAGTCAACCTAGCAGTGAGGCTCAATGGGTGCTTCTTGGCGTACCTGCTTGTGAGGAACCCAGTGAGTATGTGTACTCCCTTGGTGTGTGTGGGTCCACCCATCTCTGCTTTTTTCTCGATATCGATTATACCTTCTTTACCGAGACCGATGCTGGCTGTTATCCTGCTGGGCTTACCGAACATGTAGTCGCCCATCCCAAGGACGGCCAACCCGTTTACCTGTCCAACCTTCTCACCACTGGTATCAACAAGGATGCTTCCCCGTTCAATCATCTCACCAAGTTTCTCTTCGATAAGGTTGCTTCTGTATATCTTTGCCTCAATCGCTTGGTGCACATGCTCATGAGTAATATACTCGCTGCCATTTGTCTGGGCATAATAGTTGGCTTCCCTGATGATATCGCTGATCTCTGTGAATTGTGTTGAGAGTTTCTCCTGATCCGCTGCCAGCCTGCTACTATACTCAACGATACTCCCTATACCCGTGTCATCAAGGTGCTTCAAGCCCTCCTTGTTTACTAGAGTACACATGAACTTGGCGTACTCCTGAACATTCGCAGCGTTACGCTCCATGGTGCTATCAAACTCAGCCTTCACCTTGAATATCTTCTTGAACTCAGGATCAGCCTGATACAACATGTAATAATAACGTGTCTCACCAACAAGAATCACCTTAGCTGTGAATGGAATAGGCTCAGGACGAAGACTCCTTGTACTAATATATCCCATTCTTGCAGCCAGTTCCTCTATCTGGAGTTTCTGGTCAAGAATAGTCCTCTTCAACGCCTCATAGCTACCCGGATTCCTAGCTAACTCCTCAATGGGTATAACCAAGAATCCACCGTTCGCATCATGGGCACTACCCCCACGTATCATGGTATAATTTGTGATGAGCGCACCGAACCTTGCCTCCTTTTCAGTCATACCGAATAACTTGTCGTGACCCGGGTTCATCTCCATCACAACAGGAGCACCCTCAAGCTTGCTATTATCGACAATCAGGTTCACCACATATCTCTCAGCGGGGTCTTGTTGAGCTCGACCCATCATTGCAGCGAATGGATTCTCCTGTTGCTGCTGCTGTGCACCCAGAATCGAGCTAAGGTTTGCTAGTATATCCTCTTTTACAGAGTCAAGATAGGCATCACATTCTGTTATCTTGCCATAATCCTCCTTCAGAGAGTCCAGCAATGGGTCCAACGCATAGTTAGCGACCTCCTTATTGAACTTCTCAACCTCCGCCTCAGCATCCCTATCAATATCCCTAAACTGCCTGAAAGCCGTCCTCAACTCGTCTTGGAGTAGTTTACGTCGATCCTGAATCTCCTCCCGTACGCTCTGGGGAAGGATACCGAACTGCTGCTCATTGATAATCTGCCCATTTATCACAGGGACGATAACCATCCCAATCTGGCTACGCTGGAGTACAAAACCAGCTTCCTGAGCCTTCTGGTTAAGCTCTCGCATTAATTCCTGTTTCTTTTCCTCATACTGCCCAAGGGTATCCTCCCTTCGGGTAGCATAATCCTCGCTCTCGAAAGCAGCGATGATCGCCTTTTTCATCTCCTCAACAAACTTTTCCATGTCTCTTACAAACTCGGAGCCCTTACCCGGTGGCAGCCTCAAAGCGTTTGGTTTCTGGCTATCCTCAAAGTTGTAGACATAACAATAATCCGGGGGAACCGGCATGTCCTTTGCCTTCTTCTCTAGAAAAGTCAATATGGCGGTCTTTTTACCAGTGCCAGGTAGTCCTGCAACATAGACATTGAAGCCTTCTTCTTTGATATCCAAGCCAAATTGGAGCGCCTTTATTGCTCTGTGCTGTCCAATTATCTCTGTAAGTGGACTCAATTCACTGGTTGCCTTGCATGTGATAAAATCCTGCGGGCATTTTCTCCTAGCCTGCTCATAACCTAGTTCTTTGATCATAGTATCACTATCAATAATTCTGATCAACCCTTTGAATAGATACTATATAAACGGTTATCGCGAAAAACTAGGAAATTTTGGCTAACAACTCGTTCCAAGTCATACCCTTATCAATCTTTATCATATAATCACCCATCTTAGTCGCGATATCAAACCACCAGCCCTTATACTTGAACTTGGCAGCCAAAACCGCATACCTACGCGGATAGATCTTGTGAATCTCCAAGAACTCAAAGAGCTTCTGAACTTGTGCCCTCTTATAATAAGCATACCTCTCCTGAGCCTTCACCTCAATAGACAAAATAGCATCATCCTTGATAGCAAAAACATCAGGCAATGGCTCCTTACTCGGAGCACTAACAGGCACCCGGATAGCAGAATACCCCACATCCCTCAACATATGAACCAGCTCACGCTCAGCATCATAACCACGCTTCTTCATAGAGCGGACCTGCTTGGCTGTAAGCTGCCTAGTATATCTTTGTCTAGGCGGCTTCTTGGGTGACGCTATGTCTCTGAGGCTCACTCATCGTCCTCCATATCATCAATGATCTCCAGTGAGCCATTCTCAAGGGGCTCAAGCGCTAACTTTTGTAGATCCTTTAACCAATCGCTGAACTTGTTGGCGTTGGCGAATTTCTGGTACATTCTTTTATGAGGCACCTTGGTCACTAGTCGTAGGTCCACCATCTTGTTGACGTAGAACTTGGCGCTACTCCTGCTGATGTCACATACCCGGGAAACATCGCCGCTGGTGAAATCTCGTTCAAGTTTATTGTAGCCTACAATGATTTTTGGTGGGAGGGGTAATGCTTTCTCTAGTATCTCTAATAGGGATTCTTCACGTGATGACAAAGGTGGGCTACCTCGTATGGATACAAAATGTGTCCCTCCCTTATATAGAAAGGGTATAAAAAGTGTGAACCTAGTCGTCACCAGTAGGGACGGGAACTACCTTCTTTCCCATCTCCACTATGCCTTCATCGGCGATCTTTCTCTTCAGGTTCCAGGCTGTAACGCTTGGGAGCCCCCAGAGATTGATGAAGCCCAGAGCATCACCCTGATCATAGTGGGTGTTGATGTCAAAGCTTGCCAAGTTATAGTCATAGAGGCTGAATGGGCTCTCACGGCTCACAGGCTTGGCTGATCCCTTGAATAGCTTCATTGTCACGGTTCCTGTGACATTCTTCTGGGTGTGGTTGATGTATGCGTCAAGGTCTTCCTTGTATGGGTCAACCCAGAGCCCCTGATATACAGCGGTAGCCCATTTGTGGTCCATCTCATACTTGAGTAGTTTCTGGTGGCGCGTCAAGACCATCTTCTCAAGGTCCAAGTGGGCGTTGATTATTGTCTCTGATGCAGGTACCTCATAGGTCTCGCGTGTCTTCAAACCCACCACACGGTCCTCCATATGCTCAATTCTACCTATACCATGCTTACCAGCTATATCCCTGACTTTCTTGACCAACTCGTGTGGCTTGTAATCCACACCATCTAGGCTAACAGGTACACCCGCTTGGAAACCTATCTTGATAAACTCAGGCTCATTAGGAGTCATCTCAATCGGAGTAGTCCAGTCCCATATATCATCAGGAACAGGGACATCAGGATGTTCAAGTATCCCACCCTCAACGCTCCTACCCCACAGGTTCTCATCAATACTATAGGGGCTATCAGCAGTAACCGGAACAGGCACATCATGTTCTTTTGCCCACTCGATCTGTCCCGCTCTATCAAATTTCCATTCCCTCACAGGTGCAATTATTTTTAGTTTAGGATTCAATGCCTTGATGGTTATATCAAACCTGACTTGATCGTTGCCCTTACCCGTACATCCATGAGCCACAGCCTTAGCATCCTCCATCTCAGCTACCTCAACCATTTTCTTTACTATGAGAGGCCTGCTGATGCTGCTGCTAACCGGGTATGTTCCCATGTACAGCGCGTTCGCTTTTATGGCTGGGTAGATATACTCGGTTGTGAATTCCTCTTTTGCGTCGAAGCCATAGTGATTGATGGCTCCGAGTTTCCATGCCTTTTCCTCGATTCCCTTGGTCTCTTTGTCCTGTCCAACGTCTACATTGCATGTGATTACATCCATATTGTACTCCGTCTGGAGCCACTTTACCATCATGGATGTATCCAATCCACCGCTGTAGGCTAGAACAACCTTATCATTAGTCAATGCAAATATCCTCTATTTGTGATAACCCCTTACAACCTGAGGCAACCTTTTATACCTTATGACATAAATGTAACAAATACGACAATGGAAACCACAGATAGAACACAAAGCATAGCCCAACAAGTACGGGACACAATCCAGATGCGCCCCAGCCTACTGGACGCGCTCAACATGAAAATAGTCAACTACAGCGCACTAGCAAGATTACTACAAGAAGAGATCGGTGAAGGCAGCCTCGAAGCAGTAAAAGCAGCAGTAATCAGAGTAGCAGACGAGATCAGTATAGATAGATCACTCAGGGAAGAAGCGGTCCAGTCAATACTCAAAGACACCAAAGTAAGGCTCCAAGACAAAATAGGAGTAGTCATCTCCCCAATCCAACTCGATATTCCCCACATCGTGACAGCCCACCTCACAGACCAATACATCTACATCGTAGACCAGACCATAATGAAAAACAAGCTACCAGAAGATACCCAATTCCAGAAAAACCTAGTAGCACTGATACTGCTAAGCCCACCCCTAGTAGAGGTAACCCCAGGGTTCGTCGCCTTCATTACGCAGCTACTTGCCAGTAGAAACATCAACATAGTAGAGTTCATCAGTTGCAGCACTAACACAGTAATAATACTGGATAGCAGTCAAGCACTCCAAGCCTTCAGCCTATTACAGAACTATACATAGCTGTAGGCTGCTCTGCAAATGAGCCTCCATTCGACCTCTCCATATTCTTTCTCTCTTTGACCAAGATTACCAAGGTCAACACGGGTACAATTAACCCCATGAAAGCTGAAGACTGTACAAAATATCCCCATAAATCTAGGAGTATAGTCAATATATTAACAACCAGAACGGCTTTAACCCCCCACTCAAGCCCCTTAATGAACCCATATACCGAGATCAAACCTCCTACACCTAGAATTAGAAACGCTACGCCAAGTATCTGTAATGTTCCAGCATCTATTGCCACTTCAAGGAATTGACCGATGCCTCCTGTAATCATAATATAGAAGAACATTAGCCTCAATACCGCCTGAAGTAAGTTGAGTCCCGCTACCGCTTTTCGTAATGTCGTGAGTTTTTGCCCCATTTTTCTTCTCCTTTATTTCCCTAATTCAATCCTATGTGTTTTTCTGTAATAAATAACTCAATTATAACTCTGTCTACATCCGAAAAACACAAGAAACCCGGTAAAAAAGTGCAAAAGTTTTTACACTAGGCGACTCAAGACAGTGTTGATAATGGCAGAAATTTGTCCCGTATGCGGACTCCCAAAAGACCTCTGCGTTTGCGAGGAGATGAGCAAGGAGGAGCAACGGATCAGGATTCGCTTAGAGACACGAAAATGGGGAAAGAAATGGACCGTCATCGACGGCATCGACTCCAAAGGAGTAGATCTAGGTAACTTAGCAACCAGGTTGAAAAACAAGTGCGCATGTGGCGGCACAGCAAAAAATGAACAGGTTCTCTTAATGGGTGACCACAGGGATGTAGTCCATGAGACTCTCATCAAGATGGGGTTCCCGGATGAGAATATCGAGGTTCAGTAAGCGTGCCAAGACTCGATGAGATAATTGATATCTTAAAAAAGTCTAAGCATTCAACACCACGCCCAGTGTTTTGCCCAGCCTGTGAGAGCCCAAAGATCAAGCTCAAAGAAAGCTTTGGGATACTACCCCAGATTTATCACTGTGAGGAATGCGGCTATGAGGGATCCCTGATTCTGGAGCTTGAACCAGAGGAAGAGGAACCATAATTTTAACCACAAGAACATTATATCAATAACAGACACTCAAAGGGTACAGCCATGTCTGAGGACCTCGAAAACAACAAAACAGCGTACGAGACACTAGAGGACATCCCAGGTATAGGCCCAGCCACGATAAATAAACTAAAAGAGATCGGCTTCAAGACCGTAGAGTCACTGAGCACAGCGACTCTCGCTGAACTCGTATCGGCGGGTCTAGGGGAGACTGTGGCGGAAAATGTGATTGAAGCCGCTAGAAGGTCTCGGGCAATTACGTTTGTTCGGGGGGATGAACTCGTTGAGCTCAGGAAGAATATACGAAAACTTACCTCAGGATGTAGCAGTCTGGATTCATTACTAGCTGGGGGTATTGAGACCCAGAGTCTTACAGAGTTTTACGGAGAGTTTGGGAGCGGGAAGAGCCAGCTTTGTCATCAATTATGTGTTACAGTACAGCTTGGAGAGGCTCAAGGCGGTTTGAATGGAAGCGTACTTTATATTGACACAGAGGCGACCTTTAGACCCGAGAGGGTTCAACAGATTGCACCAAGGTTTGGTATCAAACCAAAGGATGTGCTAAAAGGCATCGTCTACGCTGAAGCCTATACGAGCAATCATCAGACGGTGCTCCTTGAGAACGCGGATGAGGTAATAAAAGAGAATAATATCAAGCTAATAATCATCGATAGCGTGATGAGCCACTTCAGGAGCGAGTATATTGGAAGGGAGATGTTGGCCAATAGGCAGCAGCAGTTGAATAAGCACCTGCATAAACTCATGAGATTATCCCGGGCTTTCAATACAGCTGCGGTGATAACGAATCAGGTTATGGCCAGCCCAGATGCCTTCTTCAGTAAAGCCGTATCCCCCGTCGGGGGACACATCTTGGGGCACATGAGCCATAACAGGATTTTTCTGAGAAAAGGTAGGAATAATATGAGGATAGCCAAGCTGACGGCTAGCCCAAGCCTCCCCGAGGGAGAAGTCCCCATGAGGATAACCGAACGAGGAATAGAGAGTGACGAAGACCAGTAAACCCGGAAGAAAACTATCAGTAACAGGAAAAACCCGTGAATCAGTTATCATATTCTTTGATAATCTTCTTGATCGCAAATTCAGTGACGCTGAGAGAGAGCTAGAAAACATTAGGCAGAAACGGTTCCCGGACCCAGAATACCGGATGGGGTATACAAACGCATTGGAAGGCTTACTACTCTCGGTAAGGAGCGGCGATGAACGGGATTTCTATAATCGAACCCATAACGGCAAGAAACTGAAAGATTATATCAAAGAGTTTAAAGATTTCAGGAAACTTCCTGTGAGAACCCAGTTCGATCAAGGCTACTTCAGCGCTTGGACCGATACCCTCCAGTACCAGATAAACACCGATAAGGTCTAGATCCAACCATAGAATCCCATGGTATGCAAAATCGTCCAACTGAACATCCATAGGAATAAGAATGCGCCCATGGCTATCTTGATGGTCCTGTTTCTGTCAACCTTGAAAACCATCGCTAATGCCTCAGAGAACGCGATGAACAGGGTTACTCCCAACATTAATGCGATTTGCCCCTGAAGCTCCAGTATTGATTGTACATAATAGCATATTACCCCGGTCACCAAACCGAGTGCTGCCTTTACCCAGTAGACTTTTTCAGAGGCTTTCAAACGTTGTTACTCCATGGTTTTATCTCATATTGTTAGATGCTGTTTTATAAGTTAGCTGATGTATCCTAGGCGTTTCTCCTCTGGGATCTGTATCTCCTCTTCCTCCTCAAATATATCCAGCCGTTTCTTGATCGATGCATCAATCTTCTTCGCCCTGATATTCAATTGCTGGGTATCTATCTCGATATCAAGCAACTGAACCAAGGTCTCAAGAACCGCCTTACTAGCTAGGTGCTGAGGAACATTGGCATAAGTAATATCTCCCATAAGGCAGACACCGCTAATCCCCATAGACTTGGCTACCCCTATCATGACTCCATTGAGCCCATTGACCGCCCCATCATTATCAAGTATCTTGACCCCTAACTTTGTGAGGTCATCCCTCGATTCCTCATCAGTGAAAACACCATACACGCTAGGCTTTTCATAGAAGTCATTGGGATAAGCAGCCATAGTGTAGATCCTTGTGACGCCAAGGTCTTTGGCTATTTCAGCAATTTTTTGAGCAAGTCGTAATGATTCTTCAGGAACTGATGGCTGCGCATCTCCTACACATATCACAAGGTTGTTCTCCTTTGATGCATAGAGCTTATGACTGATTGGGGCTAGCTCGGCCACGCCGTTACTATAGATCAGGACATTGTGGAAGTATTTGATCTCGGCGAACTTTGTTGCTTTGATTTGTCTTCGTAGATAATCCGCGCTAATCTTGGCTAGGAATCCCATTCCAGGCCAGGCTGCTATCATCTGTGGATTATCCAGCTCTGGCTTCTCGTAGTATTCAATGTCCATGGAATCCATTTATGGGAGCCTAGTACTTGCATTAAACCTTTCGTTTATTTAGTGAAACTTACGCGTTTTATTTATCCTTGTTAATGCTTTTTAACGGGAGGCTTCTGGTTTGAGTTATGCAAGTAAATTATCTGGTTGTCTCAAATACTTGTAACATTCTTAACATATATGCCTCAATATCGCTATAAGGCATATGACAAAATCCATGACCAAATAGCATCTTCATGCAACAGAACCATATTATAACAAACACAGACAACTAGTCACTGTAGCGAAGACAATCACGGTGCTGAATCGCAGACCTTAGGTAAAGTTCTATTGCGAGGAAGCAAGTATTCGGGTTTGCCTGAATCGCGCCCACACAGCGAACGAGAAGCCATGCTTCTCGACAATCCGTGGGTCTCCGCTACACATAGTCAATGCATCTAGGAGATACTGCGCATATGGTAAAGGTAAAAGAATGGACAGATGAAGAAGTCGAGCGCCTAAGAGAATTATACACCTCAAACAAGACATTCGATGAAATAGTAGACAAATTCCCCTTGAGAACAGAAAACGCGATACGCCTCAAAGCATCTAGACTCGGAATAAAGAGACCCATTATAGGCGATGTGATCCAAGTGAAACCCCTAGCATACAAGTCCAATAGCATAGGGAACTCCTCAGGCTATCTATTGAAATGCAAAGAATGCGGTTCATGGATCCAAGTGGACCAGAGGACACAGAGTAGTTCAAGTGTTATTAGTTGTGGAAAATGCGGTAACTTGTATCAGGTACTTGTTGACCTCTAATCATCATTATTTTCTTCATGAGCTTTTTATAGTCTTCACGCAGTCTCTCAACTGGTGAAAGACTTGAGTCTAGACCTATCAGCAAAGATGCTAGTCCGTGAGGCAATGTCAAGCCCAGTGATATCCGTGGATGAAAACGAGGACATAGTCCAAGTCGCGAACAAGATGCGGGAGCAGCGAGTAGGCGCAGTAATTGTAGTAAACACGAATGGAAACCCGGTTGGCATTGTGACCGAGCGGGATATTGTGACCCGTGTAGTTGCTGATGGCGTAGACCCAAATATGCTCGTGGCGAGCAAAGTAATGACTTCTCCTCTGAAGATGGTCGAACCAGAACTAGAGCTAATGGACGCCATGAAGATGATGGACCGTGAGAACATCCGCAGACTGGGCGTCATCTACAAGGAAGAGCTAGTAGGGATAATAACAGACCGGAGTATAATCCGACTGGTTCCAACGATATTGGATATAATGAAAGAGCAGAAGGAGATAATGGGGGGCAATCCTCAAAGAGGGACCTCCTCTGTCGGCTACTGTGATCGATGCGAGGTATACTCAAACAATCTCAGGGAGATAGACGGCGAATTCCTCTGCGAGGAATGCAGACTAGATATCTAATTTTCATATCACTAATACAATATACTAATTGATGGCTCCACGTTTTCTACTCGATGGTATGCTCGGTAGCTTGGCCCGGTGGCTGAGAATCCTCGGCTATGATACATTGTATCATGTGGATATGGAAGATGACAAGCTTAGAGCAGAAGCCAAAGACTCTCACAGGGTTCTGGTGACACGTGACGCTGAGCTTCATAGACAAGCAGTAAAAACTGGACTATTATCGGTTCTTATCTATTCGGAGCACATTAGGGGGCAATTACGGGAGCTTGTGGATGCACAGGGCATTAGCTTGGCCCCAGTGAATACAAGATGCCCAAGATGCAACGGTAACCTAGAGCCAGTAGAAAAGGATGAAATAACTGGGAAGGTACCATTGGAATCCTACAATGTATTTGATGAGTACTGGGTTTGTACTGATTGCAACGCTATTTACTGGAAGGGAAGCCACTGGGTCCAGATACAGGAGACCTTAAATAAAATCGCTGATTCCAAGTCTTTATAAATAATTTTCATGCAAAATGTAGAAAGGGATGACTCGTCTTATTCGCTTTAATCGATGAACAGGGAGAATATCTAGTAAAACTAGCACGACAAATAATAGAAAACAAGCTAGGCTTGGCCCCGAAACCAGAAAAGATACACGACCCTGTCTTATTGGAGAAATGCGGGGTTTTTGTTACTCTGAATGTTCACGAGAAAGGTGCCTATGGTTTGAGAGGCTGCATAGGGTTGCCTTATCCTACTAGTCCGCTTATTGATGCTGTTATGGAGGCAGCTGAGAGTTCGGCTTTAAATGATCCCCGTTTTCCACCTGTACAACCAGAGGAGATGAATGGAATAACCATAGAGGTTAGCGTCCTGACTCCTCCTGAACTAATCGAGGTAGATGATCCAATGGAATATCCGATGCATGTGAAGGTTGGGAGGGATGGGCTCATAATAGGCAAGGGATGGAGAAGAGGATTGTTGCTCCCACAGGTGCCTATTGAGTGGGGCTGGGAAAGCAGCGAGTTCCTCTCTCAGTGCTGCGTCAAGGCGGGGCTACCCCAGGACGAGTGGAAGAAGAGAGGAACAGAAGTATACAAGTTCCAAGCAATATTATTCAAAGAAGATAAACCAGAAGGAAATGTGACTCGACACATAATAGAAAAGAGGTAGGAAACATGGATGTCTTCGATGGGAAGCGCATATATTTCGGCTCATGCGGCATGGGATTAGGTCATGTTAGCAGGAATGTTCCCATCGCTCAAGAGATAGTCAGACATGGTGGCGAGGTTCTATTCTCCACGTATCTCGAGGGAGTTCATTATATCAATAAGTATGGGTTGCCTGTTGTGGCAGCGCCGGACCTGAGTATGGATGTTGATGTTACAGGTAGTATCGATATCAAAGCCGCTACCCTGCTTTCAGGGATTGAGAACATACTCACCTTCCTAGATCAGGTGCGTTTTGAGATACAGACTATGCAGGCTTTTGATCCCCACCTAGTATTCTCAGACACCAGAGTCAGCACTATCTATGCGGCTAGACTCCTGAAGATTCCAGTTGTCTTGTTGTTGAACCAGTTCCTGCCAAGGGTTCCAAGGGAGAGGGACACCCTCCTTTTCCGTTTTATGGATGGAACTGTCTTAACGACTCTGGGGAGAAGCTGGGCGCTGAGCAGCATTATTTTGATCCCTGATTTCCCAGAGCCTTATACCATTAGCCTTGACAGCCTCAGGATGCCAAGGAGAGTCGGTGCAAGGGTAAAACTAGTAGGGTCTATACTTCAACAACCTCCCGGTGATACCCAACGCATTGAAGAAATCAGGAAATCCTTGGGGGTCGAGGATGGTCAGAAACTCATCTACGCTGGTATCAGTGGTCCGAATGCCGAGAAAATTCCGGTAATCAATAAGTTGATACCTATCCTGAGCAAGTTCCCCGATAGGTACCGTGTAGTAATGTCAATGGGTATACCAAATGGTAGTTCCAAGCCGCATAAGATGGGGAAATTAACTCTCATTCCTTGGATAGAGAACCGTTTTGACTACTTGGAAGCCTGTGATCTTGTGATAAGCAGGGCAGGTCACGAGACGTTAATGCAGAGCATTGGCTATGGAAAACCAAGCATCATTATCCCCATGCCTAAACATCCTGAGCAATACGGTAATGCTAGGCGAGCAATGGAGATGAAGGTCGCCAAGGCAATGCATCAGAAGGATTTGACTCTAGATCACCTTGTTCAAAGGGTAGATGAGGTATTGGAGTCAAGAGTAATGAGACAGGTTCTGGATGAGATAAATGAGAAGGAGCACCTTGAGGACGGTCTAGCAAGGACTATTGAGGCTCTGGCGGAAGCTCTTGATCAAAGTTAAATCATTGATCCCCCGGGTATCATGGTATGGATTATCACTACGCAAAGAACCGGGACCCCAAAGTAAACGAGTACTTTGACAAAGATACCATGGAAGCTTGGAGCAAATGGAACAACAAGGTTTTCCAGCCAGGCAAACTAGATAAAAAGACCAAGGAACTCATCGCAGTCGCATGCACATACATGACACGATGCCCCTACTGTATCGAGGGGCATGCTAAGGCTGCTGTTGAAGCTGGTGCGACCAAGGAAGAGTTGGCTGAGGTCATACAGATCGCTATGGCTTTGAGTAGTGGCGCTGCTGTTGCGCATCGAAACTTTGCCTTGGATGTCTAATCATCCACTTTATTTATTTGCCCAGTATTGACGGGTCTTCATGTACTGTATCTTTGCTTTCAACAGATCCTTGTAGAATTCCTCATCGCTTCGGTGCATCCTGCTTAACACTTGATAACTTGTGACTGGACCCACCCCATATACCATCAATGCCTCCACGGCTTTGCGACCATAACTGAGAACCATATCCGCGGTCTTACGTCCATGAACAAGCTGGTCTTGGTCCTCACCGAATAACTCTTCTCCTTCTCTCCAACGGCGAAGTAGCATCTGAATATGTTCAGGGTCTTGATGTCGCCGCATCATGGCTAGGAGCCCTGAGCCACAGTTGCCACATTTGGGGTGATCTTCTAGTTCTCTGATTCTTATGTTCGTATGCCATTCTCCACAGTTGATGCAGGCGAGGTTGACTCTTCTTGACTCTATGTTTTCTTTCATGTACTGTATCTGGTCTATGATGGTGGCGTCTGTCGCCATTAGTTCCTCTATGTCAGCGTATTTCTCTAATATGTGTCGTGCAAGTGCGCTGGGCTCCAATACTTTCTTTGATATAACCTCTAGTTCTTCGTTTTCTATTCGGGTGATTACTTCTTTGACTGCTGGTAGGTCTAGTTTCTCGTGGTATGCTTCTCGTATGGTCTCTTGGTAGATGGGTGTATCTTTGAACCTGTAGTATAGGTTCTCAATTCTTTCTGAACCCAATATCTTACCCTTTGGTATTACTCCGAAGCGTTCTGCGATGAACTTCATCTTGTATCCGAAGGGGAATCGTGCATGTATGTAATCCATGAGAAGCCTGTCTGCCTCCTCGTGGGTTAGACTGGTTATCAGGTCTGTGATTTGTTTGATCTCGTGCTCATTAAGCTTGTTAGGCGCCTCAATGAGTAGCCTGTAGGAGTCGTTCCACCAGTTATAGATTAGCTCCTGTTCGCTCAAGGCAGCGTCCAGTATGGCGCCTAGTGTTCTGTTGAAGTTCTCGCCCCGGGTGCTGTGGATGATGATGTACTGGTCCCAGACCTCTAGTATCAGGTTATCTAGGCTAGGCAATGGTAACCCTGATTTGAGATGTGCCTTGGACTCGTCAGCTATCTCTTTGAGGCTGCCCATATCTGCTTCCAGGGATTCTGTTAGTTTCTCAAGGGTCTCATTCTGTGCTGCTTCTTGGATTGTCTCTCTGATGGTTCCCGCTTCCTCTGCTACCTCTCTGGTGACTGGGATTAGTTCTCCATCCCATCCAGGTGCAGCCCCCAGTGGGTCGGTGCTGGGTAATGCGTGGATTACTCCTCTTTCCTCGTCTATTTGGAGTATTCTCCAGACTCGCCCCCGGAGGATTACGTTGAGCCCGACTCTTGCACGTAGGCTCCAGAACTCGTCACCTACTGTGCCTATCATCTCATCTGAGATGGCGTTTATGAACGGGTATCTCCGCTCATCATTGATCATCCCAAGGTTCTCATAGTAATATCTTCGCCCTTTCCCTGTCTTTTTCAACATTTTTCCCTCCTTTATAATCAATCCTATTTGTCTTAGGAACTCGGTTAGCTCCTCAAACTCCTCTTTGGAGTATTCCCTGAATGGGTATGCTCTGGTAGCCAGCCTGTATACCTTCTCTGAGTCTACCCCCTCTTCATCAACCAGAGATAATCCCACTATCTGATGCGTCAATACATCAAGGGGCTTCATATGCACCAACGTAGGCTCAATGGCTTTACGTCTCGCCATCTCAGACGCAACCAAGCTCTCCAACGCATCCTCACCATAAGCAGGTATAGTAACCCCCTCACTCAACTGCCCAAGGGTATGTCCCGCTCTTCCCACCCGCTGGATCAAAGCGCTTACCTGTCTTGGGCTCTGATATTGGATACAGAAATCCACCTCACCGATATCGATACCCAGTTGCAGTGTGCTGGTGCATACGATGGCTTTCAACTCCCCCATCTTGAATTGATCCTCTACCCTATGCCGCTGCTCCCTGCTCAGACTCCCATGATGAACCTCTATGCGGGGCTCCATCTGCTTCAACCTGAACCCCAAGCCCTCCGCCTGCCCCCTCCCCTGAACAAAAATCAATGAACTATTATGATCAGACACAAGGTTCTTGATCCTGTTGAGCCTTGAGGCTGCTTTTGGGCTGGTCTGAAGTTCATCGGCTAAGTCATAATCTTCGTCAGTAGGCTGGGGGAACTGGACCTCATAGACATAACTCTTGTCTACATCAACCTCAGCGACAAACACATCATGCATACCCCCAAGAAAAGCCGCAACCTCTCCCGGGTTACCAACAGTCGCGCTGAGCCCAATGCGTTGTGGAGAATTTTTTGCAGCCTCCTCCAACCTCTCCAAACCAATTGTAAGTTGTGCTCCCCTCTTACTTGCAGCCAAATCATGAATCTCATCGATAATCACCCACCTCGTCGCCCCAAGATGTTTCCTCATTGATTTTGTCGGAAGTATCGCTTGAAGAGTCTCTGGTGTAGTGATAAGCATCTGAGGAGGTTTCCTGCTCTGACGGCTTCTCTGCTTCTGGGAAGTATCCCCGTGTCTTACCTCGACAGTGATCCCAAGATGGTCCGCCCAGAACATCATACGTTTCTCGATATCCCGGTTTAAGGCTCTTAGTGGCGTGATGTAGATTATGCTGATGCCTTTCTCCTTGGGGGATCTGAGAAACATATTAAAAACCGGTAAAAGAGCCGCCTCAGTCTTTCCACTCGCAGTAGGCGCAACAAGAAGAACATTCTTCTGATCCATTATAGGTGGTATTACTTTCTCTTGTGGCGGCGTTGGAGTGTCTATGCCCAGCTCTTCAAGACCACTCTTTATGTTTGGATGTAGGCTATCGAAGACGCTGGGCTGCATAAAGTACCAGTCGATCTGGTTACATTAATTCTATACCCATGTTTTGTGGGAACAAATAAAAAAATCTAGTATTTTCTGCTGGTTAACACCGAGACAAAGCACTTGTCTTTTGGAGTCGCCCTCTCTTTAACATACTCAGACATAGCTGCAACAGAGGCAGCAGAGGCAGGTAAAACAGAGAGACCTTCCTCCCTCATCAGCAGGTCACTGAATGTAACCATGAACTCATCAGAGACAGCCGACGCATATCCCTCGCTCTCCCACAAGGCATCCAGAGCATCTTGACCATCCAAGCTCTTCCAGTTCAAAATAGGCTCATTTACAGCAGTCTCAGAGATCGACTCTGGCTTAAGATCCTTGATCTTTCTTCTTCCCGCATTAAAACTGGAAATAATAGGGTTTCCTCCAATCGTACTAGCAGCTATCATCACCGGGACCTTATCTGTCTCGCCCTTCCTGAACATATTCCTGAAACCCCTGAATACTCCAGTGAAACATGTCCCATTACCTACAGAGACGCTGACAGCATCAGGGGCATATTCTAACTCATCAAATATCTCGTAAGCAATTCTCTCGTATGCCTCATAACTGACTCTACTGTTATCTTCGATACCCGGGTTCCCATTATACCATCCCTGCTCCTCCGCTTCTACTGCGCAGAGAGCAACAAGATCCTCATAGGTTCCGGGCGCCCTGTGAATAATTCCCCCCATCTTCTCCATTTCGGCTATCCTTGGGCTATGAAAACTCTCAGGAATATAGACATGGGGGGTTATCTCAAATATTTTACTTAGCTTGACGATACTGGCGCCAAAGTTTCCACAGCTAGCAACGGCTATTGTGTTAAACTCGTTCTCCTTTGCGTGGTTTAACGTTGCATAGCCAGCACGATCCTTCATCGTACCAGTGGGGTTTCCAGCCTCAAATTTCACATAGAATTTACTGAAATCTAGTAGTTTCTCCATGTTTTTTAGACGAGCAAACAGGGTGTCACCGATGCCGTGTTCCTTATACTCTTTTCTAGACATGTAATAAATTCACTCTGTGTTTCCTATATGGAAAATATTTCCATGCTTTAAACTCCTCTGATTAAATATGGTGAGCTAAACAGAAATTAGCTCAAGAATCTTCTCAGCTGTAACCTCAGCAGCCACACCGCAGACAAGGGGGCATCCCTCATCCCCATGTCCACCGGCATCAAGAAACGCCTTGTAACTAACAGGATCAGTGAGATCAAAGCCCTCCCCATAGATTCGCCTCTGGATCTCCCTGCAGATAGTATTATCGAGGGGCTCATCGAAACCAAAGGTCTCCTGTAGTCGCTTCTGGAACTCTTTGATGATCTCATCACTGGGAGCCATAGCGTCTCGATATGTCTGGGTATCTGTCATGTCCTCGCGTCCAATCACTAATCCGAGAGCCAATAAGCCCCCAATCAATGCTCCACAGGTCTCGCCCTTACGAGCCACACCCCCACTCAATACAGTGGCAGCCTTGAAGCTCTCCATGTCTCCGATATTAAATGCTTCTTGGAGAGCCAAGAGCACGCTCTGACTGCATCCGCTGTATTTGTCATATTCTAGGGCTTTTCGCCCAATCTCCTTGATATCCAATTAGCTCACCAAATGCAGTTTCTTTTGGCGACCCGCCATGAAGACAAGTTTCTCCCCTGTCCACCAAGCATCCTGCTCGAGACTCATCCTGACTTCTTGGTCATCCCACTCAGGAACCTTGCGCTTAGCGTTGAGCTCAATGGCGTAACAGGTATCAGGATGCAATGGATAGTCTCCTCTGCCCGGGACACCACCCTGTTGATCCCATAACCCGATGGTTGGACCAGCAGCGTGACCATGAACCCCAAGTGGATGAGTGTAGATGCTGGGCTTCAAACCACTCTTATTCGCGTTATCCAATGCTATCTTCAATATCTCGTTGCCTGTTCGACCAGTCTTCATGGCTGCTGCGTGGAAGTCTTGGAGCTTGTTTGCATCAGCTAATGCATCCTTGAGTCCTTGAGGCGCATCCGTCTCTCCCTGCTTTAACACGTAGGCGTTCTGCTGGACATCAGTAGCCATCCCAAGATAAAAGAAACCCACATCACAGTGAAGCAAATCACCACGATGAATAACCATGGTCTTCTCCTTGTCCTCATAACTATCCCCATGTCCTTGTCGATCTACTGTGGCTGGGAACCACATCTCGACCCCTAGATCAAGCATCTTTTGACGCATCCACCACTGAACATCATCCACCGTGGTGACCCCCGGTGTAATGATCTTGCTGCTGAAAGCTTCCTGTATTATGGCGTGGGTAAGCTCAGCGAGCATCGGGTAAGCCTCAAGTTCCTCCTTGCTCCGGGTCTCAAGCCACCTGATACACAGGGTCTCTGCAGGAACAAGCCTCTCCTTGTAATCCCCTAACGCCTCAACAAGCAACGTGTATTCTCCATGGGTCAACCCATCGCCAAAAGCAAAGGTGTTGGAGACATTGATGCCAACCTTCTTTGGGTCTCGTTCCTTGATTATTCTGGCTAGGCACTCGTATTGCTCTTCTTTGTCTGGGTCCCATATACCCTCATAATAATCACCGAAACCATAGCGATAGACGGCTAATCGCTCAACTTTATCTGGTTTACGGTGGAAGACGAGAATGGTCCTCCTCCGTGCATAGAGGTTTGGCTCAGGCAATAGGCTCATGATGACAGGGTCCTCATTGTATTCACGGGCGATGACGAGCCACATATCGATGCCTGTCTCATCCATGAAGCCGGGAAGCATCTCCTCAAGACGCTTCATCAACCAGCCATTATAGACGCTCATACGCTCCCTGAGGGGGAGGATTTTCTGCCCCAGGGTGTCTGCCCCGGGGTTATTGTAGTGTGGGAAAAGATGATCACTCATACAGTATTATTGGTGGTTCTCTGGTTAAATTTAACCCGTGGTTGGTTTGGTTTATAGGGTTTCGTTCTGGTTAATGGGTATGAAGATAAACAGAGTCAAACTCATCTATTATTCTCCTACTGGAACATCAGAGAAAACAGTGAAAGCCATCCAAAAAGGAATCAACCTGCCCTATGATATCATTGATTTGACCCTACCAGACTCGGAGAAGCAACATAACCTCGAATCCACAGACCTAGCCATAATCGCCGCACCAGTCTACAATGGAAGAATAGCACCCACCGCAGCCAACAGAATAAAAAAGCTCAAAGGAAAAGACACCCCTGCTATTCTTGTCGCTGTATATGGAAACAGGGCGTTTGAAGATGCCCTGCTTGAGATGCAGAACATAACCGAGTCCAATGGATTCAAACCCATAGGAGCCGCAGCATTCATCGGAGAACACAGCTTCGACGCACCAGACACACCAATAGCAACAGGCAGACCAGACCCAGAGGATATAAAGAAAGCAATAGAACTCGGAGCGACCATAAAAAACAGACTAGCAGGAATAGATGAACCCCCAGAACTAACCATCCCCGGAGATCATCCCTACAGAGAAGGCGCCAAAACAGGGGGAAGAAGCCCAGAAACAGAAAAAGAGACCTGCATTCTCTGCGGAATGTGCGCCCAAGTCTGTCCAACAGGATGCGTAACCGTATCAGACAACGTTGAAACAGAGACCGATGACTGCACCGCCTGCGCCGCATGTGTAAAAAACTGCCCAACAGGAGCGCGCCACTGGACGCATGAGGGAATACTCAAAGCCGCGAAATGGCTAGCAACAGAATATGGTACACGTAAGGAGCCAGAATTCTTCCTCTAACTTTTCAACCTATAGTATTCACTATCAGTTGACCCGGCTACTTCTTTTGCAACTAGTAGTATTTACTACTGGTTGGGTTCCTTGCATTCAAACGCCTGAACCTCTCCACCATAATGTCGTACGAGGCTGCTTACGGCGTCGGCTTCTGATCGATTTCCCGCCTGGTAGACGCTGTATTGTATTAGGTATCCTCCGTATGCGGTGCTGATTCTTCTGAGGTTTGCCCAGAAATTCGGACTCGGCTTTAACCCAACAAAATCATAAACAATAACCCATAGACCAATCTCCGATGCTTCTTCTGAGATTAGCTGGGACGCGATTGAGGGATTGCCCATCTCAACTAGTAGTGAATACTACTAGTTGAAGGCGTGATTGTGCACAGGAAGCGGACGTAACCGTGACGAGAAAGAAAAGGTGACTAGAGGTTATGCGCCCCAGACTCTTTTGAAGAGCTTCAGGAAGTTCAATCCGAGAATCTTCTTTATCTCCTGATCGCTGTAACCTCTTGCGACGAGTCCCATGGTGAAGTTGGGCATATGCTCCATGAAGCCATATCCCCACTCCTTGTCGAAGGGCGTATAATAGTCCACGTCGATCCTGTCTGGGTTCTTGTAGATGAAGGCTGCCCGGGTCACCGTGTTGGGGAACTCTAGGTCGCTGCCAAACCCAGTGTTATCAACTCCTACGATATCCACTGTCTCGTCCAGCTGATCCATCAAGTCATCAGTGAGGGTACTCTTGCCTGCCTTCTTGGCGAAGAAGGGTGTAACACCGATAACTCCTCCTTTTTCGGCGCACGCCTGCATCATATCGTCTGGTTTTCCACGCTGCTTGCTGTAGGTTACGAAGCTTCCCCATAGGCTGGTTGATCTGGTTGCCCATTCGGCGTATCCGCCTGGTTGTTCTGGGGCGCTTCTTCTGGGTATGATGTGTGTGAAGCTCACCGGCTGCTTGCTTTGCTCGATGGCGTCCCAACATGTCTGGTCCCCTGTGTGGCTGAGGTCTATCAGTATGCCGAGTTTGTTCATGCGTTCTACTACTGCTTCTCCGAACCAGCTCAAACCGCTGTCTTTTTTCTCGCGGCAGCCGTCTCCCACCTCGTTTTTCCAGTTATAGGTGAGTTGCATAGCCCGTAACCCATGCTCATAGGCTACGTCGAGAAAGTCTACGTTGCGTTCCAAGAACATGCTGTCCTGAGGACCATACATTATGCCGTGTTTTCCCTCTTTTTTGGCTCGCTCAATATCACTGGCTTTTTTCACCACCAGTACCTTGTCCTGATTTTTCTTTGCCCAGTGATTATGCTCAATGATCTCTGCCATCGCCTCGGCGAATCTTCGCTGCATGCCTACTGTGAGGTTGCTTGCGGTCAATCCTCCCTTCAGTACATCGTGGAGCCACATGTTCTCGGCTACATAGTCAATGACTGAGACTATGCTGCTGTCTATGACGGTGCTCTCCCGGTGGAGCGCCAAGGCGTGTTCTTTCTCGTCTTTACTCAGGTCTAGATAGCTTCTGCTCATAACAATCCCTGATAGCAAGGGGTTGGAGGTATAAAAAATTGAATACTGTGCTCGGGGTTGATCAGGCTTGTGCAATGGCTTGGGCTTTGAGTCTTTCTTCCTGCTCTGCGACCGCTTTCTCCAATAATCCCCGCTCTGTAAGTAGATCAATCGCCGTATATGCGAGACCTTTGGCTCCCATGATCATCACATCATTTGCAAAGGGTGTCCCAGTTGCCTCTGCCCCATCTGGACTATGAAGAACCACATCCCCTATGTTGATATAGCCACTTAGGGCAGGCATTACTTGGCTCACATTACCGAAATCTGTTGAGGCGCCGCTTACTCTCGGCTCTTTTTCCTCAGGATAATCAACGCCCTGTGCAATCATGTTGTCCCTGAAGAGGTCGCTGAGTATCTTGTTAGGTATCTTGTTGGCATACGTATTGGCTACCTGTGTTATCTTACTCTTGGCTCCTGTCTGAAGCTCTGCTCCCTTCACTATATTCTTTACTTTATCATAGGTCTCTTCGAGCATGGGCATGGTTGGTGCCCTCACATACAAGTGGGCTGATGCATAGTCTGGTATGGTGTTTGGTGCGTCTCCACCATGCTTGATGATGCCATGTATCCTGATGTCCTGGTTAATGTGCTGGCGTAGCGCGTTGATTCCTTGGAATGTGAGTAGAATCCCTTCTAGGGCGTTGATTCCCAGTTCTGGTGCTGCTCCGGCGTGGCTGCTTCTTCCATGGAATTCTACTAGGAAGCTTTCACGGGCGTTTGTAGTACCATAGCTGCCCCAGGTTGGTCCAGGGTGTATCATTATGGCTGCGTCTGCTTCCTTGATCTCCTCTATCATCACTACTTTTCCGCCTGCATTCTGGACTACTCCTTCCTCGGCTGGAGTCCCAAAAACGATTACTGATCCCTTGATTTCTTCTATGATTTCTGAGAGTCCTATGGCTGCTCCCAGCGCGGAAGTAGCTATGAGGTTGTGACCACATGCGTGTCCTATACCGGGTAATGCGTCGTATTCTGCTAGTATCCCTATCTTGGGGCTTCCAGTGCCTTTCCGGGCGATGAATGCTGTTTCCATTCCAGCGACGCCATACTCCAGACTGTATCCGTGTTTCTCCAGCTCGTCTACAATTAACTTGGATGATTTGTATTCTTGGTGTCCAAGTTCTGGGTCCTCGTGGATCTTGTGGCTGATGTTGATTATTTGTTCCCTATATTGTTCGATGCGATTTGCCGCTTTTTCTTTAATACTCATGGTTATCCAGTCTAGTGGTTCTGATATTTAGCTTTGGTCAAAGTTTTATCCAACGACTAACTATTCATGGCTATGATTGATGTAGCTAACATGACCTCGCCCGAGATAGGAGAGGCGTTAAAGAATGGGTTTGATACCGCAGTCTTTGCGGTTGGAAGCAATGAGCAGCATGGACCAGTACTGGCAGTATCTACAGATACTGTGTTGGGTGATGTCTTGGCTCTGCGGGTAGCTGAGAAGCTTGGGGATGCATTAAAGTTTCCCACTATCAATGTTGGGTGTTCTGAGCATCACATGATGTTTCCCGGTACGGTCACTCTGAGGAAAGAGACACTTCACATGGTCTTGAAGGATTATGTTGGGAGTCTTGCTCGTCATGGCTTCAAGCGGATAATAGTTCTTCCTAGTCATGGGGGCAACTTTGGGCCAATAGATGAGGTGGTGGAGGAGCTTAGGTTGGAGAACCTGGGTGTGAGGATAATCGCGTATACTGATTTACTAAACTTTGTTGAGCACCTCACAGAGACCAGTGAGAAATATGGCATCACCCCAGAGGATTCAGGGGCTCACGCCGGTGAGTCAGAGGTCTCCATGATGCTCTACGCCAACCCTGAGGGTGTACGTCCCGAGAACATACCCCGTGGAAAGGGATATGTCGGAGTGTTTAATGAGGCAGCCACCCAGAAGATCTTCGCTGAGGGAATAGCCGGTCTCTCGCCAATTGGGGTGCTTGGCGATCCTGCTCAGGCCTCAGTAGAGCATGGTGAGGCCTATTTTGAGGCTGTAGCAGAAGGAGTCTATAAGCATATTTTATCCAAGTAACCACTGGGCGATTATTTTTCTAAAATTATATTAAAAAATGTGGGGTTGGACACTACATGTCCATGTCGTCTGGCATTCCGCCGGGTGGACCGCCTGGGCCGCCCATTCCGCCGCTCCGAGCCGCAACCACATCATCGATCCTGAGGATCATGGATGCTACCTCGATGCCGGACTTGATTGCCTGCTCCTTGACCACCATTGGCTCTACCACGCCTTCACCTAGCATATCAATGACGCCCTCGTCGAAGACGTTGACGCCCATATACTGGCCATCCTGTTTTGCGTGTGCTGCCTTCATGGCAACCATGGTATCAAGAATGTCTAGTCCAGCGTTCTCTGCTAGGGTCCTTGGGATTACCTCAAGTGCCTCTGCGAATGCCTCTATGGCTAGCTGTTCTCGTCCACCGACCTGAGCCGCGTGATCACGTACTGCTTTCGCCATCTCCATCTCGATTGATCCGCCGCCTGATACCATCTTGGGGGTCTCAGCGACATCACTTATGACATAGAGGGCGTCGTTCAGTGCGCGCTCAGCCTCATCCAGCATACGTTCGAGTCCAGCACGGACGAATATGGCTACTGCCTGTGGGTCCTTGCATTCCTCGACGAAGATCATCTTGTCGTTTCCGACCTTCTTCTCCTCGACTGCACCACAGATACCCAAGTCACTTTCCTTGAGGTCCGCTAGGTTGTTGACAACCTTGCCGCCTGTGGCCTTGGCCAGCTTCTCCATATCAGACTTCTTAACCCGCCTCGCACCAATTATGCCTGCCTTGGCTAAGTAGTGCTGGGCCATGTCGTCGATGCCTTTCTGGCAGAAGACCACGTTGGCGCCTGTGGCGACTACCTGGTCTACTTTCTTCTTTAGCATGTCTGATTCGCTGTCTAGGAAGGCCTTGATGCTGTCTGGGCTGGTTATCCTGATCTCGGCGTCGAACTCGGTCTTCTTGACCTCCAGTGGAGTATCTAGAAGAGCGATCTTGGCGCCTTTGATCTTCTTGGGCATACCAGCGTGGACTACTTCCTTGTCTACGATGATGCCCTTGACTAGCTCTGTCTCGGATAGGCTCTGGCCTTCTTTCTTCACGATCTGTACGTTATCCACGTCTGCGATGGTGTCTCCGTTGCGCTTCTCGATTATCTGTTTGATGGCGTCGATAACGACCCCGCTCAGGTGATCACGCGCGTTTGTGACGGCCTTGCTCCTCATGCTCGTGTTGCTGAGCTTCATGAGGGTCTCGTGGTCGTCCATGTCTACATCGATAGAGACGTTTTCAAGTGCTTCTAGGGCTTTTTCGCTTGCTGCTTGATAGCCGGTTATTATGATGCTTGGGTGGATGTTCTCATCGATGAGTTCGGTTGCTTTTGCCAGTAGAGCTCCTGCGAGTAGAACGCTTGTGGTGGTTCCGTCGCCGACCTCTTTGTCTTGGGTCTTTGCTACCTCGATCATCATCTTGGCTGCTGGGTGCTGTACATCGATCTCCTCGAGTACCGTGGCTCCGTCACTTGTGATGGTGATGTCGCCTAGGCTGTCGATGAGCATCTTGTCCATGCCCCTTGGGCCGAGTGTGGTCTTTAGGACCTCTGCGATGATCTGTGCTGCCATCATGTTGCTTCTTCTTGCATCGCGTCCACGCTGTCTATCTGTGTCCTCTTTGAGAACTATGACTTGCTGTCCGCTTGGTGTTGTGTAATATGACATTTCTTGTTTCCTCCTACATCATCCCGGGCATTCCGCCCATGCCTGGAGGCATTCCACCCATACCACCCATTCCGCCTGGTGGGCCTGGGGGGGCGCTCATCTTGCTTACTGCGATGATATCATCGATCTTCAGCAAGAGTGTGGCTGCCTCTGTGGCTGACTTGATTGCCTGTGCTTTGACTACCATTGGCTCGTAGACATTGATCTTGGATAGGTCTGCTACCTTGTTGGTGTAGCCGTTTACGCCTACCCATTTGTTGCCTTTAGCATGCTC
>Ga0272441_10003088_pt1 | contig 32475 bp, 20 predicted proteins | sample SSMProp6N_FD_193582 | JGI IMG/M metagenome (GOLD analysis project Ga0272441, IMG submission 193582) | Marine sediment archaeal communities from Little Sippewissett salt marsh, Falmouth, MA, United States - SSM-Prop-6N | ecosystem: Environmental > Aquatic > Marine > Wetlands > Sediment ... | reverse complement strand
ACACATCATCTTCCGTCCCCTCTAATATCCCTCCCAATATCCACCCCCCCCCCACACACACACATCAGTTCTTGGTCCTGGCCACGCCGTCGCGGTCACCCAGGGAGGCGTAAAGCGAACCGGCCCTTCTTAGGGCCTTCTTGCCCCGAAGGTTTTCCCTGGTTTTCATAAGTATCCTTCCCATGCGTTCCAGGGCCACAGCTTCACCACGCCTCTCACCCAGGGCCCTTGCCACCTCGCCTGCCTCTTTTAGAAGTTCCAGGGCACCTTGGAGGTCCTGGCCACCTTCCTTGACACGTGCAAGATTGAGGTCCACCGCCACCTGTCCCAACCGGTCGGGTCCCGGAAGGTCCTTGAGTAGTATACGGGCAGAGTTCCAGGATTTGATGGCATCCTGAGGTTTTCCCATGTCCTCCTGGTGGGAGCCCAGCTGGAAGAGCAACCTTGCCATTCTGGCCGGGTCGTTCATCCCCTCAAGTCGCCTGATGGCTTCCTTGACACTTTTTAGGGCATTTGGGAGATCCTTTTCATCCCGGTGAATGTCTCCCATTGAAACGAGTATCTCAATAGCCTGATCGTCCATGGGGTCCAGGGTGCTGGCGGATGCCGATCTGAACGCATGGAATATTCCACGGTCACTGTTTTTTTTCCTTTCGTCAATGAGACGGATGCATTTCCTGTAGGTATCAAGGGCCTTACTCGTATCCCCGTTCTTGAGATGGATGTCCGCCATGTCACCCATGACGTTGATGGTGTCGGTCAGATCACCGCTTTTTTCAAGGGTTTCCTGGGCCTGTCGAAGGTTGGAGATGGCGGAACGGTAGTCGCCCTGCTGGGAGAATATGGTTCCCATGGTCCAGAGCGCCACTCCCCTTTCCCTGGTAGACTGCCCTTCACGACCAAGTCCCATGGCCCTTTCCAGGTCATTTCTTGCCTGTCTGGGATGTCCCGCTGAGAGATGGGCCTGGGCCCGGTTGACCAGCACCAGCAACATCCCATCCCGGTCCTTCAGCTTTTTAAAGATATTCAGTGCCCTGCGATACTGTTCAAGGCATGCATTCATCCTGCCTCTTTTTCTCTGAGCAAGCCCCATTTCCACCCTTGTACGAGCCATTCCCCTGAGGTCATTGGATTCCCTGTAGAGACGCAGGGCCTCCTGCTGGGCCCTTTTGGTGCCCGCCCAGCTTTCCACCTCCATCCTCACATGCCCCAGCCTGCTCAAGAGATGGGCCTCCAGACTGCTTTGCCCGCCCTCTTTTCGCACTGCCTTAACCGCCCGTGAGAGGACATCATGGGCCTCTTCCCATCTTTGAAGCGACATGAGGGTCTCTCCCTTCAGGGTCAGATGAGATAGTAGCCGCTGCGGCTTTAGCCCCTCCTCCCGGATACCATCGAGCATTGCCAGAAGGGCCTTGGGGTCCCCTCTCAAGAGCTCATCTGCATTATCGGTTATGATCCTGGATGCCATTGAATGATTGCCGGATTCCTGAAGGTGATAAACGGCCTTGATACGGTCCCAAATGTCATCTTCCTTCCTTTCCAGGTAATACCTGGCGGCCGATCTGTGGAGCTTTTTTTTCTTGGGGGGAAGAAGCCTTCTGTAGGTGAACTCCCGGAGGGCGTCGTGGATAGTGATCCGGTCGCCGGCGGTAATACTGACCCAGTGCCTCTTTGCCAGGGAGTTGACGGTGGTGAAGGGATCGTCCCCCACCATATCCAGTACGTCCAGAGGCACGGGCTCGGCGTACACGGACAGGGTCTCCAGGATCGACCGTTCCCGATCCTTGAGGTTTTTGAACACCTCTTCCTCCACCAGCAGCCATATGTCCGTTGTATCACCGTGGATATCCGCGTTATCGGCCAGCTCCAGAAATAGGGGTACACCCCCGGTGATACTGTACAGCTTGTCAAACTCCTTTTCCTTGAGACTTCCGCTGAAAAATTCCCTGCTGAAGTGTGGGTCCAGGGGATTGAGGTTGATCTCCACCACCGTCCTGTCCACCAGAACATCCCGACGGGTGTAGAAATCCAGTTTTTCCCTGCCCGCAACCACAAGCTTCACGCTTTTCCCATCGACACCGGCGAACAGGCGTGGTAAAAGGGAAGATACGATCCCTGGACACTTGTGTGAATCGTCCAAGAACAGTACCATACCGGTCCCCCTGGCGCAGGTCAGGAATGTGGGAACCCATTCCCTGGGGCGGTCCAGTCCCCTATTCAGACTGTTTTTCAGCTCCGGTCTGCCGAGCTCGTTGAGGAATTCTCCCAGTTCTCCCGCCAGGCTCTGGGCCGTGTCCCAGTTCTTGCAGGCGTGCCAGAACACGTGCCGTCCGATCGATCCTTCCTGGAGACCCTGGGCCACCAGGGTGGATTTACCAATACCGGCGATACCTGTTACTGCAGCGAGCTTTACCTGCCTGTCCCCCATGGCGGAAAGAAGGTGATCGAGATCATCGTCCCTTCCCAAAAACTGTGTTGGAAGGGTGAGGGCCTCCGGCCAGATAATGTGTTTTCCGATCCCGGATGATATCTCGTCCCTCTCCCGTTCCAAATCCACAATGCCCGATCGTTTAACCTCCTCCCAGGCGGTGAGATATCCAACAAGCCCGCCGCCCAACCGTCTTGCCACCTCTTCCATGCTCGTTGTTGACACAACGCCCCGGTGACGGGTCTTCACGACGGCAGTTCTCAGCCTGTTGATGACCTCCCTGGCCCGGGACGATCCCCGGTCGGTAAGAAGAAGGACCTTCCTTCGACGCTGGGCCCCTTCCACCCTGGCCAGACCGGATTTTATAAGCCCTACTTTTTCCATTCTGGCGGTTACCCTGGAGATGTTGTTTGGAAGGATCCCCAGCCTCTCTCCCAGTCCGTCTATGGTGGACTCTAAAGGGGCAAAGGTACCGATCTCCTCTTCCGGGACCTCACTGAGGACCAGCAGTATGCGCTCCTCGGTGGTCAGATGGGGAACATCCCCGGAAACCATGGGCCATCCTAAGTTGTACTACAAATAAAAACGTGTTGTGCCCATAAGTGACCCAACCGACCCCTCGCCGGTTCATTATCGAGGTTATCACTTGATAGAATAAGCACGGGTTTGATAGTTTTGACCATCATCTACTATATAACCGGCGACAAATGGTATCTGTAGGGACGGATCCCAAAAAAACTGCAGAGGAATAAAAATGAAGACATTGAAACTGAAAACTATATTTCTCACCCTTGTCCTGACCCTGGCGGTGCTGGCCGCACTGCCCATGGGTTACGGTCAGGAAAGTACGAGTGGGACGGATGATGGTGCAAATGTGGATGGATCAGACGCAACGGATTCAGATGTGGACTCCCAGACGGATTCCGCAACGGACGGCACCGCTGATTCCAACACTGAACCTGGATATGACCCCACGGAACCCGACAGGCCCCCGGAAGATGACCTGGTGGTCCTGGTCATCAAAGGAACTGTCACGGATGCCGAGACCGGAGAACCGGTGGCCGAGGCCAGGGTGATGGCCTTCGGGCAGTGGGAGGAGGGCAAGGCCCTGACCGACGATACCGGTGCCTACCAGCTCAAAATCCAGGTCCTGGACTGGGTGAGCATGTGGGTGGAGGCCGAGGGTTACTCAACCTACTGGTTGGATTTTCCCCTCAACGGGCAGACCGAGATGGAAAAGGACATCCAGCTCAAACCCATCCCTCCCAAGGATGCCCTGGTCAAGGGGATCGTGACCGATTCCGAGACCGGCGAGCCCGTGGTGGGAATGGGCGTGAACATCTTCCCCTCCTACGATCATTACAAGGATGAGCGGTATTACGAGGACGGTGTCGAGTACGACGAGAACGGCGAGGCGTATTACGAGGATGGTTCCAAGGAGGATGTCAAAGGCGATACTGCCGGCACATCCAGCGATGATAATACAGTTCCGCCAACTGAAGATGACGGTACCGGTGATTCAGGATCATCCACCGGCCAATACCCGAGTGACGATGACTACTACAAGGATGACTACTACAACATGGAATACGACGGCGGATACTCGGTCACCGATGAGAACGGGTACTACGAGATACCGCTTTACGGTGGCGGCAGCTACGAGGTGAACACCGATTTCTTCCTGGTATACGGTGATGACAGGACCGATATGGAGAAGGCCCCGGTGTACCTGCCCTTTAACGAGATCATAAAATTGGAAAAGAACGAGTCCCTGGAGTTCAATTTCGCCCTGGAACCCCTGCCTCCCAAGACATCAACCGTCTTCGGAAGGGTCACAGATGCCGAGACCGGCAATCCCGTGGAAGGCGTGGGCGTGTCGGTTTACATGAACTACTGGGAAGACCCAGCCAATTACAAGGAGGATTACGAGGAGTACTATGACGATAGGATGTGGTATTTCTACGATGACGGCGGGTACGCCGAGACCGATGCCGACGGACTGTACAAGATCGAGCTTTACGCCGGTTCATACTCCCTGAACGCCTACATGTATGACCGGGACAGAATCCAGCAGTACAACTCCTTCAACGAGGTTTTCAAGGTTGCTGAAAACGAGGATCTGGAGTTCAACATCCAGCTCAAGCCCCTGCCTCCCGTGGATGCGTTGGTGAAGGGTACTGTGATCAACGCCGAGACCGGCAATCCTGTGGCCGGCGCCTATGTGAGCGTCTATTCCCTGGGTGAGTACAGGGAGGATGATAAGACCGACAGGGAAGCTGATAGTGACTCATCCTGGGACGTGGCAACCGATATGGATGTTGCGGAACCCGAGTCAGGCAGCTCGTCCGGGTCCGTGGACGGATCTGCTCCGGGCGACCCCGATGAGCTGGATTACAACAGTTACTCCTGGGGCGACGGTGGTTACTGCTATACCAACGACGATGGTGAGTACGCCATCAAGCTCCGGGCCGGTTACTATTCCATATCCGTCAGTTTCTACGGAAGGGTGTATTATGATAAGGAGATATATTACGGTGATGCGGACGAGGGCTGGGTCGACGAGCCGACCTCCGACGGCGATTACACAGAGTACTACCCCTTTTCCGATACCTTTAAGATAGTCGGTGAGGAGAAGCTGGTATTCGACATCGAGCTGAAACCGCTGCCTCCCCTGAACTCCAGGGTGATGGGAAAGGTGGTGGATGCCGAGACCGGTGAACCGGTCCCGAACGCGTACCTGTGGCTGTCCGGCGGGGACTATTACTCATACTTCTCCGACTACTCCGATGAGGACGGGGAGTTCTCCATGTCAGTGCGCGAGGGCAAATACTCCCTGTACTGCCATGTGGAGGACTGGTACTACTACGATGATTACTACTACGACGAGAACGTGGCCTACGAGGAGAAGTACGGCAGCGACGGTGACCGGGACGGGGATGAAAAAGAGGTTTCAGTGGATTCTTCCGGGCAAAATACCCGTCGGGAAACCTCCGGGGACGATTCCGAAGTATCCTCCGATGCCGTACCGGAGCCGGAGGACGATGTAGTCTATGAAGATGACATGGCTGTGGGCGATGACGATTATACCTACGATGAAACCATGCTGATCGGTATTGACGGAATGCCCACCGGCCGGTATTTCGAATACAGCACCCGTTTCTACGTGGGTGAGGATGATACCAAGAAGCTGCTCATCGAGCTGGAACCCTACCCCGAAGAGACATCCCGGATCAGCGGTGTTGTCAGCGACAAGGAAACGGGCAAGCCCATTCCCTACGCATCCGTTGAGGCAACCATCACATACAAGGGGCACGTGATGTACGATCGTGCATCCACCGATGAGATGGGCAGCTACACCCTCTCGGTGCCCGCTGCATCCATACGGTTGATGTTCACTGCCATGGATTACTGGTACGTGTGGGAAGACGGCGAGCTTGCGGACTACGACGCCGAAGGGAACGTGGATCACAGGGACGGATACCAGAAGGACGTGGTCCGGTACTTTGCCCACGAGCAGGAGTTCGTGATAGGCGAGGGCGTGAATAAGGTGCTCGACGTGGCGCTGGAACCCATCCCTCCCATGACGTCCACCATAAAGGGGACGGTGACGGATCCCGACGGGGACATGGTATCCGGTGCCTACGTTCGCCTCCTGGATTTCAAGCACGACCTGGGCCCGTACCAGATGTACAGCGGATCAACCTGGACCGATGAGAACGGAGAGTTTGCCATAAAGACCTACGCCGGTAAGTTCACCCTGGTGGTGGAATCCTGGTCATATGATAAGGACAATTTGTGGTCCACCTCCGTTGGGGAGGTGACGGTGTCCGAGGGAGAGACCGTGGCCAAGGACATGGCCCTTAAAAAAGCATCCGTAAACGAGATCGATCTGGATCTGACCATCGACGATGACTGGAACGGCGCCTCCGGCGATGCAATGTTGACGGTGAACTTCGGCACCTTCGATCTTCGGCTGATGGCGGACATGGAGTACGGGAACTCCGATGGGACCATTTCCGAATCCGAAGCGGAAAGGCTGGCTGATATGATGGGGAACGCCAAGGACGGCCTTCTGGTAATCGACCTGACGGTTGACGGTTACCGGTTCAACCCGTCCAGGAATGCCCCCGGACTTGAGGTTGAGGGGCTGGTGGGCAAGACCACGTCCACCTCACCGGTGGTCTTCACCCTGAATGTTGATCTGGTGTCCCCGGCGGAAATAGACGAGAACGCTGACGACCATGATGTTGACCTGAACGTCAATTCATACATGGGTGGCAAGGTGAGCTATACCCTTATCTTCCCGGAGGATTTCGTCATAGGAGAATCCAATGAGGTCAGCGGGGACTTCGAGATCGAGAACCACAGGGTGCCCATGTACGACGCGGTTGGCGGTGCCAAGCAGGGCAACATGCTGGAAAGCGGCGAGGACTTCAACGAGGCCATGGATGATGCTTCCATGGGAACCGGTGCTCCACAGTCGGTTTCCTCAGACTGGACATTATCCGCCAGCAGGAACTCGGTGTTCGGAGGAGGGATCGATGATCTCACCCCTACAAGGAGCATTGATACCGAGGATGAATCCGACACCGGAACGCCGGTATCGTCCAATCTTCTGGTGGCCATAAGCGCCATGGTGATAATCGTGGTGCTGGGTCTCATGGGGGTGACCTATTACAGGGGAAAGAAGACGGCTTCCGGACCAGGGACCGATGACGCCCTGGACCGGCCGAAACGCCCCCAGCGGGATCCCAAGGAATACTGGAAGAAACAGTACGATAGAAAACAGTGAAACACGCAAAAGACCAGACACCAAGGGGCCCGATCGATCGGGATCATGGGGATATGTTGGGGAGTACCTCAGGTTCAAACCCACGATCCGATCCAGGTCGCCCGGGCCCCGACCTTTCTTTTTTTTAAATCTCATCACCTTTTTTCATCACCTTTTTTCATCACCTTTTTTCATCACCTTTTTTCATCACCTTTTTTCATCACCTTTTTTCATCACCTTTTTTCATCACCTTTTTTCATCACCTTTTTTCATCACCTTTTTTTTAGAAAGACTAACTGAATTGATGATCATGCGACCTGGTGTTTCGGGGTGCTCCCTTTTTATAATTGTTATACGATCATAACCACGATGAATCCCAGGATGAATTCGTTACGGACAATCACAATCTTTGCTTTTATTGCGGTCCTGGCTGTTATTTTGAATGCCTCTGTGTGTTCTGATGGTCAGCTGGCCACCGATGTGGACATCCGGATACAGAGCCTGAACATCCCCTCCGAAAAGCTCTATGCCGGGGATGTTGTGTACTTTTCCGTTTACGTGGAAAAGGTAGGGGAGCAAAAGGTCACTTTCGTGGTCACGGTTCTCATCAACAACGTGGCGATCTTTGAAAACGAGGTCATGAAAGACATGCCCCCATCGACCGTCAAGCTCGATTACAACACCACATTATCTGCAGGAGTTCATACCATATCCGTGGTGGTGGACCCGAGGGATTCGGTGAAGGAATACGACGAGACCAACAACCGCGTTGACCAGAGTTTTCAGGTTGAAGAAAGGCCTGTCAAGACCCTCCCAGATCTGTGGCTGATCGATCTGGATTCCGATCCCGAAGAAGTATTCGTCGGGGATTACACGAATATCCGGGGCGTTGTCCAAAACAAGGGTGATGCCAGCAGCGGCACCACCTCGATCCGGTTGTATATTGATGGGGAATATCATGATGAACGGGATGTGCAGACCCTGGTCCCGGGACAGGAAAAGACCTTCACCTTCGATTGGGATGCCATAGAGGGAAGGCACGAGTTCAAGGTAGAGGTGGACGAATCTGACAGCATAGTCGAATGGGATGAATCCAATAACCACCTGATCCGTGTGGTGATGGTGTCGGGGGAGGATCAAAAACCCGTAGAGGACATACCGGTCTCCGTCGGTGTGTTCAGGGATGAAAGCGGCGACCCCATGGCCGGGGTGATAGTCAAGATCGTGGTGGACGGTAAGGTTCATCTCTTTCAAAGCAAGAACAACGGAATAGCCACCCTTGACCTTCCCGAGTCCATGATCGGTAATACCTATGCCATAGAGGTCCGCAGGGATGGTTACCTGGACGACACGTTCAACATCACCATAGGCGACAACGGATCGTCCCTGAACAACGATTTCACTGTAAAGGAGGACCGACCTGAAGATGGGGATGGCGAGGATACCAACTACATAGGTACCTTTGCCATCATAGGAGGTCTGTTTCTTCTGGTGCTGGCAGTGGTGGTATTTGCCTCCCGGCGGGCCTACCGGGAAGGGGAGAAGGATCTCGAAAGCGAACCGGACCGGCTCCGGCACGGGATCAAGGTCACATCCGGTTCTTCTCACAGGGTCAGCTATCGCAAGGCAAAGTCTCAGATGGGAGCAGCCGACGATTACCGAAAGGATTTTTCGGGTAGCTTCAAGGTCTGATGGAGCAACCCTATTCCCTCCCTTTTCCATCTCTTTTTCACACATTGCCCCGGGGATCACCGATAGGAGGTACCCTTATTTGGGGATTCCTCGTTTAGGAGGTCACCCTGTTCCCAAGATCACTGGAGGTCGTCGGTCACTGTCATGTTCACCGCTATCTTCACGTTCTCGAAGTAGTGTGAGTCGGCCGTCACATACTGGATGATCACGTTGTTAGTCGGTTCCAGCAGGTAGGGCTTGGCGTCCGCATAGGCGTAGACGCTTACAGTGCCGTTATCCGTTTCCAGTTGGATATCCCATTCGGTCTCGCCGTATCGGACGTATGAGTGAATATCCCTGACGACACCGGATATCTGGTTGGACCCCGATATGGTCCTCCAGTCCACGATCTCCTTTTTAAGATAGTTCTCCAGGGTCTCCTCCAGGGTGTCGCCCATGGTCACGTTACCGTCCATGGCCTGTATGATGGCGAACTTCTGCAAGATGTTGGTGCCCGAGTGGATGGGGGTGAACCAGGTCTCGTTGCCTCCCAGTATCAGAAAGATGGGTTGGGTTGCATACCATCCCTTGAAATTCCTGACCTTGGCGGTGGCCGCTTCCATGGCCGCATCCCCGTTGAGCAGACCGTTGGCCTTGTAAAATGTGAACTCGCCGGTCTTGGTATTTATCAGCATGTATCCCATCATGGACTTGTCATCGGAGGATGGGGATGTGAAATCGGTGAACCAGTAGCTCTCGTTATCCTTTCCCACCACCATGAAGACGTCCACCTGACCGTTCTTGCTGGTGGGCTCTTTAACATCCTTTTCCGAAAAGATGGTGTTCCAGAAGCCGTGTTTGTACTTTCCCCACCACATGCAGTAGGATTCCGCCAGCTCCTCCGGGAACACGTTTTCTATCCAGTCCGGTTGCTCCCCCACCTCAAACTCCCTGATCTCCCGGGTCTCGGGGGATATTACGAGCACCTTGTCCAACCGATCGCCCTTGTTGAACACCGTGGGATTTGCCAGGGTGCAGATGATCCAGGGTTTACCGTCCTCGTCGATCTCAAATGACCAGTGCTGTCTGTATTTCGAGTAATCGCTGTAGATGATGCGTTCCACGTAATCGCCGAAATACTCGTTCTGATAGGAAATGTCCAGGCTGTAGTTGGAGTACATCTTTGCCTCCAGTGACGGGTTCTCGGCGTCCACCATTATGTATCCGGATGTCTGTTCGTATTCCCGGGCCTTCCAAAATCCCCTGTGGATCAATGGAGCCACCCAGGTCAGCCTGCCCCGGTAGAGCATTATCTCCAGTTCGCCCAGTTTGACCTTGTTGCCCATCTCCCCCACGATCTTGTCGGCCTTCCACTTTGCATATTCGTAGTTAACCTGCCGAATATGGGTCATGTCGATGGACAGGGGTTTTTCATCCTCCACGACCTCCACCTCCGCCAGGGAGTAGAGCTTGGATGTCTGGGTGTAGGGCGCCAGGAGAAGAAGGAATACCGCCATCAGGCAAAGGATGGGCAGAACTACCTTCTTGGGCTCCCCGTTGCGGGCGCTGAGCACTATTGTGAGTATCAAAAACGTTGGAGCCATGAAGGCAAGGAACACGAACAGCAGGTTGAACCAGAATGTCTTGATCAGAAGAAAATAGTTAACCACCCCGCAGGCTACCCCGATGACTATCAATGCGGCCAGCAGGGGTGTTGAAAAGGAAAACGATTTATCACTGCGGGCATAGGCAAAAAAAACGCCCATGAAAAATCCGGCAACGATGATCAGCGGTATGAGGATCATGTACATTCAACTCCAGGCAAGTTCCCTTTCGCCACGATGGCAAAGGGACATGTTGGGAAGGCGATGGGGTCATAAACCTTTTTTGCCCCCCGTGGCCGGATCAGGGCCCCAACTATCAACCGCCTGATGTCCTCTTCATATCAAACTGTCGGTTTCCGCAGGTCCACAGGATTAATAAGTCAGTATGATCCTTTTCCCTTACATGACGATCCTGGTCCAGAACTCCCTGGAGGTCGAGGTGAACCTGACGGGCCGTAAGCTCACATCGGAAGAGATATTCCGGCTGTCATCCGCCCTGGACGCCTACGAGATACGACACCACACCGAAAAGGAGGTGGTGGTGGATGTCAAGGAGATCCGTGCCGATGGATCGCTGACGGTTTTCATAGATCCCAAAAAACAGCTCAGCTACAGCCAGATACACGATCATGTAATGAAGATGTGCCACGATGCCATGAAAAGCGCCGATCTGGAAGACCTGGACGCGGAGATGTCCAGGGTGACCTATATCACGGAAAACCCGGGCGAGCCGTCGGTGGCCGGTATACCGGAATCCATGACTGTGGACGGTGTCAAACAACGGGTGCTCACCATGTGGGGGGATGTGGTGGAACGGTCCATCGATGATGCCCGCAGGGAACTGGGCCTGATCGAGGACAGTCTTTCCCCCGAGCAGTACGAAAAACTGCTGGAGACCCTGACCCGGTCCACCATGGGGGAGATGAAGGACGACATATGGGGACGGGTCTGCACGGAGATCGAGAACATGGTCCCGGAGGCGGAGAATACCCTGGAAACCCAAAAGGAGTTCGACCTGGACCAGGGAAAATCCTATCTCGTGCTGGAGGACAAACCCGACAAGTCCTTCCGGATATTCGTGGACCAGATCACCCACGGCGTCCCCGGTTTTATCGTGACCCGTCAGTTCCCCCAGGATGTCAGGGACAAGTACGGGCTTGAGAGGACCGACATACTATGGCTGTCCACCCGACACGATGTCCCGGGGACCCTGGACCCTGCCAACATAGGCCTGCTGGATCATGCCATAAGGGAGTACATGGACAAAACAGAACACTGCGTGGTGCTTCTGGACGGTCTTGAGTACGTGGTGACCACCAACACCTTCAACCGGGTTATCAGGGTGCTCAACACAATAAACGAGACTGTCATGGTGAACCGGGACATGCTCATCGTCCCCCTGGACCCCAAGGCCTTCGAGGAGAAGGATCTGGCCCAGCTGGTCCGGTACATGGAGACCATCTAAACCGGTGGTGACGGCAAACAACCTTTATGCAAGAAGTTGATAATCCCGCCGTGGGAATTGTCATGGGCAGGAAGGTTATCGACCCAAAGCTTTTTGCAAGAATAGACCGGGCGAGGGCGCGTGCTGACCGGGCAGCCCTCAGCGCCATGCGCGGAGGGTTTCATGAGCGAAAACCCTTCAAGTGGACCAGGCCGAAACTCACACCTGAACAGGTGAAGAAGGCCGCCACTCTCCAGGAAAGGTCGGTGCTCAATCGGTTCGTGGATACATCCTTCAACCCCGAAAATGAAAAGGGAGACTTACTGCTTGCATCCTTCAAGGTTACACCTCCCAAGGGGGAAAGCCTGGAAGAGGCGGCCAACCACGTCACCCTGGAATCCTCAACGGGCACCTGGACCGATGTTCAGACCGAGACCTCATACACCCTGGGCCTTGCGGGGACCGTTTACCACATGGAACCCGAGGTGGAAGGCCGGGCAGGTCATGTGAAGGTTGCCTACCCCATAGCCCTGTTCGAGCCCGGGTCGATCTCCCAGCTCCTTTCCTGCATAGGCGGGAACATAATGGCCATGAAGGCCGTGGACCGCATCAAGCTCATGGATTTTTCCATGCCCCGGTCCTACCTGCGGACCTTTCCCGGACCCCGGTTCGGTGTTGCAGGCATCCGCCGGGTATCCAACGTCCGGGGGCACACCCTGGTGGGCACCATAGTCAAGCCTAAGACCGGGCTGTTCCCCGATGAATACGCCGAGGCACTCTACAACACCTTCCGCTACTGCTGCGTTGTAAAGGACGACGAGAACCTGTCGGACCAGAGCTTCAACCCGTTCCACCTGCGGGCGCTTCTCTGTTACAGAAAGATCAGACAGATCGAACGTGAGAATGCAAAGAAGGGCATTCACGAAAAGAAGATCTACCTGCCCAACGTCACCACCACCGACACGGTGGAATCCCTGGCCAGGGCGTACTACGTCCACGATCTCGGCGCCCGCTCCGCCATGGTGGACATAATTACCACGGGCTTTTCAACGGTCCAGGCCCTGCGCAACTTCGGACCGCCCATAATATGGCACGGTCACAGGGCCATGCACGCTTCATTTGCCCGCGTTCCCGATCATGGTATCGACATGATGGCGATCGCCAAGTGCAGCCGAATGGCGGGTATCGACGAGCTGCACATCGGGACCGTGGTGGGCAAGATGGAAGGGGAGGCCCACGAGATACTCAATTACGTGGACGCCCTGAGACAGGACAGGTACGTTCCCGGTAACTACGGTGATGGAAAGGATGAACCGTACCAGTGGTTTTTACCCCAGGATTGGTACGGGATGAAGCCCGTCATGCCCGTCAACTCCGGGGGGCTGTACCCGAAACACCTGATACGGCTCAAGGAACTGTTCGGCACCGACACCGTCACCACCATGGGAGGCGGTATCCATTCCTACGGTACCGTGGACGGCGCCTGGGTTGCCCGGTTGGCCGCCGAGGCCGCGGCCAAGGGATACGATCTTCCGGCTGTCAGAGAGGATTATCACAATATCTGCAAGAAGATCAAGTTCGATTATGTCAAACCCGAGGAGGAGGCGTTCCCCCTTCTGGACCGGGTGATAGGAGGAAAGGACTGGAAGGCCATGGCGTTTTCAAAAAACAAATGATGCCCCCCTCATTTCAGTCCACTTTCACATCAATGCAAAACATGTATAAATTTGCATAAAAAGTGTAAATTTCACCACAACTAACCCCAATGAATATCAGATTGATGGGGGGTTTGCCAATGCCTGATGATGAGTTCTATCCCCAATTTCCGTGGCGGTGATCGCTTTCAACGCTGGATTACCATAACGTGATAGATGGGATATGGCTCGGGCGGATTTGAGAGATGGGGCCGATCGGGTGATGGGTACCTGACACCACATCCAGGCCCTACCTTCAGTTGACACTCCGGTGCAGGGTGAGACGGGATGACCATCGTTTACTGATCGGGTTCGTCAGCCTGCCCCTGGCGTTTGATGTGAAAAGGTATCCATGATCGGAGCACAACTTTTTGGCGTTTTGGATATCCCGGACAACGCTTTTTTGATATCCCTCCCAACGACACGTTGCGGGAGATACCGATCGATGGACGAGGCGAAATCCTCATTACCCACAATGGCGTAGGGGCGCAAAAATGCAAGGAGGCGGGAACTGTGGGTAACAAGGACGCGCTTGCCGACAAGATGAAGGTCAAGCTGGACAAATCGGATTTCGGTGAATGGTACAACCAGGTGGTGGAGGTCGCTGGTCTGTGTGACAAGCGGTACCCCATCAAGGGAATGAACGTGTGGACCCCCTACGGTTGGAAGATAATGCGTTCCATTGACACGGAGATACGTTCCGAGATGGACCGCACCGGCCACGACGAGGTGTGTTTTCCCCTGCTCATTCCGAAAACCGAGTTCCAAAAGGAGGCCGATCACATCAAGGGGTTCGACGCCGAGGTCTACTGGGTTACCCACGGAGGGCTCAACGAGCTGGACGTTCCCATGCTGCTTCGGCCCACATCCGAGACGGCCATGTACCCCATGTTCAACCTCTGGATCCGCTCCCACGCAGATCTGCCCCTCAAGACGTTCCAGATTGTCAACACCTTCCGCTACGAGACCAAGATGACAAGAGCGTTCATCCGGGTTCGGGAGATACATTTCTTCGAGGCCCACACCTGCCATGCAACCTTCGAGGATGCCGAGGCGCAGATACGGGAGGACGTGGAGATAATGCAGCGGCTGTCCAAAGCCCTGTGCATCCCCGTGATGTACACCAAAAGGCCGGACTGGGACAAGTTCGCTGGCGCGGATTACACGGTGGGGATAGATTGCCTAATGCCCTCCGGACGCACCCTCCAGCTGGGCTCAGCCCATCAGTACCGGGAGAACTTCTCAAAGGCATACGACATCAAGTACGAGGCCGAGGACGGTGAGCATAGAAACGTTCATCAGACCACCTACGGTATGTCCGAACGGTTGCTGGGGGCGATCATAGGCATTCACGGCGACGACCGGGGCGTTGTTTTGCCGCCGGGACTTGCACCCTTCCAGATTGTTTTGATACCCATACTTGCCGGCAAGGACAAGCAGATGATCCTAAACGAGGCTGAAAAGGTCCGTGAAGAGCTGGAATCCTTCGGGCTCCGGGTGAAGATGGACGACCGGGACATCAGGCCAGGTTCCAAGTTCTATGACTGGGAGATAAAGGGAGTCCCCGTCCGTCTGGAACTGGGTCCAAAGGACATTGAAAAGGAGTCGGTCATGAGCGTTCGCCGGGACAACGGCGAGAAGATGCCCATACCCCGGGAAGAACTTCTACGGGGGGTACGGGGACTTCTGGATCGGATATCCTCCGACATGATCAGCAGGGCCCAAAAAGTCCTGCTGGATAATATCAGGGAAGGCGCCTCCCCGGAGGACGCCGCCGAGACCTTCGGCATTACCCGGTTGGGATGGTGCGGCAGCGAGGACTGCGGCCACCAGGTGGAGGACCGGGGGGACGTGTCGATCCTGGGAACCCTGTACGAGGTGGACGGCGCTGTGGTCCGGGAGGATGGCAAGAACCCGGCCTGCTGCGTGTGCGGCAAGCCCGACGGCCAGTGGATATACGTGTCCCGTACCCATTGATCCAGTCGTTTTTCTGACGGTGTGTCCATCACCGCTGTTTTGGGGGTTGGCACTTCCGGTTCCTATTCCACCGTGACGCTCTTTGCCAGGTTTCGGGGCTTGTCGATGGGGCACGAACGTGCGCAGGCCGTGTAGTAGGCCAGAAGCTGAAGCACCACCGCCACGGGCACCGGGGAGTATATGGCAGGTGTGTCGGGAAACCGGAGCACAACGTCTGCGAACTTCTCGATCTCCCCGTCGGTGGAATTGGCAATGGCTATCACCGGGGCGGACCGGGCCGACACCTCACGGATGTTACCGATCACCTTGTCGTAGGTGTGGTCCTTGGACACTATGGCCACCACCGGTGTTTGTGGGGTCAGCAGGGCCAGGGGCCCGTGTTTGAGCTCCCCGGCGGGGAAGCCCTCGGCGTGTATGTAGGATATCTCCTTGAGCTTGAGCGCCCCTTCCAACGCGGATGGAAAGTTGATGTTGCGGCCTATGAAGAACACCGATTCCTTGTCTTTTAGTATTTCAGCCGCTTTCTTGATGGGTTCCGTGTCCCTAAGCACCCCGTCCACAAGTCTCGGCAGGGTGCGTAGACCCGATTCCAGTTTCTGATGGTTTTCGGGGGTCAGGGTTCCCAGGGCCTTGCCTATATACATCCCGATTATGTAGAGGGCCACCACCTGGCCGGTGAATGATTTGGTGGCGCACACGGAGATCTCGGGCCCGGCCCGGATGTAGAAGGTCCGGTCCACCTCCCGGGTGATGGACGATCCCACAACGTTGGTGATGGCCACGGTGTAACATCCCCGGCGTTTTGCCTCCCTGGCGGCCGCCAGGGTATCGGCGGTCTCGCCGCTCTGGGTGATGACGATCACCAGGGGACGCTGGCCCGTGGAGTTGGAGTACCGGTATTCCGATGCCATGTCCACCTGGGCGGGTATCTGGCCCAGCTGTTCTATGATGTAGCGGCCCACCATGCCCGCGTGGTATGACGTTCCGCAGGCGATTATCTTCACGGACTGGATGAGAGCCGCCGGGAACCCGGCGAAGAAGTCATCGGCGAAACGGCCACGAAGCGCCTCGTGGACCGACTTGGACTGGTCGAATATCTCCTTGATCATGAAATGTTCGTACCCGCCCTTTTCGGCATCCTCCAGTGACCACTCTATCTCCTTTATCTCGTGTTCTTTGATCTCGCCCTCGAAATCGGTTATCCTGACGCTCCCGGCGTCCATGATGACGATCTCGCCGTTGTCCAGGTACTTGATCTGGTTGGTGTGGGCCAGGATTGCCGGCACGTCGGATGCGATGAAGTTCTCGTTCACGCCGATCCCCACGATCAGGGGGCTCTCGTTGCGCACACCGATCACCGTGCCGGGATGGTCTGCATGGATTATGCCCAGAGCAAATGATCCCACCAGCTGTTTGACGGTTGTTCTCACCGCCTTTTCAAGATCGCCCTGGTAGTTGCTCTCCAGCAGGTGAGCTATGACCTCGGTATCGGTCTCGGAGAGGAACTTGTGACCCTTCTCTTCCAGGTCCTCCTTGAGCTCCTGGAAGTTCTCGATGATCCCGTTGTGCACCAGGGCCAGTTTGCCCTTGCAGTCGGTGTGGGGATGGGCGTTCTCGTTTGACGGGGGACCGTGGGTGGCCCAGCGGGTGTGGGATATACCCATGGTGCCTCCCAGTTCGGGAATGTCCCTTTCCAGGTCCTTGATCATCCCCTGGCTCTTGTGAAGTTCCAGCCTGTCTGATACGGTGGCAACCCCGGCCGAGTCGTAACCCCGGTATTCCAGCCGGCGCAGTGACTCTATTAGTATGGGTGCTGCCCTCTTTCTTCCGGCGTAGCCCACGATGCCGCACATGGTATCACACCACTTTTGAACCGTCCGGGAGGTTCTCCCGCAGGATGCGCAGCGAGTTCACACTGCAACCCGCGCCGACTATGGTACCCGGGGTGGCCACCACGTTCTGACCGATCAGGCAGTCCTCACCTATGATGGCCCCGATGTCGGAGACCGTGAGCGGGTTCTCGCCGGACAGCTGGACCGTGGCGCCTCCTTTCTGGATGCAGAAGTTGGCGCCGATACGGGTTCCGGGAGCGATCACAGAGTTCATGATGGTGGCCCCGGGGCCTATCTGCACGTCGTTCATGAGTATGGAGTTCTGGATGGTGGTGAAGGGGCCGATGGTCACGTTCTCGCCTATGGCGGAGGGCCCGGCCACATGAACGTTGGGACCCAGCTCGCAGTTCTCCCCCACCACCACGGGTCCTTCGATGTAGGAACCCGATTTGATGATCGTGTCCTTACCTATACCCACCCGGCCCATGATGGTGACACCGTCCTGGACGGTCCCTGCCTTCTGGACCTGGGCAAACGTCAGGGCGGTGGAGTTGACCTTGAGAAGGTCCCAGGGGTACACCGCGTCCACCCAGCTGTCTGTCTGGACCGCCTGGACGTTCATGTTGCAGTCTATCATGGTCTGCAAAACATTCGTGAGCTTGGATTCCCCCTCTTCTTTGAGGTCTTCTATTATCTTGAAAACCTCTGGGTTGAACCTGTATATCCCGGTGGAGATCAGGTCCGAGAGCGTCTTTTCCCGGTCCTCCCACATGGCCAGGGACATCATGGAAGGTATACCGGAGGTTGTGAGCGCGCCGGATATCTTGGGCTTCTCCACGATGGACGATACACGGTCACCTTCGATCCCTATGACACCGTACTTGGATGGGGTGTTGGACCGGGTGAAGAGCACGGCGGCGTCACCCTTCTTAACATCCAGAAGCGACTGGATCCCCTGCTGGGAGATCAGGTTGTCCCCGGGCATGACCAGAAAGTCACCGTCCACATTTTTCCTAGCGGTCAACACAGCATGGGCGGTGCCCGTGGGGGACCGCTGAACCACGTACTCGATGTTGACACCGAAGTCCGACCCGTCACCGAAATGGCTCATCACCCTCTCCTTTTTGTAACCCACCACCATCACGATGTCCAAAATACCGCTCCCCTTCAGGGCATCCACGATGTAGCTCAGGATGGGCTTGTTGGCCACCGGGATCATCCCCTTGGCCCAGGAAACCGTCAGAGGACGCAAACGGGTGCCTTCTCCCGCCGTTAGAATGACTGCTTTCATGATATCGTCGATTCAACATATTGTGGGTATTTATTATTTATCACGTGGCCCGATGCTGCTGCAAACCTGCAGTTTCGGCATTGGAAGGTTTTTTTGGGTTTGCTTTGATGGATGAATAAGGTCACGATCAGCGGAACGGATCGTTTGTTTTGATGCCACGGTTTGTTTTGATGCCACGGTTTGTTTTGATGCCACGGTTTGTTTTGATGCCACGGTTTGTTTCAATGCCACGGTTTGTTTTGATGCCACGGTTTGTTTTGATGCCACGGTTTGTTTCAATGCCACGGTTTGTTTTGATGCCACGGTTTGTTTCAATGCCACGGTTTGTTTTGATGCCACGGTTTGTTTCAATGCCACGTATAGTGATTTTGGCGGTTTTTTACGGAAAGGAATAGATAGATATTTCCATCCTCATCAAAAAGGGTATACTGGAGCAGTAGACGGCTCTGGATGTGATTGTTTGCTGAACAGTAAAGCTCAAGGTACTGTTCCACAAGGGCGCAACCTTTCAGGTCTACCAGAGTGGCATTGCTTCCCCGGGAGTTTAGAATACGGTTCAGGCTAAAAACGTCCAGTTCGAACATCTCCCCGTCGATGTTGACGATAGCCGCGCTGAAATCCAGCAGATCGCTCCGAATGTCGTTCGGTGGGTCTGAGTGCATGGTAAGGTTCAGCCCTTCGGTGCCCGGTTCAAGTCGCAGGGAGAAAGACCTCAGGATGCGGCAGTGGGCGCTATACCTCAGAGCATACCCGACATACGGGTCATCGTTACTTTCAATTACGTTCAGGTAGTGGTCGATCAGCTCTCCGTTTATGAAATCCTCGCAATAGATGCCCATGTCGGATCGGATGTTGTAAATGTAAGATGTACCCAGGGATCGAGCATAATCGGTGTCCTCGGCCAGCTGTATGTAGCGCATCTCCTCCGGATTGCTGGCGTTCCTCCGGATGGTGACCACGGAGTAGAACCGATCATTATCATACCCAAGTTCTTCGGTTACCAGGCAATGCAGACCGACTGCGGCGGTGATGATGGCTGCCGATATGCTCAGCGTGACCAGAACATTCCTTATCATGACCCCTCGATATTTTTATTCGCGGGATCTTTAATAATAGATATTGGTGGGTTGCTATATCTGAAGCTTTGCGATGTTGATATTTGACTGTCCGTGTTCCCCGAGCACATGTGGCAATCAGGATGGTCGGGTGACAATTCATCCATGTTCATGCACCAGGGGTTTTCCCCTGGGAAGGATTTTGGTTGGTAGAAATACCGGGTTTGGCTGGAAATGTCGTTCGAGAATATATCGATATAATCGCGGGATTCAAGGAGGGTGAAAAAGGTGAATGATTCGGCATATTGGGGAAAAGGGGGTCATATGACACTATCTCTGGTAGACATTGATGATCCGATAACTATTGTAAGCAATGCGATGGTGATTGCATAAAATGCCATTTTATGCTAACGCGTTAGCATTAATGCCAAAACATTAATACATAAAAAATAATTGAACATCATGGACGTTTCCGTTGAAGACATCAAATTGTACAATCCTCAGATGTCTGGTATCACATTCACTGTACCAAAAACAAAGAGAATGTACTTTCCAACAGCGATGGACCTAGTCGACAAACCTTCTGCGATAGCGATCGTCGGACTGCGACGGGTTGGAAAGACGATCCTTGTCAAACAGGTCTTAAACGAGCTGTTGGACCAAGGCAGGGATGTATTCTACTTCTCCTTTGATGAGGACAGATACGCAACGGTAGAGAGCCTTGACCAGGTGATCAGGTTCGCACTGGACCTTTACGACAGGCCTGTAATTGCCCTTGATGAGATAGGAAGGATAACAAACTGGGCTGGTGTGATAAAGAAGTACATTGACTCAAAGGGTGTGAAGTTCATTCTTTCCGGCTCACGGAGTTTGGATGTTTCAAAAGGAAAGGAGAGCCTTGCCGGAAGGCTTTTTGACATTTATTTGCCCCCCCTCCAGTTCATCGAATTTGCATCTTTCCAGGGGAAGAGGATCGAGCCATTGGCGCTTGATCTGAATGATCCGCTTGGACCGTTGGTGATATGGAAAAGGACGGGTTTATTGGATGAATTTCTGCTAAAAGGTGGATTTCCTGAGATCATCGCAGAAAAGAATAGGGATTTTATTCGAAGATACGTTCTTTCAAATTGTATCGAAAAGATCATTTTCGAGGATCTGAAAAAAACGTTCGGGATAACCAACGAGCATGCCCTGTTCACCCTTTGGGACCTGATAGCCCGGAACCCATCGATGACTTTCGTGGCCATCAATCTAGAATCGACCGTTGGACTTTCCCGTGATACGATAAACAAGTACCTCTTCTATCTTGAGACCGCATCACTCGTTGGTTCGGTTTATCGCCATGGTTCTGTACAATCCAGGATGAGAAAGGGTAGGAAGGTCTACCCCATCACACCGTGCATATCGTCACTGGTTGCGGCCGATGAGATATCATCCGGACAGATCGCGGAAACCGCTGTTTTCGATAAACTGGTAAACGGTCTGGGAAAAGAGGTCCATTTCCATCGTGATAGAAGAGGTCTCGAGATCGATTTCATTCTCAATGGTATACCCATCGAGGTGAAATTTAGAAAGCACATCTCCGAGGATGATACGAACAACTCCATCAAGTTCTTAAAAAAGAGAAAAGGAAACATTGCTCTTCTAATAACGAGGGACCGGTTGGATATTATCGATAAGGACGGGGTGCGGATAGTTCTTGTTCCTCTTGAGCTGTTTCTCAGTTTAGCGGATATCAAACAGACCGAATGAGACCCTGTGCTTTTGGAGAAGGCCATGTGGGGGAACTCACATGGTTCGTATACGAAGGGGCTTGCAGGGTTCGGATGGGTTTGGACGCTTGCTGGGCACAGGTCATAATCGTATTGTATTAGCTAAACCGCCAGATCGAGAAGGTGATTATCCATCACGCTTTTTACTTTCTCTTAAATCAAAGAGAGAATTAAAATTGGGTATGCCAGGATCGAAGTTCAATTGAGAGGTTTTTTTTCATTTGAATTTGGTCTCACTCATCAATCTTCATCTTCCTCAAACTGGATCAGTTCCAGATCCTCATACTCGTCCAGCTCGATCTCATCGAATTCCTCGTCCTCCTCATCCATGTCATCTTCCTCGAAGGGATCCTCGCCCTCTTCTTCCAGCAGATCGTCTGCATCATCGAGCCCATCCTCTTGGTCATCTGGCCGCTCCTCGTAGATGATCTCCTGTCTCTCCTCCGCGTTCCTGACCCTCTTGAGAAGTATCACTATGATGATCACAAGAAACAGGACAACCACCAGAAGTAGGATGATGATGATGGCTGAAGACGGATTGCCAAGAAGTCCGTCCGATCCTTCCTCTTCACCTGTGGGGTCATCCTCGGTATCGTCTCCCGCCGAGTCATCGTCCACGGTATCTTCAGCGGCATCGTCATCCTGGTCGGGTTGATAAGGATCATCCTGAGCCGCGGCGGATGGTACGGATAGGAGGACCATCATCGTAAATACCGTGCCGATAACGATCAACCGTCCTGTCTTGAGATATCCCATATCAACACCTAACCCGGGCAATATCTCCATTCCTGAGGTTAAGATTATCGGCATCGGAACCGTGTGATATCCAAAAGAGTCCGGAGACTTCAATGACGCTTGTAATCTCATCCGATCATCAAAGGGTCAAGGCACCGCCAGTGACAATACCCATCGTTTTCGTTCCAATCGACCAATAGGGCGAGATATCGAACATAGAGAGCTGTCCGGGCGTTAATGTGGCGGGTACCGGGTAGCAAAGAACGAGATCACTTCTTCCCCTTCTTCTTTGACCTGGGGCTCCCCCTCTTTTTTGATTCGGGTTTTTCCGCGGGCTCCTCTTCCTGCTCTTCATCATCCTTGGTGTCTTCTTCCAGATCATCTTCCTCGCCGAAGGGTCCAAGAAGAAGACCGCCGGAAACCTTCGGTTTTCCCTAGCCTGGCGGCGACTCCAGTCTTTCTTCGTCGGAAAATGAAACGACTGCCTTCGCCGTGGGCGACTCCACCTTCTGCATATTATGCTGATTGCCAGGTGCCTTCACCCATCCTGACTTCGTCAGGACCGGCGCGGCCTACGTTCTCCACCTCGACTTGGTCGTCCCGCCACCCTCTTGGCCGCTGCGCCAGAACAGCGGATCTTCGCCCGTGCCGCCGCCCATCCCCCCGGCGGCCTGCTCGCGGCCGTCTGCTGCAAACAGCCTCCGTATTTAACAACGGGAACCGCCAGCTCAGCGACACGGACGAATTGGAAATCGTCCGGAAAACCCACCTGAACTTACCATGACCGCGATTGGGTTGATACCAACCGGAGCAGTTGCCCCAACCGTCTTTCCGGCCGGGTCCTGGCAACCCCCGAAGCGACCGGAGATCGCGCCAGCCTGGCCTTCTTTTCATCAACGCCTTCATGATGGTTCACCACGACGGTGGACGATATCCCGTTGGGAGTAGATAATGGTTGCTTCTGAATAACATCATGGCATCCACAAACGGGATAGCCTCTAATCAATTTGGGCTTAACATTCAATTCGGTAAAGATATACCCAAATCCTTACATATTTTACTTGCCAACGAATTGGATATTTCTGTATGTCTTGGCACACTAGATACTTTGTTTAAAATCGGGTTATGATAGATAGTGTGTCTTCCACCTTCACGGAGAAACTCACATCCATTCTTTTTAAGATGTGAGATCAATTCCCTCCGTTTCATCACATTGCCACCGAGAGCTCTTCTTTTAGAACATCTTTGCTCTCAAAGTTTTTTCGTGATAGTTCAATATTTGCTTCAATGACAAGTTGAAGTGCTTCTTTTAGATTCTCTCGGGCTTCATTAATGGTTTTCCCCTGGGTATTAACTCCCGGGATTTCTTCAACATATGCAATCCACCAATCGTCATCTTTTTCAAATACTGCGGTGAATTTTCCTTCCATATCTATCTCCATTTTTATATTGACAAGGGGTAATTTAACATTTTTCTCTGGGAACCGTGGGGTAAAAACTAACGCAAGCGCCGGTTTTAACCGGCGCGTTCGGGGAAGGATCAAACCCTTACCCGCCTGGTAAACCCGTTGGTTATATTGCTGCACATTCGTCCCGGGCTCCGCATTTTAGCGAGCCCGCTGTCGAGCAATCCACAGTACAACCGAGCGATCCACAGTATATTCCCAACCAATTTGTCCCGGGGAGCAAAAATCATATATTCATCTCTCTTGAAAAAATAAAAGTGGCGAACCCTTCCCTACTTGTCCCACCCGCATCAATGCGGCATCATCCGTTCGGGAGGACTTACTCGCCAATTCATACATTTGCATATTTCGTATTAAATGTTGTTCTTACCACAACCGCCGGATTTAGCCGGCGTGTTCGGGAATGGATCGAAACCCTCACCGGTTAAGCCGCCCCATCTCATCCCGCCGGGAGCCATTGCTATTTTCGCCCACTCCCTCAAAAATCCCATGTGCCCCCGGCGCGGAAAAACGGCACAAATAACGCCTAGCGCTGACACGTTTGCCTCAAGGAGTTTCCCGCGTCTTCATGGCTGTCATTGGTGGCGTTCCGTTTTATATGCCTTCTCTAAATGATTTTCAGATCAATTATAATATTGCCTTCAGTATCAATTTTTTGATAGTAGATGTCACTATAAGCCCAAGAGATCGGTCCTTCTTTTTTATATTCGATCAATAAATCCATTATTAAAGAAATTTCGTTATTTCGTTGAGAAATGAGATTTAAATTATAATTTGAATCGACAACAACATCAATTGTCAACCATTGGTTTAATAATTTCCCACTATCATCTATTTTTGAAATGAATACTAATTTATCATCGATATCATCTGTATCTAACAAATATTTTGTGCAAGTAAAAAAAACATTCCCACCAAGAAAACACACATCATAAATTAAGTAGTTAATGATATATGTTTCATTTGTAATTATATCGCCATTAAGTTTAATTTTTAATAAAGTAGCTTTTACAATGGTTTCATTATAATAACGTACCAATATGTTGATTTTATCATTTTCTATATACGAATACCATTTCGATGCTTGTGTTGATAAAAAACCATCATAAAAAAAAGGTTCATATTGACTAACTATGTTATCAATAATCACTAATTTCGAGATCGTGCCGTTTTTATTAAACATAAATATTGTCAATTCTTCATTATGAAAATATATGTCATATTTCACACTATTTTGTACCTCAATAGGTGTTTCTACCTGTTTTCCATTTTCATCCAAAACTTCAAACACATACTTTTTTTCCGATATGCGCTCAGAATTAAAAAGTTTTAATATGAGATTTATCTCATTTTTAACATCGATTTTTATATCGAACATCTCTTCAACCATATATTCATCATAACTTATATGTAATTGTGCTCGATTAATCAATATGTTTCCATTTTGATCAATTTTTGAAAAATATAGTTGTTTAGATTCGGAATCAATCCAAAATACATAGGCGTTTTCATTAGGATCTAATGCAATTACATTTTGGAATTCTACATCTTTATCACTCAACACAATATCTGGAACGATTGTGTTTCCATCTTTATCCAACTTTGTATATCGTATCTCAGTGGGGTTGTTCTTATCTTTTTTCCAATTCGTGATGTCTCTATAGGAAATGTGTATGTTTTCTTTAGAATCAACTACTGATGACGACCAAAAACGTCCTGTGGACTGTTTATCGTTACTGGTGGGAGTGCCATTGTCTCCATCATCTGATAGGCAACCCATAATCGAAAAAACCAATATTAACACGATGAATAATGAAATTCCCTTTTCATATTTTTTCATCGTTGTATCACCTTTTATATCCTTGAGTCGGATAATTATGATTATTATTCGGCATATTATGAGTGTTGTGATAATTCATATGTCCTTGTTGTCGATTTATATTTGGATTTGTCTGATTTTGAATGTGAGGTGGATTTACATATTGATATTGTGGTACTTGGGAGATATCTTTACTTACACTTTCAATCTCGGTCTCCCCATCTTTTGAAATGAATATTAAAATCGTACTCATTAACATTAAAAAGAAGGCAATAAATGCTAGATACCATCCAATATCACCACCCCACTTTTCTGTTGTGATCTTTTCCATGGATGAAAAGGATTCGTTTTCTTTCTTTTCTCCGAAAAATGAATTGGAGGGGTCTGTTCCCTCAGGTTCTATGTATTCAGAATTACGCCATTGTGCATCCAATTTATAAAATTTTTCAATGCCCCCGGGCAATGCAATCATGAAATAAAGCGGTGCAATTAACAGTAAAACCATCGTTGCTACAGACAACAGTAGTAGTTACTTTTTCTTGGCCCCGTTGAGGATTGCTCCGAATAGTAACATACACAACACAAATGCAATAGCCATTAAAAAAAAGGCAATCTTAAAAACCAATGCAATATCTTTTGCAGAAATATAAAAAGACTGAGAGGCTATTATTACACCAGATCCGGTTTCACTTTTAATGGGTTCTCTTCCGTCATTGTAAATGGTCTCTGTGGTTTTATTGTCACCATACCAAGGTAATATTAATGATAATATAATCACACAAATACAAATGGTAATAAGAGTTGAAAGAATATTATTTTTTTTCACCATGGCCAGAAACCACCAAAGAAGCCGACAAGCCATTCACATCCGTCATAGACACTATTGAAAAAATCTTCCAAATGTCCAAACCGCACAGACATGTCACCACTCACTCCACGGGAAACGCATATTCCAATTTAAACGCTTTTACGAGTTTTTTAAGCCAGTTTTCCATCTGATCACCCGCGTATTCAAAGCTGTTATTTGCGGCGTTCTAACCATCATCTTCCAGCGGCTCCACCTCGGCCTCCTCTTCTTCCGGTTCTTTCCTCCTGAAAAAGAAAATTCCGGCGGCGGCAATCCCGATCATCAGAACCGCCAGCAGGATCCAGAATGTATGATCATCGTTATCGGACCCGTTATCGGTAGCGCCATTGTCCGGATCGTCGGGATACTGATCTGAATTGTCACCGATACCATCTTCATCCGAATCTGCCCATTCATCAGGATCATCCGGGAACAGATCAAGTTTCAGACCTGTAGTGGAATCGTCTTCGTCCATACCTGGGTTCCATTCATCGGGGAAAGAATCACCGTCTTCGTCAATTGACGCGGCAGGGTCGTCGGGGAATTTATCCGAGTTGTCACCTACAGAATCATTGTCGGAATCTTCCCAGTCGTTTGGATCTTGTGGAAACAGGTCGGTGTTATCACCAACACCGTCTTCGTCTGTATCGTTCCATTCGTCCGAGTTATCAGGGAAAGTGTCAAGGGTTAATCCGGTTGTGGAATCATCCTGAGATTTACCATCGTTCCATCTATCAGGATATCCATCGTTATCTGTGTCTTTGGATGCTGATGGATCGTTAACGAATGAATCTTCATCATCTATTTTACCATCATTATCCGTATCCCTTGCAATGATACTAAATTCAAATATCTTTTCAACAGATGAATCATTGATATCTGTAACATTTATAATCAATATGTAATTTCCAGGAATAGAAGGAAGTATCCATTTAACTGAACTACCCGATCCAACGATCTTCCCCTCATTTGGCTCTACTACATAGGTTAGTTCATCACCATCTGGGTCATAAGCATTGATCGTTACATCAACGGTTTCCCCGGATATAAAAATTTTTGGATCAGTTGTAATATTGGATATTATAGGAATACTATTCAACAATGGAACAATCGTTGTTATATTGATTGTGACCCAATCGGAAAATGAAAACCCATTTATAACTCGAACACTAATATAAAAAATTCCTTTGAAATCAGGAGCAATCCATGTTACTGAAGATCCATTTCCTTCTATCCGCCCCCCAGTAATATTGTATTCATAAGTGAAGTTATCACTATCCAAATCCTGGACATAAACATCAATACGGACCGATTCATTAACATTTACACTTATTGAACTTGCCGAAATATTTGTAATGGTAGGCTTATCATTTACATAACTCGAATTTCCAAAACAAAATAGCACAGATGGTGATATTGGGTAGTCAGATGGAATAAAGATCTTACCATTTCCAATAGATATTGGTTTTCCAAACCCTGTTTCATAGGTCCAAATAACTTCTCCATTTTTTTCGTTGATGCAATATAATTGCTGTAAAGATGCACCTAGTACTTTATTATCAGCATTGGCAATCTGTGATATCTTAGAATCCGTTTCTGTTTTCCAAATAATATTTCCATTTGAAATATTAAATTTAAAAATCATTGAGGGGAGGGTTTTACCTCTACATCCTATATATATCCCATCAAATCCAATAGAGGGTATTCCCCAGGATGCTCTATCGTCGCCATAAGAATAGTTCCATAATTCATCCCCGTTTCGTCCATCTAAACAGTACATGTGATTGGATCCGAAGATCGATGCTCCAAAAAATATTTTTTCAGATGAATATGCCATTAGGCTTGGACGTTCATCTGTTTCAAATCGCCAAATAAGGTCCGTTGTTGCATAGTTGATAATTGTTACATCCTGATTTCCTTTCTCATCTACACAATCAATGGAATAGGGTGTTCTTTCGTTGTAAATATACACTCTACCATCACTAACCGAACTCACTTGGGATGGACCGATGGTTGGATATTCCCAGATCACTTTTCCCGAATTGATATCTAACCGAAATATTCCGAACTTAACATTGGTCGATGTAAGAATATCAACAGTCGATATTCCAACGTATAGATCACCATCATGAATAAGAGGATCTGTCGCACCTCCAAACGTTTCATTTGACCTAGGTTTAAAAGACCATTGTTCCTGTTCATCATCAATATTAAAACAAGAAACGCCATAGGAATGAGATAAGATGATATTGTTATTATAGAAAGCTAAGTGTGAGAGATGTGAACCTGTATATTGGTCTATTATGTTAAGAATGTTCCCATCATTTGAATCTAATGAATAAATTGTCCCATTGGATAAACCCAAATAGATTGTCTTATCAATAATAATTGGTGGCCAATCCATATCCGCTTCAAACGTCCATAAGATTTTATTTGTATTAGGAACATGAGATGAAGACCTACTTGTCCAGGAACTATCATGATTACGTTGTATCCAGTTGTCAGACGTCCTATCATTGGGGATTTGGCTGATATCGTCGGTCAAACCTACACTTTCATTTGTTTCATTATTAGCAAAAGAAAGACTATTGGCTGATAATACAAATACTAAAACAATTGTTGTTATTACCATTATTGATATTTTATTTACCATATGAATTACCAAATTATTTTTGCTATTTAAATATTATATCAATTAGGCGAATTAATTTCTAATAATAGGGTGATTCATAGAAGGCATAACGTGATAGTGCATGAATACTAATAGACGTTGAGAACTCATGAGATCCAATATTGGACTGCACCCCGGTCCCTCAAAAATCCTATGTGCCGGACACGCAGAAACGTCAGACAAATAACTCCTTCCGCTGACAAATTGCTTTGATTCCTTAGTCTGCACGGCTGTCATTGGTGGCGTTTTTACTGCACGATATCTTTCTTGTACACTCTACCGCGGATATCAATTCGGAGAATCAGAACTCCATTCTTTGTCTTTGAATAGATGACACGATAATTTCCTACCCTGAACTTGAACAGTCCTTTGAACCTTCCGCTCAGAGGTGATCCGGCATCAGGGTTCGTCCCCAACTGCTCATCAATGGCATCGAGTATTCTCAGTACAGCCTTCCTTTCGAGCTTTTTCAAATCATGGCGAACTGAGGACTTGTACTCTATACTACAAGCCAAGCTGTTCCCTCATCGCCTTGCTTGATATGATCTCATCGTCCTTGTCGTGGAGTCGTTCCAAAGCGATCAGATAATCTGCATATTCTTCGAGATATGCCTCGAGGGCCCTTTTCATGATATAGGTCTTGGAGCGATCCAGCTCATTGGCCAAGGCATCGATCTTATCCACGATCTCATCGGGTAATCGAACACTTACGGCTGTAGACATCGTTATCCCATCGTATTACATTGTCCTACATGTATTTATATGTATTACGATAAAAAACAAATACTGGACTGCACAGGAGTGGATCTGTCTATCTGGAAGCACGGGGGGACCCCTCGACCCGGCCAACCTCATCATCCGGTTCTGTTGGCGGTTTCTTCCGCAAGAAAACCACAACAACCAGTGCAATGACCACAACGATCACGGCGACAGCTGCTATCCATATCCAGGTGTTGGAGTTGTTTGAGGATGTGCCGTTGGTGTCGGTATCATCGTCCGGTGGGATATTGTCAGGATCGTTGGGGCAAGGGTCCAGGGTTAAGCCGGTTGTGGAGTTTTCAGGTCCCATGCCATCATTCCACTTGTCAGGCATGCCGTCGCCGTCAGAGTCGATGGATGCAGAGGGGTCATTAGGGAAGGCGTCAAGATGGAGGCCGGTTGTGGAATCGGATTGGTCTTTTCCTGGATTCCAGGAGTCGGGGAGGCCATCGCCGTCTGTATCTATGGATGCGGCAGGGTCGGTTGGGAAGGCGTCATTAAAATTTACAATGTCATCATTGTCGGCATCTGAATTATTGTATATGAAATTGTATAAAGAATAATAATCAACTATGTAAAACCCACCGACATCAATAATTGTTTCATTATAGTTTAGTCCAGGAGCAATCATTATCAAATCATCAAAACCATCTTTATTCATGTCACTAATAGATTTTATTACCATTTGATCTCCATAATCAATTGAATATTCGGAATTGCGTATTATTGAAGAATTTCCGAAAATTACTACGTTAAATGTAAAATTTGATATGTCAATTTCATTTTGAAATGCCGTTTCATTTGATCCATACAATACCAATGTTGCACCTCTATTGGTGTCGTTATCACCGATGTAAAAAGAAAAACATGGAATCAAGAAATCATTTATGTTATCATTATTAAGATCGTAAAACAAGATATAATTCATTATTTGAAATTTGTCGAGTGATTTTGATAATATTTTATAATCATAAGAGGATTTCAAAATATATTTACCACTATCGTTTTTCCCCAATATGACATATAATGCTATGCTAGGCTGATCATTCCACTTTTCGCCATTTATAAAATAAATATCATCTTTACCATCACTATTGACATCTACAACATTTATTGAAGAATATGCTTCATAATATGTCGTATATGTATATTCAATAAATGAATTATTTTCAATGTTAATATTTCCATTCGATGGGAACTCACCCCCATAAGAAATTTTAACTTTCATTGAAATATATTCTCTTAGGTCTTCAATGTAAATATACTGTTGGATATAGTCAGATTTCCCATCGCCATTAAAATCACAAAATCCCATTAATGCCCAATGCCTATCATTTGAAATCTGAATATATAAATCAGATGAATTTGATAAATTATACACTTCTTGAAATTTTTCTATACCCAATATTACTGGATATGGGCCCCCTTTGTAATGAGTACTTTTAAAGATGATGTCATTTCTCCCATCATTATTTAAATCTGTTATTGTGTGTATCATTGTCTTGTCATTTTCACCTCCAAAAATATATATGTCTGGTTTAATCTCATTTAAATCAATGATCCCATTGAAATGTTTAATGGTTGACGAGAAAAAAATGTATTGCTCACCACAATCTGGGATTGAATTTAATGGTCCGTCTCCTAGACGGTATTGTATTATCAGATCATTATTATTATCTGAATTGACATCTTCAATAAGAAATTGAAAATGTTCATCATTACCTGTTATGTAAACATCTATGATCTCTGACATTGGTTTTTGTTGTTCATCAAAAAAATCATGGTTTTTTCCAAACGATATCGCTAAACTATTATCATTAACTTTGTATATGATTATATCAATAAGACCATCCTCGTCTAAATCATTAAAAAAGATTTCATTGTGTATAGATTCATTTCTATCATTCATTAGGATCGAATTGATAATGTCATTTTTCTCATTGAATTCAAAATCAATGATGATCGTATTTGCTTGTGCATTAAAAAAAAAAAGCAAACTAAGTAGAATGAGTATTGAACTAAGCGACTTGTATGAAATATTATTCTTTTTCTCTATGATATATGGTCACCCCCTTATAGTTATACTACATAATTACATTTCCAGTTATTTATGTTTTTTTTTTCAGATATTGAATATGGAGACATGCCACTATCAAGCGCCGCGTCATACGTTTCATTTGATGGAAACCCATCTACCAATGTGATATTTGGAAGGAACATAACGATAAAAGCGACAAATGTTAAAGGAAGTAATGATCCAATCTTTCTCATATTATCACTCCAATAAGTATGACATCATTAAAAGAACGGGTCAATTAATTCGATCTTAACACATCACCATTTACGCAATCGATGATAATCTCATGGTATGTTGGATTATAACCTGGAGTTGCCCATGTAATTGCCCACACCGCGTTTTGATATTTATCGTATCTTGATACCGCATTTTGATATCTGTCGTATCTTGATAAATGCATAGATGCAACATACTCATCATCATTGTATTTAATAAATTCGTCCCGTATCAAGTTGGGCTAAAAGTCAGTTCCCAAGCGTGTGATCGATATTCCCAAATTGGGTAAATCCTTCAGATGGTCAAAGAGTTTTCGATTGAAGAAATCGTAGTACGTATCCGGCTC